>Ga0233425_10004281_pt1 | contig 24194 bp, 28 predicted proteins | sample Watercolumn_Towu_2_FD_181712 | JGI IMG/M metagenome (GOLD analysis project Ga0233425, IMG submission 181712) | Freshwater microbial communities from Lake Towuti, South Sulawesi, Indonesia - Watercolumn_Towuti2014_140_MG | ecosystem: Environmental > Aquatic > Freshwater > Lake | place... | reverse complement strand
AGCCGGTCGTCGTCTGACTTCGGGCGGCCGTGCGCGTCGAGCGACGCATCCTCGGGTCGGCAGCACACGATGATGGTGCGCAGCATGCCGGCCGCCTTGTGCACGTGCTTGTCGGCGAAGTCGCGCCGGGTCTGCATGTCGATGAACGACTTGCGCGTCGCGTACCGCGCGATGGCGATGCGGTCCCAGTCTTCGTCTCCGTCGCGATTGCTGACGACGTCGCCGACGAACATGATGCTCGCCCCGATCTTGGCGAGAATCGACGTCGGGTTGTAGCGGTCGTCGGCCTCGCGGCCGCTGATCGGCTTGTCGACACCCGCATCATCGGCGTATTGCGCCACCGCGTGGTACTTCATGAGGTTCACCATGTAGATGGGGCCGTCTTCCTCGGGTGGGCGGGTGGCGAGGTGCACCCCGTATTCCTTGTCGATGGTGCCGTACTTGTGCTTCAGTCGCGGTGCGTCAGTCATGTGAACCAGCCTCGGCGGCGAGCGTAGTTAGCCTGAGACTTGAGCGCAGAGTCGGAGCATTCAGCGCTCACGGAATGCACTGCTCCCGTAGCTCAGTCGGATAGAGCGACGGTTTCCTAAACCGCAGGTCGCAAGTTCGATTCTTGCCGGGAGCGCCAAAGCATCAAGGAGAGTCCTGGATTCCATGCGGGTTGGAGACGCTCACTTTTCACCTCTGTGGTCCAACACTCGTGGGGTTTCACGTGGTGTTCCGAGGGCTCCTCGGTCTTGTTGCTCTGGACGGGTCGAGTAATTGGTGTAGCCCCGGAGTGTTGGAGTAGCAGGACAAACACGCGGACCCGAGTTTGTCGGTAGCACGGGCAAACCAGGGATCTCCGATGGCCAGAACACATCGGCGCCAGCGAAACTGACGATCGGGCCGCGTCGGCTCAGACTGAGGAGCGTTGGGCCGATATTTGGATCAATTTTTTGGTGTAATCGTCACGCGGTGAATTGATTACGTCAGCGACTGATCCATGCTCAACAACCTGGCCATTACGCAACACAAGGATTCGGTCAACAAAGCTTGCGATTATTGCAATATCGTGTGACACGATGATCATCGCAATATTCAACTTGTGCTGAATCTCGGCAAGAGTCCTCAATACTGCAGCTTGCACGATGACATCGAGTGCTGAAGTAACCTCGTCGAGCAGCAGCAATCTTGGTTTGGTAAGCAGAGCACGTGCGATTGCCGCACGTTGCTTTTCTCCTCCAGACATCTCGCGTGGGCGGCGCGACAAGAATTGCTCGCCAAGACCGACTGACAGTAAGGCCGAGGACATCTCGGTATTCGTGGCACGGGTGTATCGAGAAAGCGACTCGGCAACCGTGCGCATCGGGTTGAGCGAGTCATCAGGGTTCTGAAAGACCATTTGTATGGAAGCCAAGACCTCGCGCGGACGCGCTTGTGATGCCGTCGACAAGTCATAACCATCGCCGTCATGTATTGTGCCGCTCCTCACTGGCACGAGACCACAAATTGCCGACAGCAGACTTGATTTACCGCTGCCCGACTCACCGATAATGCCAAGGACTTCACCGCGCGTGACCGCCAAATCAAGCGAGTCAATTGCCCGAGTTGTTTCGCCTCGAACAATGCTCAATTCACGGCATACGAGAATCTTTTCGTTACTTTGCAACCTTGATCCACGAACTCTCTGGTCGTGTCTCGGAATCGAACCGACCAGTGCTTTGGTGTATTGATGCGCTGGCGAACGTAAGACCCGCGAAGTTTGACCCAACTCAACGATTCTTCCCTGATTCATCACGGCAATGCGCTTGGAAATCTGGCTGACTACTCCAAGATCGTGACTTACACATATCAATGCAAAGCCACGTGCACGTTGTAGGCGTTGAATGGTCGTCAATACCTCCGAACCGATACTTACATCTAGTGCCGAGGTCGGCTCATCAAGCAATAGCAATCTCGGTGACCGAACGATAGCCAATGCGAGCAGTACTCGTTGACGCTCACCCCCCGAAAGTTGGTGCGGATACCGATGCAGATATTTCTTGCCACCGAGACCCACCTCAGCAAGAGACTCGAGTACTTGATCATCGACGACCTCACCGGAAACAGTGTCGCGAAAGTGACCTTTCACCGTCAGATGCGGCGTGAGCGACTCGCCAATTGATTGCGCTACTAATGCCACCTCGCCGCCGTAAATACTGGTTCGCTCGGCCTGCGTCGCAACCAACAAATTTGTGCCGACTGTAGTAACGCCACCCTGGTCAAGCACTAAGCCTGGTGCGAGCTCACCCGCCGCAAGTCGCAGCAAAGTTGACTTTCCGCTACCCGAGCTGCCGACGACGCCGAGTGTCTCTCCATGCTCGAGTTGCAAGTCAATTGCTTCTAGAACTGGCCGAGTATCACTGGGCTCGTTTCTTATGCGCACCGTGACATTGTTGAAAACCAAGAAATGAGATTGCGTTAGTACCGGATCCAAGGTCACTCGTGATCGACTAACGCTTGAATCGCCAACACGAGCGATGCCAACATCACGATCGGCGCAAGTACCAACAACGGATTCAGTGTCATGTACGACCGAGACTCGGCGACCATTAAGCCCCACTCTGGTGTGGGTGGGCTAGCTCCTAAACCCAAGAACGAGAGCGAACTAAACGCCAACAGAATCCAAGTGAACTGCATCGCGACCTCGGTGAACATCAGTCGCCAAACATTCGGCAACACTTCACCGAACAAGATGCTGATTCGACTTCCACCTTGCAACCGCGCGACACGAACAAAATCACGGGCCAACAAAGTCTGAGTAGCACTTCGAGCCACCCGTGCAATAGGTGCCGCATACATCAGGCCGAGCGCCACACTCAAAACAAGAGGATCTTGACCGAAGAAACTTGCGATCAATAACAAGAGAATCAGCGTCGGTAGTGCGAGCATGAGGTCGACCACTCGTGAAAGTGCATCGTCAATCCATCCGCCAGCCAACGCTGCGAGTGAACCGATGAAGACACCGATTGCACAAGCGATTGCGGTGGCGGAAAAGGCAATCACCAAAGACGGACGACCGCCATGCAACAGTCGACTGAATACATCACGCCCCAAGAAATCAGTGCCTAACCAGTGACTTCGCGACGGGCCTTGCAGAAGCGCGGCAGAATCCTGCGAATCAGTCGCCGGCAACTGCAAATAGGGCGCGAGTAGCGCGACCAGAGAATGAAAACCAAGCACAACAAGAATTAGAACACGATCCTTTAGGAAATTGAGACTTTGTAGGGCCTTCATCACGTCTTTCACCGGTCGCTTGATCGAAGTCTTGGATCGAGAACACGCACGAGCGAGTCAGCCAGAAGCGACGAAGCAAGATAAACAGCAAGACCAAACAAGATGATCGGCAAGATCAGAGCTGTATCTCGGTCAGAAATTGCATCAACTGCCAGTCGTCCGACTCCTTGATAATTGAAAACCGCTTCAGTCACGAAAGTGCCAGTCAACAGCCATGCACCATCAAGAGCTACAACATTCACAACTGGTGGTAAGGCTGCGGGCACGATATGCCGCATGATCATCGCTCGCTCGCTGGTCCCACGCAATCGGGCACTTTGAACAAACGGCATGTTCAGCACGTTGGCCACACTCGTCCGCATCGTGCGCATCGAGTGGGCAAAAATCACAACAGCAAGCGTCAACGCCGGAAGCCAGACGTTCGGTAAGAGTTGCAACAGGGATGCGTTGCTAGGCATGACACTGACCCCTGGAAAGACCGGAATCCAAAGCGACAACACGAGCCACAAGACCGTTGCAGTAACGAACTCAGGCAGAGTCATCGCGATGACGCTGAATTGGTTGACGACCTTGCTGATGAATGTGTGCGGATATCGTCCGAGCAACAGGCCAACGATGATTGCGCTCGGAAAGGCCATCAACGCCGCCACAAAGCCCATGACCGCTGTATTTCGAATGCGTGGCGCAATGATTCGTGCAACTTCCTCGTCGCGCTTGATCGAATAGCCCAGATCTCCGCGAAGCAAGTCACTTGACCAATCTCTCAATCGAACAACCACAGGATCGTTGAGATTGTTCTTCTGTCGACAGGCCTCGATGTTTGCGTCTGAACCAAACCGACCAAGCAGTGCCGTGCAGCCGTCTCCTGGAAGGGCGTCAATACCGAGGAAGGAAATGATGGCCAGCGCAACAAAAGTGGTGAGCGAAAAGAGAATCTGTCTCACGAGGCTTTTCACCAGTCAGTTCGAGGTGAATTTACGAGACGCTGATTTTTTCCCAACGCACAGCGTCAATCACGATTGGTTCGATACCTTTGACTTTGGCACTCATCGCGCGGGTCAGGGTCTTGTGATATGGCACGAAGATTGCCGAGTTTTCAAACAACCATTCTTGGATTCTTGCATACTTCTTTGCTCGCTCGGCCTGATTCTTCGTCGCTCGCGCCCCGTCGAGCATCTTGTCGAGTTCTGTATCGGCTTGACCAGTCGGATTCCAAGTAGCCGTGCTGCGGTATACCTCGTTCAGCACTTGTGTAGCTGGACGTTGTCCCCAACTATCGACAAAGGCGGATTCTTTCATCCAAACGTCATCCCAGAAACCGCTCGCATCTGCCATTCTTATCGTTACCCGGATACCAGCGTCCTTCACCTGGTCTTTGTACGCAGTAACAAGTTCAACCATGTGTACTTCGACATCGCTGGTGTAAATCTCGATTTCAATTCCGTTCGGGTGTCCGGCTTCGGCAAGCAACTTCTTTGCACCCTCGGTATCTTTCGGGCAGTCACCATCCCATCGATAAGGATCAGCAGACCAAACTGGAGTGTCACATGTAACGACACCACCACCAACACCGAGAACGGTATCAGCAATCACTTGTCGGTCAGCGGCGATTCGCAGTGCCTTGCGCACTCGGGCATCGCCAAACGGCTCTCGGTCAACTCTGAAGTCAATCGCATTCCAATCTCCCGACGGAATACTTTGCAGAGTGAATTTGGTTTTATCACCGAACATCGACGATGACTTGCCGTCAATTGCCAGAAGCAGATCTACTTGATCACCCGCCAGAGCCTGCGCGGCAGACTGAGAATCAGCGAATGTAATCACTTCAATTTTGTCGAGTTGAGGTCGGCCAAAGAAGTATTCTTCGTTGGCCAGCAACACCGTCGTGCCAGCCGGGTCGAAAACTTCCATTTTGAATGGCCCGGTGCCGACTGGCTCTTTGCCGATTGTTGACTGCGAATCAACCGGTGTCATCAATGCGCGATAGTCAGCAAGCAACAGTGGCAAGTCAGCCTCACCAGTTGCCAATGTGAGTAGCACTTCGTATTTCGAGACGGCTCTCACCGAAGAGATCACACCAAGCACTGCGCGAATCGGTGAATCAAACTCGGGGTCGATCATTCGCTTGATCGAGTAGACGACATCTTCGGAGTCAAACTCGCTGCCATCATGAAATTTCACGCCCGTTCGCAGTTGTATCGTCCACTCGGTCAAGTCGACGTTCGAAGACCACGACAAAGCCAACTCCGGGATTGGTGCGAACCCTTCGTCAACACCAATGAGACGATCAAAGACCATGTTGATAGTCGGCCAGGTGCGATTGCCGTCATATGGGTCCATTGTTTCGGCACCACCGAAGCCCGCATCATTGCCAACACGCAACACGCCTTCAGTCGACGAAGTACGACCACAGGACGCCAAACTAAAAGCGAACAAAGTCAGAGCGAACAGAGAGCAAGACGCTTTTTGCAGTTTGACCATGGTTACAAAGACTAACCAAGTTGTAGGTTTGGACGAAATGGCTTCATTCGGAGTTGCTTCGTATAACATTCAGTATTCACTTGGTGCCGACCGTCGGTACGACTTAAAGCGTTGCATAGATGCAGTCCGTGACGCCGACATCATTTGTCTCCAAGAAATTGACCGAAACTGGCGTCGAACCAACATGGCTGATCAGTTTGCAGAAGTACAAGCAATGCTGCCCGACCGCTATTGCGCGTTTGGTCCGTCACTTGATGTTGACGCGAGCGTCAAAACGTCCGATGGTTTTGTCGAAAATCGACGTCGCCAAAGTGGACAAATGACGGTTAGCCGCTTCCCAATCGCGTCGTCGCGCTCAATTCAATTGCCGAAGGATGACACGAAAGATGCCATGAACAGTTGGTGTGCGGCACTCGAGACCGTAATTCTCACACCAGATAATCCTGTGCGAGTCGTCAACTTGCACCTCACTGATGTTTCAGAATCGAATCGTGTCTCACAGATTTCTGCCCTGCTTGGAATCTGTGAGCGCGCCACGACTGAAGGCGGCGCATGGAACGGCAAAGAATGGGATGAAGCCTCGCGCGAACATTGGCAACTCAACGATCCAGTTCCGCCGATGCCCGCTGAGATGATCATCGCAGGTGACTTCAACGACGAGTCAGACTCACGAACAATTGACATCATGCGTCGCGCGCAGTTTCGAGACACATGGCGACCCGGCCCGAACGCAGGGGCTGGTGTCACGTTCAAGACAAATCCTGAGCAAGGCACCTACCGAGACATGAGAATTGATTTCATCTTTGTCTCGCCGCAATTCAAGATTGTTGACTCTTCTATCGATGAATCAACAGGCGCCTCAGACCACCAACCCGTCTGGTCAACTCTTCGTATCTGAGTCGTTCGGTTTACTAAACCGCAGGTCGCAAGTTCGATTCCTGCCGGGAGCGCAAGGAAATCAAGGTGATTCCTTGATTTGGCGCTGATTTACGATGCTCACTCTTCGCCACTGTTCTCCTCTGTTGGTCGAGTTTCACGTGGAGTCTCAGGGGGCACTTCATCGGACACCGAACAGACGTAGCGCTTTACTCACCTTCGTCCTTCCTGCCCCAGAGTGACACGCCTACACCGTTCCGTACAAGTTGACACCAGCAGAGATGGGTCTTCGAGTTTGTCATTCAATTGGATGTCTCCCACCAGAGGGTGACGAGGGTTCTCGGTGAACGGTCGCGATTTTGCAAGAACTCTCGAACCTCGGCATCGCGTGATTCGTCGAGACACAGTCGCACTCGGGCGTGTGCCACATCGCGATCGGTAGTGGCGGTCTTGTGATCAGGAACTGTGAATGTTTCGACATTTATGTTGATACCGAGTTCGCTTATGACTTCAGCAGCGTCAAGTGCTGTCGGACTACTGGGACGCTGAAGATTCCAAAAGTGTTTCCACGCAGGAGAAAGATTTGAAAGTGGGTGAGACATCGGGATTTCGACAACAACACGATGACGTGCATGTTTTGTGAGTTGCAAAGTGAATTCAGCTAACTCGTGAACATTAAAGAGGACATGATGGCAAACGACGACATCACAGATCGGAGCTTGATGTGCGACTTCGAGCCACTTGCCGAAAATAGTGCTGACAGCGATCGAACGTGACGAAGCCTCACTGACAAAGAGTTCGAGCATCGATTGTTGATGATCGACACCGGTTATGTGCGCCGCTGGCGGTACCAGGGCGAATGATGCGCGTCCGCCACCGCAGCCAACGTCAAGCAAAGTTGGTTTTTGGCCCGCATTTAAGAGGGCCTCTTTTGCGCGCATCCAACTCGGCGTATTTGGCTTGAGATCACTTTCCGGTTTGAAACTCTCAGGTGGATGGATCCATGGCGATTGTGGGGCCTGATTAAGAATCTCTCTGGGGATGCCCCAGTCGTCGAGAGATGCTTGCCAGAACTGAATTGGGGAATTGGTCATCTGCACGAATTGACGGTAGCTACTCGCTTTACCCACAGCATCCTCTGCGATTTGAGAATTGAAGCCAGAAGCTGTAACATCCGCTTTCTAGTCGAAATTCATAGCAAATGTAGATGGGGGTCTCATGGCTATTGAATCGGATGGGCATAGTAAGGGCAGTCCGCGTCTATACGAATTAATTGAGAATTCGCCAAAGACTGGCAAGAGCCCGACCGTGTGGGCGTGGCCACAACTTATTGATCACTTGAAAGTCGCGGGACAACCCGTACAAGGTCCCTGGCCACCGCACCAGGAGCGACGTCCCGACCCAGATGCAGATTCGTCCCCAACTGCAGTGCGCGATCCGAATTCAAAATAGCGAAATCGATCTATCAACTAGTTAAAACGATATAGGACAACGAGGAGTAACGGATGTATCCATCTCGCTTTAAGTACGAGTCACCGAAGTCAATCGATGAAGCGATTGTTCTGTTGACTAAAGGAAATGGCGAAGCAAAAATACTTGCTGGTGGAATGAGTTTGATACCGATGATGAAACTGCGGTTTGCGGCACCTGAAACTTTGATTGATATCAGTAAGATCCCGGAACTTAATTATCATCGCGTGGATACAGACGGAACATTTCGAATCGGCGCACTCTGCACCCATGCAGATCTCGAGAAGTCAAGCATTCTTGCGCAGCATCAGCCAACTCTTTCAGCGACAGCGCCGTTAGTTGCTGATCCGATCGTGCGTACGCGCGGAACTTTTGTTGGCTCGGTGTGTCACGCTGACCCGCAAGGCGATTGGTCGTCGGCGATGATTGCACTTGATGGTTTGATTGTTGCCCAAGGTCCGAAGGGACGACGCACGATCCCGGTACGCGATTTTGTAACGGGACCATTTCAAAATGCGTTGGCTAGCAATGAGATTGCGGTTGAAGCCGTTATTCCTGCAGCAAAAGGAACTCGTGCCGGCGGATATCTCAAACTTGAACGGCGGATTGGCGACTTTGCCACTGCTGGCGTTGCTGTTGCACTTGAACTTTCAGGTGCAAGTGTAATTCGTGCCGGCATCGGATTGACCGGCGTGGGAATTACAACCATCAATGCGATTGATGCGGCACAGTCGCTTGTGGGTTCAGCGCTGACGAGCCAAGCAATTGAACTAGCCGCAGATCTCGCTGCTCAAGCGGCACAACCGCGCAGTGATCATCGTGGAAGTGCCGCCTACAAAAGACAGGTGGTGCGCACATTTGTAGTGCGAATATTGACAGAAGTTAGTTCAAACCAAGTTAAGGCGGCATGAGATGACAAGTCTTTACGAAGAAGTAGGAGTCGATGATTCGGAAGAAGTATCAACACGCCTTGTGTCAGTGAGAGTTAACGGCGTAAATAGATCGGCAAAGGTTGAGCCGAGATTGCTGCTCGCACACTTTATTCGACAGGGTCTGCGGCTTACCGGCACGCATGTTGGGTGCGATTCTTCAAACTGTGGTGCTTGCACGGTGTTGCTTGACGGACAACCAGTAAAGAGTTGCTCGATGTTTGCAGTGCAAGCAGACGGCCACGAGGTGATGACGGTGGAAGGACTCTCATCGGCAAGTGAGCTTCACCCGATTCAAGAAGGGTTTAAAGATGAGCACGGATTGCAGTGTGGCTACTGCACGCCGGGAATGATGCTCTCTGCCAAAGCGCTACTTGATGAGAATCTGAATCCGACCGAAGACGAAGTTCGATGGGCGCTTTCGGGAAATCTCTGTCGATGTACGGGGTATCAAAATATTGTTAAGGCTGTTCTCTGGGCAGCTGAGAAGATGAGAGCACAGGCCGGAAAATGAGGGGGAACATCCAGTGAGTCTCGACGAAATCAAGATCGGCGGATTAGGCGCCAGCAGGAAACGAGTCGAAGATAATCGGTTTATTCGTGGCAAAGGCAACTATGTCGACGACGTGGTTCTGCCAGGCATGTTGCACATGGAGATCTTGCGGAGCCCGTTGGCGCACGCTCGAATCAAATCAATCGATGTCAGTGGAGCGTGGCAAATACCTGGTGTTCGTCTTGTTCTGACGGGTGAAATGATGGCGGCACGAAACCTGGCATGGATGCCAACTCTGTCTTACGACACTCAGGCAGTCCTAGCAACTGACAAGGTTCGTTTTCAAGGACAAGAAGTTGCCTGCGTAATCGCCGATGATCCCTACATTGCAAAAGACGGTTGCGAAGCAATCGTGGTCGAATACGAACCACTGCCGCCGATCGTAAACCCAACTCAGGCACTCGCACCTGGTGCACCGTTGATTCGCGACGACAAAGAAATCCAAAAAGACAATGTCGTATTCGATTGGCAAGTGGGCGACAAGGCAGCGACTGATGCGGCATTCGCGAAAGCCGACAAGGTTTCAAAAATCGAATTGCATTATCCACGATCTCATCCGTCACCGATTGAACCTTGTGGTTCGATTGCTGACTTTGACCGTTCGACAGCGAAGTTGACCGTGTATATGACGACTCAGGCACCGCATATTATTCGTGCTGCTGTCGCGCTAGTTGCCGAGTTGCCAGAACACATGATTCGAGTCATTTCGCCAGACCTCGGCGGCGGTTTTGGCAACAAGGTGCCGGTTTATCCCGGATATGTTGTGTCAATTCTTGCGTCAATTTTGCTCGAACGACCCGTCAAATGGATCGAAGACAAAACTGGCAACCTAATCTCAACTGGTTTTGCTCGCGACGTCTATTTGAAGGGCGAGTTGGCTTTGCGCAAGGACGGCAAGATTCTTGGCGTTCGGATGCATACAGAGTCTGATCACGGCGCATTTTTCTCGGATGCCCAGCCAAGCAAATTCAAAATCGGGCTAATGCATTCGGCGTTTGCCTGTTATGACATTCCGGCTGCGCATTTGACGGCGCGCGGTGTTTATACGAACAAAGCGCCTGGTGGTGTTGCGTACCGTTGCTCGTTCAGAGTCACCGAAGCAATGTTCTTTCAAGAACGCATGGTGCAGGCGGCTGCAGACGATTTGGGAATGGATCAGGCAGAGTTTCGTCGCGTAAACCTAGTGCGTGACGATGATTTTCCGCATCGAACTGCTTTCGGGTTTTTGACCGACTCTGGACAATACGCGAAGTGTTTGGATGTCGGTCTTGAGGCGATTGGCTATAAAAACTTTCAGAAACAAAAGGAAGAGGCAAAGAAGCGCGGTCGTCTGCTTGGAATTGGCATTTCAACGATGACCGAACCACTCGGCGCAGGAAACAGCCGCGAATACGACATCTTGGGAATCAAGATGTTTGACTCGGCCGAATTGCGAGTGCATATGACCGGCAAAGCAATTTTGCGAACTGGTGCGAAGACTCAGGGTCAAGGCCACGAGACAACTTGGGCGCAGATAGTTGCACACGAACTTGGGCTACCCGCTGATGACATTGTCGTTGAAGAAGGTGACACCGATACTGCGCCGTTCGGCATGGGTACATATGCTTCGCGATCGACGCCGGTTGCGGGTGCGGCAGTGGCGATGGTCTCGCGAAAAATTCGTGCGAAGGCACGCAAGATCGCAGCTCATTTGCTTGAAGTATCGGACGAAGATGTCGAATGGGAGTTGGGACGCTTCTATGTGAGAAGTGCGCCGACTCGCGGAGTGACAATTCAGGACTGCGCTTATGCCGCGTACACGAACATGCCGGACGGACTTGAGCCAGGATTGGAAAACGTCTCGTACTACGACCCACCGAACTTGACTTGGCCGTTTGCGTGCTATATCGCAACAGTCGAAGTTGACCCACAGACCGGTGTCTGGGACGTGCTTAAAGTTGTCGCGGTGGACGATTGCGGCGTGCGAATCAATCCAATGATTGTCGAAGGTCAAATCATGGGTGGGCTCACCGAGGCGTATGCGATGGCGAGCATGCAGTTCATAACATTTGATGCCGAAGGCAATTGTGTGGGTTCGAACTACATGGACTATTTGTTGCCAACTGCCTGGGAGACGCCGGGTTTTGAGTTGCATGAAGTCGTAACTCCTTGCCCGCATCATCCGATCGGAGCTAAGGGCATCGGTGAATGTGCAACGGTTGGTGGCCCGGCCGCGTTTGTGAATGCGGTGTTGGACGCTGTGAAAGATTCTGGAGTACGAAACATCGACATGCCGCTTTTGCCTGATCGTGTTTATCAAGCCTTGACGCTGAAAAAAGATGTATCGGGTGCACCGCCGGTTAAGACGGACGCTTGATGAACGACCGCCAAGTTGACGGATTCGGCATTCTTGAAGTTGCCGTTGAACTCGCCGAGAAAGGCGAGGAATTCGTGTTGGCGACTGTCGTGTGGCGTGCTGCACCGTCTTCGGGAAAGGAAGGTTCGCGGGCGGTGATCACTGCTGATGGAAAAGTTTTCGGTTTTATCGGCGGCGCGTGCGCAGAACCGGTGTTGTTGCGAGAGGCGAGTGAGGCACTTAGAAATCGCGAGCCGAGATTGTTGCTGCTTGGTACAGATGATGAACCAAACCATGTGCCAGCCGGCATGACCGTCGTGCCGATTTCGTGTCAAAGCGATGGAGCGCTTCAAATCTTCGTTGAGCCAGTGCTGTCGGTGCCACATCTTGTAGTGATTGGTAGATCGCCGATGTCGAACACGCTCGTGCAACTTGCCCAGTCGTTGGATTGGCGCGTTGAATTGATTGATGGACCAGATTTCGGTGTTGAAATTGCCGACAAAAAGTCGATAGTGGTTGTAGCGACCCAGGGTAACGGTGACGAAGAAGTGCTTGAGACGGCTTTAGCGATCGACCCCGTATATGTAGGTGTTGTAGCTTCACGAAAGCGTGGCGAACACCTGATTGGGTATCTCAAGGACCGAGGAGTGTCTGAAGAAAAACTGAAGAAGGTGCGGGTACCGATCGGATTGGATCTGGGAAAGACATCGCATCGTGAGGTGGCAGTGTCGGTGCTTGCCGAACTGGTCAAGTTGCGCAGCGCCGGTGAACTCAACATTGGAGCAGCCGTGTCGACGACAAAAGTTGAAGAAACAGCAATTGATCCTGTATGCAACATGACGGTCGCGGCGAATGAGAAGAGTCGACCATTTGTGCACGATGCACAGACTTACTATTTTTGTTGTCCAGGTTGTAGGGCGACTTTTGAAAAGGAACCGGCAGAATACATTTCACAGGGGGCATCGTGTTAATAAAAGAACAGTTTGAGGTTTCGCAGCCGATCGAAGCGGTTTGGACTTTTTTCGGCGACATTCCGCAAGTTGCTTCGTGTCTGCCAGGTGCAGACCTGACCGATGTGATCGGAGAGGATCACTATGGCGGAACAGTCTTCATTCGACTCGGACCAGTGAAGCTTGAGTTTGGTGGCGAGGCGAAAATTGCGCAACGCAACGAAGCAACCAAGACGATAACGGTAGATGCTTCTGGTGCTGACAAGAAGGGTCGTGGACAAGCAGCGTTGGGTTTGAATGCTCGACTTGCTCCTGTGGCGAACGGCACAAAGGTTGATATATCGATGGATTTGCAATTGTCAGGTGCCGCCGCACAATTCGGTCGCGGTTTGATTGCTGATGTGACTGCCGTGTTGCTCGGCCAATTTGCTGATGCGATGCAGGTGCGGCTTGATGCAATCGCCAAAGGTATTGATCCTTCGAAAGTCGCGGGGCCGCGTTCGGCCGGTGGTTTGGAAATTGGCCTCAAGGCCGCACTAATGGCGGTCTCGCGAGTACTTGCAAGATTCTTCTTGCCATATCGACATGAAGTGCGAAGCATTTAGTTGAAAGGAGATTAGACATGTGGACAATCGGAAACATTCTCTTGGTGGTGGCAGTTGTGCCAATCTTGATCGCACTGTTGAACCGAGTTTTGAGTGCGCTCGAAAGAATTCGAGCGGCATCGGAAGACATTCTCTCTGGAGGAGTCGCCTTGATTGGTGACTTGAACTCGACACCTGAATTGCTCGCCAAGACAGATTCGACAATCAAGGAAGTTGCTGATGGTGCCGTGCGATACGCCGGTTCGGTCGGCAAGTTACTGGGCTAAAGGAGACAAAATGCCAACTGTTGCAATTATTACTCTCGTAATCGCCACCGTGATAATCGCTGCGGCTGCTCTTGGTTTGATCCGAGTGATTTTTCATCTGGTTGCGATTCGTCGAACATTGGCTGCCGTGACCGGTGGCGTTCAAGTGATTGCCGACAAAACAAGCACTGTTACTTCGGCTCTGGCATCGGTGAATACGAATCTCAAACCTGTTAGTGACTTTTGCGAGTCAATTTAGGAGAAATACATGAACGTGTTGTTTGCTGAATCAAATCTTGGATGGGTAATTGGCTACACCGTGGGTGTAGTCGTTGTGTTAGTTGTTGTTGCGCTTGTTGTGCCGATTTTGATTCTTGCGAAGTCAATAGGTGGCGAGGCGAAAAACATCAACGACCGTTTGTTGTTGGCCGAGAAAAACACATCTGGTCTTTCATTACTAAATGCGACCATCACAATGGCCCTTGCGGTGATCGCCGGTCTTACCCGGGGCAGAAAGCGATTAGGGGGATAGAAATGGCAATACTCGCACTTACAGATCAACAAGAGACGCTTTGGCGAGTGGCGATTGCACTCGGGTTTGTTGTCGTTCTCGCCGTCGCGGCACTGCTGACGATCTTAGTTCTGTTGGTTCGCACTATTGAGCGTCGCGTTGATCAGGTCAAAGCGACGCTAGTACGAACTGCGGAGAATACGTCGAATACAACGCTGATCACCACAACTGGTGGCGGCGTCGACTTGATACTTGCGGAAGGTCTTGAGCATCACCTGTTTCTTGGGCGCGTATTGGACAAGGTTCGATCATGAACACGCTTGTTGCACTCACAGTTGTAGACATCGTTTTGCTGATTGCTGGCCTGGCGATTTACCTATATATCGTCGGCGGTCAACTCACACGAGTCGCAGGAAAACTTGAAGAATGCTCGGACATTGTTTGGCAGATTAAGGGTCATGCAGATGTGATTGAGCCCGGTGTTCAGCGGATCAATAGTACGGGTGGTGTGATTGCTGGTGCTTTGCCGCTTCTATACGGAATGGCTGAGGGAATCGTGAAAGGTGCGACTTATAAGCCAGAATTCAACGAGCCGAAACCAGCGCGACCAGCGATGGGCACGAGGCGTTCAAGACTTCACGAAGGTGTCGGTTACCGACCTAATTAAGAATTTTGGTTACACAACACGATGTGGGTTGTTGAGAACAAATTTATTGGTTGGGGTCTCGATGTGTAGTTAGTGGGCCGGTCGTCGGTGCTTGGTATTCACCAATCCATTCCGATCGCCATGATTGGTCGTATTGCTCAGAATTGCAACTCGGCGAGTAGATGCTAATTAGCTCGCGGGAGATTTGTTCGCGATGAGATTTGAGTCCACCTGGCACTTCGTAAGTGCAAATATATAAATTGAATTTCGAACCTGCGCGTTTGGACCAACATGGATAGGCGCGGTGGCGAAATGGAATTGCTTCTTTTGAAAGATCTTCTGAGTGGTCGACATAGATGACGGCGTAATCTTGTTTCGTTTCGCTCGGCTTGTACATCACCGCCCAAACTGCAGCAATTGCAGGTGCTGTCCAGCCGGCAAGGGCACGTGGTCCTTCAAATGGGTAGCCGGCTAACGAGCCAAGTCGGATCACTCGAAGTCACCGAAGTCTTCGTCCTCGGCGATTACTTCAACGTCAGTTATCGGCCAAACCGGTAAAGATACTTTCTCGGCCGATTGCGTGAACAAATCGACTGCAATTTGAACAGCAGAACTTGAATCGCATGACTCGACAATTATCTGTGCTCCGTATGACATTGAGTTGACACCGCTTGCGATGCCTGAGTGAGCTGCAATCGCGTCGGCGAACGCGACAACTTCATTGAGTTCAATAACTCGGTCGCCTTCGGCTCTAAGAGAGACGCTGTATCTCATACGTTGTCTCTATCGTAACTGCCGAAGGTTTTCGGCGAATTGTTCGAGGCTGGCGAGATTGTGTCCTGAAAATATTTCATCGATGAAGGGGTCGGCAACCATCATGCCAAGTGAGTTCGGCTTGAAGTTTGCTTCGTCACCCTTGTGTGGATTCATCCAAACAATTCTGTGACAAAGTCTGGAAAGTTTCTCCATAGAAGATTCAAGAAGTGCCGGATCACCCCGATCGAGACCGTCGGAACAGATGACGACTATTGAACCCCGACTCAGACCGCGTCGGCCCCAGCGCTTGATGAATTGATTGAGTGATTGACCGATACGGGTGCCGCCATCCCAGTCGAAGACTGCTGCAGCCGCCAAATTCAATGCATCGTCAGGTTTGCGGCGGTCGAGTGATTTGGTGATGCGTGTGAGTCTTGTGCCAAAGCAGAAGACTTCAACTTTGTCTGCCGCGCGACGGGCGGAATATGCGAACTGCAGGAGATTGCGTGAGTAGTCGGACATCGAACCAGAAACGTCGAGAATAAAAACTAAAGGACGAATTCTTAGGCGACGTTGTTGCTTGAATAGTTTGATCGGGTCGCCGTGGGAGCGCATTGTTTCGAGGGCCATGCGTCGCGGGTCGAATCGAGGACCATCTTGTGACGAAAGTGTGCGTCGGGTTCGACGTCTGGGTGGTGTCAGACGAATATCTGAAACAATTCGACGGATAGCTGCAAGTTCTTGGTCGGTGCATGCGGCGAATGCCTTGTTGCGCCAGACTTGTGCGCCAGAAGCCATGTATCCAAGTTGGGCTTCTTCTTCACTTTCTTCCCCTTGACCCGGGTCTGGCGAAGATACCTCGAGAGTCGCTGATAGCGCCGTTGTCGTGCGCATCATTGACTTAAGTTCGCTGTCTGCAGCAACTTCGACATCTAGAAAGAATTTTTGAAAGATTCTGTTGTAAACGGGAATCTGGTCGTTGCGGTTGACGAGGGTGCCACGACCTGCCCAGTAGACATCAATGAGGTCTGCGGGATTTATCAGTGAAACAGCCTCAACATATGTCATTGTGTCGTTAGTGCCGACGACTATTCCTGCATTTCGCAGTTCATCGCCGAACTCGACGAGTACTTCGACAAAGTCTGTGCCGACCTTCATTTGGAGAACTTAATCGCTGACGAGTGAAGCAATGTTTTCGCGAACGAGATCTAGATCTTCGTGATCTTTGAGTACTGCGCCGAGAGTGTCGTCGGCGACGTTGGTTGTGAAGTCATTTGCATCAATAATTGAAACTGATTGAACCCAGTCGATTGTTTCGGCAACACCAGGCGGCTTTGTAAGTTCCATTTCGCGGAGCTTGTTGACTGCCTTAACCACTTTGTCGGCTATTTTTGCTGACACGCCAGGAATGCGAGCGAGCACAATCTCGGTTTCGCGCTCTTGGGTCGGGTAGCCGATCCAGTGATAGAGACATCGCCGTTTAAGAGCGTCGTGCAACTCGCGCGTACGGTTTGAGGTAAGAATTACGATCGGTTTAGATGGTGTTCTGATAGTGCCGACTTCAGGAATCGAGATCTGGAAGTCAGACAAGAGTTCAAGCAAGAACGCTTCGAACTCGTCATCGGCTCGATCTATTTCGTCGATCAATAACACGCACGAATCGCCGGCGCGAACCGCTTCGAGAAGCGGGCGTTCGAGGAGAAATTCGGAGCTAAAGAGATCTTTGACGGTGTTGGTAGCTGTGAGCATGGCCTCAGAGAGTGCGCGAATTTGAAGCATTTGTCGCGCGTAGTCCCATTCATATAGTGCCTGATTGGTGTCGATGCCTTCGTAGCACTGGAGCCGAATTAGTCGTCGGTCGAGAAGTTGCGCGAGGACTTTTGCGAGTTCAGTTTTGCCGACGCCTACTTCGCCTTCGAGCAAAAGTGGTCGACCGAGTTGCAGTGAGAGGTGTAGCGCTGTTGATAAACCGCGATCGGCGAAATAATTGGCAGTGCGAAGTTGGTCGGTAAGTTCGCCAACTGATTTTGGAAGATTCTTTGACATCTAGTCGGTCTTGCAGACTGAATTTGTTCTGGTTTCGTTATCCAGATACTTCGGCGCTCTCGGCTGTATCACCAAGAACTATGTCGCGAATTGATTCGTTTGTCGATCGGAGTTTGCCTTCGCGAGCAAGTTTCTCGCGCCATGCGGTTCTTAGGTCGCTGCCCGGCGGTGCGTAGCCGTCGAAAGTAACGTCTTTCATATTTTTGCAGGACTTCGTCGGTGAACAATCTTCGTCAACAGAGAATTCGGCAGAGGTTTCTGATGTCCAAAGCGACTTCAACACCGTTCTTGCCTCGTCAGATTTGCTGCTCATTTTGCTGCTCCAATATGAAAGTCTGCGGCTTAACTATAACGAGCCTAATGCGCTGGCGTCACTCGGTGATTTTTGAGTTGCAGGTCCGAGACTGCTTCGGCGAGGATCGAAACTGCGATCTCAGCGGGTGTTTTTGCGCCAATTGAGAGTCCTGCTGGGCCGTGAATTCTTGAAAGATCTGCGTAACCCCGATATGCGAGCCAGTCGGCTCGCGCGCTTTGCATCTTGCTTGAGCCGACAGCACCGATGTAGCCAGCGCGGCTATCGAGTGCGCTTGCCAAGGCACGTCCTGCATCTTCGACGCTGTGATGAATGATTACGGTCGCGTCGACTGGAGAGAGACCCGTGATCATGCCGGTAGAGACATCAGGATTGTCGGCCATTGAAACATTCCAATCCAATAGTTGGGCGGCCCTGTTGAGTGCTTCAGCGATAGGACCGAGGCCGGCGATAACGAGACGTGTAATTGGAAACCACGTAGAGACAACAACTTCGTCGGCAATTGCCGATGCAGAGTTGCCTTTTGCGAACAATTCTTGTGCTGACTTTGGTGCACCTGTGATCGTTGCACTTGTGTAGAAAGCAAAGTCTGTGACTGAATTGTCCGAAATTCTTGAAGTTATGCAGAGCGGTTCGCGCTCAATCAGTAATGACCAAATCTCAACTGGAAGTTGGCTCGCTGGCACACAAATACAAGCTGCACGGCCGCCTTCGGCAACGCCATTGATGAGTGCATCAACACTGCTTATATCAAGTCTCAACAACACACCGTTGTTGAGTTGACGGCGGGCGTGCTCAGCGATCTTCTCGTCCAGAGTGTTTGACAAAATTGAACCCATTTTTCCACCGCCTGGGGTGATTGCAATCGCGCCGTGCTTGCCTGAAACGTTGGGACCGTCGTAGCGGGCGACCCAAGCAACATCGACTCGAGTATTTGCTCTGAGGCACGACTGAACTGTGAGCGCGATTTCAAACACCAGAGGCGATTCTAATGGTGGCGCTATGTGAACTAAGCCGAGGTGATCGCGTGCAGCACACTTGGTTTGATCTGAAGTGATGGTTGTTTCAGTGGCAAGCGCGGGCGCGACAGATGTTTCGGGTACTGACGATGTCGCGAGCGTTGCTTTGCGCGATGTCGAATTTTGTGTGCTCGACCTTGAAACGACCGGCGGGTCGAGCGGGTCCGAAGCGATTGCCGAAATCGGTGCGGTCAAGTATCGCGGGGGAGAAGAGATTGGTCGGTTCGCGACGCTCCTCAACCCGCTGCGCGCAATTCCTCCTTCTATAACTGTGTTGACAGGCATCACCGATTCGATGGTGGCGAGTGCGCCGTCGATTGGTCGCGAGTTCGATTCCTGCCGGGGGCGCCAAGTGCGGGGTGCGGGTCGGCTATCGCACGAGCAAGAAGTCGAGTGCGATGAGTACCAATGCCACGCCGCCGACGACATAGATGAACTTGCGGCGAGCCGGCTCCTCCAGCTCGGGGTACTTCGTCAGCACGAACTTGAGGTAGAAGCCGTACAGAGCCGCGACAATCGGCACGATGACAAAGAGCCACACGGCTCAAGTGTCGTCGCTGTCGGTATCGCGAGTCGCACCGAGCGCCATAAATGCCACCCGTGACTCGGCGGGAACAAGTCTCTATCGAAGCCTCTACCGATCGAGCGTGTGATTGCGCGCCTGCGCGTAACGCTCGCGCACTTGCGGTGTCGGCGCCGACTCGTGCACCGTGCTGGGTGCGTCGAGCGGCCAATTCGGGAACTCGCCGGTCAGCGCCCACGCTGCTTGCCGCGCCGCGCCGTCGGCGACGTATTCACCCGGGGGCGGCACCTCGACTGGCACCCCGAACACGCTCGGCGCGATGCGCTGCACGGCAGGTGATGCGGCGGCACCTCCGACGAGGGTGACGCGACGAATCTCGGCTCCGTTCGCAGCGAGGGCGTCGAGTGCATCGGCCATACCGCACAGCACGCCTTCGACCACCGCGCGCGCGAGGTTCGCGGCGGTCGCGTTGTCGATCGTGACGCCGTGCAGCGCACCCGTCGCATTCGGAAGATTGGGCGTGCGCTCGCCAGCGAGATACGGAACGAGCACGAGACCCTCGGCTCCCGGCGGTGCCGAGAGTGCGAGGTCGGAGAGTTCGCGGTGGTTCACGCGCAGCAGCGTGCACGCGGCGTCGAGCACCCGAGCGGCGTTCAACGTGCAGACGAGCGGCAGAAACGCCCCGGTCGCATCGGCAAAACCGGCGACAGCACCCGAGACGTCGCGAGAGCTCACCTTGCTGCGCACGAATGCCGTGCCCGAAGTGCCGAGCGATACGACCGTCTTGTCGCGCGCATCGACCCCGAGCGCGGCCGCGGCGTTGTCGCCTGCGCCGGCACCGACGAGACGCGAGCCCCACGCGACCGATTCGCTGGGCCCGAGCACGCGGGGGAGCACTGCGTCGTGACCGAGCGCGCGCTCGAGCAATTCGCGGCGATAGACGTTGGCGACGGAATCGAGATAGCCGGTGCCCGACGCGTCGGAACGATCGGTGACCAACTCGTCGAGCGACGACACACTGCGCAACCGCCAGGTGAGCCAGTCGTGCGGCAGGCACACAGCAGCGATTCGTTTGGCGTTCTGGGGTTCATGTTCGGCAATCCAACGAAGTTTTGTGACCGTGAAAGAAGCAACCGGCACCGAGCCCGTGGCGTCGACCCACGCCTGTGCGCCGAGTTCGTCGACGAGTTGCGCTGCGGCATCGGCGGAGCGGGTATCGTTCCACAACAACGCGGGCCGCACCACGCTGCCGTCGTCGTCGAGGCACACTGCGCCGTGTTGTTGTCCGCCGATCGACACTGCGGCCACGTCGTCAAATCCGCCTGCTGCACGAATCGCTTCATGCAGGGCATGTTCCCAATGCGCGGGGTCGATTTCGGTGCCGTCGGGGTGCTTGGCCGTGCCGTGCCGCACGAGGCTCCCGGTCTCGGCGTCGCGCACGACCACCTTGCAGGACTGGGTGGATGAGTCGACTCCGGCGACGAGCGTCAAGTCAGCGGGCGTCCATCAAGTGTTCGACGGCGAGTTGTTGCAGGCGGACGAATCCGTAACCCTTCGCGCCGGCGGCGTCGACGTTGAGCTTTGCGATGGTGTCGTTGGCGATGATGTCTTTCCACGATTCGCCGTTGGCGAGCGTCGGCTTTGACAATTCATCGACTCGCGCGGCACGCAACGCATCCTGCACCTCGGGGTCGGCGCGGAATGCCGCGGCGCGCTCGCGCAACAAGCGGTACATGCGCATGTTGGCAGCGGCGGAGAACCACACACCGTCGAAGTCCTCGGTGCGCGACGGCTTGTAATCGAAGTGTCGCGGTCCGTCGTATGCCGGCGCGCCGCCCACGCCGCCGAACTCGAGCAAGTCGACGAGGCTGAAGGCGTTGATCAAGTCGCCGTGGCCAAAGACGAGATCTTGGTCGTACTTGATTCCGCGCTGGCCGTTGAGATCGATGTGGAACAACTTGCCCTGCCACATGGCTTGCGCGATGCCGGAGGTGAAGTTGAGCCCAGCCATCTGCTCGTGGCCCACCTCGGGGTTGAGCCCGACCAAGTGCGAGTGCTCGAGCCGCTCAATGAAGGCGATGGCATGGCCGATAGTCGGCAGCAGGATGTCGCCGCGCGGTTCGTTGGGCTTGGGCTCGATGGCGAAACGCAGGTCGTACTTGCGCTCGACGACGAACGAGGTGAGGGTGTTCATCGCCTCGGCGTAGCGGTCGAGAGCGGCGCGAACGTCTTTGGCGTGGTCGTACTCCGCACCTTCGCGACCGCCCCACAAAACGAACGTGCGCGCGCCGAGGTCGGCGGCGAGTTCGATGTTGCGCAGCACCTTGCGCAGCGCATAGCGGCGCACGTCGCGATTGTTGCTCGTGAACCCGCCGTCTTTGAAAACGGGGTGCGAGAAGAGGTTGGTAGTGATCATCGGCACGCAGATTCCAGTCGCCGCAAGGCGTTGCTTGAATCGCGCCACGATGGCGTCGCGCTCGCTGGCGCTCGACCCGAACGGCACGAGGTCGTCGTCGTGGAAGGTGACGCCCCAGGCACCGATCTCCGCCAACTTGTCGACGATGTGCATCGGGTCGAGCGCGGCTCGCGTCGGGTCGCCGAACGGATCGCGCGCCTGCCACCCGACGGTCCACATTCCGAAGGAGAATTTGTCAGCAGTCTTGGTGGTCATTGTCGGCTCGTTTCGCAAGAGATTCACGAACATTGGCTGTTCGCGACCACTGCTGACACTAGTTGCCGTAGAGAGTGCGACGACTAGCAAGGGCGACGCTGCACTTGGCTACTGTGGGCGCATGAGGCAGCGCGGATGGTTCTTTGCCGATGAGTGCAGTGTGGAGGACTTTCGTCGGCTCGTCGAAGTCGAGACACGACTTGCTGACTTTCCGCACGCGTCGCACATCGAGAGCAACGTTGTCATTTTTGACGGCGCACGACTTCGCTCGGCGATAGCCACTCCTGATTCTCGGCGAGCCGTGATGGCCGAGATTGCCGGGGCCCTGAGCGCGGGGCCCGGTGTTATCGCGATCCGCGACGCTTACCTCGACACGTCGGTCGTAGACAGCGCCACCGCCGTCTACCGAGCAATCATCGAAGAACAGCATGCTGCTGGTTCTCGGCGCGGCGATCACTACGCGAAGCCAGGTGCCAATGATCGTGTCTGGAACTCGCTCGAGAAGCTCGCGGTACGTGAAGCGTCGATATTCGTCGACTACTTCAGCAACGAGCTGCTCGCACTCGTGGCCGCGTCATGGCTTGGTCCGCGATATCAATTCACCACGCAGATCAACGTCGTCAATCCGGGTGGTGAAGCTCAGAGCCCGCATCGTGACTACCACCTCGGGTTTATGGAGACTCACGAAGCCGAGATGTACCCAGAGCACATACACGGACTCTCTCCGCTTCTCACGTTGCAGGGTGCTGTCGCGCACACCGACATGCCGCTGGAGACGGGTCCGACCTACTACCTTCCCCATTCGCAGAAGTACCCGATGGGATATGTGACGTGGAAACGGGATGAGTTCCGTGACTTCGTGAACGCGAACTTCATCCAGATTGCGCTGAAAAAAGGCGATGTATCGTTCTTCAACCCTGCCGTATTTCATGCGGCCGGAACGAATCGCACGCGAGACGTGCGAAGAATGGCGAACTTGTTCCAGATGAACTCTCCCTTTGGTCGTGCCATCGAGACGGTTGACACCAAGCGCGTATGCCTCGCGGTATATGAAGCACTGCGTGAACGAGTGAGTGGAGGAATGAAAGTCGACGAATGGCTTTCGGTGGTGGCAGCATCAGCCGAGGGCTATCCGTTTCCGACGAACCTCGATCGGGATGTTCCCATTGATCGGCTGACGCCTCCTGCGCAGTCCGACATCATGACCACGGCTCTTCTCGAGTTCTGGTCGATCGATCGATTCGCCAAGGAACTAGACGAATACGAGATTCGCCACCGCTCGGCGTGACGCTCGAGCCAGTCCCGACACGCAAGACCAGTTAGCTAGGCCGCAGAACCGGGCTCAGCGGTGGCTTTAGTTTGCCGACACGACCCTGAATTCGACGATGCCGTCGCGTACGCGAGTCTCGTGCACACGAAGTGCGACTCGCGCAGGAGTGGCGACCGCGGCTCCGGTCATCACATTGAAGCGTCCGTTGTGTTTCGGACATTCAACGATGTCGCCGTCAACGAAGCCGTCGGCGAGATGCGCCTTGCCGTGTGTGCACAAGCCGTCGATGACGACACACCGACCATCGCCGGTCTTCACCACCGCGTAGGTCGCTCCGCCGACGTCGCAGCGTCGAACATCGTTGGCTTCGAGATCAGACTCGTTTGCGGCGATGAACCATTCGTCTGCCATCAGGAGCTGGCAATCGGCACTTCACGGCGAACGTAATAGGTATCGTCGGTCGCCTGCTTGCGCAACGCAGGCAAGACCTCTTTCAGCGCCGACCACAGGCTCGGGTAGGGAACCGGGAGCTGCGGTTTCACGGCTTCGTGCAAACGCTTCAGTTGATGAAAGGGCACTGATGGGTACATGTGGTGCTCGACGTGGTAGTTCATGTTCCAATAAATCCAACGATTCAGTGGGTTCATGTAAATCGTCCGAGTGTTCAGACGATGGTCCGTGACATCCTCGGCGAGGCCAGCATGTTGTGTGATGCCCAGCACCACCATGTAAAAGCG
>Ga0233425_10004280_pt1 | contig 24197 bp, 15 predicted proteins | sample Watercolumn_Towu_2_FD_181712 | JGI IMG/M metagenome (GOLD analysis project Ga0233425, IMG submission 181712) | Freshwater microbial communities from Lake Towuti, South Sulawesi, Indonesia - Watercolumn_Towuti2014_140_MG | ecosystem: Environmental > Aquatic > Freshwater > Lake | place... | reverse complement strand
CCCTGCAAGGCCGAGCTGTCTGTAGAAATTCTCGTTCTGGTTGGGGGAAAAGACCATGAGGTTGTCGATCCCAAGGTCCCGTATCACCATCCTGTGAAAGATGTTGTACTGGCCGAACCTGCATGGACCTGAACCTGAAGGCATGAAGAAGGCAGAGCGCTCCGGGTCAAAGCCGGGCTCCATTATCTTTCTTACCATATCTCCGGTCGTGACAGCGCATGGATAGCACTCCTTGCCGGAGACAAACCTCCTGCCAAGGTCTGCCGACTCTTTTGCAGATTCGGGAAGCACCTCGGCCTTAAGACCGCAGTATTCAAATGCTGCTGCAACAGCAACCGTCTGGTCCACCATTGGAGGTATATATATTGTACGCCCTGAACCCTTTGTAATCAGCTCGAGATGCAGTGGTCTCTTTCTGGCCTTTCCGGCTGACCTGTCACCGTTCCTGTTCTGAATGCTGTCGAGGAAGGCCTCGCAGCGGGTTATGGCACCTGCGTCTGCACTGTGCGCATCAAGTTCGAGGTGAAGGTAGGACTTCCCCTGCAGTTCCTCCTCAAAGAACTTTATTATGAAAGAGTCGGGTCCGCACGAAAAATTGCCGATATATACGGCGTCAAGCAGCGGGTTTGAACTTATTATCTTTGCTGCGCTCAGTATCCTCCTGCCTGCACGCCAGTACATGTTGGGCCAGTCCTTTTTTATGTCATGCTGTTCAAGCGGAAGAAAATCCATCGGAATGGTCTGCACCTTAAGGCTGTTTATCTTCTTGGGGATGTCAAGGTTCATGCCTCTGTCAAACGAGTTGTATGCCCTGCCGACAATCACGAGCGCACGGTCTCTCAGCCCTGACAGCACTTCTCTGCCCTTCTCCTTAATTGTGCTCACAAAATCGGTCTGGGCCTTGTCGGCTTCCCTTATTGCAGCTGATATTTCTCTGCCTGTCACGCCGAACTGCTCAAGCCTCCGCACAAGTTCTTTGCCAAGGTTCTTTCTGCCAAGAGAGAGGCTGACAACCGGAGAGATTATTTCTGCCTCAGGAAATGCAGTCCTTGCCAGGTATGGTATGGTCTGGGTATAAGGGCATGCGTACTCTCTCTCCTTTGAGCCATTGCTGTTAAGGTCAATGAAACTCGGGATGAAGAGCGTACGGATACCTTTCTTCAGAAGATATGAGATATGTCCATGCGCTGCCTTCACCGGGAAGCATGTCTCTGCGAGTATGGTCTCGTTGCCGAGGTCTATTATTCCCCTTTCGGTCCTTGGCGAGACCTCCACATCAAAGCCGAGCTTCCATAAAAGCGTTGTCCAGAACGGCAGGAAGTCGTGGAAATAGAAGATATAAGGAATGCCTATCCTTCCCCTTCTGTTTGGGCCCTTATTTCCGGATGCAGATGCGAGATGTGACCGCCAGAGCATATCGTCCCTGAATGCAAAGAGGTCCTGAAGCCCGCCATGATCATGTTTCCGTTTGACATCATATTTGTCGCAGCGCCCGCCGTAATAAAGGAGGTCCTTCTCTCCCTCAACCTTCACCCTGTTTATCTCGCAGACATTTGAACAACCTCTGCATTCGAAGGAAGATATCTCATAAGGCCTTTCAGATACCTTAAAACCTTTAAAAGCCGTAACAGGTAAAGGGTGATGGGTGATGGGTGATGAGCCGTCGCCGGTCTCTGCTTCTGCTGCACTTATGCCTTCCATGTGCTCTTTGGCAATGAGGGCCATGCCTATTGCGCCGGTCACATCATGATGCTCAGGCACGATCACCTTTTTGTCGAGATATTTTTCGAATGCGGCAACAACTGCCTTGTTAAAGGCCACCCCGCCCTGAAAGAATATCTTCTCCCCTATGGGCCGCTTGCAGACGACCCTGTTTATATAGTTCTGCACGATCGAATAGGCCAGTCCTGACAGAAGGTCATCCTTGGGTATCCCCTTCTGAAGGTTCGCCATAAGCGAATTTTCCATAAATACCGTGCAGCGCTCGCCGAGCCTGCATGGATTGCCTGCACAGAATGCAGCCTCCTGGAATTCTCCCTTTACGGATATATTAAGCTTTTCTGCCTGTTCCTCAAGGAATGATCCTGTGCCTGCAGCGCATGCCTTGTTCATCTCAAAGTCGACTATGACGCCATTCTTTAAGGATATGTATTTCGAGTCCTGCCCTCCGATCTCGAAGATCGTGTCCACTTCCTTATCTATGAATGCAGCAGCCGTAGCCTGGGCTGTTATCTCGTTCTTCACAATATCAGCACCTATATAATCGGCTATCATGTATCTGCCTGAACCTGTTGTGCCAACGCCTGTTATCTCGACATTATCACCAATCTCGGCACCTATCTCCCTAAGGCCCTGCTTCACCGCCTCTATAGGCCTTCCCGCTGTCATTAGATAGCGCTTTGCAAGGACATTGCAGTCTTCATCTATAACAACAAGGTTCGTGCTTATTGATCCGATGTCAACCCCCAGATACGCCCTGAGAGGATCCCTGCTGCCCGTTTGTAAAGCATTTACATCTGAGGGCCTCTTGCCATTGTCGAGGTGTCTGGTCCTGAAGTCATCCCTGTCCTCAAGCAGGGGACTGTATCCCTTTTCGGTCGGTGCTGAAGCTGAAAGGTACTTCTCGAACTCCTCCAGAGCAAAGCTGTTGAACCTGCCGGCATCCATATCCTTCAGCGCTGCCCCGATCGCTCCGATAAGCGCATGGTCTTCGGATATAAAGATGTCATCGACCCCGAGGACCTCCCTGAATGCCCTCACCATGCCCTTATTGGCTGCAACCCCGCCCTGGAACGAGATTGGAGAGACAAGCGCCCTGCCTTTTGCAATGGAGCCTTTGAAGTTCCTCGCAACAGCAAAGCATAGGCCGGCAACAATGTCCTCGACCGGCGTTGCTATCTGCTGAAGGTGGATCATGTCGGATTTTGCAAAGACACTGCACCGTCCGGCTATTCTGGGGGGCTTTTTTGATCTCAGGCTGAGTTCGCTGAACTCCTCTATGGTAAGGTTAAGCCTTTCTGCCTGCTGGTCAAGGAACGAGCCTGTGCCTGCAGCGCAGACCGAGTTCATCGAGAAATCCTTTGCTGCAGCAGAAGCCTCATCAAGAAAGATCAGCTTAGCATCTTCGCCGCCAAGCTCGATGATAGTCCTTATCCCGGGATGGAGTCTTCTTGTACCGTAGGCATGGGCAACAACCTCATTTACTGGCAGGATATTGAGGGCCTTCCCGATAAGCCTGCCTGCTGAACCTGTTACAGAGAGTGAGAGCTCAGCATAGACAAGGCATACCTGCTTTAACAGAGCAAGTGCAGCCTGCATTGGCCGCCCCTTATGTCTCTGATTTGCGCGGAAGACGATCTTCCCCTCAGGATCAAGGACGACCATCTTAACTGCTACAGAACCTGCATCAAGTCCTATCGTAAGCATTTCTGTTCAGGATTATAACATAGACGCTAAATCAATCATGATATTTGTATAGTTTCTGACTTTTAAATATGCCCAAAACAGGCAGGCGCATTGACAAATATTGTCAATCGGATGATGCATATCTTCCCGGCACATACTGATATTTCCCTTTTAATTCAAGCCCTTATTTTTTTGCTTTACACAGGCATAAAAACTGCTACAATTAAAATTAGTTTTGCAAAACGCATCAAGTTATGCTTATAATTTGATCGAAAAGCGGCTATTTTAGCCGCACAATTTAATCTCATAATGGAGGAGTTTATGTACAAGGCAATGAGTAATCTCAAACAGCAGAAAGGTTTCACACTCATCGAGCTCCTGATCGTTGTCGCAATCATCGGAATTCTTGCAGCCATAGCAATTCCGGGCTATCTTGGCGTTCAGAAAAGAGCAAAACAGAAAGCAGTTATGGCTGCAGCAGAAGCTGCAAGAGGAGAGTTGAAAAGTTGGCTGGATGTTTCAATAAGTGGTGCGCTGAATGTTGTTGATTATAATGGCAATGGAGATCTCTCTGATGATACCACACCTGTTGCAAACGCTACTCTTGTTACTGATTATATTGCGTTGCACAGCACCACAGGCGGGCAGGGCAATGCTACAGTCCCAGGCTTTGATGATAGAAGTCCTTTTGCGCCAGCATCTCCGCTTTATGTAAATGGAGCATCTGCTTTAACTGGGCAGGTATATCTTGTTGGTACAACAGATGCCAATGGTGTGCTTAGAACAATCACAATTACTGCAACTAATGACGAGGCAACTGGCGGTCCGAACAATGATGGAATTCTTGCTGTTTATACTGTTTCAAGCGAATAGTTTAGATTCGGAACGCTATTTTGATAGTTAAATGGCGTCTTTAATTCATCCCCTGCAAATCCCCGGAGGTTACTCCGGGGATGAAGTTTCCCGCCGGAGGCGGACAATCGTATGTAGCATGCAGTTAGAAAGCCCCAGATGTGAGTCTGGGGTTATTTACTTCTAAAGAGGTTATAATTGGATGGCAATGCATATAAATAATGATGGTTTTAGCTTAGTTGAATTATTGGTTGTGATTGCTGTTCTCGGTATACTTACGATGATTGCCGTTCCATCATACCTTGGCCAGCAAAAGAGGGCAGCCAGAACAGAGGCATTCTCTAATCTTGAAAACCTCAGACTTCTTGAAGAGCAGTATTTTGCAGACAGGGGCTCATATGTTCCAAACAAAGGTAATGCAGGCGCAAATCACCCGGAAAATATCGCACTTATTCAGAATAATACCAACCAGGACGGACTGCCCAATTTCAAGCCTGGCGATGCGAGCAGCCTGAACTACAGCTATGAAATACGACAGGACGCTAACATAACCAGCCAGGGAGCCAACAGTACAGCAACCCCATGTTTTCTTGCGATTGCTACAGGAAACACAAACGGCAGAGGAGCAGGGGACTCCTTTATGGTCGATTGTAATAATCAGCGGAACTTCTGACCAAAATATAATCGGCTGACTATCAGAATGCATAACAGCATACAGCGTCTCTGATTGCTGTTATGTTAAACTTTCGGAATGTCTTCCAATGATCTGATCCTCGAAGGGGTCCGGCAGAACAACCTCAGGAATATAAGCATCCGGATACCCCACAATAAGCTGATTGCAGTCACCGGGGTTTCGGGTTCAGGCAAGTCATCTTTAGCTTTTGACACCATATTTGCAGAAGGCCAGTGGCGGTTTATCGAGTCTCTCTCATCCTATGCAAGGCTCTTCCTCGAAAAGCTCGACAGGCCTGATGCAGACGCCATCCTGAACATAAGACCCGCTATTGCTCTCGAGCAGAAGAACCCTATCAGAGGGTCCCGCTCTACGGTCGGGACTCTGACCGAACTGCATGATCTGTTCAGGCTCCTCTATGCAAAAACAGCCACACCCTTCTGCCCTGAATGCGGCAAAGAGGTCCGCATGTGGGAGCCTTCAGAGGTGGCTGAAGAGCTTGTTCAAAAACATGCCGGCAGAAAGGCAATTCTGCTCTTCGAAACGGACAAGAGTATCGGGGAACTGCGGAAAGAAGGGTTCCATCGCATACTTGCAGACGGAGAGGTCCATGAGATCGAAGAGCTGCAGAAAAATGGCAGGGACTCATCACCCGGTATCTCTCAACCCTCACTATCGGTTGTCCTTGACAGGCTGATCATAAAGGATGAGCCGAGGTTCTCCGATTCGATAGAGACTGCATGGAAAGAGGGCAGAGGCAGGATAAAGGCGATGCTTGTCAGCCCTGAAGGCAGCACGACCGTCTCATTCACAGGGTCAAGGACCTGCGATGACTGCAGCGCTGGACTGCCTGAACCGTCAGAGCTTCTCTTCTCCTTCAATCATCCATTGGGAGCATGCCAGGAGTGCAAGGGCTTCGGTGACACTCTCAAATATGACGAGGACCTGATAATACCTGACAGGGAGCTCTCCCTGAGGGAAGGTGCAGTGGACCCCTGGAACAAGCCTGCAGCAAAGTGGTGGAAGAAACAGCTGTCAGAAAAGGGAAAGGCTGCAGGACTTGACCTCAATAAGCCTTACGCTGATTTCAGCCCTGAGGAGAAGACCATACTCTTCAAGGGGGTCAAAGGCTTCTATGGCATTGATGACTTCTTTGAAGAGCTCGAATCAAAAAGATACAAGCTCCATGTGAGGGTCTTCCTCTCGCGCTACAGGCGCTCAAAGACATGCAGCGCATGCAGCGGCAAGAGGCTGAGCAGGGCTGCCCTTGCATACAGGATCAACAATATTGATATCTCGGAGCTATCTTCCATGCCTATAGGGCAGATGCCTGCTTTCTTCGAAAATATTGATCTTTCTCCTTTCAAAAAGGAGCTTGCAAAGGAACTCCTGAAGCATATAACCATGAAGCTCGAATTCCTCAACAGGGTGGGGCTCGGATATCTTACTCCCGACAGGAACGGAAGGACGCTCTCGGGCGGTGAGTACCAGCGAATTAATCTCTCAAACCAGCTCTCGTCCCAGCTTACAGGCACCCTCTATGTACTTGACGAGCCTACAATAGGACTGCATCCGAGGGACACGGACAGGATCGCCAATATACTGAAAAAGCTCACCTCTCTCGGCAACACGGTTATTGTTGTGGAGCATGACAGGCATATGATCGGGTCCTCGGACTGGGTCATAGAGCTCGGACCGGGCGGCGGACACAAGGGAGGCAGCATAGTTTTTGCCGGGCCGATCAGGGATTTTATGAAAACAGACACACTCACTGCGAGATATATGAGGGGTGAGGAAAAGGTGGATATGCCTGCAAAGCGGAGGATGTTCTCGGGTGAAGAGATGTTCCTTTCCGGTGCAAGGGGTAACAATCTCAGGAACATTGACCTCCGCCTTCCTCTCAGAAGGCTCACCGCGGTTACAGGAGTGTCAGGTTCCGGCAAAAGCAGCCTGATAGTAGAGACACTATACAGGGCCGCCGCAAAAAAGTTCAGGGCTGAGAATGAGCCGCCTCTGCCATTCAGGGACCTGCAGGGCACAGAACATATAAGAGGGATCAAACTTATAGACCAGTCGCCTATCGGAAGGAGTCCAAGGTCAAATCCTGTCACATATCTCAAGATATTCGACGGCATCAGAAAACTGATGGCATCGCAGAAGGAGGCAAAGGCATACGGCTACACTCCCGGCTTCTTCTCTTTCAATGTGAAGGGAGGGAGGTGTGAGGCATGCAAGGGCAGCGGGCTTGAGGTAATGGAGATGTTCTTTTTCGAGGACCTTTACATCACCTGCGAAAAATGCGGCGGGAAGAGATACAGACCCGAGGCGCTGCGAATCGAGCACAATGGCAGGAACATACATGACATACTGAACATGACGATTGAGGAGGCTGTTGACTTCTTCCATGATCAGCCTTCCATACAGTCCAGGTTCGGGCTCCTTCTCGAGACAGGCCTCGGATATCTGCGGCTTGGTCAGCCTGCAACAACGCTCTCCGGCGGAGAAGCGCAGAGGCTGAAGATATGCGCAGAGATGGGGACCACTGCAAAGGGCGGGCACCTCTATATACTCGATGAGCCGACCGTGGGACTGCATGCTGCCGATGTAAGGGCCCTGCTGCTGATCCTCAACAGACTCGTGGAAGCAGGAAATAGTGTGCTCGTAATAGAACACAACCCTGATGTGATCAGGGCTGCGGACTGGATAGTTGATATAGGGCCTGAGGGCGGAGACGAAGGCGGAAGGATAGTCTTCGAGGGCACGCCCGAGGACCTTGTCAGGTCAAAAACCTCTCATACTGGCAGGTTTTTGGCCATGGAGCCTGCTGAAATTGAAAAATAAGGACTGCTGCAGTATCCTTAATTCCAGAATGAAAATTACGGCACTGCTTCTGTTGATATCACTTATTGTTCTTCCGGCATTCGGATGCAGGCAGAAGCACGGGACAGACGGAAAGAACTCCCCTGCTTCTGTTAACGGAGTTCCTTCATATGGCGACGCGCTTGTGGAAGGAGTTATCGGAGAACCCTCAAATCTCATACCTATGCTTGCAAGCGATTCTGCCTCTCATAATGTTGCAGGCATGATATTCAGCGGCCTTGTGAAGTATGACACTGACCTCAGCGTGAAGGGAGATCTTGCAGAATCCTGGGATATCTCAAAAGACGGTCTCGTCATTACGTTCCACCTCAGAAAGGGCGTCAAGTGGACTGACGGCGTCGAGTTCACTGCAGATGACGTGAAGTTCGGGTTCGACACAATTGTGGACGAGAAGACTCCAACCGCATATAAAGAGGATTTCCTGCAGGTGAAGAAGGCTGAAGTGATCGACAGGTACACCTTCAGGGCAACATACGAAAAGCCCTTCGCAACAGCGCTCACGAGCTGGTCGAGCCTTGTGGTGCTTCCCAAACATCTGCTGGAAGGAAAGGACATAACAAAGACGGATTTTGCGAGGAACCCGATAGGCCTCGGGCCATACAAGCTCGTGAGATGGACACCCGGGCAGGACCTCATACTCGAATCAAACAGGGACTATTTCGAGGGCAGGCCATACATAGACAATTATATTTACAAAATAATCCCTGACCCTGCCACAATGTTCCTTGTGCTGAAGACCGGAGAGATAGACACAATGGGACTGACGCCCATCCAGTATACAAAGCAGACAGACACACAGTTCTTCAGGAACAATTACAACAAGTACAGATATCCTGCGTTCAGTTATACCCATATGGCCTTCAATCTGAAGCATCCCTTCTTTCAGGACAAAAGGGTGAGGCAGGCAATATCATTTGCCATAGACAAGAAGGAACTCGTTGATGTTGTGCTCTTCGGCCTCGGAAGCCCTGCAACAGGTCCGTATGTCCCGAACACCTGGCCTTACAATCCGGATGTGCAGAGATACGACTATAACCCCGAAAAAGCAAAACAGCTGCTGAAAGAAGCAGGATGGCAGGACAGGGATGGCAACGGACTGCTGGACAAGGACGGCAGGCAGTTCGAATTCACCATACTTACCAACGCAGGGAACACACTTCGCAAGAACACTGCAACGATCATCCAGTGGAGGCTTGAAAAGATCGGCATAAAGGTAAATATCAGAACTGTTGAGTGGTCAACCTTCGTTAATCAGTTCATTGACAAGAAGCGTTTTGAGGCAGTGCTGCTCGGATGGTCTATTGGCCTCGATGCTGACCAGTATGATATCTGGCATTCCTCAAAGACAAAGGAGAAGGAGCTGAACTTCATAAGCTTCAGCAATCCTGAAGTGGATGAACTTCTCGAAAAAGGCAGGCGCACCTTTGATATAAATGAAAGGAAGAAGGCCTATTTCAGGATACAGGAGATACTCGCAGACGAAGCACCCTATGTGTTCCTGTATGTGCCTGATTCCACCCCTGTTGTACATGCGCGGATAAAGGGCATAAAGCCGACGCCGATCGGCATCAGTTATAATCTTCCGAAGTGGTATGTTCCGAAGGAACTTCAGCGGAACATGATGGTCCAGTAATGCTCAGATATATTCTTAAAAGACTGCTCGGAATGATACCGACGATGTTCGGTATCACAATTGTTGCCTTCTTCATAATCCATCTGGCGCCCGGCAAGCCGACAGATATTATGTCAGAGCTGAATCCGAAGATGACGCCTGAGGCAAGGGAGAGGCTTGAAAAACTCTACGGTCTCGACAAGCCGATCCATATACAGTACGGCCTCTGGCTGAAGCGGATCGTGAAGCTTGATTTCGGCGAGTCCTTCTCAATGGACAGGCGGCCGGTGATGCAGAAGATCTGGGACTCCAGGAAACCTCTCACAGACAGGCGGCTCTTCATCACATTCATGCTGAACCTTATGGCCATGATCATCATCCTTTCAATTGCGATACCTGTAGGAATATCTTCTGCAACCCGCCGCGGCTCATTGTACGACCGTATAGTCACAACATCTGTATTCGTCGGGTTTGCAATGCCGTCCTTCTGGCTGGCGCTTCTTCTGATGATCTTCTTCGGCGTATATCTCGAATGGCTGCCTATCGCAGGGCTGAAGTCCATGAACTACGACTCCCTCACAGTCTGGGGTAAAGTTCTGGACAGGGTGAAGCACCTCATTCTCCCGCTTTTTGTGGCGACCTTCGGCGGAATAGCAGGAGATTCGAGATACATGAGATCAAGCATGCTCGAAGTGATAAGGCAGGATTATGTAACTGTTGCGAGGGCAAAGGGCCTGACCGAAAACAAGGTTATATATAAGCATGCCTTCAGAAATGCCCTGCTGCCGGTCATAACGCTTATGGGTCTTTCTGTGCCAGGGCTTATCGGCGGCAGCGTCATATTCGAACAGATATTCGGTATCCCCGGAATGGGCCAACTCTTTTATTCTGCAGTAATGACAAGGGATTATCCGCTGATAATGGCAGTCCTGACCATAGGCGCATTCCTTACGCTTTTGGGCAATCTGCTTGCAGATATAGGGTACATGCTTGCAGACCCGAGGATAAGGTCAGAGAGATGAACGATCATTCTCTCGGAAGGCTCTTCTGGTCAAGGTTCAGGCGCAATGGTCTTGCAGTGGCAGGCGGCATAATTGTGCTCGTACTGTTCGCAGCTGCGATCTTTGCACCCCTTATCTCTCCATACAGCCCTGACGATATAGACAGGGAGCAGATCCTGATGTCTCCAAGTCTTAAGCATCCTCTCGGCACGGACGACCTTGGAAGGGATGTGCTGAGCAGGATGATATGGGGCGCTCGCATATCCCTTTCTGTCGGCTTCGTTGCAGTCGGCATCGCGACTCTCATAGGGATAATTGTCGGCGCAGTGGCAGGATATTACGGCAGATGGACTGAGCAGATCATAATGAGATTCATAGATATAATGCTCACCCTTCCGACCTTCTTTCTGATACTCGCAGTAATGGCATATGTTGAGCCGAGCATATGGAACATCATGATCGTAATCGGGCTGACAGGATGGATGGGAGTGGCCCGTCTCGTGCGTGCAGAGTTCCTCTCGATCAAGGAGAGAGACTATGTCATCGCAGCCCGCGCGCTCGGTGCGGGCGACAGCAGGATAATATTCAGGCATATACTCATCAACAGCATGGCCCCTGTGCTTGTTTCTGCGGTTTTGGGTATTGGGGGCGCTGTGCTGCTCGAGTCAGGCCTCAGCTTTCTCGGCATCGGTGTGCAGCCGCCTACTCCCACATGGGGAAACATCCTGACCCTCGGCAAAGACAATATCGAGATAGCATGGTGGCTCTCGGTATTCCCCGGCCTTGCAATACTGATTACTGTACTCGGGTACAACCTTCTGGGGGAAGGGATAAGGGACTCGATAGACCCGAGATTATGGGAAAGCGAAAGAAAGTGAAGAAAAATCATCTTTAACATTAAGAAAAGATATGGTATTATTTTTTCCTAAGCTGTTATTTAAAGAAAATATCCTTTCTTAAGGGGATGATGATGAAAATGACCGACAGAGCCGGAAGTTATCTGAGCTCCTCAGCGGCAGGAGAGCATTACAGGACATTTATCCCCCATCCGTTACCGCCCAAGCCGCCTCTTCAGATTGACGCTGTCCAGTACAATATTATGGAAAAGGCCCATGTGGCACTCGGCAGGCTTGATGGCTTGGCTGCTTTACTGCCTGACAAATCACTGATTCTTTATCATTCCATCAGAAAAGAGGCCATTCTGTCTTCACAGATTGAAGGGACCCAGTCTTCCCTGTCGGATTTGCTTCTTCATGAAAGTGATGAGGCCCCTGGTGTGCCGCTCGAAGATGTGCAGGAGGTGTCAAATTATATTGCAGCAATAAATCATGGCATGACGAGGCTGCGAAGCGGGTTCCCCATTTCACTCCGGCTTATCAGGGAGATACATGAGATCCTTCTGTCAAAGGGGAGGGGCCGCAATAAAATGCCGGGTGAATTCAGAAGATCACAGAACTGGATAGGAGGCACAAGGCCGGGGAATGCTCGCTTTGTGCCTCCTCCGCCTGAAAAGGTCATGTCCTGCATGGGAGATCTTGAGAAATTTCTGCATTTAGATGACATCCCTATACTCACAAAAGCAGCTCTGGCGCATGTACAGTTTGAGACCATACATCCATTCCTTGATGGCAATGGACGCGTAGGAAGGCTTCTGATCACACTTATTCTCTGCGCAGAGAATATGCTGAGTGAACCCCTGCTCTATACGAGTCTTTATTTCAAAACCCACAGGCAGATGTATTATGATCATCTTGAAAAGGTCAGGACTAATGGCGACTGGGAAGGCTGGCTGAGGTTTTTCTATGAAGGCATACTTGAAGCTGCAGAGCATACGGCCAATGCCTCCCGAAGCATCTTGAGCCTTGTTGAAAAAGACAGGCAGCGCATTGAAAGCCTTGGCCGTCCCGCCATAACGGCACTGCGCCTTCATCAGCTTCTGCAGAAGAAGCCTATAATTTCTGCACCAAAAGGAGCAATAGAGCTTGGCCTTACGAGACCAACTGTCGCACAGGCCCTTGAGCATCTACAGAGATTGAAGATAGTGCGTGAATTTACAGACCGTGCGCGCAACAGACTTTATATTTATGACAAGTACGTTAAAATTATGAGTGCCGATACAGAACCGATCAGGGAAGTCTGATAAATATGCCGCTTTCACTGAATGAGATAAAGGATCTGGCACGTACGCTTCCCACACCTGGTAATTGATGGACCAGTTACTGAAAGAAGCTGCTTCAGTCACTCCTGACCCTGAACGGGCATTAAAGAACCTCAACTCCTTTATTGAGGAGAATCCTGACCATGCGGAAAGGCTCAGGCTGAATACAAGGGCTGCAGCCCAGCTCTTCAGCCACAGCCAGTTCCTTGCAAACTACAGCATTTCCAATCCGGACGACCTTTTCAATGCGATAGCGAATATGGAGGCCCCGCTCGTTAGAGAGTCGACTGCATCTTCGCTGAAGAAAGACATTGAAGCTCTCGATCTCCGGCCGTTAAGGGATAATCTGCCGGTCTTTATGAACACAGTCCGCAGATTCAGACTCAGGGAGTTTCTGAAGATAACCCTGCGGGACACAATGAGAAAGGCCGACCTGATCGAGATAATGTCAGAGATGAGCATGCTGGCGGATGTTATTATAGCCGCCTCTCTCGAAATAGTGAGGGACCTGCTGCATGATATCTATGGCTCGCCAGAAGACGAGCAGTTCTCGGTCATAAGCCTCGGCAAGCTGGGCGCAGAGGAACTGAACTACAGCTCGGATGTTGATTTCATCTATGTTTATGGTACGGAGATCGGCGAGACCTCTGGCGTGCTCACACCGCAGGGCACAAGGAAGAACAGGATAACCAACCACGAATACTACTGCAAGGCCGGAGAGGAACTTGCAAAGTTCCTTTCGCAGAACACAGAGGCAGGCTTTGCATACAGGGTGGACATGAGGCTGCGGCCCGAAGGACAGAAAGGGGCGCTTGCACTCGCACTGCGGGGATATGAGATGTACTACGAATCCTGGGGAAGGGCCTGGGAGCGGGCTATGCTGCTGAGGGCAAGGCCGGTTGCGGGCGAAGAAAAGCTCGGCGCACAGTTCATGGAGATGATCAGGCCCTTTGTCTTCAGAAAGTATCTGGACTTCTCTGCCATAGAGGAAATAAGCAAACTGAAGACGCGTATTGATGCGACCTTCAAGAAGAATGACATAAAGCGGGGGGTCGGGGGCATCCGGGAGATAGAGTTCTTTGCGCAGGCGCTCCAGCTCATATACGCAGGCAAGGAGCCGATCCTTCGGGAGAGGAGCACCTTCAAGGCACTGCACAGGCTGCTGCAGAAAGGGCTGATCGGACAGGAGGACTACGGCGCACTCTCGGACAACTACAGATATCTGCGCACCCTCGAACACAGGCTTCAGCAGGTGAACGACCTTCAGACTCATCTAGTTCCGTCAGGAGATGCAGAGCTCTCATCCCTTGCACACAAGATGGGATTCGGATCAAGAGCATCCTTTGTCTCGGACCTCGACCATAGAAGGCAGCGAGTCCGTACCATATATAATTCACTCTTCGGAAAGACAGATGGAGAACCTTCTCAGGGGAGCGCCTTCTTTGATGAGGAATACAGCGATGCTGAGCTTAAAGAGGTCCTTGCGGGCTCAGGGATAAAGGATGTTGACCGCGCATTCAGGAACATCCGTTCGATCAGGGACAGCATCTTCAATTTCCAGACTCTCAGGGGAAGAAGGCTGCTCTCGGAGATACTTCCTGTCTTTGTTGAAACAGGCATCAGGTCTTCATCTCCGGACAATGCCCTGAACCACCTTCAGGCATTTGCAGTGCTGCTCAGCACAAATGAGTCATATCTCGATCTCTTCAGCAGAAACCGCGAACTCATAGATCTGATAATATCTGTCTTTGCCCAGAGCAACTATCTTTCGAAGATGCTCATGGCAAGGCCAGAGAACCTCGAGATGATGGGATGGCAGAATATCATCAGCAAGAGCATGGCAGGCCTTCGGAAAGAACTCTTGAACATGTTCACAGACGGCTACTCTGTAAGCGATGCAATACGGCTGATGAAGCAGGCTGAAGAGATGAGGCTCGGCCTTCTCTTCCTGCATAAGAGGATAGATATCGTAAGGCTGACCCACGGGCTCGCGCGAACAGCAGAGGCAATACTCAAGGCATCGTCAGAGAGCATAGTAAACGGGCAGCCCGATTTTGCAGTCATCGGATTCGGCAAGCTCGGCGGCAGGGAGATAAATTTCGGATCAGACCTTGACCTGATCTTTGCATGCACTGATGACCCGGACATCGAAACAACAAAGAACTGTGAGAAGATGCTGCGACTCCTGATCTCATATACGCGCAACGGTGCAGCATACAGCGTTGATACGAGACTGAGGCCTGAAGGGTCAAAAGGGCCGCTCGTCTCTTCTGTCGAGGCATTCAGGAAATATTATACGGGTTCAGCTGCGTTCTGGGAATTTCAGGCCCTGCTGAAGGCAAGACCTGTTGCAGGTGACAGGAGGACAGGCCTGCGTTTCATGCAGACGGCCCACGATGCGCTCAGATGCGGGGACAGTGTATCTGCAGCCGATATCAGGCAGATGAGAGAGAAGATCATGCGCGAAAGACTGAAAGAGTCTGAGGGATACGACATTAAACTCGGCTTCGGCGGCATGGAAGAGATTGAGTTCATTGTGCAGTATCTCCAGCTTAAGAATGCGAAAATACATCAGGGCCTGCTTGTCCAGAACACGCTGTCAGCACTGCACAGAATTGAGAGGGCAGGCCTAATCCCTGCCCAGGACTGCAAAACTCTTGCTGATGTCTACATATTCTACAGGACAATAGAAAGCCTTCTCAGGCTGAGGGGGGAAGGGGTACTGAAAAGGGATGATGCGATAATGGGTCCTGTTGCCGCTTTTCTGGGAGAAAAAGACCTGGAATGTCTTGGGAAAAGGATTGAGACATCCAGAAACAGTGTCATGGATATCTCGGAAAGATATCTCAGGGATTCTTAGCCCTGTACAGCTCCATCACCTCTTCACGGGTGATCACGGCCTCGACATTATAGCCTAACGCCTCAATGTTCTCTCTGCCGCCTTCCTGCCTGTCCACAAGTGCTATCACATTTACGATATCGAGCCCTCCCTCTTTTGCCCTTGTTATTGCTTCAATGGTGGATTTGCCTGTGGTTATGACATCATCCACTATGACGACCTTGTCACCGGGTGCAACATTTCCTTCGATCCACTGCATTGTGCCGTGGGCCTTTGCGGTCTTTCTGCATACAAATGCCTCTATCGGCCGCTTCTGGATATATGAGGTATAAGCAACAGCATCCGCGATAGGATCGGCTCCAAGCGTGAGACCGCCAATGCCTTTTGCGTCAGAATTCTTTATCATCTCGAAGATTATATTTCCTATAAGGTACAGGCCTTCAGGGTGGAGGGTCACTGCCTTGCAGTTGAAATAGTAGTTGCTCATCCTTCCTGATACGAGCTTGAAGGTCGGTTCCGCGCTGTATCTGAAGGCCTTTTCATAGACAAGTTCGATAAGACGATTTTTCATATTCCTTCTCCGTAACTCTTTTCCGGATATTATACATAACTGCCTGAGATTAATTGACTTGCCCGGCTGCTGAAGGCTATTTTAAAAAATGAGGTTCCTTCTTTTCGACATAGACGGCACTCTTATTGATTCAGGCGGGGCCGGAATCCGTGCGCTGAACCATGCCTTTGAGGATATGTTCTCGGTCCCGGACGCATTCAGGACCGTCAGCATGGCTGGCAAGACAGACCTTCAGATAGTAAAAGAAGGTATGACGATTCATGGGCTGGTCAGCTCGAACGGCATAATCCCTGAGTTCTTCGATCACTATATAGAACACCTGAAGAAGAACATAGATCCCTCCAGAGGACATCTGAAGGCCGGTATCAGAGAGGCACTTGAGACCCTGAGTCATTTCGGGAATATGCATACAGGCCTGCTTACAGGCAATATTGAGCAGGGCGCCATGCTGAAACTCGAGGCCTTCGGCATTGCCGGGTACTTTGACATCGGCGCATTCGGCAATGAGGATGAGGACAGGAACAGCCTCCTTCCAATAGCAGTCAAGAAACTCAGGGAGCGCAGGGCCGTAACAGTGGACTACAGCAACTGTGTCATAATCGGCGACACACCAAGGGATGTTGAATGCGCAAAGCCATACGGAGCATACACAATAGGTGTGGCAACAGGCCCGTATTCCAGTGAGAGCCTTGTCTCTGCTGGTGCAGATGTGGTCTTTCAGGATCTTTCGGACACAGAAAGATTCATTGATGCCCTGAAGAACGTCTGATGTCTCTTTTCAGCATATCTTCCCAATTCGAGCCGAAAGGTGACCAGCCCGAGGCAATAAAGCAACTGTCCCAGGGCCTGATCAAAGGAAAAAAGCACCAGGTCCTCCTTGGCGTCACCGGCTCAGGCAAGACCTTCACAATCGCAAATGTCATTGAAAAGGTCGAAAGGCCAACCCTTATAATCGCACACAATAAGACCCTTGCAGCCCAGCTTTACGGAGAGTTCCGTGAGCTGTTTCCTGAGAATGCGGTCGAGTTCTTTGTAAGCTATTATGACTACTACCAGCCTGAGGCCTATCTGCCCACAACTGATACCTACATTGAAAAGGATGCACTGATAAATGACGATATTGACAGACTGAGGCATTCCGCAACCCGTGCAGTTCTCGAACGAAGGGACGTGATAGTTGTTGCATCGGTCTCCTGCATATACGGCATAGGCTCTCCTGAGGACTACATGGAGATGCACCTTCAGCTCGAAGAGAACATGCAGATGGTAAGGGATGACCTGCTTGGCAGACTTGTGGAGATACAGTACAACCGTACTGATACAGACTTCAGGCGCGGCAGCTTCAGAGTGCGCGGAGATGTTGTAGAGATCTATCCTCCTTTTGCCCTCGACCGTGCAGTAAGGCTCGAATTCTTCGGTGATGCTGTAGATGCCATATACGAGACAGATCCTCTTACAGGGAGCAGGCTGCGCAGGCTCGAAAAGATAGCGCTCTTTCCGAACAGCCATTGGCTTACCCCAAGGGACAGGCTCGAGACCGCTCTTAAGAACATAGAGCTGGAGATGAGACAGCAGACTGACAGATTCCTGAAGGAGGGAAGGGTCATTGAGGCCCGAAGGATAGAGGAGAGGACAAAGTTCGATATGGAGATGCTGAAGGAGTTCAACTATTGTCATGGGATAGAGAACTACTCCAGGCATCTCAGCGGAAGAATGGCCGGAGATCCTCCTTACACCCTGATCGATTATTTCCCCGAGGATTTCCTGATAGTCATCGATGAATCCCATGCGACGGTCCCCCAGATAAGGGGCATGTACGAAGGAGACAGGTCGCGCAAGCAGACACTTATCGATTATGGGTTCAGACTTCCCTCTGCCCTCGACAACAGGCCCCTCAAATTTGACGAGTTCGAACAGAGGGTCTCACAGGCTATCTATGTTTCGGCCACCCCGGCAGATTATGAGACAGGCAGGTCAGGAAGCAGGATCATAGAACAGATCATAAGGCCGACAGGCCTGATAGACCCCAGGCCTATTGTAAGGCCTGTATCCGGACAGGTGCAGGACCTGCTCGGCGAGATCAGGAAGAGGGTCGAGAAGAATGAGCGCGTGCTCATAACAACCCTCACAAAAAAGATGGCAGAGGATCTTACAGACTACTATATCGAGTTCGGCATAAAGACAAGATATCTTCATTCAGACATTGACACTCTCGAAAGGGTCGAGATCATCAGAGACCTCAGGCTCGGGAAGTTCGATGTCCTTGTAGGCGTGAACCTCCTGAGGGAAGGTCTGGACATCCCTGAGGTCTCGCTCGTTGCCATACTCGATGCTGACAAGGAAGGCTTCCTGAGGTCAGAGAGGTCGCTAAGCCAGACAACCGGCCGGGCTGCCAGAAATGCTAACGGAGAGGTGATATTCTACGCAGATGTCATTACAGGGTCTCTCAAGAGGGCTATTGACGAAACAGAGCGCAGACGAAAGATACAGCAGGGATACAACAGGAAGATGGGCATCACTCCCGAGACGATAAAGAGCAGCATCAAGGATATTGTGGGTTCTATATATGAATCGGATTATGTGAGCATGCCGGCCGCAGCAGAGACAATTGCAGAGTATGGCGCAGACGAAAAGACGATTAAACAGCTCGAAACAGAGATGAAAGATGCAGCAAAGGCCCTCGACTTTGAAAGGGCAGCAGTGATAAGGGACAGAATCAGGGAGATCAGGAGGAATATGCTCGAAATGGGCATAAAAAACCCGCAGCGCCATTCTGAATGAGGCTGCGGGTTTATCTGACTATTTCTTCTCTTCGAGTTTTGCCTTCAAAAGGTCGCCGAGGGTGCCGAACCCGCCGGATGAGCCGGAAGCCTGTTTTGATTCCGCGAGATACTCTTCATACTCCTTCTTGACCTCGCCTTCCATCACTGCCTTCCTGGAGAGCTTCACCTTATTGTTCTCCCTGTCAACTTCAATGACAGCAACCTTAAGCTCAGCCCCTTCGGGGAACATCTTCTTATGGTCAGCTCCGGGGTTTGTTGCCATCTCACTGTTCGGCACAAGACCGGTAAGCCCTGAAGGCAGCTTGACAAATACACCGAAAGGCATGATCTTTTCAACCTTGCCTTCAATGACAGCACCGACCTCGGGAAGCTCAATCTTTTCTGGTTCTACCTTCGGGTTGAGTGAAAGCGCGATCTTGCGGCTCTCATTGTCAACAGAGAGTATATACACCTCTACTGTCTGACCGACCTCTACCACCTCTTTTGGATGGTTTATCCTCTTGCCTGTGCCGAGATTCGATATATGTATAAGACCGTCTATGCCTGGCTCAAGATTGGCAAATGCACCGAACGGGGCCAGGCGCACAATCTTCGCGCTTATGCGGTCGCCTTCCTTGTACTTCTCTTTTGCGCCTGTCCATGGGTCTGCCTCAAGAGCCTTGAGACTGAGCGTAAGCCTGTTGCTCTCCCAGTCAATAGAGAGTATCCGCACGGTAACCTGCTGACCCTGTGAGACTATATCTGCAGGCCGCTCATTCTTTGCCCATGAAAGCTCGCTGGCAGGTATTAGTCCGTCAACACCTCCAAGGTCAACAAAGGCGCCGAAGTTCATTACGGAGCGGACTGTTCCGCTTACATCCATTCCGGGCTGGAGGGACTCCTTAAGCTTCTGTACCTTCTCCTCCTTCTCTTTTTCGAGAAGTGCACGCCTCGAAAGGATTATGTTCTTGCCGTTCTCCTCGAACTCTATCACTTTGAAGGGGAAAGTCCTGCCAAGGTATATGCCCCCTTCCCTGCCGCCCTTAAGGTCTATCTGGGAGAACGGGCAGAAGCAGCGTACGCCGCCTGCAAGCACTTCAAAGCCGCCCTTGATCTCCCTCTTGATCTCGCCCTGAACAGGTATGCCGGCATCAAAAGCATTTCTCAGGCTCATGAGGCTTACTGCTGAATAGCCATGCACAAGCGTGGTGAATTTTCTGATCCCGTGATCGACATTGACGAAGAATGCATCGTGTTCGTCCCCTGCCTTCACCTTGATATTCCCGTCCTGGTCAGTGAATTCCGAAACATTGATCGCCCCTTCGCTCTTGTCGCCAAGGTCTATGAATGCAAGGTCTCCTGAAATGCTGACTATCCTGGCCCTTATCTTCTGGCCCGGTTCAAATCTGACCATGTCCTTGCTGCTTTTTTCGAGCAGTTCGGCAAAACTCTCCTGTCCTGAAGATATGTCTGCTGACCCTTCCCTGTCTTTTGTTTCGGTGTCCATCAATTTATTTACCTCTCAATAAAATTTTCTGAGCTAACTACCCGGGCACTACCTTAAGCTGGAATTTTGAACAGCACGGCGGGTAATATGAAATTGCTACATTCTAAAGTATTAGGTTCGGCAGAGTCAAACAGGCAGACCATTTCCTTCCACAATCAGACCTCAAAGGCATCAATTATATGCTCTGCCTCGGGCCTGCCGTTTTTCATCTGTATGCTTATCACGTCAAACCTGCAGGGCACCTCTTTCCTGAACCTTCTGATATAACTCAGGGCTGCCTTCCTGATTTTATTGCGTTTTTGCTGAGTTACCGCCTCATATGGCGCCCCGTACCCAATGCCTGATCTCGCCTTCACTTCAATGAATACGAACACATCGCCGTCTTTTGCGATTATATCGATCTCTCCTGCCGGGGTCCTGTAGTTTTTCTCTATTATAATGTAGTTCTTCTCCCTGCAGAGGTCTGCTGCTATGGCCTCCCCCTTCTGTCCGAAATCCCAGGAGTTCTTATTCATTGCCTTCAAGCCTCCCTAAAAGCGCCGGTATACCCTCTATGTCCCTTATCTCCTTCTGGCAGAGCATCTTCAAAAGTTCCCTGAAATCTGCATACTCTTCCCAATGCCCCCTGATATTCCCCGTAAGAGTACGGAAGAGGCTCTCGCCTGTATCATCCCAATCAACAAGTAGCACTACTGCCGGATACCGGTCTGCTATCTCTTCGGAAAGCTCATACAGCCCCTTGCCCCTGTGAATCGTCAATATCTCCCCCTCAAGTCCGAGTCTTCTCAGGGCCTCGGCATCCTTTTTGCCCTCTACGATCACAGGGACATGTTTGTTTGCCTCGATCATGGCATCAAAAACCTGCCTGATCCTTTCGGCACGCTCAATATCGGCGGCTGTTGTCATCCTGGATTTTCGCAAATTGTTCATAATTTAACTGAATTATTATAGACCTAACTTCAGACAATTACCCAAATTCCTGAATTGCCCCTCAATGGCCCCCAAAAACAGCTTAACTTCCCATGAAATATAATGTTTTTCTTTAGGTTCGTTTATTGACAACAGACATATTTTCATATATGTTAATCCTATGGCTGCTAAACTGGGACAGATATTGATCGCCTCCAGCATCATAACAGAGGACCAACTCAAGCAGGCACTGAATGCCCAGAAGAGGGAGGGGGGCAGGCTCGGGACAAACCTCGTCAAGCTCGGGTTCATCACAGAAGAGAGACTTGTTGCATTTCTGAGCAAGCAGTACGGTGTGCCTGCCATCAACCTTTCAGAATATAAGATAGATAATGCAGTACTGAAGCTTGTACCCGCTGACATGGCGAAAAAGTATCTTATAATGCCTGTGGCGCGTGTAGGCGCAACACTTACCATTGCCATGGCAGATCCGTCAAATGTATTTGCAATAGACGATGTGAAGTTCATGACAGGCTACAATGTGGAGGTTGTCGTCTCTAGCGAAAGTGCAATAATAGGCGGAATATCGCAATACTACCTCGGCAAGGGAGAGAATGTACTTGCCACAACAACAACCGCCCAGAAATCCTCAAGCATGATACAGGCAAAGGACTATACGCTCAGTGACGATGAACTTGGCGGGGCACAATTTGATTCATCCTCTTTTGAAGAGGGTCCGAGCGTAAGCGTAGAGGATTTCGACCAGATAGTCGGCAGCGCACTTGACGGCGTAGATGTCCTTGAAGAAAAAGATGATGCCGAGATGGTCAAGGAGGTCGAGGCCCCGATAGTCAAGCTGGTTAACGGCATTTTCGTTAATGCCATCAAGTCAGGCGCAAGCGATATTCATATAGAACCATATGAACAGTCTCTCAGGGTCAGATACAGGGTTGACGGTGTCATGTACACTGTCATGAACCTTCCTACAAAGATCAAGGCCGCCCTCACCTCGAGGGTGAAGATCATGTCAAAGCTCGATATTGCAGAGCGCAGACTGCCACAGGACGGAAGAATCAAGCTTAAGCTCGGCAAGAAAAGGGACATAGACTTCCGAGTCTCGGTCCTGCCATGCCTCTTCGGCGAAAAGACCGTTCTCAGACTTCTTGACAAGGGCAATCTGCAGGTTGATCTCACAAAACTTGGGTTTGAGCAGGCTGCAATGGATGATTTCATGGAGGCGCTCAATAAGCCTTACGGCATGATCCTTGTCACCGGACCTACGGGAAGCGGGAAGACCACTACCCTCTACTCAGCACTTAACCACCTGAACAAGCCTGACACAAATATTATGACAGCAGAAGATCCGGTTGAGTTCAACTTCATGGGTATCAATCAGGTCCAGGTCAAGGAAGAGATTGGCCTCACATTCGCAGCAGCACTGAGGTCGTTCCTGCGGCAGGACCCTGATATCATAATGGTCGGAGAGATACGAGACTTCGAGACCGCTGAAATAGGCGTCAAGGCAGCGCTGACAGGACACCTCGTGCTAAGCACCCTTCATACAAACGATGCGCCCGGAACGGTCAGCAGGCTTCTTAATATGGGAATTGAACCCTTCCTCGTCTCATCCGCAGTTGTGCTTATTCTTGCACAGAGGCTCGCACGCCGCATCTGCGCACAGTGCAAGACCGAAGAACCCATTCCACCCCAGGCGCTCATAAAGGTCGGGTTTTCTGAAGAGGAAGCCCAGAAGATCAAATGCTACAAGGGCAAGGGATGCCCGACATGCAACAATACGGGATACAAAGGCAGGGTCGCCCTTTACGAGGTTATGCTTGTAAAAGACGAGATAAAGGAACTGATACTGGAAGGGGCGTCTGCAGCCGAGATAAAGAAGACCGCTATCCGCCTCGGCATGAAGACCCTCAGAATGAGCGGTCTGACAAAGATCGCTGAAGGTGTCACCACCACCGAAGAAGTACTGAGAGTTACTTTTGGAGACTGATCAAGGAGACCTGAATGGCAACGATATATGACCTTCTGAAAATAATGATAGAAAAAGGGGCCTCTGACCTTCATATAACGACCGGAAGTCCGCCAAGGCTGAGGGTTGATGGAAAGCTGATACCTCTCGACTATCCGGCCCTGTCTCCTGTGGAGACAAAGACATTGTGCTACAGCATCCTGACCGATGCGCAGAAGCACAAGTTCGAGGAGAACAACGAACTTGATCTCTCATTCGGAGTTAAAGGGCTGAGCAGGTTCAGGGGCAATATTTTCATGCAGAGGGGAGCTGTTGCAGGAGCATTCAGGACGATCCCCTTTGAGATAAAGACCTTCAATGACCTTGGCCTGCCGGAGATAGTGAACGACCTTGTAAAGAAACCCCGGGGCCTGATACTGGTTACAGGACCGACAGGAAGCGGAAAATCCACAACCCTTGCTGCAATGGTCGACAGAATAAACTCTGAGAGATTTGACCATATAATCACGATCGAAGATCCGATAGAATATCTGCATGGCCACAAGAAAAGCCTGATCAACCAGAGAGAGGTCAATGCAGACACAACATCCTTCAAGGCAGCTCTAAGATATATACTCAGGCAGGACCCGGATGTCGTGCTCATCGGTGAATTAAGAGACCTCGAGACCATTGAGGCAGCCCTGACAGTTTCCGAGACAGGCCATCTGACCCTCGCCACACTGCATACCAACTCTGCAGTGCAGACCATTAACCGTATTGTTGATGTCTTCCCGCCGCACCAGCAGGAGCAGATCAGGACCCAGCTCTCTTTTGTTATTGAGGGAATCCTTTCCCAGCAGCTTATAGCAAAGAAGTCTGGCAAGGGAAGGGCACTTGCAGTTGAACTGCTTGTGCCGAACCCTGCGATCCGGAACCTTATCAGGGAAGACAAGATACACCAGATATATTCGATGATGCAGACAGGACAGGCCAAGTTCGGCATGCAAACAATGAACCAGTCTCTTATCGAACTGTACAATAAGGGGCATATTTCCTATGAAGATG
>Ga0233425_10004278_pt1 | contig 24219 bp, 17 predicted proteins | sample Watercolumn_Towu_2_FD_181712 | JGI IMG/M metagenome (GOLD analysis project Ga0233425, IMG submission 181712) | Freshwater microbial communities from Lake Towuti, South Sulawesi, Indonesia - Watercolumn_Towuti2014_140_MG | ecosystem: Environmental > Aquatic > Freshwater > Lake | place... | reverse complement strand
CCTCCTCCTGCTGGGGCTCTCGGTGGCGCCCTACTACGTGGGAGCCACCTACTGCATCTCGGCCGAAGGCGCTTCGGCGAGGGGGTTATTCGCAACCCATCGGCGGCCCTGGAGTGAGGTGACCGCCTGGTTCCCCGATGCCGACGGGGTGCTGCTCAGCCCGCTGGCCCGCCCGACGCGTCTGGCGTATACGCGCGGCCTGTACCTGCGGTTCGCGGATAACCGTGATGAGGTCCTGAAGCGTGTGGAAGCGTTGGTGGAGCAGGCCGCCCGCGACCGCGGAGCCGCCGCCCCCAAGGGCTGAACCGACCGACGAGGAGCTGATCGAGCGGACGGCCCGGGCGATCGTGGAGCGGCGTCTCGCCGCGCCGGCGGCCTTCCTGCTCGAGTCCTCGAAGCCCGTCTCGTTCATCGCGAGTCAGGGCCTGGTGGTGCTGGGGCCCTTCATCGATGCCGCGCTGGACGTGCCGGACTACGAGGCGTTCGTGCGGATGACCGAGCAGCGCGAGAACCTCGAGCGGCTCTTGCTGCGGATCGAGGCTCTCGAAGACGAGCGGCTAGGCGCGGCCGACGCGAAGCAGGGCGATCACCCCCCCGACGAGGAACAGAAGGCCCATGGACCCCTCCCGGATTAGCTCCATCCTGGCCACCGACTGCGGCTCTACCACGACGAAGGCGATCCTCATCGAGAAGGTTGACGGGGAGTACCGCCTGCGCGTGCGGGGCGAGGCGCCAACGACCGTCGAGGCGCCGTATGAGGACGTGACCCGCGGCGTGCTGAACGCGGTGCGAGAGGTCGAGGAGCTGTCCGGACGGACGTTCCTCGCCGAGGGCTCCGTGGTCCGTCCGCAGGAGAACGGCCGGGGGGCCGATGCCTACCTCTCGACCTCCTCCGCCGGGGGCGGGCTGCAGATGACGGTCGTCGGTCTGGTCCGGCGCATGACCGCCGAGAGCGCCGAGCGCGCCGCCCTGGGCGCCGGGGCCATTGTGATGGACACGATCGCCCGCGACGACGGCCGCCGCCCGCACGAGCGCATCCGCCGCCTGCGCGACCTCCGACCGGACATGGTGCTGGTGTCCGGCGGCGTGGACAACGGCGAGGTGCGCCGGGTCGTAGAGATGGCGGAGCTCGTGGCGGCGGCCTCGCCGAAGGCGCGCCTTGGGGAGGGTTACGAGCTACCGGTCATCTACGCGGGCAACGTCGCCGCGCGCGAGGCCATCGAGGACGCACTGCGGGAGATGGTCGCGCTGACCGTCACCGACAACCTGCGCCCGCAGTTGGAGCGCGAGAACCTGGATCCCGCCCGTCACGTGATCCAGGATCAGTTCCTCGAGCACGTGATGGCCCATGCGCCGGGCTACCGGAAGCTGGTGGCGTGGACCGATGCGCCCATCATGCCGACGCCGGCGGCGGTGGGCGCGATCATGCAGACCATCGCAGACGAGGACAGCATCAACGTTGTGGGGGTCGACATCGGCGGCGCGACGACGGACGTGTTCAGCGTCTTTGGCGGGCAGTTCAACCGCACCGTCTCGGCGAACCTCGGGATGAGCTACTCCATCTCGAACGTCTATGCCGAGGCGGGCGCGGAGAACATCCTTCGCTGGGTCCCCGACGCTTCCCTCGCCGATGGGCTGGCCAACCGCGTGCGGAACAAGATGATCCGCCCAACCAGCATCCCGCAGACGCTTGAGGACCTGCAACTCGAGCAGGCCGTGGCCCGGGAAGCGCTGCGCCTTGCCTTCGAGCAGCATAAGAGCCTCGCCACCGGCTTGAAGGGGGTCCAGCAGGAGCGGACGATCTCCGACACCTTCGAGCAGCGGCTGAGCGGTGAGACGATCGTCAACATGATGGAACTGAACCTGCTGGTCGGGTCGGGGGGCGTGCTCTCCCACGCGCCGCGCCGCGCGCAGGCCGCGATGATGCTGATCGACGGGTTCTCGCCCGAGGGGATCACGCAGCTCGCGGTGGACTCGATCTTCATGATGCCGCAACTGGGCGTGCTGGCCGGAATCCACCGCGAGGCCGCGACCCAGGTCTTCCGGCGCGACTGCCTCATCCGCCTCGGCACCTGTCTTGCCTGTACCGGCCAGCCGAAGCCCGGTCAGACCGCGCTCAGCCTGACCATCGACGGGCAGCCGCTCGACGTGCCCGGCGGCGCGCTGGTCTGTCGACCTCTCGCCCTGGGTCAGACCGCCCAGATCGAAGTCAAGCCCGCCCGCGGCCTCGATGTAGGCGCCGGCCGCGGCAAGCCCCTTACCGCGACCGTCCACGGGGGCGAGGTCGGGCTCATCATCGACACCCGCGGCCGCCCGATCCAGGTGCCCGCGCCGCCGGCCGAACGCGCGACCGCCGTCCAGGGCTGGCTGAGCGCGCTGCAGGCGTATCCGACCACCCGAAGGAGCTGAGCCATCCCTATGACCTCACGCGAACGCGTCATCACTGCCCTGGAACGTAAGCAGCCCGACCGCGTGCCGATGTTCGAGCCGATCATCGATCCCAAGGTGATCGAGGGCGCGCTGCCGGGTGGAACGTACGAGGAGCTGAGCGAGCTTCTCGGGGACGACTGCATCGGCCTGAACCGGTCGTCCTGGGATAAGAGCAAGATGGACTTCATCGATCGGGAGAAGGGGCTCTTTCGCGATCGCTGGGGGGTCATTCGTGCTCTGGGCAACGAGGCGAGTCCGTACCCGGTTGAGGCGGCGGTGAAGCGGTACGAGGACCTGAAGGACTGGTCGCCGCCCGATCCGACGGACCCGACGGTCTACGGTCACCTGCCCGAGCTCGCGGCGAAGTACAAGGGCAAGAAGGCCATCGTGTTCATGGGGCGGGACGCCTTCTTCAACCCGGCCCACGTGCGCGGGGTCGAGGACTTCCTCATGGACATGATCCTCAACCCCAAGTTCGTCCATGAACTCGTCGAGATGTGCCTGGAGTACGACCTGGAGGTCGTGAGGCGGGCGATCGCGATGGGCGCCGATGTGATCGTCTTCGGCGATGACTATGCCGACAAGAACACGAGCTTCATGTCGCCTCAGCACTTCCGGGAGTTCATCTTCCCGGGGCTCAAGCGCGCTATCGACAACGCGCATGAGCACGGGGCGTACGTCATCAAGCACACGGACGGTAACATCTGGTCGATCATCGATCAGATCGTCGAGGCCGGGCCGGACGGGCTGAACCCCCTCGAACCGGTCGCGGGGATGGACCTGGGGAAGGTGAAGCAGCTGTACGGCGACCGGGTTGCGCTCGTCGGCAACATCGACTGCGGGCGGCTGCTGTGTTGGGGGACCCCGGACGAGGTGCGCGAGACGGTGCGGCAAGCGATTGCCGTCGCCGGGCCCGGCGGGGGCTACCTGGTCAGCAGCTCCAACAGCATCCACTCCTCGGTAGACCCGCAGAACCTGTTCGCGCTGGCCAAGGCTGTGCATGATTTCGGGCACTATCCGCTGCAGCTCGCCGTCTGAACGGACACGATGCGCCTCGCACTCACGATCACCGCTCTGCTGGCCGGGCTGCCTGCGCTGCACGCTCAGGACCTCGCCCAGCCGCTCGACCGGCCCGGTGAGCTGGTCAAGGCGCTTCCGGGCGACGTGCCGCGCACGGCCTCGGGTCTTCTCCCGACGCCGCCTCCGCCGCCCGCTCGACCGGAGCTGAACGGGGCCGTCGAGCGCGCCGACGAGGCCGCGATCCGCAAGGCCTGGTTGCGTACGCAAGAGCCCGCCATTCGCCTCGTTCAGCCCGCGAAGGACGGCGAATGGACCGAGGGGGCCGAGGTCGCGTTCGCCTGGGAGACCTCGGGCCCGGTCGCCTTCGTGCGGATCTCCTACTGCGGCGAGCGCTGCCGGCTGGGGGGCTACGACCGCGGGGCCTTCGACGCCTTCATCGTGCAGAAGGCCCCGAACACGGGCACCTACTCGTGGAAGCCGCCGTGGGTGGACGCGATCGAGATGAAGGTGCGCATCGCCGCGCTGGACGAGGAGGGCGTGAAGCTCGCCGCCGATGAGCGGATAGTGCGGTTTCGGCCGAGGTTCATGGCGGGGCTGAGCAATAAGGGCACGCTGATCGCCATCACCAAGACCCGCCAGCGCCTCTACTATCAGCGCGATGGGAGAATCGTCCGCCAGCACGTCGTCTCCACCGCGGCCGGCGGCTACTGGACGCCGACCATGAAGCCGGGCAGCTACGACGGCCGGCGCGGCGCGATGGGCCAGGTCTTCGGGAAGAGCCCCAACGCCTGGAGCGGCCAGTACCACTGCTGGATGCCCTACTGGATGGCGATCACCGCCAGCGGCAGCCACGGCATCCATGCCACCAGCCAGCCGTTCTACTATGCCCTCGGCTCGCCGGCTTCCCACGGCTGCGTCCGCCAGCATCGGAACGACGCCCGCGTGCTGTACGGCATGGTCTCCGTCGGCACACCCGTCTACGTCTTCCCCTGAGGGAGGGCGCCGCGCGTGGCTTCCCATCGCATCTACTTCGCCGACAGCCGCTCCATGGCTGAGGTCGCGGACGCCTCGGTCCATCTCGTTGTGACCTCCCCACCCTACTGGTGTATCAAGGACTACGATCGCCCTGCCCAGATCGGCCACGAGCAGCCCTACGACGATTACCTCGCCGACCTCACTCGCGTGCTCTCCGAGTGCCACCGCGCCCTGCATCCGGGCTGCCGGGCGGCCGTGAACCTCGGGGACCAGTACCTCCGCGCGAGCGAGCACGGTCGCTACCGCGTCCAGCCGATCCCAGCCGACGTTATCCGCACGGGCCTGTCGCTGGGCTTCGACTTCATGGGGAACATCATCTGGCAGAAGATCTCCACCACGAAGACCAGCGGCGGCGGCGCGCTCATGGGGTCGATGTACTACCCGAAAGACGGCCACGTCACCTACGAGCACGAGTACATCATCCTGCTCCGCAAACAAGGCCGGTGGCCGAAGCCGACGCCTGAGCAGCAGGAGCGCAGCCGCCTCACCAAAGAGCAGCGCTCGGAGTGGTTCCGCGGCATCTGGCGCATCGCCCCCGAGCGACAGAGCGGCGGCCACGGAGCCGTCTTCGCCATCGAGGTTCCACGCCGACTGATCCGCATGTACAGCTTCTGGGGGGAGACGGTTCTCGACCCCTTCCTGGGCACCGGCACCACCTCGCTCGCCGCCGAGCTGGAGGGGCGCAGCAGCGTCGGCTATGAGCTGAACGAGGCCTTCCGTCCCCTCATCGAGGCGAAGCTGGGCGTGGACGGGACATCCCTCTTCCCGGAGGTGGAGGTGGAATGGAGCCGCCGCGACACAGCCTGAAGACGTGGGTGACTCACATGGCGCCGACGATGCTGGCTGCACTGCTGATTGGGACGATGGCTCACGCGCAGGAACGGCCGGGCGAGGTCTACCGGGGCTACTACACGGGCGAGGTCATCCCGACCCCGCACCAGTTCGAGAAGCACGGCGAGCCGATCGTGCTGGCCCGACGGGGCGCGGCCCGCTCGGAGGCGTGCATCCTGCTGCCGCGGCAGCTGCCCTCCCCGTCCCGTCACGCGGCAAGGGAGCTGCGGGATCGGGTGGCGTGGCTTCTCGGATCGGAGGCGCCTGCACTCGCGATCACCCAATCCGAGGAGGAGGCGCAGTCCTACCGCCACATCATCGCCCTCGGCTGGCCCTCTGTAGTGCCGACGCTGCGGCTCCCGCCGGTCCCCTCTACGCACGACGGGTACTGCATCCTCCGGGTGGATCGGTTCATCGTCTGCCTGGGGAGTTCTGACACGGGAGTGTATTTCGCGGCCCAGACCCTCGCGCAGCTGACCTTCGAGCGGGAGGGCGTCGCACATCTCCAGCCGGCCAAGGTCATTGACTGGCCTCGGTTCCGGCTGCGGAGCTTCAAGCCCGCCGGTGCGGCGGATGAGGCGGGACTCACCGAGATCGCGGAGATGGCGCGCTGGTGTGGGCAGTACAAGTACAACTGCTTCAACGTGTGCTACACCACGATCGGCGCCGATCGCTGGAAGGACCCCTCCCCGGAGTACCGGCAGCTCCTTGCGGAGATCTGCGCGTATTGCGTGCCGCGCGGGCTGGATGTCATGCCCTTCGTGAACCCCTACTACCTGTGGGAGGAGCACATCGTCACCAGCGACGACGCGCAGCTCGACCAGTTGGCCGAGACATGCTCCATCGCGCTGGAGCAGGGGGCTCGGAAGGTGATGCTCTGCCTCGACGACTTCGCCTCGGAGTCGCTGCCGTACGTCATCCGCAGCGAGGCGGACCGGGCTCGGTTCGCCACCCTCGGCGAGGCGAACGCACACCTCATCAACGAGCTGTATTCGCGGCTGCAGGCCCGCTACCCGGACTGCGAGCTGCTCGTGGTTCCCCCCTACTACTGGATTCCCGCCGGCAACTACCGTGAGCCCGGGGAGGCCGACTTGCGCACCATCGGCGCCAGCGTCCCGCCGGAGGTGCACCTGGTCTGGACCGGGCCGGTGGTGCGCTCGGCGACGATCACCGCCGAGGAGGTGCAGGCCTACACGGACCTCATCGGGCGAAAGCCGTTCCTGTGGGACAACACGCTGTACATGCACCACAACCCGCCCTCGTACATGCTCGATGCCTTCGTGACGAAGTACCCCGAGCGCTTCTGGGAGCTGAACGACACGGGGGTGCACTACAACGCGGGCGGAGGCGAGATCTACAGGATCGGCCTGATGACCACGGCTGACTACCTGTGGCGCCCCGAGCGGTACGAGCCCGAGGCCTCCCTCCGCCGCGCCCTGCACCAGTCGACGGGAAGCCTGGAGGCGGTCGACGCGTGCCTTGCGCTGCGGGATGCGTACTACCACATCTATGACGGGTACAAGCCGGTCCTCGACTCCCTCCTGAGGCTCAAGACCGACGCCGACTTCCCGTACCGTCCGTTCGACGCGCAGGACCTCGACACGATTGAGGGCGACCTGCGGGCCGTCACGGACGCCTACGCGCGCGTGCAGGCGACCTGCCGGAATGAGGCGCTGACGCAGGAGCTGGGGGAGATCGCGGGCCGACATGCCCGGTACGCCGAGTTGGTCGCGTGGCTGCGCGAACACCAGGCGGCCGACGGCGGCGCCGAGGGGCTCGGAGCGAACGGTGGCGCCGAGGAGCTATCCCCCGACGGCAAGCCGAAGGGCTGGGGCCTGTACCAGGGCGCGGGCAAGGCGTCACTGAGCGCCTCGACGGACAACCCGGCGTCCGGGGACCGTTGCGCCTGCCTGGAGGCAACGGAGTGGCACAACCTCAACGGGCGGGACTGGATCAACGTCGCGCTGATGTACGGCGACTCAGACGGCTTCAGCGGCCCTGAAGCCTTCGAAGCGCGCCCACTGACGAAGTACCGGGTGCGGTTTCGCCTGCGCGGGGATGCGGCCAAGGTGCAGTTCGCGGCCATCGGCTGGAACGCCACTTCCGCTGAGCCGCAGCACCGGCAGACCCTCTTCGTCCGGAGCCCGCAGGTCGAGGTCACTGACGCGTGGCAGGAATACGAGGCCAGCTTCACGACGGCCCTCGACACCAAGCGGTTCGCGCTGAAGTTCTGGATCGTCGGCTACCGGGACGAAGGCGCCCGGCTCGGACGATTGTGTGTGGATGACGTGGCCTCGTAGACGCGAGCGCGGAACACTGCACCCCGCGGCCTCGTCAGACCCCCTATCGGTGGCGGCGTGGAGGTACCTGTGCTCACCCAGGTGTTTCCGAGTGTATTGGTCGTGAATGCCGCAAGCGAGAAGGAGGTCCACCTTGAGAGCTTGCCTGGCTGCGTGTGCAGTGCTCCTTGGGCTGTCACTCATCACTGGCTGTGGAGGGAACGGGCCGGAGGTCCCCAGTGACATGGAGGACGCGGTCGGGGAGGGCGGCGAGGCTGCCTCCCGTCTCGGGTCGGTCACCGTGTTGGCGTACAACGACCTGGGGATGCACTGCATGAACCAGGACTTCAGCGAGTTGATGGTGCTGCCGCCGTTCAACACGCTTCACGCGCAGGTCATCGACCGGGCAAGCGAGGAGCCGGAGATCATCCGCCGGGGCGTGAACGTGCTGTACACGATCCCCGGGAACACGTCTTCGGCGAGCAAGACGAACTTCTGGCGGTATGTGCCCCAGCTCATGGGGGTGACCCTGGCCCGCAACGTGGGACTGACGGGCAACCGGCTCTCGGGGAAGATGAAGCCGACCGGCGACAACGACTGGAACGCCACGGGAATCCCCATCACGCCACTGCTGGACAACGGGCAGGAGGACCCCTATCCGCTGGCGACGGTGTCCGTGGTGCGTAACAACCGCACGGTGGCCAAGACCCAGGCGGTCGTTCCGGTCTCCTGGGAGATCCGCTGCGACCTGTGCCACAACACGCCGGGGATCTCCACGGCCACGGACATCCTGCGCGCACATGACGGGCTCCACGGCACCAACCTGGAGCAGAGCAAGCCGGTCTTCTGCGGTGGCTGCCACCAGCAGGCTCCGCTGGCGGCGTATGGGTTCACGGGCGATCCCAACCTTCCCAGCCTCTCCCGCGCCATGCACAAGGCCCACGCGCCGCGGATGGGAATGGTGCGGAACCTCGAGCAGCGCTGCTACGCCTGCCACCCCGGGGTGCGCACCCAGTGCCAGCGGGACGTGCACTACGCCAAGGGGCTACGCTGCGAGTCGTGCCACACCTCGATGCGCGCGGTGGCCTCACCGACCCGCCGACCGTGGGTCGATGAGCCGAAATGCGGGGACTGCCATCAGCGGGCCGGCTTCCAGTTCGAGCAGCCGGGCAAGCTGTATCGGCAGTCGAAGGGGCACCACGGCATCCACTGCGCCGCGTGTCACGGCAGCCCGCACGCCATCACCCCGACGGTCACCCCGGCCGACAATGTCCAGGCCATCGCGCTTCAGGGCCATGCGGGGGTGATCGACAAGTGCGCCGTCTGTCATCGGGAGCAGCCCGATGAGGCTTTCGACCACCGCTTCAGCGGCGACGGAGATGACGACTGACGCCGGGGTCACGGTATGGCTTCCACCTCTCGCCTACATTGCAGCATCGAGGCCGACGCGAGTCAACCGCCGAGGCTCACCTTGCCGAACACCGCGTAGGCGCCTGGCGGGCCTTCGACTACGAGTTCGAGGCGTTCGAGCGGGCGGCCGGGGGGCTGGAGCAGGCCCGGGTGCAGCGGCACGCTGAGCCGCGTCCGGCTGCTCGCCTGCCGGAGGGGCAGCCAGTGCTCGGTATGCAGGCCGAACTGGCCGTCGCCGTTCAGGTCGCCGAGGAGCTTCACCAGCCATTTCCCTCCGCCCCCCAGCTCAGCGACCTCGATGGTCAGCCGCTCTGAGCCGGCAGGCAGCAAGACCTCCGGCACAGCCGCGATGCCCCAGGTCTTGCCGGGCGCGACTTCGACCCGCAGGCCGCGTTCATCCCCCGCAACGCCCGCTTCGTTCATGTGGATGTGCCACGCCTCCGGACGGCGGGCCAAGTCGGGCGTCCAGGGGGTGGCGGTTACGTAGTCAACGACCACGCCATCGATGAGGGTCCGCATTCCGTCGCGCGTGACCTCCCCGCCGGAGGGGGCCAGCACGATCAAGGCCGCGCTGTCGGGCGCGAGGAGGAGGTCGGTGCTGCCCCGGACACTGCGTCTCACGAAGGCGTCGCGCGTCGCGTCGTAGACGTCCCGCGGCTCCGAGCCGACGGAGATGCGCACCTTTCGGGGCTCCCGGTAGGGGTTGTAGTACAGGTATGTCGGGTACGCGCGATCGCGGAAGAAGTCGGTGGCCAGGCAGTCGAGCCGCAGGATGCGCGGGTCGTTGGTGGGCGCGATGATCCCCCCGAAGAAGCCGACATATGAGGAACCGTACAGCCCAAGATCGGTCTTGGGGCCCCAGCCCATCTCGATCGGGTCGCCCATGGCGATCGGGCTCCGGCCGTTCCATTCCTTCCGCAGGCCTTCGTACGCGATGACGTGCTGCGGGTCGCCGGTCCAGAACGCGCTGCTCTGGTTCCGCGCGGGCCAGGCGTCCGGGTAGAAGAGCCGCGCGGCGTTCGCGGCGTTGAGCATCCACTTGCCGATAGCGCGCGCGTAGCGGTCGTCGTACCGCACGAGTGGAACCAGAGCGCCGGCCTGGGTGAAGGTGTTCATGGCGAAGGCGTAGCCGCCGTTGTTGTCGACGCTGCCCAGCAGTCCGTGGCAGTCGTAGCCGTTCCAGCGGTCGGCGATGACGCCCCAACCCCCCCGGCACTCGCTGATCCCGAAGCACCAGTTGACGAACTTGTCGGTGTCGTACCACGTCCCCCGCTCGGCGTTCAGCCGCGCCGCGGCCAAGGCGCCCCAGGGCATCAGGTTCTCGTAGTAGGGGTTCGCCCGGCGGCCGTGCAGCCAGTTGAGGCACCACTCTGCCGCGCGCAGATGACCCGGGTCGCCGTAACGCTTCCAGGCGGCGTACTCCAGCCACGCAAGTGCGGCCGCCGCGTCCGGCTCCCGCCACAGGCCGTTGTCGACCGGTTGCATGGTATCGAAGTCGAAGGCCGTGTGATCGAAGCCGGGGGCCGCCGGGCCCTCTCCCATCACCCGACACGCCCCTTGCCAACGGTCGGCGGCGGTGCGCACCTCTGCGTCCAGGCCCTCGACATCCAGGTACCGGTCGCTCAGGGCGAAGTACACGAGGCTGGGCCAGATCTCGTACCAGAAGCTCCCGCCCGTATCCCCGCGTTGGTTGTTCAGCGGCAGGCTCTCTCCGGTCTCGCGGTTGAACCACTGCCGGCACATCGCAACCCAGTCGTGGCCTCCGGCGCGCTTGTCGATGCCCGCCACCGTCGCCCCCAGGACCGCCCCCATGCACGTGATCCCCTCGGCGTTCGGGCCGCTCATGCGGGCGTCGCCGACATAGCTGGGCATGCCGAACCCCGGGCCGTCGGCGTTCACACGGCTGTCATCGAGCCAGACGAGCGGTAGGTACTCGCCAGTCATCGACAGGTCAAACACGAAGGCGTCGTAGTCCCGCGCCAGCCGGTTCCAGTCCCGCATCCGGAAGGGCTCCGGCAGGTTCGGCATCTGCTCGACCCGCGGGATCGGCCGCTGCCACGCGAGCGCCGGAACGCTCGCCAGGAGCAGCAGGACGGTCGCCAGACTGGGGCTCGTCCGTCTTGCACTGCGTACCACTCTGACACCCCCCTCTCGTGGCCGGGGCGTTCCTCGCTGCGGCGACCGAGGACCTCCTCAGGAGCGCGTGCCGTGTGGCTGCCGCGCGGCTTGATTGGCGCTTCGGTTCTGTGCTATGCTGCAGCGACACTGCGGAGGATGCCCAGAATGGCAGTCAGCCCCGGCATTGTGTGTACGTGCGGACGGCGCATAGCGAGCCGTGAGGTGCTTCAGCACGGCTACTTCATGAATCACTGGAAGCCGGTCTCGGTGTTCGTGAAGTACCGGTGCTCACGGTGTCGCATGTTGGGCGAGCAGTTGGTTGACTACACTCAGTGGGATGGCAACGTTCTGGAGGGCGAGGCCGCCGACGGGCCACCGGCGCCTCTAGGGGAGATCGACGATGAGGAGATCCGGCGGTTCGCCGAGCGGCTCGAGACGCTGCGGCCGTCGGACCTCGACGACCTCGCCGACAGCCTACGCTGACCCCGGCCGCCTCGAGTGGCCCGCCCCGAGGCCATTGCTCAGTTCACAGGGACCCACGCCATGAAGGTCGAGGAGATCGCCCCGTTTGGCCGTCGGATCATCGACAACGCCGAGCGGGTTATCGTCGGCAAGCGCGACCCGATCCGGCTGGCGCTGGTGTCGCTGCTGTGTGAGGGCCACGTCCTGATGGAGGACGTGCCGGGGGTCGCCAAGACGATGCTGGCCCGCAGCCTGGCGGTCTCCCTGGGCTGCAGCTTCTCCCGCGTGCAGTGCACTCCGGACGTCCTGCCCTCAGACATCACCGGCGCGTCGATCTTCAACCAGAAGCTGGCGGAGTTCGAGTTCCGCCCGGGGCCCGTATTCCACCAGATCGTGCTCGCCGACGAGATCAACCGCGCGACGCCGCGCAGCCAGTCGGCCCTACTGGAGGCGATGGCCGAGCGGCAGGTCACGATCGACGGGGTCAGCCATCCGATGGATCGGCCCTTCATGGTGATCGCGACCCAGAACCCGATCGAACATGAGGGAACCTTCCCGCTGCCGGAGGCCCAGTTGGACCGGTTCCTGATCCGCATGTCTCTCGGCTACCCGTCCTTCCCGGATGAGAACACGATGCTCGAGCGTCTCCGGCTGCAACACCCCATCGACGCGATCGAGCAGGTCTCCAACGCGGCGGAGCTGCTCGCGGCCCAGCAGGCGGTGCGCGAGGTCTTCGTGCACGAGAAGGTGCGCGAGTACATCGTGCGCGTGTCTCAGGCGACGCGACGCGCCGCCGACCTCGCGATGGGCGCCAGCCCCCGGGCCACGTTCGCGCTCTATCGCACTTCGCAAGCCCTCGCGGCCGTCGAGGGGCGCAACTACGTCATTCCAGACGATGTGAAGTACTGCGCGGGCCCCGTGTTCTGCCATCGCGTCATCCTCAACCCGGAGAGCCGCCTCCGCGGCCGCAAGCCTCTCGAAGCGATCGAAGCCGTCCTCCAGACCATTCCGGCCCCCGTCGAGCGCACTCCCGGGTAGGGATCGTCCAGGAACGAACAGGCCCCCATCCATGACGGATGAGGGCCCGTACTTCCGCGAGACGCGCCGTTCGGCTACTTGCCGTTGCCTCCGCCGTTGCCCCCGCCGTTGCCCCCGCCGTTGCCTCCGCCGTTGCCTCCGCCGTTACCTCCGCCGTTACCTCCGCCGTTGCCATTCCCAGCGCCCTTGCCCGGGTCGCCCGGGGCCCATCGGCCGTGGATCTTGGTGGTCTTGTGTTGACGGGGCGGCACGACCTTGTACTGGCCGCTGCGACGGTCGGTGACCCTCACCTTGCCCTCATAGACGGCCACATCGGTGACGTACTGCAGGTTGCCGACGCCGTCGTAAGCCCAGCCGGTGACCACGTCGAACTCGGTTCCTTCCACACCGGCGATGCTCGCGGGCGTAACCACCTCGAACCGCGAGCCCGGCGTGACCTTGCAGTGCAGCTTCGCGAACGACGTCTTGGGAACGTAGACGACGCTGTGGCAGACACCGTCATCGGTGAAGGACATCATCAGCCCCACTTGCCCGCCATCGGACACGCTGACCCGGCTGCCGTCGGCGAAGGTCAACTCGCCTCCAATCACAGTGTCCCCCGACGCAACGGGCGAACCGTTCCACTTGACGGGCGCCTCGACCACCGCGTCACACTCGCCTTTGCCGAAGGCGACTGCCCCGCGGTCATGGTCGCCGTGGCGCGGGCAGCCGATCACGTACTGGGACCCCGAAGCCTCGTTGCGCGCGGCGTAGAACGCGGAGTAGCTGTCCGTGCCGCCCTTGTCCTTCGGGCAGACGAAGACACCGGCCGAGTCCACGTAGTCCTGCAACGCGGCGGGCAGAGCACCCGTGGGCGCGCCATGATAGTCATCGTAGTACAGCTGGCTTGCGACGGCGATCTGCTCCAGATTGGCGACACAGCGCGCGGTCTGGCTCTTGTTCCGCGCGTAGGAGAGCGTAGGAACCAAGATGCCGACCAACGCGACAATGACGGCCAGTACAACCAGTACTTCCACCAACGTAAGCCCTGACGTTCGCCTGATGTGCCCCAGCATGACCGGGCCTCCCCCGACGTAGTGGCAGCCGATGCGGCGTTCTTACCCCACCCCAGGCAGCGAAGGCGTCACCGAGGGCTCCGATCGCGGCAAACATCCTGCAAACTTCGCCTACCCGCCGGCGGCGGGATCGAGGGCTGCCGCCGGCTCCGGACCGGCCGCCTCGCACGCGACCGGCCACGGTCGGTCCTCCCGGCGCGCCTCACCCAACATCCCCGGCGTCGCGGCGGCGACGAAGAGCCGCACCAACCCCGGGTCGAACTGCGTGCCCGCGTGGCGGCGCAGTTCCTCACATGCCTCCTCGAAGCTGAGGGCGCGGTCGCGGTAGGGGCGGCGGAAGGTCATCGCATCGAAGGAGTCGGCGATACCGACGATGCGGGCCAGCAGGCTGATCTCCTCACCCGCCAGCCCGTCCGGATAGCCCCGGCCGTCGAACCGCTCGTGGTGATGGCGGATCGCCGGCAGGAGCGCGCCCAACTCGTCCATGTGAGCGAAGATGCCGGCCCCCGTGCATGGGTGGCGGCGCACGAGCTCATACTCCTCGTCGGTCAGGCGCGAGGCGCCCTGCAGGATGACCTCGCTCATCCCGATCTTCCCGATGTCGTGCAGCAGAGCGCCCAACCTCACCGCCTCAGTGCACCACTCCGGCAAGCCCAGCCGTCGGGCCAGGAACACGGAGTAGAAGGCCACCCGCGCCGAGTGGCCGCTGGTGTACTCATCCCGCGCGTTCATCGCCGACGCCAGGGTGGCACAAGCGTCCCGCATCGCCGTGTACAGATCTCGGTGCAGACGCGCGTGATCGAGCAGCAACGCAGCCTGCGGCGCGAGCGCCAGCGCGACGCGCAGGTCATCGAGGCCGAAACGCCGGCTCGGGGCAATGGCCGTCGGCCGCTTTCCGCAGAGGACTACGGTGCCCAGCGTCCGACCGCCCAGGACCAGGCGCAGGGCCAGGGCCGAGCGGGCGATCGGCTCAAGGCGTTTCAAGGACGGCTCGCGTCGAGCATCGGGCACCACCAGCGACGGTCCGCGCTCCGCTTCCAGATTGGCGACCGCAGCAGCAAGTTCACGGGCGCGGGCGGCGTCGAGATCCGTTTCATCCGTGCCGATCCAACGCTCACGCCCGTCCGCTCCCTCGAACCGCAGGAAGGCCCATTCGGCGCCCAGGGCACTGGCGAGGACGCTCAGCACGGTGTGGGGCGTCGCCTCCGGGACCTGCAGCGTGGTCGCGAGGGAACCGGTGATGCCCAGGGCCCCGGCGTGGCAGTCGGCCCCGGGCAGCTCGGCGGGCGAACGCGAGGCCTCAAAGCCCGTCGTCCGCAGGACCTCCATCGCCTCCGCCCAGCGGCGCGCCTCCCGGGCCTTGTGCGCGAGACCGAAGGCGAGCGATCCAAGCAGTGCGACGGTGACTGCCAGGTATGACGGCACCAACTCCATCAGCACGCCACGACTGCGGAAGAGCAAGACGCTCAGGGCCGTCTCGAGGACGAGCACGCCGACCGAGCAACTGAGAATCGCGCCCAGGCGGAGCGTGGACATCACGATCCCCAGGGCCGCACCGATCGCCAGCAGGAGCACCAGATGCACACCCTCGCCCAGTGGGCGGACGAAGTCACCGGAGATCACCCCCTGGGCGATGTCCGCCTGGCAGAAGAGACCGAAGCGCGCGCCGAAGGGAGAGTTGATGATGTCGGCGTTCGGGAGGCCAGGAGCCGTCTGCCCAATGAGGACGACCTTGCCCTCAACCTGCCCACGCGTCAGGCGACCGTGAAACGCCTCCCCGAAGGTCACGAGGTTCTCGCCGCTGCGCCACGCGTCGGTCGAGCGCCAGGGCACCCGAAAAGCTCCATCGCGGTCGACCGGCACGGTGGCCGTCAGCTTGCCCGCCCGGGTGAGGTGCAGCTCGGCCCCGACCACCCCTAGCTCCGCGTACGTCCGCCGCAGACTCCCCACCCTCAAGGGACAGCGGCGCACGATCCCGTCCGGGTCGGGCAGCACGTTGATGTGAGCGACCGCCAGCGCAGCCTCCTGGATGGAGGGGAGGCTCTCCTGCAGATCGACGTTGCCCCGCCGGATGCCCCGGCGCTTGTCGAAGACGGGCAGTACGACGTTGCCCGAGGCGCGGAACGCCGCCGCCAGCACGGCATCGTCATCGACCCCGTCGGATGAGGGCGCCGACGGCATCGGGAAGAAGATGTCGAAGCACACCACGGACGCGCCGAGGGCCTTCAGGTTCCTGACCACTTGCGCGTAAGTCCGGCGCGGCCACGGCAACGGGCCGAGGGACGGGTCTTCCATGCACTCCCTGGTGATCCCGACCACGACCACATCCCCCGGGCCGCGGCCGGGCGAGCGCGTGCGGAAGTGCAGATCGGAGACGACGTACTCCCAGCGCGCCGTCAGGCCGGCCTCATGGGCGAAGAAGACTGAGGCGCCCACTAGCATTCCGGCCAGCGCACCGTACAGCGTCCGTCGACGAGGTCCCACGGTGGCTCCCCCCCGGCTCCATCGCATCGGTAGCAGGGCCTTGGGTGCCCTATACCGCATGGGGGGAGGTTCTCTCCATCGAGATTGTGCGATGGAGGGGCGTCGAACCGGTTCAGCGAAGGCGAGGCTGCATCAGACGGGAGGCCAAGCGTATGAGCCGGGAGATCAACGTCGGGTTCGTCGGGTACGGGCTGGGGGGGCGCGTGTTCCACACCCCACTGGTGAACGCCGTGCCGTCGCTGCGGGTCCACTCGATCATGTCCCCCAGCGAGGAGAAGCAGCGGCAGGCCGCCGCGGACTGGGGCTGCGCCACCACCGGCAGCCTGGATACCCTCCTGGCGGACGAGACCATCGACCTGGTGGTCGTCTCGACCCCGCACAGCACCCATCGGGACATCGTTGTTCAGTGCCTTCAGGCGGGCAAGCACGTTGTGGTGGACAAGGTCATGGCGACCTGTCTGGCCGAGGCCGACGAGATGATCGCCGCCGCGGAGTCCGCCGGGAAGCTGCTGAACGTCTTCCAGAACCGCCGCTGGGACGGCGACTTCCTGACGGTGCGCAGGGCGCTCGCCGACGGGTTGCTGGGCGAGCCGTACGTGTGCGAGTCCCGCATCGTCCGCTGGGGACGTCGGCGGTTCACGTGGCGGCAGTCGGCGGAGATGGGCGGCGGCATCTTCTGCGACTGGGGCGCGCACGTCATCGACCAGTTCCTGTTGCTCTTCGGGCCGGTGGAGTCGGTGTGGGCCGACTTCCTCTACACCGATGAGTTCGACGTGGAATCGGCCGCCGTCTGCCACCTTCGACACCGGAGCGGCGTGCGGAGCGTGTTCGAGTGCGGCTCCATGAGCCGCATCGACCGGCCTCGCTGGTACGTCCGCGGGTCACAGGGGACGCTGAGCAAGATGGGGCTCGATCCCCAGGAACCGCGCCTGACCCAGGGGATCGTGGAGGATGTGACGCCCCGCACCGGGGATTACGAACCGCGCGAGCACTGGGCGGAGGTTGTGACCGACCTCGGCGGGATTGAGAGCCGTATCACCCTTACGACTCTCCCCGGGCGGTATGTGACCTACTACGAGAACATCGCCGCCATCCTGCTCGCGGGCGCCGAGCCGCTGGTGAAGCTCACCGAGGTTCGCGACGAGCTCGCCGTCCTAGACGCGGCCCGTCAGTCGGCGCGGGACGGGAAGGTTGTGAAGCTGGCGTAGCCCGGACACGCAACAGGCGGGACCCTGATGGGTCCCGCCTGTTGATCGCGTCAAGGGAACGGCGCGGCTACGGATTGGGCTGGCCGGGCACGGCGCAGAACTGGTTCTGCAGCAGGTTGTTCGGCCTGCTCCACTTGCTGTGGCCATCGGCGAAGGCAACATTGCAGCCCTCGTTGTGCACGAAGCTCGCAGGCCACTGCCCCTGCTGCCATGCCGTCCAGGAGAAGTTGTAGTACGCGCCGCCGCCCATGCAACTGGCGTCGAGCATGACCACGAGCTCCGCCGGCCGCTCAATGCTGCCGATCTTCCGGTTCTGGAGCCAGCCCTGGTCGCCGTAGGTTCCATTGTAGCTGCTCCAGTTGTAGCCGATGCCGTAACGAGTGCGGTCTTCGCAGGTGCCCTTCGCGGCGTTGTTGTACGACGGGCACTCCCATACGTTCCAGTTCTTCACGTACGGCTGCAGGATGCTCTGAGTCCAGATCCGGCCAAGGGTCGGATGCCCGGAGTTCATGGGAGCGGCGCGCTCGTCGTAGTCCGAGCCGTACATGATCCAGGCCAAGCCCAGTTGCTTGTGGTTCGACAGACAGCTCGTCTGCCGGGCCTTCTCCCTGGCCCGGGCAAAGACCGGGAACAGAATGGCGGCCAGAATCGCGATGATCGCGATCACAACCAACAACTCGATTAGGGTGAAGCCGCTTCGCTTCATGCGTCGTTCCTCCAGAGATGATGATCGCGCGCCACTGCACGCGCCAAAGCAGCCCCGCAGGGCTGCCCGGTGAGTCGTTCAACACACCGCCCGGCCCCTCCTCCTCCCCGGCGTCAGATTCCCTGCACGGGGATTCCGCCCGGTCCCTTGCAGCGGGGCGCATAGCCCTCGGGGAAGAGGGCGTCCACCGGGCCGCCTTCCTGGAAGAGCTGCCAGGCGTCGGGGTCGGTCGGCACGTCGCGCTGCGGGAAGGGCTTCCAGCCGTCGCCCTCCAGCGGAGCGGTGTAGCCGTCCTCGCGGAAGCTGCCGATCAACGCGCCGCGCAGCTCCCGCAGCGTGCCCTCGTAGGCCCCGTTGCCGGCGAGGCTGCGCTCCTCCCGCCGGCCGGGCGCGCGTTCGAACAGCCACTCGCGGCCGTCCGGGGCGGAGTAGCTGTACTTGTGCTCCCGCGTGACGTACCCGTACAGGCCCGAGCCCGCCTGGTTGAACTGGACGAGCACGCCCTTGCGCCGGGGGCGTCCGCGCGCCACCTGCGCCAGGTCGAGGCCGACCCGGTCCTCGGGCACGGGCAACTCGGCGGCGCGGAGGCAGGTCGGCAGCACATCGACCAACGACACCGGCGCGTCACAGCGTTCGTTGGCCGCAAACCGGCCGGGGTACCGCGCGAGGAGTGGGATGCGGGCGGCCGGGTCGAGAATCGAGCGCTTCCCGTAGCTCCCGTAGTCCCCCAGCAGCTCCCCGTGGTCGGAGGTGAAGAGCACGAGGGTGTTGTCGAGCTCCCCCGCCTCGCGGAGAGCGGCCAGGATGCGCCCGACGTTGTGGTCGACGAAGGAGATGCAGGCGCAGTACTGGGCCCGGATGAGCCGCACCAGGTTGCCGTCGAAGCCCTGATCCCGGTACTTGTAGCGGTTCTGCACCCGGTTCCAGAAGGTCAGCAGCTCCTCGTAGCCCGGCGGCTGAAAGGGGAAGGGCATCTCGATGGGCTTGTATAGCCGCGTCCACGGGAAGGGCGACTCGAAGGGCGGATGGGGCTTGATGAAGCTGCTCCAGAGGAAGAACGGGCGGCTCCGGTCGCGGCGCTGCAGGAAGTCCAGCGACCGATCCGCGACCCAGCGGGTGTGGTGCAGGCGCTCGGGGAGCTGCGAGGGCTGGGGAACGTAGTAGAACTCGCTGCGGACCCCGTTGGGGTTCAGCAGGCGATCGAACCCGTTCTCCCGCAGGTGGCGGCAGAAGTCGTCCTGCTCGTTCCAGCCGCCCTCCTCGCTGTAGTCGCGGCCCGCAAAGCCCCACAGCTTGCGGCTGTCGGGGCTGAAGTGCATCTTGCCCACGCCGTGCGCCTCGTACCCGGCCTCGCTCAGGAGCTCCATCAGCGAGGTGCGGTCCTGAGGCATGGGCGCGTTGGTGGTGCAGCCCGTCTGATGGGGCCATTGCCCCAGCACGAGGCTGCACCGCGCGGCGATGCAGACCGGCGAGGGCGTGTAGGCCGAGGTGAAGCTCACCCCCTCCCGCACGAGGCTGTCCAGCGCCGGGGTCTGCAGGTACGGGAAGAAGCCGCCGAGGGCGCCGATCGTGTCGTGTCGCTGCTGGTCGGTGAAGAGGAGCAGGATGTTGGGCCGGGAGGGCATCGGAGGGCTCCGGGGAGGCGGTGAGCGCGTTGGGACCCGGTTCACCGCCCCCGCAGGCGTCTCCTCCGCCCTATGGGTTGACCGTGCGCTGGATGAAGTAGGTGGTGAGGAGGGTCCAGTTCCAGAGGACAGCCGCAGCCGCTCCCGCCCAGGAGTAGCGGGTCCAGCCGTGGCTGCGGATGAAGCCCGCGAACTCACACAGGCCGATGCCCAGGAGCGGCAGGGTCGAGATAAGGCGCCGCATCCCAAAACTCTCCCCGGCTTCCCATTGGCTGGAGGCCGCGCTGGCGTAGATGGCCGCCAGAAGCGCGAGCAGCGACCCGGCGGCCCACCAACGTTCGCGGCGCGCGAGGATGATCAGGCCCACCGTGGCGGGGACCAGGATGGGGCTGTTGAAGTAGAAGCCCACCGGGTCGCTCAGCAGCACCTCAAGCACGTACGGGTGCGTCCAGGTCATCCACCCGCCGCCCTGGGGCACCAGGAAGGGTCGGCCGTAGATGGCCTGCCAGCACAGGGCCTGTGCAGCGACCGCGGGCAGCAGTCCGGCCAGCCCGACCGCGGCCCCGAGCAGAGCCTTGCGGGAACGATGCACACGCACGAGGGACTGGGCGGCGATGGCCAGCGTCATGAGGCAGAGAACGGCATCCTGCCACCGCACCAGGGCCACCAGGCCCAGGCTCAAGCCCCCGAGCAGGTACCGGTCGAGGCGGGTGGGATGCGAGACCACGCGCTTGAGGCAATAGAGGTGTGCGGCGACCGCAAAGAACGAGAGCGAGTGGGACATCTGGCCGGCGAATACGAAGTAGTAGTTCAGGTTGGTCGCGGCCACGAGCAACCCGATGACGATGAGGCGCGTCAGCGGGCCATACTCGTGCAGGACCGTCCGGTACATGATCCGGATGGCGAGCAGCCCATAGACGAGCGAGCCCAGGTAGACGGGCCACTGACACCACATGCCGAACCCGTGGGAGGGCCCGGCCCCCGCCAGTCGCTCCAGCAACAGCCCGAGCAGGAAGAACGGCAGCCACAGAAGCGCCGGGCCCATCGACCAGGCGTTGGCAGGCCGACCCGTCTCGGGCACGACGCTCACGAACTCCCAGGTGTCCGCCCCCCAACGCTCGCGGCGGGCGATCGCGTACTCGTTGGTGAAGTCGAGGTCCTGATCCAGGACCAGCGACGGGAGGTAGCAGTAGTACTGGAAGCCGTCGTTGACGAACAGGGTCGAGCCCGAGCCCACCATGACGTACGTCAGCCCGCCGCCGACGTAGAGCAGCGAGCTGCCGGCGATCAGGAGGAGCAGGCCGTAGCGGGCGGTCCTAGATTGGCGGTCCGGGCCACGTGTGGCAGCCATGCTAGTTGACTTCCGGCTCTACGCGGCAGGATTCCGTCGGCTCAACCTGCAACGTGACGGGCGGCAGGTGGCGGCTGAGGTGGCACAGGAGCCCGTGCAGCAGGCAGACGACGCCCAGCATCTCCAGCAGTTCCTCCGCCGTCTCCTCCAGGACCAGGAGCCCCTCGCTCCACCGCTGGTGCTCGATGGTGGCTCCCAACAGCTCGAGGCCCAGCGCGCCGCCCACGTACAACGCACCGGCCAGGAGCAGGTTGCGTCGCGTATCGGGCGGCAGCGCCCACAGGAACCGCCAGAACGCCATGCCGAGCACGATGACCGCCGCGCCCCCGAAGAGGACCCAGGGCCAGTGGAACAGCGGCGAGTCGGGCAGTGCGCTCTGCGGGATGCGCCGCGCGAGCTCGTGCAACTGGGCGCACTCATCGGCCGAGAGATAGAGGAAGATCACGCCCAGCGCCCGCCAGGCTCGGGCCTGCCGCCGGTCGCGAGAGGCTTCCGCTTGACCTACTCCCAACAGGCAGAGCCCGGCGAGCAGCAGCAGCGCGGTCGACCAGTACGCCGGGAGGTTCCCCTCGCCGCGCAGGTCCAGCAGCGTGTCGCCCGGCACGTCGGGCAGCTCCATCCATCGCGACGCCAGCCCGACGCCCGCCCCGGCCGCCGCGAGTAGGCAGCTGATCGCGGCCAGGAGCGCGACAACCCGGCGCCGCTGGATGACGATGGTGGGCATGGTGGCAGACTCCCCTGGAGCGGCTGGTCGCCCGACGCGTAGACGAGCACCGCTCACTTACCACGTCCGTGAGGTCCGCGTAACATGCCGTTTGCCGGAGTGGAGGGAGAGTGGCGAGGAGAGCGGCTACTCCGCGAGGACGTCTCGAACGCCGGCGATGAGCTGCTCGGGGCGGTATGGCTTGCGGACGAAGCAGGCCGGTCCCGTCCCCGGCAGCCGCGACGCGATGTCTGCGCCGTCCGCACTGGCCACGACCACGGGGATGTCGGGCCGCAGGCCTCGCACCTCACGCACGACCCGGACCCCGTCAGCGCCGGGCATGGCGAGGTCGAGAAGCACGGCGCGGACCTCGGCTCCGCGCTCGTGGAAGAGGCGAAGGGCTTCCGTGCCGTCGGAGGCCTGGAGGACGGTGAAGCCAGCCTCTTCGAGGGCGGCGGCGGCCACGGCGCGCACCAGCGCCTCATCCTCGGCGAGGAGCAACGTTCCTCGGCCGGGCTCGGCGGCCGGCTCGGTCAGAGGAGCCTCTGTCCCATCGGCGAGCCTCGCCTCGGCCGCGAGCGGCAAGAGCACCTCAAACACGGAGCCCTTCCCGCGCCGGCTCCGCACCTCGATGGCGCCGCGGTGGGCCCGGATGACGCCCAGGGCGTACGCCAGCCCCAGGCCCCGTCCCTGCGGCTTGGTGGTGAAGAACGGATCGAAGACGCGACTGAGTGTCTCCGCATCCATCCCGGGGCCGTCATCGGTCACGCGCACCGACAGGTACCGACCCGCCGGCAGGCCGTCATCCACGTAGGTCTGGGCCAGGCGGGCCGCGTCCGCCTCCACCACCTCCGCGTCCACCGTCACCGTGCCGCGGCGGCCGCCGATGGCTTCGCCCGCATTGCCGATCAGGTTCCCGAGGACGGCCCGCAGGTGCGCCGCCCCGCCCAGGACGGCCGGGAGTTCGGGGGGCACGTTGGCGACCAAGCCGACCTTCTCAGGCAGGGCGGGCAGAGCCAGCGTGATCGCGTCGCGCAACAGGTCGTGAGGGTCCAGTGGCGACCGCTCGATCGGGTCGCGCCCCGAGTAGGCCAGCATGTTCTCGGCCAGCTCGGCCGCCTGCGAGGCCGCGCTCTCGGCATGCAGCAGGTAGGGCCGGACCGGAGACGCCGGATCCAGCCGCCTGCGGGCCAGAGAGAGATTGCCCAGCAGTCCGGTCAGCAGGTTACTGAAGTCGTGCGCCGCGCCCCCGGCGAGCACCCCCAGGCTCTCCAGCCTCTCGGCCTGCTGCAGGCGGGCGGCGATGCGCTGCCGCTCCTGCTCTGCCTGCTTGTGCTCGGTGATGTCCGTGTTCGTGCCCACCATCCGCACCACGCGGCCGGCTTCGTCCCGGAACACCTCGCCCCGGGTGAGGACCCACCGGTACGTTCCGTCCCGATGCAGCAGACGCTGTTCGAGGGAGAACTCGTCGGCCTCCCCGGCGTAGAGGCGTCGGTTGATGGCGCGCGCGGCCTCCCGGTCGTCCGGATGCCGCAGTTGCTCCCATTGCTTGGGGACCTCGTCCATCTCGTCCGGTCCGTAGCCGAGCATCGCCATCAAGCCCGCCACATCGTACATCTCGCGGTGGACCACGTCCCAGTCCCAAACGGCCACCTTCCCGGCCGCCGTGGCCATGACGTACCGCCGCTCGCTGCGCTCGAGAGCAGCGGTTGCCTGCAGGCGTTCGGTGATGTCTCGGGCGATCACCAGGCAGTGGGCGATCCGGCCGTCCGCGCCATGCACGGGCGCGCAGACCGTCTCGAAGGTCACGCCCTCCCCTCCCGGCATGGCGCTCGGGTCCCGCGCGGTGACCGTCTCCCCGGTCTCGAACACTCGGCGGATGAGGTCCAGACGACGCTGGGCGGCGGCCTCCGGCATCACATCGAAGAGGGAGCGTCCGATGAGCTCCTCCAGCGTTCGCCCCAGGCGAGCCACGGCCGCCCGGTTTGCGGACAGAAACACGCCCTCACGGTCAAAGGTCATAGTCAGGTCCGGCGCTGCCTCGACAAGGGTCCGGTAGCGCTCCTCGCTGTCCCGCAGCGCCTGCTGGGCCTCGACCTGCTCCGTAATGTCGCGCGCGATCCCCAGCACGCACGTGACGCCTCCGTCAGCCCCGAACACCGGAGAGAGGATCGCGTTGAACCAGCGGGGGCCCAGCCCGGGGTAGGGCTCCTGGTAGGTCGCGGTCGCGCCCTGACCGGTCTCATGGATGCGCCGCATCAGCCCGATCCGTCGCTCGGCCTCCGCCGGTGGGAAGATGTCGCGGAGGGAGCGGCCGGTCACGTCGCCCGCATCCCGCGACAGCAGGCGGGCAGCCGCAGGGTTCACCGCCAGGATGGTGCCTGCGGCATCGACGGCGAAGATCGCGTCGGGGGCCGATTCGACGAGCGCCCGATAGCGCTCCTCGCTCCGACGGAGAGCGGTC
>Ga0233425_10004277_pt1 | contig 24222 bp, 21 predicted proteins | sample Watercolumn_Towu_2_FD_181712 | JGI IMG/M metagenome (GOLD analysis project Ga0233425, IMG submission 181712) | Freshwater microbial communities from Lake Towuti, South Sulawesi, Indonesia - Watercolumn_Towuti2014_140_MG | ecosystem: Environmental > Aquatic > Freshwater > Lake | place... | reverse complement strand
CGATCTTGCATTGACCTTGGCGTGGGCGGCCGTGCTGAAGAACAGTGACCTTCGGCATCTCGACGGCATCGTGGTGATGGGCGAGGTCGGGCTAGAGGGCGATGTGCGCCCCGTGAATGGCGCCCTCGCGGCGCTGCTCGGAGCAACGCTGCGCGGGCGGCGCGGGGTGGTGCTACCCGAAGGGAATCTCTGCATGGCTGCATTCGCGAAGGACATCCCCGTACGCGGAGTGCGGCATGTGAGCGAAGTGCTGGCTCTCGTGGAGACAGGGTTCGAGAGTCTTCCGGAGCGCAGCGTGGGGCCGTTGAGTTCAAGCGAGACTCGCACAGCCGACTGGGGCGACGTGCGGGGGCAGTTGCAAGCCAAGCGTGCCCTCGAGATCGCTGCTGCGGGAGGGCACAACTTGCTCCTCGAAGGCCCGCCGGGTTCTGGCAAGACCATGCTGGCGCGGCGCTTGCCGTTGCTGCTGCCGGACTTGTCACTCGAAGAATCGCGGGCGGTGGCGGTGATTCAGTCTGCGGCCATAGCCCACAGTGATGTGCGCTTCGGCGCAAGGCCGTTTCGTTCGCCCCATCACACGGCCAGCATGGCGGGATTGGTGGGGGGCGGCCAGCCCTTGCGCCCGGGTGAGGTCTCACTGGCACACGGGGGAGTGCTCTTTCTAGACGAGCTGCCGGAGTTCGAGCGACGCACGTTAGAGGCCTTGCGTGAACCACTAGAGGAACATGTGGTGCATGTGGTGCGTGCGGTCGGCGTCCGCAAGTTTCCTGCGGACTTCATTTGCGTGGCCGCCATGAATCCTTGTCCGTGCGGCATGGCGGGGAGCGTTCCTTCACGCTGTCGTTGCACCGATTTCGCGGCCACTCAGTACCGTGCGCGCATCAGCGGGCCCTTGTTGGACCGTTTCGACTTGCGGCACTTTCTTCGCCCCCCTGATCCAGAGTTGCTCTACGAGGAGGCTCCAGAACAACGCGCCTGCGAGGCCCGCCAACGCGTCGCTAGGGCGCGGGAGAGGATGCAGAGCCGTTTCGGCGAAGGCGCGACGAACGCACGGGTTGCGGATGCTCTCGTGCGCAAGAGTGTCGTGCGAGACGCGGCCATGCGTCGCCTCTTGGCCGAACTCATGCGTCGACATCGCTTGTCCGCGCGGGCCATGCGGCGCATGGAGCGCGTAGCACTCACCATTGCGGACCTTGAAGGCGCGAGCGGAGTGAGTGAGCCCCACATCCTCGAGGCCCTGTCCTACCGACTCGTGGATGGTGCACGTGCGGCACTCGCCGCAGGTGCCTAGTCGCCGTGAGCTATGCTGCGGCCATGGATTCTGGATTCACGCACCTCGATGCCGAAGGCCATGCGCGCATGGTGAACGTTGGGTTGAAGGCGGAATCAGTGCGCCGCGCTGTGGCGAAATCCACGCTGGTCATGGAGGCCGAGACTCTGCGGCGAATCCTCGCTGGTGATCTCCCCAAAGGCGCGGTTCTGGATGTCGCGCGCGTGGCAGCCATTGCGGCGACCAAGCGCACCGCAGACTTGATCCCCATGTGTCACCCCTTGCGCATCACTGGCGTGGAGGTGAGCTTCGAAGCGACCTCGGCGACGACGCTCACGGTGCAAGTGAGCGTTGCAGCGTTCGACCGCACCGGCGTGGAGATGGAGGCCATGACAGGAGCGGCCGTGGCGGCGCTCACGGTCTATGACATGGCCAAGGCGGTGGATCGCGCCATGCGCATCGGCGGAGTGGAACTGCTCCTCAAAGAGGGCGGGAAGAGCGGGCTGTGGCAACGCCCATGACCCCGCGGGCGAGCATCATCGTGGTTTCAGACCGGGCCCATGCCGGCACGCGACCTGACGCCACTGCGCCTTTGCTGTCAGAGGATCTGCAAGCCGCCGGGTTCGCCATCGCGGCCGTGGTGGTTGTTCCGGATGAAGAAGCTTCCATTGTGGCGGCGCTGCGCGCGGCTGCCGCGGGCGGGGGACTCGTGGTCACCACCGGTGGCACCGGGGCCGCTCCCCGCGACGTGACTCCGGAGGCCACCCGTGCAGTCATCACCAAGGAACTCCCCGGCTTTGGCGAAGAAATGCGGCGGAGATCGTGCATCAGTGTGCCGACGGCACTTGGAAGCCGGGCCCTTGCAGGCCTCCTTGGGTCAGCGCTCATCATCAACCTGCCAGGTTCGCCGCAGGGGGCGCGAGAGTGCCTAGGTTTCGTGCTGCCGGCTGCGCGGCATGTCCTGCGCTTGGTGCTAGGCGCGAGCGAGGACTGCGCGTCAGCGAAAAAAATGTCCTAGGACAAAGCGGCGCTTTGCATTCAACTCTGTTGATCCCTTGGACTTGCAGTGAAGTTCTCGGTCCGATGGGAGATTGATCCCACTCGACCTGCCGCTACATTAGGCCCCCCCAGACCGTCCTGCTGGCCGGTTGCTCCGAGGGCTCATTGATGGACAAGAAGGAACTCAAAGCGCTCATTCAACTCATGGAGAAGCATGGGTTGGTCCGGCTTGAGATTGAAGAAGCCGGCAAGCGCTGCGTGCTTGAGAAGGCGCAAGCCCCCACCTTCACAGGCTTCCCTCAGATGCCGATGGCCATGGCCCCGGCGCCTCAGATGATCTCGGCAGCGCCCGCTGCAGCGGCGGCCGCAGCGCCGGCCGCGGCGGCTCCTGCCCCGAAGGCTGAGGGCACCATCACCTTCAACTCGCCCATGGTCGGCACCTTCTATCGCACCGCGTCTCCGGATGCAGAAGCTTTCGTGAAGGTTGGGGATCAGGTCGAGCCCGAGACCACCTTGTGCCTCATCGAAGCCATGAAGGTCTTTAACGAGATCAAGGCCGAGACGCGCGGCATCGTCGTGGAAGTCCTAGCTGAGAATCAGGAGGCGGTGGAATACAACCAGCCGCTGTTCCTGATCAAGCCACTCTGAGCGCCATGTTCAAGCGAGTGCTCATTGCCAATCGTGGAGAGATCGCTCTCCGAGTCATCCGCGCCTGCCGCGAACTTGGCATTGCCACGGTGGCGGTCTATTCGGAAGTGGATGAGGATGCCCTCCACCTGCGCTTTGCAGATGAGACCATCTGCATTGGCCCGGGCCCCTCGCGGCACTCCTACCTCGACATTCCGCGCATCATTGCTGCCGCAGAGATCACGGATGTGGATGCCATCCATCCGGGCTACGGCTTTCTCTCAGAGAATCCGCGCTTTGCGCAGGTGTGCCGCGACTGCAAGATCGGTTTCATAGGCCCGTCTCCAGAGGCCATGTTGGCGGTGGGCGATAAGGCCCGCGCGCGGGCGTTGGCCATCAGCGCAGGCGTGCCGGTGGTGCCGGGTAGTGCCGGCGTGCTGCCGGACATCGACGCAGCCCTCGCGGCCATCGAGACCATCGGCTATCCGGTGATGATCAAGGCTGTGGCTGGAGGCGGCGGACGCGGCATGCGCGTCGCAAGGGACGAAGAGCAGCTACGCACGGGCTACGCGCAAGCGACTGCGGAAGCGCTGGCAGCCTTCAAGAATGGCGATGTGTACATCGAGCGCTACGTGGAGGGGCCGCGCCACGTAGAGATCCAAGTCTTCGCAGATCGTCACGGCAACGTCGTGCACTTGGGCGAGCGCGATTGCTCGGTTCAGCGCCGCCATCAGAAGCTCATCGAAGAATCTCCGAGCCCCGCGCTGAATGCCAAGACTCGCGCGGCCATGGGCGAGGCGGCTGTGGCTCTAGCCAAGGCCGCTGGCTATGAGAACGCCGGCACGGTGGAGTTCCTGCTCGATCGCGAGGGGCGCTTCTACTTCATGGAGATGAACGCGCGCATCCAGGTGGAGCATCCGGTGACGGAGATGGTCACCGGGCTTGATCTCGTGCGCACGCAGATTCTCGTGGCGGCTGGTGAGCCTCTGCCTTTCCGCCAGGAGGATGTGCGGTTCAGCGGACACGCCATCGAGTGCCGCATGAACGCCGAGGATCCGGCGCACAACTTCCGGCCGTCGCCGGGCAAGGTTGCCAACTGGATCGCCCCGGGCGGCATCGCGGTGCGTGTGGATTCGCACCTCTACTCGGGCTATCGCATTCCTCCGGACTACGACTCCCTCGCGGCGAAAATCATCGTGCATCGGCCTACGCGGGCGGAAGCCATCGCCACTCTCAAGCGCGCCCTCGAAGAGACGGTGCATGAGGGCATTCGCACCACCATTCCGCTCATCCTGAAGGTGCTTGCCGACGCCGATTTCGTGGACAGCAAAGTCGACACGAATTGGTTGGATAGGAATCTCACGCAGCTGATGGGTTCTGACCGAAAGGGGTGAGCACTGCGCCTATGGCGCGGTGGGGGTCTTGGCGCAGTGCACTAGGTTCTCGTGCGTGGCCCCCGGGTGCAGGGTAGATTGCTCTCGAAGCCGCATCGCAGCTACGCAAATCCCGCATGTGCAGGAGTTTGCATCGCAGCATGGCGGGAGAAGTCATGTCACGCGTCCTCATCACTGGCGGTGCCGGATTCCTCGGTTCCCACTTGGCGGATCTCATGCTCTCGCGCGGGCATGAGGTGGTCGCTATGGACAACTTCATTACGGGTGATCCAGCCAACATCGCACATCTGTTTGGCAAGCCCGGTTTCAGCTTCATTCAACACGACGTCACGAACTTCATCTACGTCGATGGCCCCTTGGATTTCATTCTGCACTTCGCGTCGCCCGCGAGCCCGATCGACTATCTGCAACTGCCGATCCAGACCCTGAAGGTCGGATCCCTCGGAACTCACAAAGCCCTAGGACTCGCGAAGGCCAAGGGAGCGACGTTCCTTCTCGCATCGACGAGCGAAACCTACGGCGATCCACTGGTGCATCCGCAGCGCGAGGATTATTGGGGCAATGTGAACCCCGTCGGCCCACGCGGCGTTTATGACGAAGCCAAGCGCTTCGCAGAGGCCATGACCATGGCCTATCACCGCTTCCATGGCGTGCAGACCCGCATCGTGCGCATCTTCAATACCTATGGGCCCCGCATGCGCCTGAATGATGGGCGTGCTTTGCCTGCGTTCATGGGCCAGGCCCTGCGAGGGGAGGATGTCACCGTGTTTGGCGATGGCTCTCAGACCCGCTCGTTCTGCTACGTGTCGGATCTGTGCGAGGGCATTTACCGCCTGATGCTGTCGAGTGAAGTGAATCCGGTGAACATCGGGAATCCCGTGGAGACCACCATTCTCGAATTCGCTCAGCGCGTGGTCGAACTCGTGGGTTCGCAAGTCAAGATCGTGCACAAGCCACTGCCCGTGGACGACCCCAAAGTTCGGCAACCGGACATCACGCGGGCGCGCAATCTATTGGGCTGGGAACCGCGCGTGATGCTCGATGATGGTCTCAAGTGGACCCTCGAAGACTTCCGCCGCCGCGTTCGGAGGACTAGCTGAAGATGTGCGGCATCGTGGGTTGCACTGCTCTCCAGGGCGAGGTCGTCTCCGGCCTTGTGGAGTCGCTCCGGCGCCTTGAGTATCGCGGCTACGACTCTTCAGGCATCGCGGCCATTGGCAAGGGTGGATTGGACATCGTGCGGCGCGTGGGGAAGATTCGCGACCTCGAGTCCGAGCTGGCCCATAAGCCGCTGAGCGGCAGCACCGCAATCGGTCACACGCGTTGGGCCACTCATGGCCCGCCGACGGAAGCGAACGCTCACCCACATCGCGTGGGCAAGTTGGTGGTGGTGCACAACGGCATCATCGAGAACTACCTCGAGCTGCGCGAGGAACTCGTGCAAGCAGGTGCGGTGTTTCAAAGCGAAACCGATTCCGAGGTGGTCGCGCATCTCGTCGAACGTCATTGGACGGGCGATCTCAGTGCCACCGTGCGCGGGGTCGTCAAGCGCCTGCAGGGATCGTTTGCGCTCGCGTTGCTGCATGAGGATGCGCCACAACTCATCGTGGCTGCGCGCCGCGATAGTCCACTGGTGATTGGCGTCGGCGAAGGTTCCCATTGGCTAGCGAGTGACGTGCCCGCACTGCTGCCTTGGACGCGCCGCATCATCTATCTCGAAGATGGTGACGTGGCCACGCTGCATCCTCTGCGCGTGGAAGTCACTGATGCTGACGGAGCCGTCAGAGCGCGAGAGGTGGCGGAAATCACTTGGTCCGCTGAGATGGCAGAGAAGGCGGGCTTCCCGCACTTCATGCTCAAGGAGATTCACGAGCAGCCAACAACGGTGGCCAACGGGTTGCTCGGACGCGTCGCGGAGAACTCCGGCACTGTGGTCTTGGAGGGATTTGATCTCTCGGAGCAGGAACTGCGCTCACTTCGGCGCATCTCCATTGTGGCCTGCGGAACGAGTTGGCACGCGGGTCAGGTCGGGCGTTTCCTGCTCGAAGAGGATGCGGGGATTCCCGTGGAGGTGGATTACGCCTCCGAGATGATTCACCGCGAGCCGCTGCTGACCAAAGATGACCTGCTCATCGCCATCTCCCAGTCTGGCGAGACGGCCGACACGCGGGCCGCGCTCCGCAAGGGACGCGAGGCGGGCGCGCGCACCTTGGTCATCACCAATGTGGCGGGTTCGTCCATGGCTCGCGAGGCTGCGCATGTGCTCTTGACCTACGCGGGGCCTGAGATCGGTGTGGCTTCCACCAAGGCATTCACGGGCCAGTTGGTGGTGCTGACGTTGCTAGCGCTCAAGCTCGGTGCTGCACGCGGCCGGTTGTCCGTAACGCAACTGCAACAGCGCCTGCATGAATTGAAAACTCTGCCCCACGCTCTCGAAGCTGCGCTGAAACTGTCCGATGCAGCCAAGGACATCGCAGCGGAACTCGCGGCGGCTCGTGATGCCTTGTATCTCGGGCGCGGCCTCAACTATCCCATTGCTCTCGAAGCGGCTTTGAAGCTCAAGGAAATCTCCTACATCCACGCCGAGGGTTACCCAGGCGGCGAGATGAAGCACGGCCCGATCGCCTTGATCGATCCGCGCATGCCGGTGATCGCCATTGCTACGCACTCCGTGACCTCAGCCCTGATGGCAGGCAATGTGGAGGAAGCGCGTGCACGTGGCGCTCGCGTGATCGGGCTCGTCTCCGAAGGTGAAGAGCGCCTTGCGGCATCCTGCTGGAGAACCCTGATCGTACCGAAAGTGCCTGAAGCACTTTCGCCGTTTGTGAACATCATCCCGTTGCAGTTGCTGGCCTACTGGACTGCGGTGATCCGCGGATCCGATGTTGATCAGCCGCGCAACCTCGCAAAAACCGTGACTGTGCAATGAACCCCGACACCGACGCATTGTTTTCTCCCGCAGCGCTTGCGCTGCAAGCCAAACTCAAAGACCGCAGCGCCCTCGTGGGCGTCATCGGCCTTGGCTACGTAGGTTTGCCTTTGTGTGTGGAGTTCGCCAAGGCAGGCTATCGCGTGCTTGGAGTCGACGTGGATCCACGCCGCGTGGCGGGAGTGAATGCGGGCGATTCCTATATCGGAGACATCGCTACGGCAGAACTGAAGCCGTTAGTCGCTGCGGGCAAGTTGCGCGCGACCACGGACCAGCGTGAATTGGCAGCGGCCGACACCATTTCGATTTGCGTGCCGACGCCACTCCGGAAGACCCGCGACCCCGACATGAGCTACATCGAATCCGCCACAGCCATGGTGGAAGCGAGTCTCCGTCGCGGTCAGCTCATCGTGTTGGAAAGCACGACCTATCCGGGCACCACAGAGGAAGTGATTCTTCCGCGGCTCGTGCGCTCGGGGCTGCTTCCCGGCAAGGACTTCTTCCTAGCGTTCTCGCCTGAGCGCGTGGACCCGGGCAATCCGAAGTTCCACACGCGGAATACGCCCAAGGTGGTCGGCGGACATACACCGAGCTGCGTGGCGCTAGCGGCGGAGCTTTATTCCGCGGCGGTGGATCGCGTGGTCCCTGTCAGTTCCTGCGCAGCAGCAGAGATGGTGAAGCTGCTCGAGAACACGTTCCGCAGCGTGAACATCGGCATGGTCAATGAAATGGCCATCATGTGCAGGAAGCTGGGCGTCGACGTGTGGGAAGTCATTTCCGCAGCGGCGACCAAGCCCTTTGGTTACATGCCATTCTGGCCGGGGCCCGGCCTCGGCGGGCACTGCATTCCCATTGACCCGCACTACCTCTCCTGGAAACTGCGCGGCCTGAACTACAACGCGCGCTTCATCGAAATGGCCGGCGAGATCAACTCGCAGATGCCGCAGTACGTCATCGACCTCTGTGCGCAGGCGTTGAACGTGGACAAGAAGCCCGTCAACGGCTCGCGCGTGTTGGTGCTCGGCGTTGCCTACAAGCGCGATGTGGACGATTGCCGCGAATCGCCAGCTCTCGACATCATCACCATGTTGCAGCGCGGCGGCGCCGACGTGCGCTACACCGACCCCCATGTTCCTCACGTGGACTTCCACGGGCTCGATCTCAAGAGCGTCGCGTGCAATGGGTCCGAGGTGAGCGCTGCGGATCTCGTGTTGGTTGTGACCGACCACACAGCGTTTGACGTGGACATGTTGGCCAAGAAGGCCAAGTTGATCGTCGATACGCGCAACCTGCTCAAGGGGCGCCCTGTGGCAGGCAGGCTCATCCGGCTGTGAGCATGCGAGTGCTCCTGACGGGTGGCGCGGGCTTCATTGGCTCGCACGTGGCCGAAGCGTTGCTTGCGCGGGGCGATGTGCTGTCCATCGTGGACAACTTCGACCCGTTCTATGACGTGGCGTTGAAGCGCCGCAACTTGGACAGCATCGCACGCCGCGGATCCGTGACGCTGCACGAGGTCGATATCCGGGACGCGGAGCGTTTGAAGCGCATCGTGCAAGAGGAGCGGCCGGATGTGATGGTGCATCTCGCCGCCAAAGCGGGAGTGCGACCCTCCATTGCAGAGCCTGCGCTCTACGCAGCAGTCAATGTGCAGGGCACGCAGCATGTGCTGGACGCCGCGCGTCTAGCCGGAACGCCGCACGTGGTTTTTGGCAGTTCTTCCAGCGTCTATGGCAACAGTTCGCGGCGTCCGTTTCGGGAGGACGATCCAGCGGACCAGCCGGTGAGTCCCTATGCGGCTACGAAGCGTGCCGGTGAGCTCATCTGTGCGGCCGCGGTCAGGTGCGGCGGTCCCTCCGTGACGGCATTGCGTTTCTTCACCGTCTTTGGCCCACGCCAACGGCCCGAAATGGCCATTCGCCTCTTTGCCTCGCGCATCCTCGCAGGCGAGGAAGTGCGCATCTTCGGCACAGGAGATACTGAGCGCGACTACACGTTCGTTTCAGATATCACCCGTGGCGTGTTGGCGGCGACTGAGCGCCCGAACGGTTTCCAGATTTACAACCTCGGGGGCACGGAGACCACAAAGTTGGCGGATCTCGTGCGCCTGCTCGGCGAGGCCTTGGGGATGCCCGTGCGGCTGCGTCATGAATCCGAACAAGTGGGGGATGTGAAGCACACATCCGCTGACCTCTCGCGCGTGCGTGACGGCCTAGGTTGGTCGCCTGCCGTCTCGCTGAAAGATGGGCTGCAGATCTTCGCGCAATGGCTGAAGAGCGAGGGCCGCTCATGACGAGGCCCCTCGAAATCCTGTTGGTGGCGGGTGCGCGCCCGAACTTCATGAAGATTGCGCCGCTCGTGCGCGCGCTCGAGCAATTGCCAAGTGTGCGCCAGCGCATCGTGCACACGGGCCAACATTTCGACGCCAACATGTCCGGGCAGTTCTTCGCCGAGCTGCGCATCCCGGAGCCGTGGCGAAACCTCGGAGTGAGCGGTGGGGGGCACGCGCAGCAGACCGCCGAGATCCTCGCGCGCTTTGACGAAGTCCTTGCGAGCGAGACCGTGGACCTCGTGATCGTCGTCGGAGATGTGAACAGCACCATCGCCGCGGCGCTCGCTGCGGTGAAGCGCGGCATTCCCGTGGCGCACGTCGAAGCCGGCTTGCGTTCCGGTGATCGCACGATGCCGGAAGAGATCAACCGTCTGCTCACCGATGCCATTTCCGATGTGCTCTACGTCTCGGAACCGAGTGGGCTTGAGAACCTGCGCCGCGAAGGGGTGAGTGCGGAGCGCGTCGTGTTCGCTGGCAATGTGATGATCGACACGCTGCTCGAGGAGCTCACGCGGGCTCGTGCTCGAGGCACTGTTCAACGTCTCGGGCTCTGTCCCAAGTCTTATGGGCTTGTCACGTTGCATCGCCCCGCAAATGTGGACGACACACCGACCTTGCAGACGATCTTCCAAGCCTTGGGAGTGGTTGCCACCAAGCTGCCGCTGTTGTTCCCTGTGCATCCGCGCACTCGGCAGCGGCTAGCGCAAGCCGGCATCGAAGCTCCTCCTGGTGTGACCCTGCAAGACCCCATGGGCTACACCGATTTCTTGGGTCTCATGGATGGAGCTGCGCTCATCCTGACGGATAGTGGTGGCATTCAAGAAGAGGCGTGCATTCTCGGTGTGCCGTGTCTCACTCTGCGCGAGAACACTGAGCGGCCGGTCACCGTGACCTGCGGCGGCAACCAACTCGTCGGACGCGATTTGGCGCGCATCGTTGCCGCAGCCGAACGAGTGCTGAAGGAATCGCAGCCTGCTCCGAGGCGGCCGGAGCTTTGGGACGGGCACGCAGCTCAACGCATCGCCAAGGACCTTTGGAATCGCTACGGGAGCAAGGCATGAGAGTGCTGGTCACTGGCGGTGCAGGTTTCATCGGTTCGCACATCGTCGATGCCCTGGTGGCGCGCGGCGATGAGGTGCGAGTTCTCGACAACCTCAGCACGGGCTTTCGCGAGAACCTCGCAGATGTCGCACCAAAGATCGAGTTCATCGAAGGCGATCTTCGCGATGCGGCTTGCGTGGCGCGGGCGGTGCAAGGTGTCGAGGTGGTGTTTCATGAAGGCGCGATGCCTTCGGTTCCGCGCAGCATCGAAGATCCTCTGACGAGCTTTGAAGTGAATGCGCGCGGGACGTTCAACGTGCTTGAGGCGGCGCGGGCGAGCAAGGTGCGGCGCGTGGTTTTTGCCGCAAGCAGTTCTGCTTATGGAGACACGGCCGTGCTGCCCAAGGTGGAGTCCATGCTGCAACAGCCCCAGAGCCCGTATGCGGCGGACAAGGTCCACGGCGAGAACATGTGTCGCGTCTACTCTCGCGTGCATGGGCTCCCTTGCGTGGCTTTGCGCTACTTCAATGTCTTTGGACCGCGGCAGCGCCCAGATTCAGCCTATGCGGCGGTGATTCCCAAGTTCATCGCGGCAGCATTGGCCGGAGACCCTGTGCACATCCATGGTGATGGACTGCAGAGCCGCGACTTCACTTACGTGAGGGATGTGGTGCAAGCCAATTTGCTAGCGGCAGAGGCGCCGGGAGCCGCCGGCTTGGTGATGAACGTGGGCGCGGGAGGCAGGACCGACCTGCTAACTCTCGTGCGTTGCATTGCCGCAAGTCTCGGCAAGGAGATCGCGGTGGCACACGGCCCAACCCGCGCTGGAGACGTGCGGGACAGCCAGGCAGATATTGGCCTTGCGCGCGCTACGCTTGGCTTCGATCCGAGAACGCCACTGGATGTGGGGCTTCGGGACACGGTGCGTTGGTTTGTGGAACGAGCGGCCACGCGGCCGCACGGGGGTGTGTCATGAAAGGTGTGATTCTCGCTGGTGGTTTGGGAACGCGTCTGCATCCGCTCACGCGGATCACCAACAAGCACCTCTTGCCGATCTGGGACAAGCCCATGATCTACTACCCCATCCAATGCCTCGTGAATGCGGGCATCAAGGACATCATGGTGGTGACCGGCGGCAACAACGCGGGCGACTTCCTGAAGCTTCTTGGTAACGGCGAAGAGTTTGGCTTGCAGCGCTTGAACTACGCCTATCAGAAGGGCGAGGGCGGCATCGCGGATGCGCTGCGCTTGGCCGAGCACTTTGCGGACGGCGAGTCCATCTGCGTGGTCCTTGGGGACAACATCATCGAGCACAACATCGCCCATGCCGTCACAGCATTTGCGAAGCAGGGCACGGGTGCGCGGATCATTCTTAAGGAAGTGCATGATCCTCAGCGCTTTGGCGTCGCCGAACTCTCCGGTGAGCGCGTTGTAGGCATCGAAGAGAAGCCCACCGCGCCAAAGACCAACCTCGCGGTGATCGGCATCTACATGTACGACGCCAACGTCTTTGACATCGTGCGCACGCTGAAGCCATCGCGCCGCGGAGAACTGGAAATCACGGATGTCAACAACGCTTACATCCAACGCGGCAGCATGAGCTACGAAGTCTTGCAAGGATGGTGGACTGACGCAGGCACCTTTGATTCGCTGTTCCGTGCATCCCAACTGGTGCGCGAGGGTGGCGCTAACCACTTGGACCGCTGATGGCTCGCGTGCTCGTCACCGGTGCGCGCGGCATGCTGGGCCGCCGGATGGTGGAGGTGTTCGGCCAGCGCCACGAGGTCATCCCGACGGCGCACAGCGCTAGTCCTGAAGCCGAAGCCTTGGATATCACGGACCGCGCCGCGGTTGCGCGGATCGTGGCGCGCACCGCTCCGGATTGGATTGTGAACGCAGCGGCGTACACCGCGGTGGATCGGGCGGAGAGCGAAGAAGCACTCGCCATGCTGGTCAACGCGAATGGTCCCCGCGAACTTGCATCCGCGGCCTGCGCCTCTGGAGCGCGGCTCCTGCATGTCAGTACCGACTTCGTTTTTCGCGGAGAGGGCAAGGAGCCATTGGATGAGAAGGCTCCTGCGGGGCCGGTAGGGGCCTACGCCCGCAGCAAGTGGGCTGGCGAAGAAGCTGTGCGTCATCTTCTGCCGCGTGCACTCATTCTGCGCGTGGCTTGGCTGTTTGGCCCTGATGGCAAGAACTTCGTGGACACGATTCTCAAGGCCGCGCGGGAGGGGCGCTCACTGCGGGTCGTTGCCGATCAGTGGGGCACGCCGACCTTTACGGTGGATGCTGCGGAGGCCGCTTTGGCGGTGATGGAGGCCGGTCTCGAAGGCACCGTCCACGCGGCCAACACTGGCGTCACCTCGTGGCACGCATTTGCAACCGAGGCCTGTCGCATCGCGGGCCTGAGCACTGAGGTGCAGCCCATCACAACTGCAGATTGGCCCACACCTGCGCGGCGTCCGCAGTATTCAGCACTGCATAATCGCGTGCTCGAAGAACGGCTCGGGCGACGTCAGCGCTCGTGGCAAGAGGCACTCAAAGATCACATCAGCCGGAGCATCGCATCATGAAGCGAGTCTTGGTCACGGGGGGCGCGGGGTTCATTGGCAGCAACTTCATTCGCCATGTGCTCAGCCAACATGCGGACGTGAGCATCGTGAACTACGACGTGCTCACCTACGCGGGCAATCTCGAGAACCTCGCTGGCGTGGACAAAGACCCGCGCTACGAGTTCGTGCGCGGCGACATCGCTGAGCGTGCGGCACTCGATGCCTTGGGGCCCATCGACGAGATCGTGCACTTCGCGGCGGAATCCCACGTGGATCGATCGATCGAAGACGCCGGTGCCTTCCTGCGCACCAATGTCGCAGGGACGCAATGCCTGCTCGACTTCGCACGCGCTCGCAAGGTCACACGATTCGTGCATGTGAGCACAGACGAGGTCTACGGCACTCTAGGGCCTGATGACCCTGCGTTTTGCGAGACCACTCCGATTGCTCCCAACAGCCCCTATGCAGCGTCCAAGGCCTCGAGCGATCTTCTCGTGCGGGCGGCCTTTCACACCCACGGCTTGCCTGTGGTGACCACGCGTTGCTCCAACAACTACGGGCCGTATCAGTTCCCAGAGAAACTCATCCCTCTGATGATTGCCAATGCCATGGAAGGGAAATCCCTGCCAGTCTATGGCGACGGGATGAACGTGCGGGATTGGATCCACGTGGAAGACCACTGCCGCGCAGTGGATCTGGTGCGACGCGCTGGGCGAATCGGTGAGGTTTACAACGTGGGTGGCCGCAGCGAGCGTGCGAACCTCGTGGTGGTTGAGAAGATTCTCGAACTGACAGGGCGCACGAAGGATCTGATTCGCTATGTGAAGGATCGGCCTGGGCACGATCGGCGATATGCCATCAACGACACGCGCATTCGTGAAGAGTTGGGTTTCACCACCTTGCACAGTTTTGAGGCGGGGCTCGCCGCAACGGTGCGTTGGTACATGGAGCAGCGCGCCTGGTGGGAGCGTGTGCGCTCGGGAGCCTACAAGAGCTACTACGAGCGCATGTATGGCGCGCGGCTCGGTGAATGATGCTGCTGAGCGTCGTCATTCCTGTATTCAATGAGGAGCAGACTGTGGAGCGCTGCATTCGCCGCGTTCTCGCTGCGCCATTGCCTCCGGGCATGACCCTCGAAGTCTTGGTCGTGAACGACGCATCGAGCGATCGTTCCGGTGAAGTTGTGCGCACGCTCCTGACAGAGCACTCGGCTTTGAAACTGTTGGAGCACGCCAAGAACTCTGGCAAGGGGGCTGCGCTCCGCACCGGCTTCGCTGCAGCGCAGGGGGACTTGGTGTTGGTGCAAGATGCGGATCTCGAATACGACCCCGCGGACTATCGTGCGTTGCTCGAGCCACTCTTGGACGGGCGCGCCGATGTGGTGTTCGGTTCGCGATTCCGTGAAGGCACCCACCGTGTGCATCTCTATCTGCACTACCTCGGCAACCGTTTCCTCACGGTGGTTTCCAATCTCTGCTCGGGTCTGAATCTCACGGACATGGAGACTGGATACAAGGTTATGCGGCGCGCGGTGGTGGACCGGCTGAACCTCAAGGCGCGGCGCTTTGATGTGGAACCAGAACTCACCGCCAAGGTGGCACGCATGGGGGCTAGGGTTTACGAAGTCGCCATCTCCTACAGCGGACGTGACTTCGAAGAAGGCAAGAAGATCGGCTGGCGCGATGGCTTCGCGGCACTCTGGGCCATTCTTTGGTTCAACTTCTTCAGTCCAGCGCCCAGCCCCTTGCCGCGGGGGCGTCAAGCTCAGTCTTAGGCACCCTCAGGGTTTTTAGGACTTTGTTGGAAACCCTTCAGCGCTGCTGTAAACTCTTGCCTCGCTTGAATGTTAGAGGCAGCCCTCTGGCAGACGCAGCGCTTTGCATGGAGCCATAGTGCTCCCAAACGGCCAGCTTCCATGGGGTTGCGTCTATGATCGCTCAACCACAGTGGCGCGGGCTGCCGATGGTTGGGTGCCGGAAGTTGGCGATATGCCGCTTGCGGCAAGGGAATGCCGGTCGTGGAGCTGCGACCGCTTGAGGCAGGGACGATGAACGTTTTTGGCACAGGGATTCGGGGCAGGAAGCTGCGCGCCATGGGCGTGCTGGCGCTGTGCGCGTTTGCGGCGTGCAGCAACGGGCCCGTATCCACTTTCGAGGAACTCGGTGTTGACGGCAACACCAAGGGCTTTGGCCGCCGCTTCTCCCAAGACCCTGAAGAAAATGAGTTTGTGTTTGGAGTGGGTGATGAAGTCCTTCTTGAGGTTTTGGGGGAGGATCGTCTCACCGGTCGCTTCGCGATCCGCAATGACGGCATCGTCAGCTTTGGTTGGGTCGGGGAGGTGACGGCCGCTGGCCTGACCCCAATGCAATTGCGCAGGAAGCTCGAAGGCAGACTTGCGCTGTATCTGAAAGACCCCACGGTCACAGTGGGTGTTGGCCAGGTCAAGAGCAAGCAGTTTTATGTTGCTGCCAACGACGTCCGCTTTGGAGGTGTGGTGCTGAAGGCGCTGCCCTACGACGGCGATGTCGTGCTGCTCGATGTGTACGTGAAGATGGGGGCGCCCTCTTCGTTGCTCGACGACGAAACGCACCTGAAGATCATTCGCGGAGATCCGCGCAAGCCTCAAGTCTTCACCGTGAATGTGAAAGACATTTATTCCAAAGGGCTCACTGGAGGCAACATCCAGATTCGGCCCGATGACATTGTGTATGTGCCGCCGACGTGGATGGGGCATGTGAACAACGTCATCGCAGGCGTCTCGGTTCCGTTCCAGAGCCTCTTCAACATCTCTCGCACCGTGATGTCGGTGGATTACACCGTGCGCATCCTGTCGGGAGATAACGCCTACAACCGCGGGTACGTCTTCTAATCGCGCATGACTAGCACCACTGCAGAACTCTCTGCCCCACAGACCACCATGCAAGGTGGCGACGTCATTGATCTGCTGCGCCGCAGGCGCAAGATGGTGATCATTCCCTTCCTCATCGTGCTGGGACTTGGCATCGCGCTCTCGTTCGCCCTGCCGCCGAAGTATCAAGCGCGCGCGACGATTGAAGTCGTGGACCGGCAGCTCCTCGACAAGTTCTTTCAGCAGGTGGATTTCACCCTTCCGCACAAGCCCTACCTCACGACCATCGCGGACGTGATCAAGAGCCCCGCGTTCCTCCGCGAGATCGTCGAACGCCTCGGCATCACCGAAGGCTTCAATCCGGCGGATGCAGTGCAGAAGGCTCGGCTCGTACAGCGTGTGATGGACAGCACCTCCGTCCACCTCACCGAACAGACCGTAGGCCCGGACATTCTCGAGCTGTCTTATGTGGGGCGCGATCCCGCGAAGGTGATTGCCTACGTCAATGCGGTTGCGAGCAAGTACAAGAACTACGTTCTCGACACCTACAAGGGTGAGATTGCTCGCGCACGGCGCAACCTCATTGCCCGCCGCGACAGCGCCAAGCTCAATGCGGACAAGGCTCTTGCTGATTACGAGAGCTTCCAGAACAACAACGATTTCCAGCTCATTGGCGACAATGTGCTGACCTCGCGCCTGAACGAGCTGGCGCGGCAACGCGAGCAGGTTGCCATCGAGGAAGTGCGTGAGCAGGGCTTGGTGGAACGCCTCGAGCACCAACGGGCCGGGGTGACACAGACCCCAACCGAGACCGTCCTCAGAACGCAGAAACGCAATCCTGAATACGAAACGGCGCTTCGCTCCATGCGCGACGCGGAAGCCGCGCTAGATGACTTGCGCAAACGCGCGACCGAGTTGCATCCCGACTGGTCCAAGTTGGCGCGTCTTCTAGAAGCCGCAAAGGCGAAGGTCGCGGCCACGCCTGAGATGGTGGACGAGGAGCGCGCCATTCAAGACAGCCGCAAGTTCGAAGATCTCGACAAGGGGCGGCGCGCCACGGAAAGCGAATTGCGTGAGGTGCGGGCGAGGATCGCGCGTCTGAAAGACTCCATCACGAATCTTGAAGGCGTCACCAAGGCGATACCGGGGCTGACCAAGCAAGCCTGGAACCTCAAGAATGCACGGGATAACTCCTCTGAGGAGTTGCGTCGACTCGACAGCAGCTTGCAGAGCGCCAACGGCCTTTGGGAGCGCGTCAATGCGGAAGGTGGCGACTTCTTCCGCGACCTGCGCGTTCCAGTGATGGAAGAGGCCAACACGATGGAGAAATCCTTCCCGAGCACTCCGCTGTTCGCGGGCGTTGGGGCCTTCGTCGGATTGCTGCTCGGCGGTGCCTTGGCATTGCTCGCTGAGTTCGCCAGCGGCAGCTACACATCCTCCGCCCAACTGCGACGGACCCTAGCGGTTCCGGTGCTAGGCGAAGTCATCGACGTTGCTGATGGTGCTGAGCAGGCGAGGCATGCACAACGTTCCCGCGTCTGGCGCCGGGTCTTGGTCGTCGCAGCGATTCTCGCCGCGATGGTCCACTTGGCCTACTTCGTGCCGGCCCTGGTGAGCCTCTTGCCACCGGATCTGTACGACTTCATGGCTCGCATCTACGGGGGGCGCTGAGCATGTATGAACGCTGGTTCGGGTTGCAACGCGCGCCCTTCGAAAACGTGCCCGATACGGGGTTCTTCTTCGGCTCCGGTGGTCACAACGAAGCCCTAGCTCAACTCGTGTGCTGCATCGAACAGCGCAAGGGTTTTGCCATGCTCAGCGGCGAAATCGGGGCCGGAAAAACCACGGTGACTCGCGCGCTGTTCAAGCGCCTCGATGCGCGCACGGTCACAGCCAGCATTACCAACAGTCACCTGACCGGCGTCCAGTTGCTACAGACTGTGGCGCGCGAATTCGGGATTGAGGGTGTGAAGCCTCAGCGCCCGGAACTCTTGGAAGCCATCAATCGCTTTCTTGTGGACCGGCTGGCAGAAGATCGCAACGTGGTCTTGCTCGTGGACGAAGCCCAAGATCTTCCTCTCGCGACCCTCGAAGAACTGCGGCTCATTTCCAATCTGGAAACGGAGCGAGAGAAGCTCATCCAGATTCTCATCGTGGGCCAACCGGAATTGCGCGCAAAGATCGATCACCCGGGGCTCAGGCAGCTCAGGCAGCGCCTTGCGCTGCGCTACCACCTGAAGGGGTTGAGTCTCGAAGAGACGCGCAACTACATCGCGCATCGCTTGCAGATCGCGGGCGCTGCTGGCGCAGTGCGCTTCTCGGAGCGCGCCGTCAATACGATTTGGCGTTACTCCAAAGGCATTCCGCGACTCATCAATCTGAGTTGCGACAAGACTCTGCTCGTGGCCTTCACAGAGCAAACCCGCAAGCTGGAACAGTCCACCGTGATGTCCGGATTGCGCGAGATTGAAGGCGAAGAATTTGACTTCCACGCACGCGAGGAAGAAGAGGCGCAAGAGCGGGCTGGCCCGCGGCGCACGTTCCTTCGCATGCCCTTCTTCGGAAGCTTGAGGCAAGGCTGACATATGGGACGCATGCACGATGCCCTCAGCAAGGCAGAGGCTCAGCGCACGGAGCTGCGCTCCAATGCGGGTTCAGGCGCGAGCGGCCACTCCGCGACTGACGTGAACTATCGCGTGGATCCTCGAGTGATCGCCTACTTGTCTCCCATGGATCCGCGCTGCGAGGAATATCGTCGCATCCGCACGGCGTTGCAGCGCATGACGCCCGCGCCCCGCGTGTTGGTCTTCGCTGGCTTTGGCGACGGTTCCGGCAGCGCCGGTCTCACCGCAAATCTGGCGGCTGCTTTCGTAGAGGCGGGCACGCGTGTGACGGTGGTGGACGCCGATCTCAAAGCGCCTCGTATGCACACCCTGCTTGCGGGACGCGCGGGGCCTGGGCTCGCCGAGGCCATGCAAGGCGCGCGGCCGGAGGTGCAGGAAAGCGGCGTCGCGGGTGCCAAGCTTCTCGCCGCTGGGGGAGCCGGTGCATCTGCGGTGCCCGCGTTGAGATCCTCAGTCTGCAAAGAGCTGTGGTCGCAACTCGCCGCCGAAACGGATCTGATTCTTGTGAATGCACCGAGTTTTGATGTCAGTGCGGATGCAGAGGCCCTCGCAGCAGACACGGACGGAATGGTGCTTGTTCTGCGCATCGGACGTGATGCGCGCGCCCGCACGGACGAGGTGATTCAACGCCTGCAACGCTCAGGAGTTCGGGTGGTGGGGGCCATCGCCACCAGCGCGAGCTGAGCGCTAGCTGCGCTGAGCGCACCATGCGCCGACCCTCGTTGCTGTTTCTCGCTCACCGCATTCCATATCCCCCCAACAAGGGGGACAAGATCCGCTCGTTTCATCTGCTGAACACCTTGACCCGATTGGGCGATGTGGACTTGGTGACGCACGCCGACGATCCGCGTGACTTGGCACATGTTGAGAAGTTGCGCGAGAGCTGTCGCTCGGTGACTGTCTTTCCGCTGCCCCGTTGGACTAGTCGGTTGCGCGCGGCCCGAGCCGTCCTCAGTGGAGAGCCCTTGAGCGTCGCGTGGATGACCCGCGGCCTCGCGCGAGACTTTGTGCATGAGCTCTTGAATGAGCGCAGCTACGACGCCGTGGTTGTGTACTCTTCTCAAGGCATGAGCTACTTGCCCACCGGCTGCAAGATCCCCGTCATCCTTGATGCCGTGGATGTGGACAGCGAAAAGTGGGCCGCCCTGTCCCATGGTTTCCGGCCCTCAGCTTGGGTCGCTGGCGTGGAAGCCCGTCGCATGCGGCGCTTTGAGCGCAGTGCACATCAGAGGTCGGCACGTGTGGTCTTGTGCACGGAACGCGAAGCCGCTCTCTGGAGCCAACGCATCGGTGCAGAGGGCGTGGTGGCGATTACCAATGGTGTGGCTCAGCCTGCGCAGATGAGTTGCACGAACAACCGCGTCTCGGGGCGCTTAGTTTTCTGTGGAGCCATGGACTACGAGCCCAATGCGCGCGCCGCGGAGATCGCCGCCAAGCGTGTGTTGCCCTCTCTGCGCTTGCAAAGACCCGACGCGCACTTGGAGATCGTCGGGCGCAATCCGACGCTGGCCGTGCAACGCCTCAGTGGTTTGCCTGGAGTCCATGTGACAGGCGAGGTGCCGGACGTCAGCGCTCATTTGGCCGCCGCTAGCATCGCGCTTGTTCCGCTGGAACTTGCTCGCGGGATCCAAAACAAGGTTCTTGAGGCCTGCGCCCATGGCTTGCCCGTAGTGACCACGCCCGTCGTTGCGCAGAGCCTGCACGAGTCTGTGGGAGAGGCCCTCGTGGCTGTCCCCGTGGATCACATGGCTACGGCCGTCGCCGAACTGCTGGCCGATCCTCAGCGTTGCGAGCAACTCGGCGTGCGCGCTCGAGCATTCGTTGCCGCGCATCATTCGTGGAGCCGGTTTGACACCAGCTATGCCGAGTTGTTGAACTCCGTGCTTGCTAGGTCTGAGAAGTCCTCAGAGGAGGCCCGCGCATGTCGTTGAGATTTGCGTTCATGCTGGTGGCCACACCTGCCGCCTGTCTACTGGGCATTCTCCGTCCGTTTTGGGGTCTGCTAGCTCTCGTGTTCCTCTACTACTTCCGTCCGGACGTGTGGAGTGCGCCGAATTGGTTCCGCCCCCAGATGTGGATCACAGTCAGCGTGGCCATTGGCTGGCTCATTCACGTCCGTACATTCCGCGTGCACATCCTGCTCGGATTTGCACTCCTAGTGTTGTTGGGGCATCTAGGGTCAGCATTGAATGCCGTGGTGCGCATGGACACCGCGTTGGACATGGTGACCGTCCTAGCCAAGCTCATCATCGTGCAGTTCCTCGCGATCCAGCTCGTGGATACGCCACGCCGCCTCAACATGTTCTTGTGGACGAATGTTCTTGGAATGGTCTGGAACCTGAAGACCATTCTTTATCTAGGTCTGTTCTCCACGGGCGTGACCGAAGACTTGCGCGTGGACGTAGGCGTGGGACAGGGCGGTGGCGCGAACTACCTCGCCATGATTCTGGTGATGTTCCTGCCGTTCCTCATGATTCGATTCCAGAACGGCAGCGCGAAAGAACGCCTCGGTTCCATGGTGCTCATTCCCGTGACCATGTTGTGCATTGTGCTGACAGGCTCGCGCGCTGGATTCCTCGCCACAGGTCTCACGGTGCTGGTGATGCTGTTCATCAGCAACCGCAAACTGCTTGGGCTAGTCACCGCGGGGGCGCTGGCTTTGGTCATGCTCGTGGCCATGCCAGAGGCCCAATGGGAGCGACTCCAAAAAGGAGTCGGCCCCTCAGAGCAACGCGACTTCGCAGCTCAAAGCCGTGTGCTTTTGTGGCAAGGCGCAATGGACATGTGGCAGGAGTACCAGTGGCTAGGGGTGGGCCCAGACAACTTCGCCTACCTCTCGCCGCGCTACGCAGGCTTCTATGCCGGTCGTAACGTGGAGGCCTACATCCCTGGTGTGGATCGCCCGGGCTTCGTGGCGCACTCCACATGGTTGCAAACACTCGCTGAGGGCGGGCTGATTTCGGCTGTGCCGTTCTTGTTGATGTTCCCCTTGGCCTTCTTCTTCCTTTGGCGAGCTCGAGCTGCGCCAGGGCCACTTGATGAAGATGGGCGGTTGATCAGATCCAGCGCTACGGCCATGATCGGGCTGTGGGTGGCGTTCATTGTTGGTTCCTCCTTCGGCTCGCACATCAAGCTCGACTTTCTGTGGTGGTACATGGGTTGCGTTGCGGTGATCGACGTCATGGCGCGGAGCCGCCGGCAGGCGGAATTCGTGCGCTCGGCCGCGGCTCGCCAAGCCAGCCTCAGGACCGCGCTGAGCGGAGCCTGAGTCCATGACCCGGGCCGTCGATGTGTCCGCGGCCGCGGGGTCCGGTGACCTGCCGCGGCGACGAGCGGGGCTACTACTAGCCGCGCTGCTCATCGCCGCGTTCGTGATGCGCCTGCTTTACGCTCACGATGGCGCGCTACCTTGGACTTTCTACAAGGACGAGCAGAACAACGTGGAGCGCGCGCTGCGCTTTGCAGCCGAGGGGTCCCTCCATCCACACTGGTTCAACAAACCCGCGTTTGGTTACTACGTCCTGCTGGGTGAATTCGGAGTTCAGTATGCCATCGGTCGCCTAACGGGCGAATACGCCGCGCCAGAGGATTACGCCATTCAGTGGCTTGTGCATCCAGAGCCACTCTTGCTGGTAGGACGCATCAACGCCGCGGTCTTTGGTGTGGCTGGAATCTGGCTGTGTTACTTGCTCGCGAGACGATTGGGCTCGCGTCGATTTGCGCTGTGTGCGGCTGCTGCGTTGGCGCTTTGCGCCGGACACCTGAGCTCGTCCGCTGAAGTGAAGAAAGACACCATGGCGGCGGCTTTCACGACAGCCGCACTCATCGCCATCGTGGATGTGCAGCGCCGCGGGGCAACTCGAGACCATGTGCGCGCTGGGGTTTTCGCAGGACTCAGCGCGGCCACGAAGTACTACGGCGTTTTTCTCATCGTGCCGTACCTCTTGGCCCAGTTCTTACGGGATCAGGAGACTCACAAGGTCCATGCTGGTCGTGCGCCCAAGTGGCCACTGACCATCGGCCAAGTGGCCTTTTGGATCACGGCCTTCCTCGCCACGCCTTGGAATTTCCTCTCTTCGCAGTTCTTCGACGAACGCCTGTTACCGCAGATCCGCTTCGTGCTTTCGCGTTTGAGCTTGTTGCAACTGGCGCAGAGCCCCGAGTACGCGCACTCAGGCGTCGTCGATCCTGAGTCGCACTCGCTGCTTGATTCCGTGGCGTGGATGGGGGGCAGGCTGATCAGCGGTGCGGGCTTTGGTTTGCCCCTCACGCTGCTCGCCGCGCTCGGAATCGTCGTGCTCTGCGTGCAATGGATGTCACTTTCAGAGATGGCTGCGCGCCGCTGGACGCTCATCGGAACCGCCTTGGTTCTCGGACTCAGCATGGCGTCCATTGCCAACGCGCAGTTCACTGAGGCGCGGCACTTGAATGCGGTCTATCCTCAGTTGGCGTTGGTCTCGGCCTTGGCACTGATTTGGCTTGCAGGGCGCATGCCCCCAAGGGCGCCAGGCGTTTTTCAATCGGCGCCAATGTTGCTGGCGTTGGTCGCGCTTGTTCCAGCTCCCGGATTTCCTGCGTATGAACTAGCGACGCGCACCTGTGAACGCCGCCAATTGGACCCCCGCATCGCGGCTGTGAACTGGGTCGAGAGCAACATTGCAGCAGGCAGCGTGCTGCTCAATGACCGCGATTGGGTTCCCCTCCAACCATCGGTGCAGCGCTGTGAAAAGGTCCTCGAGCAGGTGGCGCTATTGCACAAGGATGCCCAAGCCCACCTCGACGCTGCAGCGAGTGAAGTGGACCCCGCACGCAGGGAGCAACGCGCGGGCGAAGCGCGCCGCTTCATGACGGCGTGTGATGGCTACAAGCGGCTTTGGGAACTGATGCTGCGCGCGGCCAAGGCGGCCGAGCGTCCAACCTATGACGTGATCAGTCTGGATCAGGATTGGTACACCGAGGATCTGAAGCAACGCCTTAAGAAAGCCGGTGGATATAGCCCTTTGCCCCCACGCTCACCTTTGGGGCACGTCTTTCGATTGGCCGTGGAGAGTGTGGATCGCGCGGGGAAGCCGCTGGACGCAGCGGCGCTCATGAACGCGTTTGTCGCGTCCTACGAGGAACTCTTGCGGAGGGATGCCGTGCGCTCAGTTTCAGCGCAACGGCCATTGCCTGAAAATCTCGAGGCGGCCATCGCAGCACGCACGGCGAGGGGGCTAGCTCCCCTCGGCACCGATCCGCTCCATCCGAATCTTGTCCCACTCTGGAGCCAATGCACGCCCGTTTCTCAGCGCTGGCTCAGTGAAGGACGAAACGACAAAGGCCAGCGGGTGTTCCGGTCCGTCGAATGGTTCGTCACGTCCCAGCACAACTACGAGGCCTTTGGCAATGAGAGTGCCGCGCACAAGCGTGCCAATTTCCCCGACTGGGCTGCGTTGTATGACGACCTCGCCGCGCACTACAACTGCCACGAATTTGGCACCGGGTCGCAGGACAACCGCCAGATCATTCGCATCTACGATTTGAGACAACGCACGGAAACGCCTCGGGTGGAGCGCCATCCTTGACTCTCGTGATCGCGGCAGTGGCCGTCGTGGCCGTAAGTTGCCACG
>Ga0233425_10004276_pt1 | contig 24225 bp, 24 predicted proteins | sample Watercolumn_Towu_2_FD_181712 | JGI IMG/M metagenome (GOLD analysis project Ga0233425, IMG submission 181712) | Freshwater microbial communities from Lake Towuti, South Sulawesi, Indonesia - Watercolumn_Towuti2014_140_MG | ecosystem: Environmental > Aquatic > Freshwater > Lake | place... | reverse complement strand
CCCGGTGGCCGCATGGGGGGCGACGAATTTATCATCATCCTGCCCGACATCGGCTTCATCCGGGACGCGGAGAGTGTCGCCCAGAAGATCCTCCAGGTGATGGACGAACCCTACACATTGGCCGGCACGCCGATGACCGTGTCCACCAGCATCGGCATCGCGGTCTATCCGGACCACGGGAACAGCCAGGCGGAGCTGTTCCGCTCCGCCGACATGGCCATGTACCAGGCCAAGAACGCCGGCCGCGCCACCTACCACGTGTTCTCCGGTGCCGGGCCGGCCTGGCGCTACTCAGCCGCGCCCAGCCTCAAGAAGACCGACTGACCGATTCTAGGCTTACCGCCTCGGCGGGAACCGGCACATCCAGGGCGGCACACAGGCCGCGCAGCAACAGCAGCTCGTAGTCGCTGCAGCAGCCGTCATAGGTGACCACCGCCACCGCCCCGTTCAACAGCAGCGGCTTGTCCAGCGGCGCCAGCCGCAACAGCTGATCGAGGGCCGCCTCGATCCGACCGGTGTCCAGGCCGGACAAGGGTTCCGGTGCCAGATTGCGGCAACGCCCCTCCAGCCAGGGCACGCCCTTGAGAAAGGCATCGGCGGCCCGGTCGCCGGAGCCATGGGCCAGGGCCGACAGCAGCAAGGCCGAGGATTCCGCCAGCTTGGCCAGCGCCAGCGCCAGCGGCGGCTTGTTGCGCAGCTGGGTGTAACGGTAGCTCAGCCGGTATTCCAGCAGCTTCAGCAACACCAGTTCCTGCAGGCACAGTTCCTCGTCCACCAGCGCCAGCCGCCGCATCCGGCCCAGGAACAGCTGCAGCTGGAAATCGTCCAGTACCGCCAGGGCCGGCAATGCCAGTTCCAGCACTTCCAGGCGGCGGCTGTCGGGCAAGGCGGCGACCGCCCCGCGCAAGGCTTCCAGGGATTGCCAGCGGGCTTCCGGCAGGTCGGCCTTCAGCAGGTTCAGTTGGCGTTGGCGCTGGGCCGGTTCCACCAGCATCAGACAACAGGCCGCCAAGTCCTGGGCCGTTTGCGGGTCGCGGATCGCCGCGGCCAGACTGGGGTCCAAGCCGTCGAGAAAGCCGCGCGCCGCCTCCACCTGGTCCGGTCCGACCGTCCCGACCGCCGCCAGCCAGGGATGGGCGGTTTCGGCCGGAGCGGAAGTGGGTGTAGCCGGGGCAAAACCCATGGCCTGGCCGGCCCAGGGTTCGGGCGCAGCCGGCTGCTCCGCCGACGGGGCTTCCAGTATGGCCGGCATGCGCCGTCCATAGATCTTGGCGATGCGGTCTTCCAGGGGCGGATGGGTGGCGAACAGCCCGCTCAGGGACTTCCTGACCGAGGCGCCGAAGCACAGATAGGACAGGGTCTCGCCGTTGGGATGGAACAGCAGGGTCTGGGGCCGGTAGCCGGCGATGCGGCGCAGGGCGCCGCCGATGCCCTCCAGGTTGCGGGTGAACTGCACCGCCGAGGCATCCGCCAGAAATTCCCGCTGGCGCGACACCGCCGCCTGCATCACCTGGCCGTACAGCATGCCCACGAAACCCAGCAGGCACAGCCCTAGCCCTAACAGGAACAGAGGGGCGGAGGCCCGCAAATCGTCGGCCTCCACCGCCACACGCAACGCGAAGCGGCCCAGGATGAACAGCCCCAGCAACCCGCTGATCCAGCTCAGCAGGCGGATGTTGAGGGCCATGTCGCCGTTGAGGATGTGGCTGAACTCGTGGCCGATCACTCCCTGCAGCTGCTCCCGGTTGAGCTGCTGCAAGGTGCCGCGGGTCACCGCCACCACCGCCTCGTTGGGGCTGTAGCCGGCGGCGAAGGCGTTGATGCCCTCTTCGTTGTCGAGCAGGTACACGCGGGGGATGGAGATGCCCGAAGCGATCGCCATCTCCTCCACCACGTTGAGCAGGCGCCGCTCCAGCAGGTCGCCGGTGGCCACGTCGATCCGGCGGCCGCCCACCATCTGGGCCACCGCATCGCCGCCGCCGCCCAGTTCGACCTTGCGACGGATCACCCCCACCAGCACCGTGGTCAACACCACGGCGAAGATCGCCCCGTGGGCCAAAGGCGGCAGCAGGGGGCGGTGCAGGGTCCAGCCGGCGATGACGGCGACCAGCACATCCACCGCCACAAAGATGACCAGCACGCCGAGACCGAACCACAGCACGCCCCGCCGCGAAGCCCGCCGGGCCCGGTCCTGCTCGGCGAAGAAGTTCAAGGGAAGGCCCCTAGAACTGGACCTTGGGAGCCTGGCGTTCGGCCGGAGCCTCGATGGCCTCCATCAGCTCGGCGCGGTGGAATGCGTACATGCCGGCGAGGATGCTGCCGGGGAACTGCTCGATGGCGATGTTGTACTCGGTGACCGAGTCGTTGAAGGCCTGGCGGGCGAAGGCGATCTTGTTCTCCGTGGAGGTCAGTTCCTCGGTGAGCTGCATCATGTTCTGGTTGGCCTTCAGGTCCGGATAGGATTCGCTCAGGGCCAGCAGCCGTCCGAGACCCGCCGCCAGGGTGCCTTCGGCCTGGGACAGCTGGTGCATGGCAGCGGCATCGGCCGGATTGCCCGCCACCGATTCGGCGGCCTGGTAGGCGCTGTTGCGGGCGGCGATCACCGCCTCCAGGGTCTCCCGCTCGTGCTTCATGTAGCCCTTGGCGGTTTCCACCAGGTTGGGGATCAGATCGTAGCGCCGCTTGAGCTGCACATCGATCTGGGAAAACGCGTTCTTGAACCGGTTGCGCAGTCTCACCAGGCCGTTGTAGAGCGAGATCGCCCACACCACCAGCAGCACCAGCACCACGATGACAACGATCAATACGATCATGACCTCATCCTCCTCAACGATGGAATCGACAGTGAACCGATTAGGACTGCGCCGCGGCCTCCGGCGCTACCCTCAAGGAAAACGTCACCGGCCCGTCGTTGACCAGGGCCACCTGCATGTCGGCGCCGAAGCGGCCGGTGGCGATGCGGTCGTGACGCCGGCGCACCGCCTCCACGAAATGGCCGAACAGCCGCCGGCCCTCGTCGGGGGCCGCCGCGGGCGTGAAACTGGGGCGGTTGCCGTTTTGGGTATCGGCAGCCAGGGTGAATTGGGAAACCAGCAGCAGCTCGCCGCCGATGTCGCGCACCGACCGGTTCATGCGGCCGGCGTCGTCGGGAAAGATGCGGTAATTGAGGACCCGCTCCGCCAGCCGGTCGGCCTGCGGCTCGCCATCGCCCCGTTCCACCGCCGCCAGCACCAGAAGGCCCCGGCCGATGGCGCCGACGGTCTCGCCGGCGACCTCCACCCTGGCTTCGCTGACCCGCTGGATCAGGGCGATCATCAAAGCGACCGGCTAATAGGTCGGCATCGACCGGTCGACATTGGCGGCCCAAGCCGCCACCCCGCCATCCAGGTTGTAGACACCGGTGAAGCCGTGGGCTTCCAGGTAATTGGCGACCTGGGCGCTGCGCAAGCCGTGGTGGCAGATGACCACCGTCTCCGCTTGCGGCTGCAGTTCTCCCAGGCCCAGAAACACCTGTCCCATGGGAACGTTGACGCTGCCCTGGATGCGGCAGAATTGGAACTCGTGGGGCTCGCGGACATCCAGCAACACCGGCCGGCTGCCTTCCTGCAGCAGGCGCTGGGCCAGCTGTGCGGCGGAAATGCTGCGCACGGTCTCGGTCAGAACGGCATGCGGTGGCCGGCCATGCCCTTCACGCCCCGCATCATCTTCATCAGATTGCCGCCCTTCATCTTCTTCATCATGTGCTGCATCTGCTCGAACTGCTTGAGCATCTTGTTGAGCTCCTGGACGTCCATGCCGGAGCCCTTGGCGATGCGCTGCTTGCGGGAATTGTTGAGGATGTCCGGATCGTGGCGCTCCTTGGCGGTCATGGAATTGATCATGGCCATCTGCTGGTAGAGCTCCTTTTCGTTGATTTTGTCCTTCGCTTGTTTCAGCGCTGCGGCTCCACCGGGCAGCTTGTCGATCATGGCCATCACTCCGCCCATGCTCTTGAGCTGCTGCAGCTGGTCGCGGTAATCGTCCAGGGTGAAGCTCTTGCCCTTGTGGATCTTCTTGGCCAGCTTCTCGGCCTTCTCCTTGTCCACCTTGGCCTCCACCTCCTCGATCAGGCTCAGCATGTCGCCCATGCCGAGGATGCGGGAAGCCAGACGGTCGGGGTGAAAGCGTTCCAGGGCGGCGGTCTTTTCGCCCACACCCATGAACTTGATGGGCTTGCCGGTGATGTGGCGGATCGACAGGGCCGCACCGCCGCGGGCGTCGCCGTCGGTCTTGGTGAGGATCACGCCGGTCAAAGGCAGGGCGTCGTGGAAGGCCTTGGCGGTGTTGGCGGCGTCCTGGCCGGTCATGCTGTCCACCACGAACAGGGTCTCGATGGGCTTGACCGCGGCATGAATCTCCTTGATCTCCGCCATCATCTCCTCGTCGATGTGGAGGCGGCCGGCGGTATCGACGATGACCACGTCGAGGAATTTCTTCTTGGCCTGCTCGATGGCGGCCTTGGCGATTTCCACCGGCTTCTGGCTGGGGTCGCTGGGGAAGAATTCCGCCTTGACCTCGCCCGCCAAGGTCTGCAGCTGGTCGATGGCGGCCGGGCGGTAGACGTCGGCGCTCACCACCAGGGTCGACTTGCGTTCGTTTTCCTTGAGCCAGCGGGCCAGCTTGGCGACCGTGGTGGTCTTGCCGGCGCCCTGCAGGCCGGCCATGAGGATGACCGCGGGCGGCTGGCAGGCCAGGCTGATCTTTTCGTGGGCGTTGCCCATGATGGCCTTGAGCTCCTCATGGACGATCTTGACCATGGCCTGGCCCGGCGTGAGGCTCTTGGCCACTTCCTGCCCCAGCGACCGTTCCTTGACCTGCTCGACGAAGTCCTTCACCACCGGCAGCGCCACGTCGGCCTCCAGCAGCGCCATGCGCACCTCGCGCAGGGTGTCCTGGATATTGCTCTCGGTCAAACGGCCTTGGCCGCGAAGCTTGCGCAGGGAGTCGTTGAGGCGCTCGGTCAGATTGTCAAACATCGTAATACCTGGGGAATCGCTATCGAGGGGGCGCCGCCACTATCGCGGCGCGCGCATTTTACCCGGAAACGGGCAGGGATGACGAATCGCTTGCCGCGGCCGGCGAGCGGAGGCCGGCGGGCTAGTCGGATTCCACGCTGAGCCCTTGCCAGGGCTCGAACAAACCGTGATCGTCGATGCCGAACAATTCCAGAATCCGGCCCACGGTCTCGTCCACCAGCCGTTCCACGGTCTTGGCGCCGCCGTAGAACGCCGGCAGGGGCGGGAAGATGATGCCGCCCATTTCCGTCACCGCCGCCATGTTGCGGATGTGGGCCAGGTTCAGCGGCGTCTCCCGCGGCACCACCACCAGCCGGCGGCGTTCCTTGAGGGTGACGTCGGCGGCGCGTGCGATCAGGTTGTCCGACAGGCCATGGGCGATGGACGCCAGCGTCTTCATGGAACAGGGCGCGACGACCATCCCGGCGGTCCTGCAGGCGCCGCTGGCAATGGCTGCGGCTACGTCGCTGTTGCCATAGGTGACATCGGCCAGGGCGTAGATATCCTTGCGCTTCATCTCCAGCTCGTGCTGCAGATTGACGAAACCGGCCGCGGAAACCACCAAATGGGTCTCGTAGCGGCCCAGTTCCCGCAGCACCTGCAGCAGCCGCATGCCGTAAACGGCGCCGGTGGCGCCGGTCATGGCGATCACCATGCGCTGCCTGGCGTTCACGGCGCCAGCCTCGCCGCCATCCGGTCGGCGGCGGCGACCAGGGCATCGATCATGGCCTCGGAGGAGCCGGAATGGCCGGCCTGGGGCAAGATCTGCAACTCCGCCCGCGGGATGCGTTCCTTGAGGGCGAAGGCCGCATCCGGCGGGCACACCAGGTCGAGGCGGCCGTGGATCAAGGTCACCGGAACCTCCGGCAAACGGTTGCACTGATCGAGGATCTGATTCTCCCCGATGAAGTAGCGTTTGCGCGCATAGTGCAGCTCGATGGCGAACTGATGCATCAACAGGGTCGGGCTGCGGCTCTCCACCTCGGTCGGATCGAACTCCGGCCCCAGGGTGAGCTGCGCCCCCCATTGCGCCCAGGCCCTGGCCAGCCGCAGCTTGGCCAGTTCGTCGGGACCGTAGAACACCTCGTGCAGGGTCTGCAGGATGTCGACGCCGGGCTGCACCGGCAAAATCTTGCTCAATTCCTCCCAGCGCTCCGGATAGATGCGCCTGGCACCGTCATGCAAGTACCAGTCGAGATCCCGCTGCCGTGCCAGAAAGCTGCCCCGCAGCACCATGCCCGAAACCCGCTCCGGATGCCGCTGGGCATACAGCAGACCCAGCGCCGCCCCCCAGGAACCGCCGAACACCACCCAGCGATCGACTCCCAAGGTGGTACGGATCAGTTCCAAATCCGCCAGCAGCCGGCCGGTGGTGTTGTCCGCCAGCTCGCCGGCCGGGGTGGAGCGGCCGGCGCCACGCTGATCCAGCAGCACGGTGCGGTAACGGCCGGGATCGAACAGGCGGCGGTGATAAGGGCGGCAGCCCGACCCGGGGCCGCCGTGCAGGAACACCAGCGGAACCCCTTGCGGATTGCCGCACTCCTCGACATAGACGTAATGGCCGTCACCGGCCTCCAGCCTGAAACTGGCGCTGGGTTCGATCTCGGGATAGAGGGATTTCATGGAGAATATCGGGATTCGAAAGGGGAACGACGGCCAGGCGTGCTACGGCGGAACCCGCTCAGCGGGGAAAGTTCGGCAGCGGGGTCTCCAGGAACCATTGTTTCTTTTGTTCATCGAACTTCCACGTCTGGCGGTCGATGATCTTCTTTTCGACGCCGACCTGTTCCAGGAAGTAGCGAATTTCCGCGGTCTGCCTCACGCTCTTGCGATCGTCCGATTCATGCCGGTAGACCACATCGTAGCCGGTGATGTGGACGTCCTTGATGGCATCCGGATCGACCGGGCGGCGGGCGGCGGCGATCTGAAAGTCGGCGGCCGTCTCGAACCGGCTCCAGCGCACGGCGGACCCGTAAGCCCCCAGGGTTTCTTCCAGGCGCATCAAGGTAATGTCGTGGGCGCAGGCGGCGGCGAGAAGTGCGAGACCGGTCGAAGCGATGAATCGGATCAGCATGGCGGGATTCCAGATGAGATATGCTGCAATAGCATAGCAAGGGGATTGCGCGAACCGCCGGACCCCAGCGGCCGGCACACAATATAATGCAAACAGCTCAACACCATCCCTGGGAGACTTGACTCTATGAACAAAAAACTCGTGATCGGCGCCACCATCATCCTGGCCGTCATTTATTTCTTCCCGGCTCTGAAGCACATGCAGGCCGGCCGGGCACTGTCCGGCAGCACCGAGCAGGAAATCAACAAGTCCGCCATGACGGTACGCCGGACCATGTCCACCGCCGACCGCAATTCCTTCGACATGGCCTTCGGCATCCTGAAGAAGCTCAAGTCCCAGGAGGGACCCGACGCCTTCGCCAAGGCGGTGGACGGACTCGAGCCGCAGCAGGTGGTGGAACTGGCCAAACAGGAGGTGAACGCGCAGATCGCCGGCGGCAGCGCCGACTTCAAGCGCTATGCGTCGTGGGACGACATGATCACCAAGCTGGATTCGGAAGCGCCCAAGAACGTGACGCACGCGGTCACGGCGCCACTGCGCCAGTCCGACCGGCCGGGCCGGCCGGAATAACGGCCAGACGGTCTATCCCCCCGGTTCCGCCTGCTGCCTCAAGGCCAGCGCCGCCCGGTATGCCGTTTCCCTGCGGGCGCCGGTAATGCGGGCGGTCAGGGCGGCGGCGGTCTTCACCGAACATTCCTCCAGCAGCAGCCCCAGCACCCGTTCCTGCTCCGCGGTCAATACGGCGTCCGCCGCTGCCGCTTCGGCACCTGCCACGACCACCACGAACTCGCCCTTCTCCATGTGCGGGGTATCGCACACCAGCGCGGCGAGTTCCGCCGCGCTGGTGGCGACGATGGTTTCGTGCAGCTTGGTCAGTTCGCGGGCGATGACGACCGGCCGGCCGGCCGGGAGGACGGCGCCGATGTCCCGGCAGAAATCCAGGATGCGGTGGCTGGATTCGTAAAAGACCAGGGTGCGGGGGTCGTCCTTAAGCTCCCCGAGCAGCTTGCGGCGGGCGCTGCCGTGGCGCGGCGGAAAACCCTCGAAGGCGAACCGGCCGGTGGCCAGGCCCGATGCCGACAGGGCGGCGATGAGGGCACAGGGTCCGGGGATCGGCGACACCTTGAGCCCCCGCGCCCGCGCCGCGCGTACCAGCGGATAACCGGGATCGTTGATGAGGGGGGTACCGGCGTCGGAGATCAGCGCCGCCGATTCGCCGCCGGCGATCCGCTCCAGCAAGACCGTGGCGACCCGGTCCTCGTTGTGTTCGTGCAATGCCACCAGGGGCTTGGAGATGCCGTAGCGGTCCAGCAAGGCGCGGCTGTGGCGGGTGTCCTCGGCGGCGATGAAATCCACGGCTTCCAGGGTCCGCAGCGCCCGCGCGCTGATGTCGTCCAGATTGCCGATGGGCGTGGCCACTAGGTATAGTATCCCGCCGGTTGCTACATTTTCCTCTCCCACCCAGTCTCTCCCCCATGAAGCGATTAGTGATATACGCGGCGGTCGCGCTGCTGCCGGCTTGCGTCAGCCAAGGACCGCGGCACGACGACCTGCCCCTGATCTCGGAAGCGGAACAGCGGCTGGCGGCCAAGGACTATGGTGGGGCCGCACAGATCTATCAACGCCTGATCGAACAGTCCGACGCGCCGGACTATTATCGGCTGGAGGCGGCCGATGCGGAACTGAAAGACGGCAACGGCCGCGCCGCCCAAGCCCTGCTGAGCGCCGTCGACCCGGAGGAGCTGCGCCACCCGGACTACCAGCGCTACCTGCTGCTGAAGAGCCGTATCGATCTGAACCAGGGCCGCGCCCGCGAGGCCATGGAGCGGCTCGACGAACTCGATTACCAGCGCATGGATCCGGCCCTGGAGGCGCAGTATCACACCCTGCGCGCGTCCGGCTACAACCAGTTGGGCAATATGCTGGAGAGCGCCCGCGAACGGGTGGAACTGGGCCGGTTGCTGAACCGCCCGGAGGCCATCCAGGCCAATGACGAAGCCATCTACGATGCCTTGAAGCGGCTGCCGGACCGGGCGCTGGAGGAGTTGCAGCCGCCCCCGCCGGACGACCTGGGCGGCTGGATGGAACTGACCCGGATCCTGCGCGGGCCGGCGAACCAGCGCTCCGATGCGATCCGGGGATGGCGCAGCCGCTACCTGGGACATCCGGCCGACGGCCCCTTCCTCGACGGCTTGCTGGGAAAATCCGATAGGACCAAGCCGGCGCCGGCCCGGAGCAAGCCGGAACCGGTCTCCAGCCGGCCCGAGCCGGTTCAGGTGACGCCGATGACGGCGCCGACCGCCCCGCCCCCCGCGGCCGGCGGCCGCGTGATCGGCGTGATGTTGCCCCTGACCGGCACCTACGGCCCGGCCGGCCAGGCGGTCAAGGCCGGCATGGAAGCGGCGGCGGCGGCCGATCCCAATCCCGCCAAGCCGCAACTGCGCTTCAGCGACACCCAGGGCGGCGATCCGGCGTCCGTCTACCACGCGCTGACCGGCGGCGGCGCCGAGTTCGTGGTGGGCCCCCTCACCAAGGAGGACCTGACCGCCCTGGCCAAGTCGGCGGAGCTGACGGTGCCGGTGCTGGCCCTCAACCAGGTGAAGGAGGTCCAGAGCGCCAGCATCTACCAGTTCGGCCTGACCCCTGAGCAGGAACTGGAGCAATCCGCCGGCAGCGCCTGGTTCGATGGCCGCCAGTCGGCGCTCATGCTGGCGCCGGCCTCGGCCTTCGGCCAGCGCATGATCCATCACTTCACCGCCTATTGGCGCAGCCTCGGCGGCAATGTGGTGTCCATCAAGACCTACAAGGCCGGAGGCGACGACTTTTCCGGGCCGGCGCGGGAACTGCTGGCGGCCGCGGGCGGCGGCCATGCCGATTTCGTATTCCTGGTGGCCGACGGCCGCGACGGCAGCCTGCTCAAGTCCTATCTGGAGGCGCAACAGCCCCAGGGGCAGTCGCTGCCGACCTATGCCACCTCCCAGATCTACAACGGCCGCCCCGACGTCCCGCAAAACCCCGACCTATCCGGCATCGCCTTCTGCGACATTCCCTGGCTGCTCGACGGCGGCAACGCCGGCCCCTTGTCGCGCCAGGCGCTGCAGCCGGCTTTGGACCGGACTCCGGAAAACTACCGCCGGCTGATCCCGATGGGATTGGACGCCTACCGGCTGATACCGGAGCTGACCCAGCTGCAAACCTCGCCCCAGCAGCGTTTCAACGGTGCCACCGGGGTGCTGACCCTGACCCCGGACAACCGGGTGCAACGCCAGCTGCACTGTGCCCAGTTCGATTCCGGCACGCTGCAGGCGCGCGGCATCGCGCCCCTGCTGCAGCCGGGCGCCCAGCCCGCCGGCCGTGACGGCGGCCAGTGACGGCGACGGCCGGCCGTTCGGCGGCCGCGAGGCGGAAGACGCCGCCCTGCAACACCTGCTGCGGCAGGGCTTGACTTTGGTGGCACGCAACTACCGCTGCCGCATGGGGGAACTGGACCTGATCATGCGCGACGGCGAGGCGCTGGTGTTCGTGGAGGTGCGCTACCGCCGCAGCAGCCGCTTCGGCGGCGCCCTGGAGAGCGTCGACGGCCGCAAGCGCGCCCGCCTGGTCCAGGCCGCCCTGCATTATCTCCAGTCCAGCGCCGCCGACCGGCCTTCCCGCTTTGACGTGGTCGCACTGACCGGCGCAGCCGGCAGCCTCTCCCTGCAATGGATCAAAGACGCCTTTCGCCCCTAACCCCATGAACCTGCAAGAACGCATCCACCGCCAATTCGCCTACAGCATCCAGGTCAGCCAGGAGGCGGTGGCGAACCTCGCCGGCGTCATCGAACTGGCCGCCGTCCGGCTCGCCCAATCGCTGCTGAGCGACGGCAAGATCCTGGCGTGCGGCAACGGCGGTTCGGCGACCCAGGCCGAACATTTCTCCTCGGAACTGGTGAACCGCTTCGAACGGGAACGGCCGGGCCTGCCGGCCATCGCCCTCACCACCGACACCGCGGCACTCACCTCCATCGCCAACGACTACCGCTACGACGAGGTGTTCGCCAAGCAGGTCCGGGCGCTGGGCCACGCCCCCGACTGCCTGCTGGTCTACACCACCTCGGGGAATTCCGGCAGCATCCTGTCCGCGGTGACCGCCGCCCACGACCGCGACATGACGGTGATCGCCCTCAGCGGCCGCGACGGCGGCGCGCTGGCGCCGCTGCTGCGGGTCACCGACGTGGAAATCCGGGTGCCGTGTGAATCGACCGCGCGGGTGCAGGAGACCCATCTGATCATCACCCACTGCCTGTGCGATTTGATCGACCAGCAGCTGTTCGGGGATTTGGAATAGCGTCCGAAACGTTGAAACCGGAACCGTCGAGGCGCGGTTTGTCGTAGGGCACCCTTTAGGGTGCCAAACTGGCTTGCGGCGGCGCACCGAGGCGGCCTGAAAGCCGACCTACAGCGGCACGAAGCTCTGTTCAAAACGCAGACAGAGCCAAAGGCCACCCTCCGCCGCGACTTGCAGCGCCGCGCAGGCCTGCTCCGCTTGCAAGCCCGGTGCAAACCCTCCATGGTTTGCGCGTTCGCCGGTCGGCTCACCCCCAGCGCTCCTCGCTTTCGGCAGGGATCGGCTGAAGGGGTCAGTAGAGCAAGGTCGTCGGGAAACGGCCCGGAGGTTCGCAACCCAATCGAAATGGGCCCAGAACCGGCGCCGGTTCAGCGCAACAGGGTGATGCGCATGGAGAGATCGATGGCCTTCACGTTTTTGGTGAGGCCGCCGACCGAGATGAAGTCGACGCCGGTCTCGGCGATGGCGCGGATGGAGGCCAGGTCCACGTTGCCGGAGACCTCCAGCTTGGCCCGGCCTGCGTTGAGGGCAACCGCTTGCCGCATGCTCTCCAGCTCGAAATTGTCCAGCAGCACCCGCTCGGCGCCGGCCTCGATGGCCTGCGCCAGTTGGTCGAGGGTTTCCACCTCGACTTCCACCGGGATGTCGGCCCCCAGGTCGCGGGCCTGGGTGACGGCGCGGGCGATGGAGCCGGCCGCCAGGATGTGGTTCTCCTTGATGAGGATGCCGTCGTAAAGCCCCATCCTGTGATTGTGGCAACCGCCGCAGCGCACCGCGTATTTCTGTGCCTTGCGCAGCCCCGGTATGGTCTTGCGGGTATCGAGGATCTGCACCGCCAGACCGGCCACCGCTTGGGCATAGCGGCGGGCGATGGTGGCGGTGGCCGACAGGGTCTGCAGCAGGTTGAGGGCGGTGCGCTCGCCGGTGAGCAGGCTGCGGGCCGGTCCTTCCAGACGGCACAGCAGGCCGCCGGCCGCCGCCTCGGCGCCCTCCGCCACCGCCCACTGGATCCGGACGGACGGGTCGAGATGATCGAACACGGCATCGAACCAGGATTGGCCACAGAGGACCGCGGCTTCGCGGGTGATGACTTCGGCAGTGGCGCGGGTCTGTTGCGGGACGATGAGGACGGTGACGTCCCCCGCCCCGATATCTTCCTCCAGCAAGCGTTCGATGTCGGCAGAATGAATGAGCATGTCCAGTGACTCCGGTCGGGTTGCAAAAGCATAGCGGGTCGCTTTGATTGTGACGAGGGCGCGCCAGCCTGCCCGTCCCAGCCGCCGGCCGGGTTCCCCACTGGAAGTCACTGTTTCGCAACAACATAATAACTCATTGTTCCGGCAGGTTTTTGCTCCGTCCGACAGGTGTTACAATGGCCCGGCTCCTCACCGACCCCCCTTCCCATGCAGTGACGCAGCCCCGCATGTCATCGCGTACCAGCGAAAATCCCGCTCATCCCCACGTGTTCGAGATCAAGGGGGGATCCGTCAACCTGCCGGCGCTACGGCTGTTCAGCGGCGACATCCCCGCCATCGTCGAGCTGCTGCAGGAACGCATCCGCCAGGCGCCGGAGTTTTTCCGGGACGCGCCGGTGGTGATCGATCTGCACGCGGTGCCAGCCGAGGATGGGCACCTGGACTTGGCGGAACTGGCCCGCGAACTGCGCCAAAACGGCCTGGTGCCGGTGGGCATCCGCAGCAGCGACCCCGGCTACCAGCACGCGGCCAAGCAGGCTCATCTGGCTGTATTCTCCGACCTGCGCCACGAGCCCACGCCGGCGCCCAAGCCCGCCGAGGCCAAACCGGCGCCGCGGCCGCCGGAAGTGCCGACGACCCGCATCGTGCAGCAGCCGGTCCGGTCCGGCCAGCGCATCTACGCCACCGGCGACCTGATCGTGCTGGCACCGGTCAGCGCCGGGGCCGAGATCATGGCGGACGGCAACATCCACGTGTACGGATCGCTGCGGGGCCGCGCCCTGGCAGGGGTCCAGGGCAATGCCGCCAGCCGCATCTTCTGCATGGACCTGCAGGCGGAACTGGTCTCCGTCGCAGGCCACTACAAGGTCAGCGAGAACCTCGAGCAGTCGATGCGGGGCAAGCCGGTGCAGATTTATCTGAGCAACGACGCCCTGATCGTCGAAGATTTATAACAGACTTCAAATTCGCTCTTTCGGAGGGTTTCAGTGGCACGCATCATCGTTGTAACTTCGGGCAAAGGCGGGGTCGGCAAGACCACCACCAGCGCCGCCATTTCCATGGGGCTGGCTCTGCAGGGCAAGCGCACCGCCGTCATAGACTTCGACGTGGGCCTGCGCAACCTGGACCTGATCATGGGCTGCGAACGCCGGGTGGTTTACGACTTCGTCAACGTGATCAACGGCGAAGCCAACCTCAACCAGGCCTTGATCAAGGACAAGCGCTGCGACAACCTGTTCGTGCTGCCCGCTTCCCAGACCCGCGACAAGGATTCGCTCACGGTGGAAGGGGTCGGCAAGGTGCTGGACAGCCTGTCCAAGGACTTCGACTACGTGGTGTGCGATTCCCCGGCCGGGATCGAGCGCGGCGCCACCCTGGCCATGTACTATGCCGACGACGCGGTGGTGGTCACCAACCCGGAAGTCTCCTCGGTGCGCGATTCCGACCGCATGCTGGGCATCCTGGCCAGCAAGTCGCGGCGGGCCGAGCAGGGCGAGGAACCGATCAAGGAGTATTTGCTGCTGACCCGCTATTCACCGCAGCGGGTCAAGCTCGGCGAGATGCTGAGCGTGGACGACGTGCAGGAAATCCTGTCCCTGCACCTTTTGGGGGTGATCCCCGAATCCAAGGCGGTGCTCAATGCCTCCAATTCAGGCACCCCGGTCATCCTCGACGACAAGAGCGACGCCGGCCAGGCCTATGGCGACGTGGTGCGGCGCTATCTGGGCGAGAACGTACCCCATCGGTTCCTGGAGGAGGAAAAGAAGGGGCTGTTAGGCCGGTTGTTCGGGGGGTAGCCATGGGGTTTCTCGATTATTTCCGCAGTTCCCGGCCGGCCTCCGCTGCCGTGGCCAAGGAACGTCTGCAGATCCTCATCGCCCACGAGCGGGCCCAGCGCGGCAAGCCCGATTACCTGCCCAAGCTGCAGCAGGAATTGCTGGAGGTCATCCGCAAATATGTGAGCGTCGACGACGATGCCATCTCGGTGACCATGGAGCAGGACGACAACCGGGAAATCCTGGGCGTCAACATCATCCTGCCGGACGATCGTGAGGGTACGCGCCGCGGCTAATCCGCCGGGGCGCCCTTGGGAGGACTCGCGAACAGCAGCAAACGGCCCTGCCCGGCCCTGGACCAGTCTTCCGCGTCGAATTCGACGGCGACGATGCCCGCCGTGGGAATGTTGTCGATCGTCGCGCCGGTGAGCTCATTGGCGAAATCGGTGAGGACCGGATTGTGGCCCACCAGGCTGGCGCGGCTCACCGCGGGATCGAGGCCCGCCACCAACTGCCGCAATTGGTCTGTGCCGGCCTCGTAGATTTCCTCGCGCACTTCGATGCGGCGCTTGTCGAACCCCATCGCCGCGGCCAGCTTGCGCGCGGTTTTCTCGGCCCGCACCGCAGGGCTGGTAAGGATGACGTCCGGCACCAGTTCCTGGCGCTTCAGGAAGTCGCCGATCCAGGGTGCATCGCGCTTGCCGCGGGCATTGAGGGGGCGGTCGCGGTCGGCCAGTCCCGCATCGGCCCAGCTGGATTTGGCGTGCCGGACCAGGATTAGAACTTTCATGATGCAGCCCCCCATCGACGCCCGCGATCCGGACGCGCCGCAGTATAGCGGCCGCCGCCATGCTGCCAAAGCCTGTCCGATGTATACTTTTCATTTCAATGAACACGGCCAACCGCCCGCCCGTGGCGGCCTCCGGCGCCAGCCGGTCCGGCTCCGCGCGGCTAAAGCCTTAATCTTCGGCCGGAATTTCTCGTACGTCTCAACACAGGGTATTCCCTTGAATATGCCAGTCTGGATCCTTGCCTTGCTGTTACTGCTCACTGCCGGCGCGGCGCCGGCCGAACAGGCCAAGCCGCCCGCCCCTCATCCGGTGGTTCAGCCTCAGCCGTTCCAGTTCGTCGACGTCGAGCGGCGTGCCAAGGAATTGGCGGTCAAGCCCTATGCGCGGGACGACGCCGGCATGCCGGAATTCCTGGGCAAGCTGGATTACGACCAGTACCGCGACATCCGCTACAAGGCCGACAAGGCCCTGTGGCGGGAAGAGGGCCTGCCGTTCCAGATCCAGCTGTTCCACCGCGGCTTCATGTTCAAGGACCGGGTCAACATCAACGTGGTGGACCAGGGCGTCGCCACCCGCCTGGCCTATTCGCCGGAACTGTTCGACTTCGGCAAGAACAGCTTCCCGACCCCGCTGCCGCCCGACCTGGGCTTCGCCGGCTTGCGCTTCCACCATCCGCTGCGGCGCGACGACGTGTTCGACGAGGTCTCGGTGTTCCTGGGAGCCAGCTACTTCCGGGCGGTCGGACTGGGCCAGGCCTATGGCTTGTCGGCTCGCGGCCTGGCGATCGACACGGGATTGGCGAAGGCGGAGGAGTTTCCCATTTTCCGCGAGTTCTGGGTGGAAAAGCCCGCCAAGAATGCCAACACCCTGGTGGTCTATGCGCTGCTGGACAGCCCCAGCGTCACCGGGGCCTACCGTTTCATCATCCGGCCCGGCATCGACCTGACCCTGGAGGTGGCCAGCCACGTGTATTTCCGCAAGGGCGTCGAACGGCTCGGCATCGCGCCTTTGACCAGCATGTTCTTCCGCGGCGAGAACACCGACCGCTTCGTCGACGACTTCCGTCCCGAGGTGCACGATTCCGACGGCCTGCTCATCAACCGCAGCAATGGCGAATGGGTGTGGCGCCCCCTCAACAATCCGAAGCTGCTGCGGGTCAGCGTGTTCAAGGATACCAAGCCGGCCGGCTTCGGCCTGATGAAGCGGGACCGCAATTTCGACCATTACCAGGACCTGGAAGCCCATTACCACGAGCGCCCCAGCGTGTGGGTGGAAGCCATGGGCGACTGGGGACCGGGCTCGGTCTACCTGATCGAGATTCCCAGCGATGCCGAGAAATACGACAACATCGTGGCGTTCTGGGTACCCGACCAAGCCACCGGCGAAGGCAAGGACTACCAGTTCGGCTACCGCCTGCACTTTCTGAAGGAGCCGGTCGCCCAAGGCAATCTGGGACGCACCGAATCCAGCCGCATCGGCGCCAGCAGCGTCGCGGTGGCCAACGGCGGCGGCCGCAAGTTCGTGGTGGACTTTGCCGGCGAAACCCTCAAGCTGTTGAGCGAAAAGGCGGCGGTCGAGCCGGAAATCGGTGCTTCCTCGGGCCAGATTCAGAACCCGGTGGTGCAAAAGAATCTGGAGACCGGCACCTGGCGGCTGACCTTCGAGCTGGCCCCGGAGAAGGACAAGGACCCGGTCGAACTGCGCGCCCTGCTGAAATCCCGTGGCGAGGTGCTGACCGAGACCTGGGTCTATCAGTGGAGCGGCAAATGAGCGGGTTCGCCACCGAACCGGCCGGGTGCCATGACGAAGCCAGCCTGCAGCGGGTGCGGCAGCGGCTGTCGGCTTACCTCGAGCAACTGGGGGTGACCGACCCCGACCTGGCGGCTCCCCTGGTGAACGAGAGCATGAAGCGGGCCGAACGGCGGTCCGCCCCCGGCGCCACCGGCGAGTTGATGCGGCGGGCGCTGGAGGAACTCCAGCGCCGCATCGACGGCGCCGTCGCCAAGGTATACGGCCTGAATCCGGTGAAAGACGCCCACCGGGTCGCCGCGGCCCGTGCCCTCAGCCTCAAGAGTGGCGCCGCCAACCTGCGGCTGCAGGCGGTGCTGCGCCGTGCGGTGACCGAGTCCGCGGTGGAGGTGCCCGGCCTGCCCGCCGCGACCCCGCCGGAGGCGCGGCTCACCATGCATCCCGAGCCCATAGCGTTCTTCTTTGGCCCACCTGCCTCCTCCCACTGACACGCCCCATGTCCCAGGCCTCCTCCCTATCCTCCGAGTCCCGGCGCCAGCGCAAGGTCGTCGCGACCTCCCGGCGGGTGCTGTTCTTCTCCCTGGTGGTCGCGACCACCCTCGCCGCCATGGCGATGATCACCAGCGCCTTCTTCCAGAACGGCTTGTCGCCCCAGGAAATGGTGCTTCTGGTGCTGTACGCCTTGCTGATCCTGTGGGTGAGCACCTCGTTCTGGACCGCCGTGGCCGGCTTTTTCGTCATCGCCTCCGGCGGCGACATCCGCTCCATCGGCCGGCTGCCCCCGCGGGCGACCCCAGAAGACCGCCAGGCCGACGCCACACCGCGCAAGACCGCCCTGGTCATGCCCATCTACAACGAAGACCCTACCCGGGTGTTTGCGGGGCTGCGGGCCATCTACCGCTCGCTGCTGGACACCGGACGCATCGACGAGTTCGAGCTGTTCATCCTGAGCGACACCCGCGACCCCGACACCTGGCTGGAAGAGGAAGCCAACTGGCTGCAGATGTGCGAGGATTTCACCGCCCACGGCAAGGTGTACTACCGCAACCGGGAGAAGAACGTCAGCCGCAAGAGCGGCAACCTGGAAGACTTCTGTACCCGCTGGGGCGGCCGCTACCGCTACATGATCGTGCTGGATGCCGACAGTTTGATGGGCGGGAACGCCCTCACACGCCTGGTCGACCTGATGGAGGCCCACCCCCAGGTGGCCCTGATCCAGTCGCCGCCGTTGCCGGTCAACCACAAGTCCCTGTTCGCCCGCATCCTGCAGTTCGGCAGCAGCCTCTACAGCGACGTGTTCACCACCGGCAGCTCCTGGTGGCTGATGGCGGAGAGCAATTATTGGGGCCACAACGCGATCATCCGCATCAAGCCCTTCGTCGAGCATTGCGGCCTGCCCAAGCTGCCGGGCCGTGAACCCTTCGGCGGCGAAATCCTCAGCCACGACTTCGTCGAGGCGGCGCTGTTGCGCAAGGCCGGCTGGGAAGTCTGGCTGGCTTACGACATCAAGGAAAGCTACGAGGAACTTCCCCCCACCCTGATCGACTACGCCAAGCGCGACCGCCGCTGGTGCCAGGGCAATCTGCAACACCTGCGGCTGATCACCGCGCGGGGCTTTTCCGGGATCAGCCGGCTGCACATGCTGATGGGGATCATGTCCTATCTGTCCTCACCCCTGTGGCTGCTGTTCCTGCTGTTCACCGGCTTCGAGGCCTACGTGCAGAGCCAGACCGTGCCGGTTTACTTCTTCGGCGACAACTTCTATCCGGTGTGGCCCGAGTCCTATGCGGTGGAGATGACCACCGTGCTGCTGGTGACGCTGGCCATGCTGTTCCTCCCCAAGGGACTGGGACTGCTGCTGGTGTATTTCCGGCCGCGGCTGGCCAAGGCTTATGGCGGCTATTTCCGGGTCACCCTGAGTGTGTTCCTGGAGAGCCTGTTCTCCATGCTCACCGCGCCCATCCTGATGCTGTACCAGAGCAAGTTCGTGGTGGCGATCTTGCTGCGCAAGAGCGTGGGATGGCCGCCCCAGAACCGCGACGACCACCGCTTGGGCTTCAAGGAAGCGACCTTGGCCCACGGCGGCCAGACCATGGTCGGAGTCATCGCCGGCCTGCTCAGCTACCAGTACATCCCCAGCTTCTTCTGGTGGTTCACCCCGGTGCTCGCCGGCCTGTTCCTGGCCGTTCCGCTATCGATGATGTCCAGCAGCACCTGGCTCGGCGCCATCGCCCGGCGCCTGGGGTTGTTCCTCACCCCCGAGGAATATGCACCGCCGCCGGTCATCGGCTATCTGAAGGAAAACCTGGAGCGGGCCGAACAGCAGCCGGCCTTCGACCTGGAAGGCGTTTACGGCAAGCTCATGGATCCGGCGGTCTGCTCGGTCCACATGTCCCTGCTGCCTAACCGCGCGGTCTCCAAGCGCCACCGCTACGAACTGAAGGCTCTGGTCTACCGGGTCATCGAGGAAGGCCCCGAACGGCTGTCTCCCGCCGAGAAGCGGGCGCTGGTGGCGGACCCGGAATCGCTGCAGCGCCTTCACACCCTGGCCTGGAGCCGCAAGGAACTGCCCAACGGCAACCCCTGACGCCCTGCCCTGCCGCTCCGGCCCCGGTTCGGGTGCCGGGCGGCCCCTCACCCATCGACGCCATGCACACCATCAACACCCAAGTCCGCCCGGAAGGCACCCTCGAAGTCCTGTCCCGCCTGGAAATCAACAAGCTGCTCGACAGCAGCAACAGCGGGCTGCACGAGATCTTCCGGCGCTGCTCGCTGGCGGTCCTCAACTGCGGCAGTCACAGCGACGACAGCCGGGCGGTGCTGGAAAAATACGCCAGCTTCTCCATCCGGGTGCTGCAGCAGGAGCGCGGCATCAAGCTGGAGCTGTTCAGCGCGCCGGAGGGCGCCTTCGTCGACGGCGAGATGATCCGGGGCATCCGGGAACATTTGTTCTCGGTGCTGAGGGACATCGTCTACACCAATTCGGAGATCGTCTGCAGCGGCGATTTCGACCTGGAACGCTCGGAAGACATCACCAATGCGGTGTTCCACATCCTCCGCAACGCCAACGGCCTGGTGCCCAACCAGCCGCCCAGCCTGGCGGTATGCTGGGGCGGCCACAGCATCGGCCGGGAGGAATACGAGTACACCAAGGAAGTCGGCCACGAGATGGGGTTGCGCGGATTGAACGTCTGCACCGGCTGCGGCCCCGGCGCGATGAAAGGCCCCATGAAGGGCGCCACCATCGGCCATGCCAAGCAGCGCATCTACCGGGCCCGCTATGTGGGACTGACGGAGCCGGGCATCATCGCCGCCGAACCGCCCAACCCTATCGTCAACCAACTGGTGATCCTGCCGGACATCGAGAAGCGACTGGAAGCCTTCGTGCGGCTCGGCCACGGCGTCATCGTGTTCCCCGGCGGGGCCGGCACGGCGGAAGAAATCTTCTATCTGATCGGCGTCCTGCTGCATCCGGACAACAAATACCTGCCGTTTCCGCTGATCTTCACCGGCCCCGCCAGTGCCGCCGCCTACTTCCAGCAGATCGACACCTTCCTGATGGCCACCATCGGTCCCCAGGCGCGCCAGCATTACCGCATCATCCTGGACGACCCGGCCGCGGTGGCGGCGGAGATGAAGGAAGGCTTCGAGCGGGTCAAGCAGTTCCGCAAGCAGCACAACGACGCTTATTTCTTCAACTGGCTGCTGAAGATCGATCCGGAGTTCCAGCGCCCCTTCGAAGCGAACCACGACAACATGGCGCGCCTCGATCTGCACCGCGACCAGCCCCCCCACCTGCTGGCCGCCAACCTGCGCCGCGCCTTCTCCGGCATCGTCGCCGGCAACGTCAAGGCCGACGGCATCCGCGCCATCGAGCAGCACGGCCCCTTCGAACTGCGCGGCGACCCCGCCATCGTCCGCCCCCTGGACGACCTGCTGGCGGCCTTCGTGGCGCAAGGCCGGATGAAGCTGCCCGGCAGCGAATACCAGCCGTGCTACCGGCTGGTGGGCGGGGCTTGAGAACGGCTTGCCGCACGGTCACCTCACAGAGGCCCTGAACAAACTGCTTCCGGTACCTCCGAAAAATCATCGGAGCATTGCCTTTATGGCGTCCCGCCCGGTCCTGGGCCGGGGGGCATGGAAAACATCCCGCTCTTGGCTCTTCGAGCCTCGCACCTTGTTTTCCAGCCCACCTGAGCCTCGGCTCACAGCCGGGAAGGCAGCCAGAATCCGGCTACGACTCGTACCAATTGATTTGTGATGTTTTCAGCTCGGCGGAATTTACCCCGCAGAAAAGCATGGGGTGCAGCCGCATGGAGTGTGCCGACGATAGGAGGCGCACCAGTCGCGACAGATGCGCCTCGTTCCTCGGCAGCATCCTATGAGCGCACCTTATCGCGTTGCGGGAGCGCGCCAAATCCAAGGGTATCGAGGTCAACCCGCTGGTCAACGACATACTCAAGCGAGAGATTGATCTCATCGAGGCGGTGAAATAATCAACCCCGCTTTGGCGGGGTTGATTATTTCAAAAGGACAGGTCTTGAAAGGCTCAAATCTTGGGAACGAAGTGATATACCCAACCTTCGGAGTTACCACGATCGATGCGCTTCCCTTCGGGCAGCACATCCTATGGTCCTTCCGTCTTTAGCTGCTCGATCTCAGACTCGGGGATGCGCGCCATGGGTTCCTCCAGAAACGTTTCAAGCCGTAAACGTGCGGTTTTCATAACAGCGCTTGTGGTATCTTACAACCAGCAAGATCGATGGAGGGCCGTATAGTGTTCGCGCCTAAATCTACCCGGTGGCTCGCCATGGAGTTTTCACAGCGCCTGGCCGCTCTACGCAAAGAACGCGCGCTGACCCAAAAGGCGCTGTCCGAACAGGTCGGCGTCCACGTCACCAAAATTCAACGCTACGAAAGCGGCGCAATCGAACCGACCCCGGACGTGCTCCGCCGGTTGGCGGTCGCGCTCTCCGTCAGTGCGGATTTGCTGGTTTTCGATAAGACCGAACGCGGTCCCGACGATGACCTCAAGCTGCAGTTCGAGGCGGTTTCCCGGATGCCGCCGGAGGACAAGCAGGCGATCAAGACGCTGCTCGATGGCATGATCATCAAGCAGCGCGCCCGTCACATGTTCGAAGGCAGCGGCGGGTGAAGGCGGTGACGCCCACCTATCATTTCGAGTGGGACCCGCCCAAAGCCGCAGCCAATTTGCGCAAGCACGGGATCGATTTCGAGCAGGCCGCCACGGTGTTTCTGGACCCGCTGCAGCTCACCCTGTTCGACGACTCGCACAGCGAAGGGGATGAAGAGAGATGGATCACCTTGGGCCAGGCGGAAAGCGGAACGCTCCTGGTGGTGGTCCACACCCACCGGGACATCAACGACGAGGAAGTCTTGATCCGCCTGATCTCGGCCCGCCCCGCCACCCTGCGGGAACAGCGGCAATACCAGGGCGGATGAGCAAAGCAGCGGCTAAAGAGGCAAAGCGATGAAAGACGAGTACGACTTTTCCAAGGCCGAGCGCGGCAAGTTCTACCGGGCCGGCGCCAAACTCCAGTTGCCGGTGTATCTGGATGACGAGGTACGAACCTATCTGCAGGAACGCGCCAAATCCAAGGGCATCGAGGTCAACCGGCTGGTCAATGACATGCTCAAGCGGGAGATTGATTTGATCGAGTCCGTGAAATAACAAACCCCGCTTTGGCGGGGTTTGTTATTTGGAGAACATTCCTCCGAATACGCTGCGCTATTCGGAGCTACGCGGGCTCCGCCTTACCTCGTTTGCAAAAGCGGAGGAGTCCATATACGCCTTACGAGTTTCGAGTTGGCGGACCCGATAGAACCAGTTCACTTTTATGTGGGTTATTCATCAGGCTACTAATTTCCAATGCACGTTTATGAAAACTGCCAAAAATATCAATGTCCGCATCGAAATACTCTTGCCTGCCTGCTATTTTAAATAAAGCTTCCAATAAACGACCTTTAATTCCATCAAAACATTCTGGGCATTTCTCAATTTTTCTCGGCAAGAACGAAAATAACGACGAAGAAATGCCGAAATCACCCTCTGAGGCTTCAGACAGAAGATATTGGAGTAATACCTTTAAATAGAATTGGAATGGCTGCCTAGGCAAACACTCTAGCCACTCTGAATAAGTTGAACCACTGATAACGAGCTTTTTACGAGCCTGGACCTCATCTAACCCCATCAATTCAACTTTTGCCATCAAACCGTCTTCGTCATCTGAAGCAACAGTCCATGAAGATTCAAATGGCATATCAACATCCCAAAGCTCAGCCATCATTTGAGGCACCTTTTGATCTGGCAATCCCATGCGTTGTCATATCTACGTTTCCATTTCTCTAATTCGGCCAGTTTTTGATCTATTTGTGGGCCATGATCAGTCCCCCATTTACGGTCAAACGCCTCACGCAAAGAAATACAAGCTTCAAGTCGATTAATGTGCCATAGCATTTCTTCACATTTGTCCATACCCGGTGGCGGTGTGTTGTTATCACAGTAGTTTTTATACTCTTGATGATTAGCGCCTCGTTCAATCGCTTCTTGTAAACCGTCATCGCTTGAAAGTGAATCAGCAAGCATTGCGCCGCCAAGAGCAACAGTAACGGCATCTACAATGGCTTGTCCTATTGGTATTGCAAGAGGTAAAGCAAACAATCCATTAGGGTCAGTCAAGTTAACTGGATTGCCCCCCACATAGGCATAGATATTCCTGATTAGAAAGATGTTTCAGCTAGCTCGTCATGCCTGCATAGATTGCCGGCATCCAGAACACAGGGATGTGATGAATCGGCGCCATCCCTGGCCTCTGGGTCCCGGCAATCCCTGCCGGGACCACGGTCGGTTGGGTTAGCTGAAGCAGCTTTATAATCAGGTAGATATTTGGCCCCGACGCGTTTTCGTCGTAGCCGAAGCCATTTTCTCCAGATGCGATGCAGGTTACCGCAGGATGGACGAAGGCGCTTCTCCTGTTTCCAAAGCCAAAATCCCCTAGACGCGTTTTTCGCCGATCACGCCGGTGGCGTCAAGCGCTGTTTTTTGCCTAGGGGGCCGGCGCCGGTCAGGCCCCCTTTAGCCGTTCGATTTCTTGCCCCAGATATTCGCGGTGGTGTTCGAGGAAGGCCAGCAACTCGGCCGACACCTCCAGCCGCCGAGCCAGTTCGAGCATGCCGGTCAGGTGGTGACGGCGGACGGTGGCGGCGTCTTTGCGCTCGGCGCCGGCGAGGCCGGCCAG
>Ga0233425_10004275_pt1 | contig 24226 bp, 12 predicted proteins | sample Watercolumn_Towu_2_FD_181712 | JGI IMG/M metagenome (GOLD analysis project Ga0233425, IMG submission 181712) | Freshwater microbial communities from Lake Towuti, South Sulawesi, Indonesia - Watercolumn_Towuti2014_140_MG | ecosystem: Environmental > Aquatic > Freshwater > Lake | place... | reverse complement strand
CCAGCGTCGAGCGTTCGGAGCGCTCCGGGAGCTGCTGTGCCGACTGGGAGACCAGGAGGAGCTGGTGCTGGCCATCGACGACCTCCAGTGGAGCGACGGGGACAGTGCCCGCCTGGTATCGGAGCTTCTCCGGCCTCCGGATGCCCCCACGATGCTGCTGATCCTCGCACACCGGAGCGAGGCCTCGGGGCGGGTGCTCGACGAATTCCATGATGCGGTTCGGACCCACGTGCCGGAGGAGCACACGGTCCGGGTCGACCTGGGGCCGCTTCCGCTGAACGAGGCGGAGCAGGTCGCCCGGTTCCATTGCGGTCCTCCGGGCGAGGCATCTGCGGAAAGGGCTCGTTTCGTTGCCGCAGAGTCGCAGGGGATCCCGTTCTTCATCGAGGAGCTTGCGAGAGCGGCGGCAGCAGCACCGGAGGCGGGCGGCAGGCTCTTGTCGCTGGACGAGTACACCCGCACACGGGTCCGTGGACTGGCCGTGGAGCCGCGGGGGCTGCTGGAGGTGCTCGCCGTGGCCGGGCAGCCGTTGCCGCAGTCACTGGCCTGGCGGGCAGCGGGCTGTGCTTCGATGGATACCGAGGTTCTCAAGCTGCTGGCGGGGAACCACCTCCTGCGGACGCTGGGGGCCGGCCCGGAAGGTCTGCTGGAATGCTACCACGACCGGATTCGGGAGGCGGTCGTGGCCGGGCTCGACGAGGAGCGGAGGAGTGCACACCACCTGGCCCTGGCGATGTGCTGGGAGGGGTGGGGCATCCCGGATCACGAGGCCGTGGCCCGGCACTACCTCCTGGCCGGGCACGGGGAAAGGGCCGCTCAGTTCGCACGCAGAGCAGCGGGTGCGGCGGCCAGGGCCCTGGCCTTTGACCGGGCAGCCGATCTGTATCGGATGTCGTTGGCAAACGGTGTGTGGGGGGACGAGGACGTGCGGTCGCTTCTGTCCGGCCTCGGGGACGTCCTGGGGGCAGCGGGGCGGGGAAAGGAAGCGGCCGACGTGTACCTGGACCTTGCGGGGAGATGCTCGGGTGAGGTCGAGTGGACCTACCTGGGCAAGGCTGCGGATCAGCTTCTTGCAGCGGGACACGTGGTGGAGGGCCGCCAGGTCATGCAGCGCGTGCTCTCCAGGTTTGGTCTTTCCATGCCCGGAGGCCAGCTTGCGACGCTCTGGTCACTGGCGTGGCTGTCTGTCAGGAAGCGCGTCATGGGACTTCGCTACCGAGCCAGGCCCGAGGCCGAGATCCCCCGTCGAACCCTGGACCGGATCGATACCTGCAGGTCCGCTGCGCTCAGCATGGGAATGGCGGATCCGATGCGATCGGCCGTGTTCCAGCAGAGGGCCCTGATCTTCGCACTGCAGGCGGGTGAGCCGTCCCGGGTGGCCCGGCAGCTAGCCGCAGAGGGAGGGTATGCCGCGGCCTTCGGCGGGAGGGGGTACGCCCGGTCGCTCGAGCTGCTCGTGCGGGCGAGGCAGCTTGCCCTGTCCATCTCGGATCCCGAGGCTTTGTCGACCTGCCATGCATGCCTGGCCATCGCCATGTTCCAACTCGGGCGCTGGGCCGATGCCGTTGCCCAGGCCGAGGAAGGGGAGCGGCTCTGCCTCGAACGCGGCCTGCATGCCGGCTGGGAGATCTACACCTGCCGCCTGTTTCGCATCGGGCCACGCGGCTGGATGGGGCGGTATCGCGACTTCCGGTCGCTGGCCAGCGAGCTGCTGGCCGACGCGGTGGCGCGGCACGACTTCTATTCCGCGGCGCATGTCCGGCTCGGATCGCCCATCCACCCTCTGCTGATCGAGGACAGGCCGGACGCGTGCCGGGACGGGCTCAAGGACGCAGCGGCATTCCTCTCCGAGAGCGAGTTCACCCTCTACCATGTTTATGCCTCGCGGCTTCGGTGCCAGATTGCCATGTACCGGGGCGACTGGGAGGAGGCCGTCGGCGTGGCGGAGGCGGTGCGCAAGGGGGTTGAACGGAGCATCGTAGGCCGGGTCGCCCTGGCCCGGAACTTCATGCTCGAGGCCCTCGGCGGGGCCCTCGTCGGTGCGGCGGGAGGTTCCCTGGACAAGAAGACGGCCGCGCACCGGATCGACCGGTGCATCCGTACCGCCCGCAAGATCGGGCTGCCCTGGCTCGACGGCCTCGCCACCACGTGGGAAGGGGGCGCTCTCCTCCTTGCCGGACGCTCCGCTGAGGCCGCTGCTGCATACGGTCGTGCCGCCTCCATCTTCGAGGGTGCGCACATGCACGCCCACGTCGCGGCCTGCAGGTACCGGCAAGGCGGGCTCGAGGGGGGCGATGCTGGCCGCACACTCCAGGCCGTTGCCGTCCAGTATCTCCGGGACGAAACCGTCGCCAATCCGGAGCGCCTCGTCGCCACGCTGGTGCCATCGCCGCAAGTCTGAAGCCGTAAGAGGCTGGATGATGTTCAGGCTCGTTCTAAGTTGGGGCGGATCGTGCTAGGATACCGGGCGGCCTGGTCGGGAATGGCCGTGGAGGGCTGCCAATGAGGGTGTGCACGATTCCTGCAGTGATGTTGCTCGCAGCGCTGGCTTCTTGCGGCGGAGGGAGGCAGACGGACGCAGATGCGGCAACCGTCGATGCGACGGTCGAGATTGCCGCTCCGGATGTGGCGGACTCCGCAGCCGCGGCTGACGAACAGAAGACGCCCAACCAGCCGCCCGCCTGGAATGCCAACCCCCTGTCCGACGTGGAGGTATACCAGGAGTATGGCGTCCTGGCCATCTGCGATGACCCCGAGGGGGCAGCCGTGACCGTGGAGCAGGGGGAAGGGCATACGTGCCCCGAGCTGACCTGCGACGTGGATGGAGGAACCGCGGACTGCACGTTCGTGGCAGGGAAGGAGTTGGCCGGGACGTCCTGCAATGTACAGCTTTCCTGCAGCGATGGGGAACTGTCCGCCGCACTGGATGTGGAGGTCGCCGTGCTGCCCCTGCCGGACATCGAGGAGCTGGGGTTCGGCAAGCTCTCCCCCTGGGCCGAACCGATCCAGGACTTCATCGAGCTGAACACCGAGAAGCTGGGCCACGCCAACTTCACGCACGACCTGTTCGACCTCGCCGTGTTCGAGGACCGCCTCTACCTGGGCTACGGTGATGCCACGTTGAACCTCGGGCAGAACACGCCCATCGAGGTACGCTATTTCTTCGACCCCGAAATCCCCGAGCACCTGCACGACTTCGTGGTCGACGAGGAGCAGATCGACCGCTTCCGCATCGAAGACAATGTCCTGCTGATCCCGGGCGTCGATGCCACCGAAGACGGCTTCATGGGCAATGCCTACGTTCACCCCGAAGGGGGGGAATGGACCAAGTCCCGCACGCTGGAGGGTGGCTGGCACGTTCACGACATCGCCCGTTCCGGAGAAGACCTGTTTGCAGTCGGGAGCGGCGGGACTGGGGACGACTACGCGAATTCCACGGTGAACGCGTTTCTCTGGAAGAGCTCGGACGGCGGAGAAACCTTCACCGTGGCCTCCAAGATCCCGCATCCGGCACCGCCCGGCGACCATCGCCTGACCAATCTCCTGGCCGTGGCAGGCAACCTGTATGCGACGGGCTATTACTCGGCCAATGACATGACGTACGCCACGGCCTACGAGTGGACGGACGGGAACCTGACCCCGTGGGCAGGGCTCGGAGAGTTCTTCGTGATGGACTCCTACCCGATATCGCCCAAGCTGGGGCTGATGAACGGAGTCCGGATCGAGCAGCCGCTCCGATACGGGGTGAAGAAGGTGACCGGAGCAGGCGTGGCCTTCCTCACGGGACTCGACGGCAAGACCCTGATCGACGCGGAGCCGCTGGGGGATGGCAGGGCACTCCTGCTGTACCTGGACGGCGACCCGTATCCGCCCGCAGCCAGCGCCGGAGGGTACGAGCTCCATGTCGCGCTGCTGTCGAACGGCTCCGAGGTCACCGAGCGGCTGAGCGGGCTGGTCCTGGCGCGCCCGTCGTCCGTTGCGTTCTGGCGCAAGCACCTTTTCGTCGGGTTGTCGGACGGCACGTTGTGGAGGGCCGTGGGCAGTGGGCAGTGAGGCACGCAGCCCCGACCACGCGGGAGGGGCCATGCAGATGTGCCGTGGGCTGGAGGATTGAGTGACCAGGAAGATCGCAATCTACGGCAAGGGCGGAAGCGGCAAGTCGACCATATCGGCCGCACTGAGCGTGGCCATGGCTCGCCGCGGCCTGAAGGTGCTGCAGGTCGGGTGTGACCCCAAGGCCGATTCCACGCTGTCGCTGACCGGGGGCCGGAGGATCCCGACCTTGCTCGACCTCCTCTCCCGGGGGATTATCCGTCCCGAGCCAGGGCAGTTCATCGTTGCCGGCCGCATGGGGGTGGATTGTGCCGAGGCGGGGGGACCGGCCCCGGGAGCCGGCTGCGGAGGTCGCGGCATTGCCCGGATGTTCGAGCTGTTCAACGAGATCCGCCTGTTCGAAAAGCGCCCCTACGACGTCGTGCTGTTCGACGTGCTGGGGGACGTGGTCTGCGGTGGTTTTGCGGCCCCCCTGCGGTACGGATTTGCAGAGCGTGCGTTCATCGTGGTCTCGGTGGAGCCGGTCTCCCTCTACGCAGCCAACAACATCATCCATGCCATCGAGACCTACCGGGCCAGCGGAGTGAGACTGGGGGGACTCATCGTGAACGAGGCCGACGGCAAGAGCGCCTCGTCCGGCCGGGTTGCCCGCTACGCCTCGGCCGTCGGTGCCCCGGTTTCCGGCACGTTGCCCCGCGACCCTGCCATTCAGGAGGCTGAGGCAACCGACCACCTCACCGCTGCCGAGCTGCCCGCCGACAGCCCCACGGTCGCCGCGGTGGAGAGCATCTGCGACAGCGTCCTGGCCTCGTTCCAGTCCGACCCAGGCATCCCCCCCGCCCTCGACATCGATCAGCTCTTCTCTCTCTTTAACTTGCCTCTGGCGACCGCACCGACGGAGCGTGCGGGCCAAGGCAGCACGGGAGCTTCGCTCCGACCCGGGGGTGTTTCGGACCGGGGGGACGCGGGCGACGGCGCCCGGCCGGAGCCGTGGCGATCATCCGCCATCGATCATCGACCATCTGGTCTGGCCTCCGATCCGGTCTCCGGCGGGATGGCTCTCCACCCGAAGCTCGGGACCCGGGGTGGCGGGTCGCTGAGCGGCATTTCCCGGAGGCTTCCGGAGAAGGGAACGGTCACGGGGGGAGCGGGCGCGGTGGCCGCTCTGTCGTCCCTGCTGGCGTTGAGCACCGGGAAGCGGAAGGAGATGGAGATTGCGTTGACCGCATTCGCCTGGGAGGCGGGCACGTTCCGGGTGGCGCTGGAAAGTCCCTTCCTGGGCAAGGTCGAGGTCCGTTTGCGCCGGGCACCGGCAGAAGACAAGGCGTACGCCCGCATCGGGGATCTGGCGGTCAGCTACGGTCACGAGCTGCCCAGGGGGGCAAAGCCGATGCTCGACTACGTGGTCAAGCGGCTCGAGCGGCTCGGAGCCGACGAGGAGCGGCTTGCCCGCCTGCTGACCGATGATTCCGAATCCCGCATGGGCACGGTGGGCGATGATGCCCGCCTGGCAGCCGGGGAGAACCCGAGGCATTGGTGCATCTGGGGGGAAAGCCTGACGCAGGGGTTCTTCCTGCTGACCGAGGAGAGAGCCCGGCAGGTCGTGGGCCTGGTGCGCCTGGGAGGGGCCCGTTGCCTCAACATTCACCATGCGCACGACGTCTGCCAGTTCAGCAAGCAGAAGCAGGCGCCCTGGAGCTCCCATTTCGTGCGGCCCCCCTGGATCATGGAGCGGTCAGAGCATACCTACTCGGAGCGCTCGGACTGGGTGTCGACCCTCCTGGGCGAGTACCACCTCATTGCCGGGAGCAACGACCTCCTGCAGGAGCTTCTCGACACGTCTGCGGAGCAGGGGGAAGCCTGGGATGCCGTCAACGTGTACATCAGCTGCTCGCCCGTGATTGCGGGGGAGGACTGGGAAGGTGCGGTGCGGACGTATGCCCAGCGGGTCCCGGTCCCGGTGATGGCATCGGGCGTGCGCCACAAGGATGTGACCGAGGATGTCGCCCGGTCTGTGCAGGTCTACCTCGAGCGCTGGGGGCGGGAGGAGATCCAGCCGGAGCGGGGCAAGGTGCACGTGGTGGGTTTCCCGCCCACTGCCGGGACCCTGGATCTGCTGGGACTCCTGCGGATGTGCGGTGTTCGCGTGATGCAGCGGCAGATCCCGGCCGTGTACCTGAAGGGGCTCCAGCGGTACGGTGAGGCCAGGGTGCAGGTGTTCTGGCCGCAGGTGGAGTTCGAGGCCCTGTACGAAGAGGTGTTCCGGCCGCTGGGCGTTCCGGTGACGACCGCTCTACCGCCATTCGGAATCCAGGGCACGATGCGGTTTCTCGAGCAGGTGGCCGGTGAGGCGGGTATCGAACCGGACTTCGCAGGAGAGCTGGCAGGACTGCGCGGGCGGGCCGAAGAGCGGCTCGGCAGGCTGCGGGAGAGGGCCTCGGGACATCGCCTGGGGATCGCTTTGACCAGCGGACAGGCCCGGCTGCTCGACCGCCCCGAGCGCATGTGCGGGATCCCGCTGGTGCCGTTCCTGGAGGAGCTTGGCTTCCGGGTGGAGGTGCTCAACGGGTCTGAGGAACTTCCCCGGCTGGACTGGTGGTTGTCGTCGGGACTGTCGGCCGTGCTCACGGACATCGAGCACGATGAGCGGCTGCTGCACAAGGGGGTGGGGCAGTTTGGCCTGGCGGATCTCGAACCCGGCTTCGACGGTGCGGTCCGGACTGCGGAGCGCCTGCTTGCCGTCTGCGAGATGGCGTTCGTGCGTGATTACGCCCGGTACGTGGGCGGGGAGGGACCCCGGTGAACCGTCGGGAATGGGATGAAGTGCTGTCCGACTACGGGGTTCGTTTCGGCTATCCGAGGGTCGTGGGGGCCTACCTGGGCGTGAATGCGGTTCCCGACTTGTGGATGCTCGTGGATTCAGCGGATTGCGCCACGCTGCGGGCCGAGATGATCCAGGACAATCACGACTGGAACAGCACGCTGATCTCGGCCGACGGGAAACACCGGATTGCCAACACCGGCCTGTGTCCCGAAAGTGTCGTGCTCGACCGCCGGGAGCTGATGGCGGCGCAGATGGCCGCAATAGGCCGCCAGTCCGGTGCGATGCTCCTGGCCTATCCGTCTGCAGTGGCATCGATGGTCGGGGTGGACTACGATTCGATCTATCGGACCGTGAAAGAGCGGATGGGAATGCCGGTGGTCACCATCCGCCCCGTAGAGGCGCTTGGCGACTGGTGCTCGGGGTATGCCCAGGTCATGGAGGCCGTGGCCGAGCACATCGTCCTGCCCGAAGTCTCCCCCCGAGACGATGCTGTGGCCGTCGTCGGTTACCTCTGGGATCGCAACGAAGCGGATCACGAGGCCAATGTCGCCGAGCTTGCACGCATGCTTGCCGGTGCCGGGCTCGAGCTGGTTTCCACCTGGTTTTCCGGCCGCCCGACAACCGAGCTCTCTCGCGTTGCCGAGGCCTCCCTGATTGTCGCATTGCCGCATGCCGGGCGAAGCGCAGAGATGCTGGCGGCCCGCACTGGAGCCAAGGTCATCCACACAGGTCTTCCTCTCGGCCTGTCCGCCTCCGCCGAGTGGATCCGCACGGTTGCCTCCGCTCTGGATGCTCCCGCGGCCCCGTTGTCCTCTCGTGCCGAGGCCTGGCTCACTGCGGAGCTGCCGGGGTACTACCGCAAGCTGCGCAAGGCGGTTTCCCGCTGGTTCGTGAACCGGGAGTTCCTGGTGTGCACCGAGAGCCACCTGGCCGCTGCGGTCACCCGGATGCTGCGGGAGATGGGAGGGGTCGTCCGGCTGGTTGCCCTGTCCGGGCCGGCCGTGGAGGTCGACCCGGGCCTGTCCGGGATTGCACTCCATGCGCCGAGCCTGCGGGAGCTGTGGCTGGAAACGAAGCGGATCACCGAGGCGGCCCAGCGGCTTCCGGTCCTCATCGCCAACGAGCAGGCCGTGGGCAGCATTGCCACCCTGGCCGTGGGCGGAGTATTCCTCGGCTTCCAATCCCCCGGAATGCACCACCTCTTCGATGCTCCGTTCCTGGGGCTGAAAGGTACCCTCTGTCTGACCGACCGGATCGTCAATTCCGTGCCCTTGTCGATGTCCCTGCACCGATAGCCTCGGGGTCGCCATCGGAATCGGCATCGGCCCGGAATCGGCTCGGTGGGGCTACCCCTTCGGCAGCGGCGCGTCGATGGAGCGGATGTGCAGATCCCGCTGCGGGAACGGAACCTCGATCTTCTGCTGGCGGAACGCCGCATCGATGGCGAAGTTGATGTCGCTGATGATGGAGTTCTTCGCCGCAATGTGCTGGGTCCACACGAGCAGCTCGAAGTTGAGGGCGCTGTCGCCGAAGGCCTTGAACTCGACCGATGGTTCCGGGTCGTTGAGCACCCGGGAATTCTCCTTGGCCAGAGCGATGAGCACCTTCTTGACCAGGTGCACGTCGGTCCCGTAAGCCACTCCCACGGGGATGTGCAACCGCACGACTTCCGATCCGTGGCTCCAGTTGACGACCCGGCCCCCCACGAACTCGCTGTTGGGCACGATGACCGTGACGCGATCGCGTGTGACCAGCATCGTGGCTCGCGCCCGGATTTCCTCGACTCGGCCTTCCAGGCCGCCGGCGTCCACAAAGTCGCCCTTCTTGATCGGGCGCTCGAACAGGATGATCAGCCCCGAAATGAAGTTGCTCGCGATGTTCTGCAACCCGAAGCCGATTCCGATACCGATGACGCCGGCAAACAGCGCCAGCGCAGACAGGCCGATGCCGACATACTCCAGGCCGAGCGCGAAGCCCCCGAACAGGACGAGGTACTTCACGACGGCCAGGATCGCGTGCTGGATTCCCAGGTCCCACGAGAAGTAGCTGAAGATGTACCCCGACAGGAACTGGGCGATGAGCCGGTTCACGATGAGCGTGACCATGATCACGCCGATGAGCTTCCCGATGGACAGGAGCGTGACTTCGGTCTCCCCGACCGAGAACAGGACCGTGGTGAGCAACGCACCGACACGGTCGAACCCGAGCACCGAGCCCCAGACGTTGGTCAGCGTCATCGCCAACAGCCCCAGCCAGATTGCCAGCGCACCGCCGAGGAACAGCAGGAACAGCGTCCGCCGCAGCCAGACCGGAGCGGCCACACCCCGCTTCCGGATAGGGCGAAGCGTAAAACGTCCCAGCAGATAGGAGAAGAGGATGGCAGCCCCCAGCATCAGGACGCTCACCCCGATGCGCCAGACGTACCACCAGGCATCGCGGCGGCTCAGCTCATAGCGCTCCTGGTAGAAGCGGACAAGCTCTGCACACCACTCCATCTCCCACTTGTGAGCCCCAATCAGGTCGTAAAGGTCGAGGATCTTCTTGTAGGACTCGAGGATCGAGGCCGCAAGGTTTTCTTCCCCGTGGCTCGGTTCCTGGAGCGACAGGTGCTGGTATTCCTGGCGCCACGCATCCCGGCGCTTCTCGAGCTCCTCCCGGGCCTTGAGCTGCCGCTCGGCATCGAGGTTCCAGGCAAAGGTCTCGAGGAACTCCCGATCCGGTGGGGTGAAATGCAGCAGCTTCTGCAATGCGCCGACCGAGGCCTGGCGGAACTTCTCGACCTGGAGCTCCATGTCGAGCACGTACAGGCGGTGCTGGAGCACTGCCAGCCTGACATCCCATTCCTTGGCCGGCGTGAAGCTCCCCGCCGTATCCCCGTTCGATGGGGGATTGAGACGGAGCAGCTTGAGCTCCTTGCGCACCGCCTTTTCCTCGTCCGCGATGCGCTTGGAAGCGTTCTTGAACCGTTCTTCCGCCGCGGCCAGGTCCGAATCGTCCACTGCAAGTGATTCCATCACCAGGGGCCGTGCAGCTTCCAGGCGGGCGAGCTTCTCCTCTCCGTCATAAATCTCGAGACGCACCCGGGCAAGCTGGGCCTGGATGTGGCCCCCCACGTGGCTGCGAAGGGTCTTGCGGTAGCCCTGGAGCACGGCCAGCTTGCGAGTCAGCTCATCCCGCAGCGACAGCGTGGTCTGCCGGCTGCTTGCGTCCCCTCCCCATTCTTCCAGCTCGGGAAGCGGGTAGTTCGGCTTCTTCTCCTTCATCCGCTGCTCCAGCTCTTCGTTCAGGCCGGCCCGTCGGGCCTTGAGCAGCGACAGCGAAATGGCGGTCATGCGCAGGTCGCTCATGTATCGCAGGATCTCCTCCAGCACCATCTTGCCGGATGGCCCGGCAGCCGGAGGATTGGCCAGCAGGTCCTGGAGCCTCCTTGCCTGAGCCAGCCCTTCCGTCGTCTCGGACTGCTCCTGTCGGAAGGTCTCGGTCAGGAAGTTGAGCGTGTCGTAGAGGTCGGTCATCATCTCGACCGAGATTTCGAGTTGCGGCAGGAGCGCGGGGTCGACGTCCGGGAGAACCGGCCTGTCCCCGCCCTCGGGGACCTTGCCGTCCTTCTGCGTCCGGGCAGCAAGGTCGGCCTTCAGGCTCGTCAGCTCGGCAAGCCGGGCCCCCGCCGCATCCATGTCCTCCTTCCAGCGCAGCAGGTTTGCCTGCTCCTTGAGGAGGCTCTTCTCCATTTCCTCGAGCTCTGCGATGATCTCCTGGACCTTCTGGCTGGTCGGAGTGGCCGAACCGAGACTGATGGCCGGCTTCTTGACGTCACTTCCCGGCAGAGGAAGCTGGGCATGCGCCGAGCCGACGACAGCGCACAGTACCAGGCAGACGCCAAACGGGAGCATCGACCACCGACCATCGACCATCGGATCACCTCCAACTCACGGGGAGACTTCCTGGACCAGGAGCAACTCGTCGGCTGCCACGTCCTTGAGCGCCGTGACTTTACCAGAGGGCCAGGAGACGATCAACTCGGGGACCTTCTTGGCCGCTCCCAGCCCGAAGTGCAGCACGCCGCTGTTCTGGCAACCCACTCCGGTTCCTCCCTCCACCTGCCGGACGAGGGTCTGGCCATCCAGCTTCACCGTGACCACCGCCCCGATGGCATCCCGGTTCGACAGGCCCTCGGTCTTGTCCGGTGCGGCACCGCCGGCGAGCTTCACCGCAAGGTGATGGCCTCCCTGGGGATCCTGGTTGAGGAACAGGCGATTCGCCACGAGGTCGACGTCGAAGTCTCCGTCCACGTCCGCAGCCGCCGCTCCCCATCCGTTGAAATGCAGGATGCCTGCCTGGTAGGTGCGGTCCGTGAACGTTCCCTTCCCGTCATTGTAGTAGAGGAACGAGCGGCGCCCCTCGTAGACCGACGTCAGGAAGATATCCAGGTCGCCGTCTCCGTCCGCATCGAACAGCACCGAGTCGGAGTGTGTCTCGTCGTACACGATCCCCTTTGCAGGGGGCTCGAACCCGGCAAAGGTCCCGTCACCGTTGTTGAAATAGAGGGTGGTCGGGTCGGAGAACTCGATGAAGCGCGGGTGCGCCAGGTTGGGCACGACGAGGTCGAACAGCCCGTCGCCATCCAGGTCACCGAAGCTCGGGCCGATGGTGTGGCCGTACGCACCCTGTTCGAATACGCCAGCGACGCCGGCCTCCTGGGCCACGTTCTTGAACCCCTTCAGGCCGCCGAGGTTGTTCCAGAGCTGGTTGGGGTCGAGGCGGTAGTTGCCGACGTAGACATCCGGATCCCCGTCTGTGTCGTAGTCCGCTGCGCACACGCCGCGACCGTGGTAGAAGAGCGGCTTGACCGGGATCCCGAGGGCCTCGGTCATATCGGTGAACGTCCCGTCGCCGTTGTTTCGGAACAGGAAGTCCCGGGTGGCTTTCTCCGGGTCCTCGAGCTTTCCGTAGCTGGCCGCGTAGAAGTCCAGGTACGTGTCGCCGTCGAGGTCGAACCAGATGACCCCCTGGCTGCTGGCCGGGATGGCGATTCCCGCATCCGCCGTGACGTTCGTGAACGTACCGTCCCCCTCATTGTGGTACAGGAACGGCTGGCCACCGACACCGAGGATGTCCCGGTGACCGTCGTTGTCGTAGTCCCCCCAGACCGTCTCGCCACCGAGCCCCGCCAGGCCCGCCGCTTCCGATACGTTCTCGAAGTCCCCGCTCCCATCGTTGCTCCAGAGGCTCCCGCCGCTCAGGAAATCTTCGTCGCCGTCGTTGTCGAAGTCGGCGAACGACACGTGGCCGCCGACGTTGAGCGCCTCCGTCCCCTGGTCCTCGAACTCCTTGTCCTCGAGCACCTCGTCCGCCTCGACTTCGGCCCGCACCAGCCAGACGAGCGGCTTCTCGTCGGCATCGGTGAACGCGCTCATGGTGGGGAAGCACTTCATCTGGTCCCCCGGGATGTCGCCGATGATTCCGCCGTACGCAGGATAGTCACCCGGCAACTGCGGTGCCGGCGGTGCCAGGCCGACCCGTGCCTCCCCCTCCTGCTCGAACAGCACGAAGAACTCGTCGTAGCCCAGCAGGTTGAAGTCCTGCTTGCCGACCGAGAAGACACGCCAGCCCGGCTTGTCCGACACTTCCATCAGGTACGGCTTGCCGACCGGGTAGGGGTCTTTCCCGGTGTTTTCGTCCAGGCAGGGGTAGTGGCCGCCCGGGAAGCCGGTGGACAACCCGAGACGGACCGCTCCTGCCGCTTCGCCCGTGTACACGAAGATTCGGGTCACTCGTCCCGGGTGAGGCATGCGGAACCGCTGGTAGGGCTTGAGGTAAAGCATCGTCCCCTCGTACGGCTGGTCATAGGTTCCCTTGGTCGGGAAAGGGACCTCGGCGGTGCCGTCCCAGGCATCGTGCGACACGATGAAGCAGTTGTCGCACGCGGGTTCCAGAGCATCCACCGTAACCTCGTCGATAGTGCGGTACGGCGGCTCGACGACCTCGGCAGCCGTTTCGCCACTGCTGTCCGGCAGGACCGTAGCGTCGGGAGCATCCGGCTCCACCCGGGCGTCTGGGGCGTCGGGCGGCACCAGGGAATCCACCACCTCGGCCGGAAGCACGCCGTCGACCTGGTCCGCCTGCGTCGTTCCATCCGGCGTCTCGGGCGTGTCGGCACCGGTCGTGTCGGTCGGATTCGACGACGTGGAACAGGCAGCCGTCGAGAGCGCGGCGCAAAGCAGGGCGGCGGACAGCAGGGCGGCAAACGGCATAACGGCAGCAGGTTTCATGTGATCCTCCAAACAGAGCGTTCGCGCTTTCTGGTGTAGCAGGGGAGGGGGGCGGAGTCAACAGCGGGTTCCTTGACAACTCCGCTGCCTTCCTGCTCTACTCACCCTTGACTCGGAGGGGAGACATGGCACAGGTGACGCAGGATATTCGCGAGTTGACGGAGTCGTTGTCGGACAGCCCGTTCTACAACGAGGACATCGCACCGGTGCCCAGGTCCCAGCGGAAATGGGGCATGTGGGACATCGCAGCGCTCTGGGTTGGGATGAGCGTCTGCATCCCGACCTACATGCTTGCCGCATCGCTCATCGATGGGGGGATGAACTGGTGGCAGGCCATCCTCACGGTGACGCTCGGCAACGGGATCGTGCTGGTTCCGATGGTGCTGGTGGCCCACGCCGGCACCCGGTACGGAATCCCGTTCCCGGTGCTGGCCCGGGCCTCATTCGGGTTGCACGGGGCCAACATCCCGTCGGTGTTGCGCGCCATCGTGGCGTGCGGCTGGTTCGGAATCCAGACCTGGATCGGAGGTGCCGCCATCCACCAGCTCATGGCCGCGGGGTTCGACTGGTGGGCCGAACTGCCCGTCGTGGATCTCGGATTCGTGGGCAGTATGAGCCTCGGGGCCTGGCTCGGGTTCGGCATCTTCTGGGCCATCAACATGATCATCATCTGGCGGGGGATCGAATCGATCCGGTGGATGGAGAACCTGGGAGCACCGTTCCTGCTCATCATCGGCGTCGGCCTGCTGGCGTGGGCGTGGTGGAGGGCGGGCGGGTTCGGCCCCATGCTCTCTGCACCCGACCGTTTCGCCACGTCAGCGGATTTCTTCGCGTTTTTCTTCCCCGCACTGACGGGTATGGTGGGGTACTGGGCCACTCTGTCGCTCAACATCCCCGATTTCAGCCGGTATGCCAGGAGCCAGCGGGACCAGGTGCTGGGCCAGGCACTCGGCCTCAACACCACCATGCCCCTCTTTGCGTTTATCGGTGTGGCAGTCACGTCGGCCACGGTGGTGATCTTCGGGGAGGAGATCTGGAACCCTGTCGACCTGCTGGCCCGGTTCGATTCCGTGCCGGTCGTGGTGCTGTCGATGATTGCGCTGGCCGTCGCCACTCTGACGACCAACCTGGCTGCCAACGTGGTGGCCCCGGCAAACGCGTTCACCAACCTGGCCCCAAAACGGATCAGCTTCCGGGCCGGCGGAATCGCAACCGGAATCATCGGCATCCTCATGATGCCGTGGAAGCTGCTCGCGGACCCGACCGGGTACATCTGCACGTGGCTCATCGGCTACTCGGCCCTGTTGGGTCCCATCGCGGGCGTGCTCATCTGCGACTACTTCGTGCTGCGCCGGATGGAGCTTTCTTTGGCCGGGCTTTATCGAGAGGGACCCTACAGCTACCTCCGCGGGTTCAACCACCGGGCCCTGGTCGCGCTGGCCGCGGGCATTGCCCCGAATGTGCCGGGCTTCCTCGGGACCATCGGCGTCCTCCAGGTGCATCCGTTCTGGATGAGCCTCTATGCCTACGCGTGGTTCGTCGGGTTCGCTGTGGCCTTCGGAGTGGTCTGGGGTTGGGAGGCAGTCCGACGTGAACGCTGAGGTTGCCAATCTTCCGGGGGGCTTCTCGCCCCTTCGTCCCGCCCGAAAGTGGCGGGCGCACCTGATCGCGGCTGCGGCTTACTGGCTTGCCGTCGTCGCTGCGGGAACCGGCATGTTCCTGGTGGTGCACGCTGTGGGTGTTCCGACAGTCCCGTCCACTGCGGCCGATGGGGGGACGACCTCGGGGGCCGGCAAGGGGTCGTCCGGCCGGTCTCGGGTGCGCACCGGTCTCCTGATCGGAGGAACGGGGACGGGGCTTGCGGTGCTCGAGGTCATCGGAGCGATGTTCGAGAAGGAGACCGGAATTGCGGTGCGGGTGGCCCCCAGCATCGGCACTTCCGGCGGGCTGGCTGCGCTGGCGGACGGTGTGTTGGATCTGGCCTGGACGTCCCGCTCGCTGGAGGCCGCCGAGCTCGAGTCGTTCGAGTCGGTCGAGCTGGCGATGGCCCGTGTCATCCTGGCCGGCGGGCGGCTGGCGGATACCACCCCGCTCACGCCCAGGGAGGTTGTGGCCCTCTACGGCGGGGAGCGTTACGCATGGCCGGACGGGACGCCGGTGGTCGTGCTGCTGAGGGAGCCGGGGGATTCGGGCACCCGGATCTTCGGGAAGGTCGTGGAGGGTTTTTCGGCCGCACACGATCAGGCCGTCAAGTCCCGTTTCTGGCGTACGGAATTGTCCGATCAGGCGATGCAGCGGGCGCTGCTGGACTGCCCCGGCTCGGTCGGTCTGTTCGACTGGGGCACCATCGTCGGTCTCGAGCTCCCTCTCCGGCAGATTCCGGTCCTCTCCAGGCCGGGAGGAGTCCCCCTGATTGCCGTGCGGCCGCTCTCCCTGGTCGCGCGGCGGGGAGGCCCCGATCCGGACGTTCGCCGCTTCCTGGATTTCTGCAGCGGGTCGAAGGTGCAGGGGCTGCTGGCGGCATGGGGCTATGTCGTCCACCCTCCGGAGGGCAGCCGATGAGTCCGGTTCGATTGAAGGCCGCAGATCTGCCGAGCGTCCGCCTGTCGCGGATCACGCTGCCGGTCGCGCTGGCGGCAGCGCTCCTCGTAGCCCTGGGGGCACCGCTGGCGTGGTTCTTCATGAGCCTGGATTCGGCCCGGTCCGAGGTGCTGAGCCTTGCGGGGCGCGGGGCCTCGCAGGTGAAACGGCTGGCCGAGGAATCCCCTGATCTGTGGGCCTACAACACTCCCAAGATTGCGGAGTACCTGCGGCTGTCCGCAGGGGAGCACCCGTTCTCGATCCGCGTCGTGGACCGGCGGGGGCGGGTCGTCTACTCGCACGATGCCGAGAGCAACCCGCAGATATGGGAACAGGTCCGGGTGGCACATGGAGGGCGGGAGCAGGCCGTCGTGGTCGCCGGATTGCCGGTGGGGGACCTGGTTCTCCAGGGGCTCGGTCTGCTTGCGGCGTTCTCCCTGGCGGGGTTTCTGCTCGGGGCCGTCCTGGGAGTGCTTCCGCTGACCGTGCTCCGGAGGTCCGAGATCCGGCTGGTCGATGCGGTGGATCGGCTCCAGCAGGCGCGCTCCGATCTGACCGAGCTCAACGCTCAGCTCGAGAGGCGCGTCGACGAGAAGACTGCCCGGCTCCAGGAAGCACATGCCCGGCTCCAGGAGCAGCAGGAGCGCCTCCGAAAGCTGGCCGCAGCGACCTTCGCGGGGCAGGAGGAGGAGCGGCAGATCATCGCAGCGGATCTCCACGACAGCGTGGGTCAGCTCCTGACCGCCGTGAGGATCAACATCGAGAGCGCATCCGCCCTGGCCGCGGCGATGGACTCCGGGACGCTGCCGGATTCGGGAGCTGGACCGGATTCCCGGGCTCAGCCGGGCACGGGGATGCGGCTGGCGAGGGTGCTCAGCGACACGGCCCGGCTCGTGGATGAAACCACCGAGCACATTCGACAGGTCATCCGGGTGCTGGGGACTCCTCTGCTCGACCAGGGGGGGCTGGAGCCCGCGCTCCGGGCGCTGGTCGCCAATTTTGCACACGCGTCGTGCCGGGTGGAGCTGCGCCGCATTCCCGGTGCTCACCTCGTGATTCCGCCCGCGGTGCAGAGCTGTGCATTCCGAGTGGTCCAGGAGGCGCTCACGAATGCCATGCGCCATGCAAACCCGGTGTGCGTCACCATCGACCTGTCGGAGCGGGCCGGGGCCCTGGTGGTGGAGGTGGCCGATGACGGTGTCGGTCAGGCCGGTGGCGCAAGGCCAGGGATGGGGCTTCGTTCCATGAAGGATCGCGTGGCACTGCTGGGCGGCGAGGTGGACATCGGCTCCGGCGTGGCCGGGCGGGGTACCCTGGTGAGGGCCGTCCTGCCACTGGGGGTCGCCCCGGAGGCCGGCAGCTCGGATGGCAGCGGGGACCTGAACATGCACGCCACGATCGGGAAGGAGGGGCCTCGTTGACTGAACCCAACATCCGCATCGCAATCGTCGAGGATCACACCGTCGTGAGGCAGGGGCTGGTGTCGCTGCTGGCGGCCCAGCCGGGCCTCGAGGTGATCGGACATGGCGGCTCGGGTTTCGAGGGGCTTCGGCTCGCCCGGGAGCTTTGTCCGGATGTCCTCGTGCTCGACTTGAGCCTGCCGGACATGAGCGGGATCGACGTGATTGCCGAGGTCGTCCGGGATCTCCCTTCGTGCAGGGTCGTGGTGCTCTCGATGCACGCAGAGGCGAGCTACGTGCGTCCGGCCCTGAGGGCGGGGGCAGCGGGCTATCTCGTGAAGGGGGCGGACATCGGCGATCTCATCGAGGCGATCCGCTGCGTCATGCGGGGGGAACCGTTCCTGAGCCCCGGGCTTGCCCGATACCTGGTGGCGGATGCCGGCGCGTTGCAGACCGAGAAGCTGACTGAGCGGGAGACCGACGTGCTTCGACTGGTGGCCCAGGGGAAGACCAGTCGTGAGATAGCAGCCATTCTGTCGATCAGTCCCAAGACGGTCGAGAACCACAGGCACAACATCATGGAGAAGCTCGGCGTGCACGACGTGGCCAGTCTGACACGCCTGGCTCTGGCCTCGGGGATTGTGGCACCGGAGTGAGCTGCTGCAGCGCTGGTCCACGAGGGGCCACCCCCGCCCCGTTTCCTGTGGCCGTCAGCGCACGAAGTCTGGTAACATCCATCGCATTCTCGCACCGCCGGGCTGCCGACGGTCGCGGATCGGGAGGGCAGCATGCGTCATGAGCTGAGATTGGTTGCACTGATTGGGCTTGCCGGGCTGGTTCTTTCGTGCTCCGGTGGTGGGCAGACCGTGGAGGCGGACCAGGGGCCTCGGGCCGATGCATCCGGCACAGTGGACGTCCCGGCAGATGTTCCCACGGCACCGGATCTGGAGCAGGACGAGCGGGAGCCCAGAGTGGACCTGGTGGCCGAAGCGGAAGCCGGTCCGGTCGGCTGCGCCCCGGGCGAAGGGTGTTTCGGCGACAACTGCACCCAGAACTCCGATTGCCAGTCCGGGTGGTGCGTGGATCACCTGGGGGATGGCGTATGCAGCCAGCTCTGCCAGGACGAGTGCCCGGCGGGTTGGGCGTGCAAGCTGCTCTCCGGCACGGAGCCGGACATGGTGTGGCTGTGCGTGTCGAACTACAGCAACCTCTGCAAGCCGTGCTCCTCGAAAGAGGATTGCCGGAATGCTGCGGGGGTCGAGGATGCCTGCGTCAGCTACGGGGCCGAGGGGAGCTTCTGCGGCGGCCTGTGCGGCGACACATCGCAGTGCCCGTGGGGGTTCGTGTGCAAGGAGGTAACGTCGGTGGACGGCGTGATCACGAAGCAGTGCGTGGCCTCCGGAGGCGTGTGCCCGTGCTCCCAGCGATCGATTGCACTTGGATTGTGGACGGGGTGCAGCACGACCAACGGGTTTGGCACCTGCCAGGGCAAGCGGGTGTGCGAGGAAGATGGCCTTTCCTCGTGCGATGCCGTGGACGCGGCCGAAGAGGCGTGCAACGGGGTCGACGACGACTGCGATGGCGACGTGGACGAGCCCAAGCAGGTGGGCGGCGACTACGTGAATCTGTGCGATGACGGGAACGCGTGCACCAAGGACCTCTGCCAGGGCGAGTCGGGCTGCCAGCACGACCCGTTGACCGAGGGGGAGTGCGTGGACGGTGATGCCTGCACCATCGGCGACCATTGCGAAGAGGGCGAGTGCAAGGGGCTTCCCATCGCCTGCAACGACTTCAACCCGTGCACCGATGATTCGTGCGACGGCAAGGGGGGATGCACCAACAAGCCCAATCACGACCCGTGCGATGATGGAAACCCCTGTACCGTGGCGGATGCATGCACGGAGGGGCAGTGCGAGGGGTACGATGTCCAGTGCGCCTGCTCCGGCGATGACGACTGCATGGCACTGGAGGACGGCAATCTCTGCAACGGTGTGCTCTTCTGCGACAAGAGCAAGGTCCCTTATGCCTGTGCGGTGAAGCCGGGAAGCATCGTGGAGTGCGGTCAGGGGGGGGCGCCCGAGTCGATCTGCCTTCATTCTCAGTGTGATCCGGCCTCGGGGAAGTGCGGCTCCTTGCCGGTCAACGAAGGGGCAGCCTGCGATGACGGAAAGCCGTGCTCGGTTGGAGAGAAGTGTGCGGCAGGGTCTTGCGGCGGCGGCGTGCCGATGTCCTGCGGCGATGACAATCCGTGTACCGACGACTTTTGCGATCCGGAAGTGGGCTGCATCCACAACGCGAACAACAAGGCGTGCACGGACGGCGATGCGTGCACCCAGCCCGACGTGTGCGCAAACGGTGCGTGCAAGAGCGGTCCCCCGGTTTCGTGCGATGATGCAAACGAGTGTACCGACGACTCGTGCGACCCGCTGACCGGGTGCAAGCTCAAGCCGAACTCCAAGCCGTGTGACGACGGCAACGCGTGCACCGCTGGCGACACGTGCCAGGCGGGCAAGTGCATCGGCAAGAACGCTGTCGACTGTGACGACAAGAACCCGTGCACAGCCGACACCTGCATCCCGGGCGGAGGCTGCCTCCACCAGGCCATTGCCGCGGCCTGCGACGACGGCAATCCATGCACGGTGAACGACTCGTGCGTCAACGGGGCCTGCGCACCCGGACCGACGCTGGACTGTGACGACGACAACCCGTGCACCAAGGACTCATGCGCCCCGCTCGGGGGATGCCAGCACGTGCCGCAGGACGCAGCGTGCGACGACGGCAACGCATGCACCGACGGCGACAAGTGCGTTGCCGGAAAGTGCGTCCACACCGGAGTCAAAACCTGCGACGATGCCAACCTCTGCACGACCGACATGTGCGACCCGATCACCGGCTGCCTGCACAAGTTGAACACCGTGCCGTGCGACGACGGCAACGTCTGCACCCTGATGGACAAGTGCGAGTTGGGGCAGTGCAAGGGGACCGGCCAGCTCGTCTGCAACGACAACAACGCCTGCACCGACGACTCGTGCAATCCCAAGGTCGGTTGTGAGTTCCTGCCCAACCAGAAGGGGTGCGATGACGGCAACCTGTGCACCACTGGGGACAAGTGCGGGAACGGCAAGTGCGGAGGAACCCTCCTGTCGTGCGATGATTCCAACCCCTGCACCGACGATTCGTGCGACTTCGCTACCGGGTGCCTGCACATCGCCAACAGCCTGGCGTGCGACGACGGCGATGCCTGCACCTCGGGCGAAGTCTGCGCCGCTTCAAAGTGCGGCGGCGGCAAACCCGTGAACTGCAACGACGGCAACATCTGCACCACCGACACGTGCGACCCGAAGGGCGGCTGCGGCCACCAGGTGAACACCGAGCCGTGCAACGACGGGAACGCATGTACACTCCAGGACGCCTGCGACAAAGGCGTGTGCAAGGGGGCGGGGCCGCTCAACTGCGACGATGCCAACCTGTGCACAACCGATAGCTGTGACCCGGTGACCGGCTGCCTGCACGTCCCGGTTCCTGACAACCAGAACTGCGGTGCGGCCATGCACTGCCAGGCCGGCAAGTGCGTGCCCGACTGTGTGGTCCAGCACGGGACCTCGACGCTGAGCTACACCGGAAGCGTGCAGACGTTCACGGTTCCGGCCTGCATCGAGTCGGTCACCATCGAGGCCTACGGCGCACAGGGAGGGAAGAACAACCCGTGCGTGCAGCAGGGGGGCAAGGGGGCCCGGATGAAGGGCACGTTCACCGTGACTCCGGGCGAAACACTGTCCGTCGTCGTGGCCGGCAAGGGACTGAATCGAGGCAGTGATGACGCGAACCAGTCGGGTACCGGCGGTGGCGGCAGCTTCGTCTGGCGTCCGGCCGGAAAGGTCCTGCTGCTCGCCGCAGGCGGCGGTGGCGGTGGCGCCATCTGTACCAGCGGCGGCGGGGCCGCCTATGCGACCGGCAAAGACGGAGTGACCGGGACGAGCGGCACGTCCGACACGACCAATTCCCAGCCCGGCGGTACAAACGGAACGGACGGGACCGGCGGCTGTGGCGGCAAAGGGTGGCTCAACGTGACCAACGATCCCTCGGGGTATGGTTCCGGCGGGGAGCAGGGCGGCTACGGCGGAGGCGGTACGGTGGGCAACTCGCATGGCGGCGGCGGTGGCGGCGGTTACTCCGGAGGCGGATGTAAGCCCTACGTGGGATACCCGGCCGGAGCTGGCGGTGGCGGTGGCAGCTACAATGGCGGCGCCAACACCGACGGAGCGGAAGGCGTCCAGTCCGGCGACGGCAAGGTCGTGTTCACCTGGTAGCCGGCTGCGGGATGAATCTATGACGGGCTTTAGCGTGAGCTCGGGGAATCCATGACGGAGAGGACGGCCCGTTCGGTGTACGTGTTCCTGGCCATCGGGCTGGTTGCAGCAAGTCAGTCCGGCAACCTGATCCGGATCGGCGATGCGCATCCCACGGCCATTGCGGCCTGGCGACTGCTGCTGGCCAGCCTGATGATGCTGCCGTTCGGCTGGCGGTCACTCGGGCGCATCGCCCAACTGCCCCTGGTAGACCTCGGGTTGCTCGCGCTTGCCGGTGTGGCGCTGGCCGGGCATCTCATTGCATGGATTGCAGCGGTCCAGCACACCACCGTGGCCAATGCTTCGGTGTTCTTCGCGATCAACCCGGTGCTCACGGCCGTGGCTGCCTATCTGGTCTTCGGCGAGCGGATGTCGCGCCATCTCCTGCTGGCCGTCCTGCTCGGGATTGCCGGGGTGACCGTGATCGGCGCTCATGACCTGGATGTTTCTCCGCGCTCGTTTCTCGGGGATGCCCTGTCGCTGCTCTGCTCGGTCCTGTTCACCCTGTACTTCCTGGCCGGCAAGCGTCCGCGGGCACACATCGACAGCGGGGCCTACGTCACCGTGGTCTATGGTGTGGCGGGCCTGGCGTCGCTGGCCGCGGTGCTGGCGCTCGGGGAGCCGGTGCTGAGCTACTCGCCCCGCAACTGGACCTGCTTCGTGCTGATGGCCCTGGTGCCCACGATGATCGGACACACCGCGTTCAACCATGCTTTGCGATACCTGGATGCATCACGCATCTCGGCGGCCACGCTTTCAGAGCCGGCCATGGCCGGCCTGGTGGCCTGGTGGGCCTGGGGAGAGGCACTGACCGGTGCCACGCTTGCCGGCTACCTGCTGATCTCCGTCTCCGTACTGGCGCTGGTGTTCGACTTCCGGCAGCGGACGGAGGAATCCCGGGCCCGGGTTCACGGGGCCATGCAGTCGAAGAACCCTTCTGCTTCCAGCCAGCCGCACGTGGATTCCGGGTCGAACCAGTCGCAATCGATGGCGTAGGTGGCCCCTTCCTCGCACCAGAGGAGCGTGTTTCCATCGTCGCCGCACTCCCCTTCGAACGTGAGCCCTTCCGCACATCCCTCCCCGCCGCACCACCCGGTCAGGTCCGGGAAGAACTCACAGGAAGTCCCTTCGGGGCAGACGCCGCACGGACTGTCGCAGATTCCCTCCACGCACTCCACGCCGTCCGGGCAGTCGCCGCAGGTTCCGCCGCAGCCGTCATCGCCGCACTCGAGCCCCGTGCATTGCGGGACACACGTCTCTTCGCAGCGGTTCTCCACACAGTACGGCTTTCCCACGGGGCAGGTGCCGCATAGGCCGCCGCAGCCGTCATCGCCGCACTCCTTCCCCTTGCAGTCGGGCGTGCACTCACATTTGCCCTGGATGCATACCGCCAGGTCCCCGGCGCAGTCGCCGCAGCTTCCCCCGCAGCCGTCATCGCCGCACTCCGCATCCGTGCAGTCCGGGGTGCACGGAAACACGCAAAGCCACTCGATGCACTCCGCACCGTTCGGGCAGTGGCCGCAGGTTCCGCCGCAGCCGTTGTCGCCGCATTCGGCCCCCGCACAGTCGGGGTCGCACAGGCAGGCCCCTTCGATGCACTCGGCCAGGCTTCCGACGCAGGAACCGCAGGTGCCGCCGCAGCCGTCCTCTCCGCACTCCTTCCCCTCGCAGGCAGGAGTACAGATGCAGGCCCCGGCCAGGCACTGCTGGCCGGCCGGGCAGTCGCCGCAGCTCCCTCCGCAGCCGTCGTCGCCGCAGGTGGATGCCGTGCAGTCCGGGACGCAGGCGCACGTGCCATCGACCGAGCAGGCAAGACCACCCGCACACGTGCCGCATTCTCCGCCACAGCCGTCGGGGCCGCACTGCTTCCCGATGCATGATGGCTTGCAGGTATCCTTGGCCGTTTCCGGCGGAGCAGGGATGGCGACGCACAACCCGTCCTTGCACTCGAGGCCCCCATCGCACGTGGACACGGGAAGGCATGCGGCGCCGGCTGTGCCTGCCGCTGGGTTGGTGGTGCCGGAGCCGCAGGCGGCAGCGATGGCCAGAACCGGAAGAAGAGAGACTGCTTTCATGGTTGGAACCTCCATGGCCTACCAGATCCCGTCGGGCTGCGGGTCCATCAGGTTGTAAGCATCCAGGGTCTGGCGCAGGAAGAACGGCACTTCGACGTACCGTTCCAGAGCGACGCAGGCCCTGTTGACCGAGCACGTGCACTGACTGTTGTCCAGCGCATCGCATCCCTCGATCCCCTCGGGGTACTCCCATTCCCAATCCATGGCAGCGATTCCCGGATCGTAGAGCACCACCGGGGTTCCCGTGGTTTCGTTGTAGACCGGGAGATACCAGTCCGGTGCTCCGTCGCCGTCGATGTCCGGGCCGTCGGTGGTTTCGTATGCCCTGTGCAGCAGCTCGTTTGCGTACTCGAGGACGCGGGCCGAAATCCCCTTCTGCACGGTCCGGCCGAAGAGGGTTTCCCTGCCGAACGTCCGGGCGACGTACACCTTGCCTGCGGGATTGTGGAATTCGATGCGCTGCTCGAAGCCGGGGTCGGCATCCTTTCCGAGCTCCCAGATCCGGAACTGGTCGATCCACGTCTGCTGCTCGTTCTCCGGGAGGTAGAGCAGGCTCCACGCAATGTAGAACTTCTGCTCCTCCCAGCCGAGCTGCGGGTCCAGCGGGGCTACGTCGCCAGGCAGGCTGTCGGGAAACTCGATTCCCGTATCCTTACCCCAGGCCGCGCAGACC
>Ga0233425_10004274_pt1 | contig 24228 bp, 19 predicted proteins | sample Watercolumn_Towu_2_FD_181712 | JGI IMG/M metagenome (GOLD analysis project Ga0233425, IMG submission 181712) | Freshwater microbial communities from Lake Towuti, South Sulawesi, Indonesia - Watercolumn_Towuti2014_140_MG | ecosystem: Environmental > Aquatic > Freshwater > Lake | place... | reverse complement strand
CGCAGGGCGCGAGGTGGTGAAGATCGGCATCCAGGCCTGCAGCGCCCTCGAGACGGCCCACGCTGCCGGCGTCGTCCACCGCGACATCAAGCCCGCGAACCTGTTCCTGACCAGCGGCGGAACGCTGAAGCTCCTCGACTTCGGCGTCGCGAAGATCACCCGCGACGTCGAGTGCGACGCCGCGGACGGCGAGGCCATGGTGGTGATCGGCACGCCCGAGTACATGGCGCCGGAGCAGGCGCGGGGCGGCGAGTCCGATGGCCGCAGCGATCTCTACGCGCTCGGCGCGGTGCTCTACGAGCTCGTCACGGGGCGTCTGCCCTTCGACGCGCCGAGCACCGTCGCGCTCTTGGACGAGAAGACGAAGAACAGACCCGAGGCGCCGCGCCTCCGAGCCCCACAGAGAGGAATCCCGACGATGCTGGACAAGACCATTTCGCAGGCCATGGAGCCGAGCTCCGACGATCGGTTCCAGAGCGCAGAAGAGATGCGCGAAGCGCTCGAGAAGGCCCTGCGAGAGCCCGAGGAGAAGCGCCGCCGTCGCCGGCGCATCGGCTTCTCCGTGGTCGGCGCCATGGTCTTGTGCCTCGGCATCGTGGGCGGCGTGGCCGCCGCCAAGCCGGACGTGCGTGCGCGCGTCGCTGCCGCCGCGAAGCCGATGATCGAGCGAGTGAGGGGTTCGGCCCCCGCGGCCCAGGCCGCACAGGCGCCCGCTCCAGGCGAAGAGGCCGCACCCGCCGCGGAGCCCACGGAGGAGCCTGCTGCCGTCGCAGAGACCGAGCCGGCGTCGGACCAGGGCGCCGAGGAAGGGACCGAGGCGAAGGCCGAGGAGGCCAAGGCCGAGGCAGCGGCGAAGGAGGAAGGCGCCGGCGAGGAGCCGACCGAGGCCGCGAAGCCCGAAGCCGAGCTGGCCAAGACCGAGCCCGAGAAGGCGAAGGAGCCCGAGGCGAAGAAGGGCGAGAAGCCCGCCGCAGACGAGGACATGTTCCGCGCAGAGCCCGTGAAGGGTGAGGGCGGCGACCCGGTCGAGGGTCTGCTCGCCAAGGCCGGCGAGCTCATGCAGAGCGGCAAGAAGGTGAAGGCCTTCAACGAGTACCGCAAGATCGGCAAGAAGCACGGTAAGGACCCGCGCGCGCTCAAGGCGTGGAGCGAGGCTGCGGCGCAGATGAAGGGCTACGGCGAGGCGCTTCGCGTCGCCAAGCGCTGGGCCGGCGTCGACAAGAGCATCGAGGCGCGCATCTTCCTCGCCTCGATGCAGAAGAAGGTCGGCAAGCGCGAGGACGCCATCAAGACCCTGAACGCGCTCCTGCAGGAGCGACCGGGCTGCCAGGAAGCGCGCAGCATGCTGAAGGGCTTGAGCCCCGAGGCGCGGGTAGCGCAGCGCTGAACTGCAGAATTCGTCGACCCAGCGTGGCGCGCCGGCCGGTCTTTCTGGACAGGCCGGCGCGTCGGCTCTAAGAGCCCGGGCTCCCTCCGGTCACCATGGCCGCCCCGGTACAAGCCGCCGTCCAGCTCGACACCACGGGTAACCCGTACAAGGTGGTGCTGAAGCTCGCGGCGCCCACCGTCCTGGCGATGCTCACGCAGAGCGTCGTCAACGAGGTGGACATCGTCTTCTTCTCCTGGCTGCCCTGCCCGGAGTCGTCGAATGCGCAGGCCGCGCTCCTGCCCTCGCTGATCTTGCTCTGGCTGTTCGGCGGGTCGCTGTCGGCCATTTCCGTGGGCACGCAGGCGCTCGCCGCGAGGCGCTTCGCCCAACAGAAGAACGCGGACGCGGGCGCGGTGCTGGTCAACTCGTGGTTCTTCGCGCTGACGGCCGGCATCCTGTTCACGGCGGGCGGGTACCTGAGCCTGCCCTACGTGCTGAAGGCCCTGATCAAGGTGCCCGAGGTGCGGGAGGCGGCCACCGCTTACTTGAACTGGCGCCTGCTCGGCATCGTCAGCATGGCGATGACCTTCAGCTTCAAGTCGTTCTTCGACGGCATCGGCAAGACGCACGTTCACATGGTCAGCGCCATCGTGATGAACGCGATCAACATCGTGCTCTGCCTGATCTTCATCTTCGGCAGGCTGGGCGCGCCGCGCATGGGCATCGCGGGCGCGGGCCTCGCGGGCTTCGTCTCGACCTGGGTGGGCCTCTTGATCATGGTGGGCTGGGCAGCCTTCGCGAAATACCGCGAGCCCTTCGGCCCCTTCAGCCTGAGCAAGCTCAAGAAGTCCCTGACCTGGGACATCCTGAAGCTCTCCATCCCGAGCTCCATCGCCACCATCGCGGTGATGAGCGGCTTCGCGCTGTTCGCCATGATCGTGAGCAAGCTCGACAGCCTGAGCGGCACCGCGGCGGTCGTGAACCCAGCCTGCCCCGGCGGGAAGGCGGAGGCGGTGAACAGCGCCGCGACCACGGTCATCGTCGGCATCCTGAAGCTCACGTTCACGGCGTGCCTGGCCTTCGGCACCTCGACGGCGACGCTGGTCAGCCAGTCCCTCGGCGAGGGCAACCCCGACAAGGCGTCCCGCTTCGGCTGGGTGAGCGTCAGGCTCGGGCTCGTCATCTTCGGCGTGGTGGGCCTGCTCGAGGGCGTGGTCTTCCCCACTCAGATCCTCTCCTTCGTGAGCCACAGCCCGCCGGTCATCGAGGCCGCCCTGCTCCCCATGCGCGTCATGGGCATCTGCACGCCGGCCATCGCCGTGGGCATGATCCTGACCCAGGCGCTCTTCGGCGCGGGCAACACGCGCTTCGTGATGATCGTGGAGCTGATCCTCCACTTCATGTGCTTGGTCCCGCTGGCCTGGGCGCTCGGCATCACCTTCGGCTTCGGCCTGATCGGCATCTGGAGCGCCGCAGTGACCTACGTCGCGCTGCTCACCATCGTGATGGTGTGGAAGTTCAAGAGCGGTGACTGGAAGGTCATCAAGATATGAGCGACTCGCTCGACGGGCGTATCGGCGCGGCCATGGCTTCGGCCTTGGAGAAGAAGGGCTACCTCGAGCTCACGCCGGTGCAGGAGGCGGTGCTCGAGCCGGAGCTCGCGGGTCGGGACGTGCGCATGTCGTCGCAGACCGGCTCGGGCAAGACGGTGGCCATCGGCTTGCTCCTGCGCGAAGCGGTGGAGGCTCACGCCACGCGCAGCGAGCGCATCGCGCCGCCGGTCGCGTTGGTCGTCACGCCGACGCGTGAGCTGGCGAAGCAGGTGGAGGAAGAGCTCGGCTGGCTCTTCGCTCCCTATGGCGTCACCGTGGCGTCGGTGACAGGTGGGGCGTCGTACCGCGACGAGCGCCGCGCGCTCGCCGGGTCGCCGGCGGTCGTCGTCGGCACCCCGGGCCGCCTGCTCGATCACCTGGGGCGCGGCGCGCTCGGCGCGAGCGGGCTTCGCGCGGTCGTCCTGGACGAGGCCGACCGCATGCTCGACATGGGCTTCCGCGACGACATCGAGGCCATCTTCTCCCAGGCCCCCGAGGGCCGGCGGACCCACCTGGTCTCAGCGACCTTCCCGCGCGAGGTGCTGGCGCTCGCGAACCGCGTGCAGCACGAGCCCGCGGAGGTCCTCGGTACGCCGCGCGGCGCGGCGAACGTCGACATCGAGCACGTCGTGCACGTCGTCGACCCGCGCGAGCGCTTCGACGCGCTGGTCAACCTGCTGCTCGCCCACCCGGAGGAGCAGATGCTCGTGTTCGCGCGTACGCGCGCGGACGTGGCCGAGCTGACGAACGAGCTGATGCACGCGGGCTTCGTGGTGAGCTCGCTCTCCGGTGAGATGGAGCAAGCGGAGCGGAACCGCGCCCTGGCCGCCTTCAAGACCGGACGCTACCGCGCCCTGATCGCCACCGACGTCGCCGCGCGTGGCATCGACGTGGCGGGCATCGCGCGCGTGGTGCACTTCGAGCCGCCGAACGACCGAGACGCGTACACGCACCGCAGCGGCCGCACCGGGCGCGCCGGCAAGAAGGGCGTGAGCTCCATCCTGGTGGCTCCCGGCGGCCTCTCGCGCACGCTCTCCCTGCTCGGGAGGCTGGGCGTCGAGCCGCGCTTCGAGCCCGTCCCGGGGCCGGACGAAATTCGCTCGCTGAGCGGCGCGCGCTGGTACGAGGACCTCGTCGCCGACGATCCGGACGGCGCGGTGGTGCCCTTCGAGCCCACGACCTGGTCGCTGGCCAAGCGCCTGGCCGCGCACCCGAGCGTGGTGCGCGCCTTGGCCCGGCTCCTGGTGCGTGCCGGTCAGATGGGCCCCACCGAGCCCCGCGAGCTGAGCCAGCCGGATCCCGAGAGCTTGCGCCGGCGTTACGGGGGCCCCGGCGGCAAGCCGCCGCGCGCCGAGCGTTCAGCCACCGAGTGGGTCTCGTTCCACGTCTCCTGGGGCGCGAGCCAGGGCGCCGACCCGCGCAGGCTGCTCGCGCTCTCGTGCCGCCGTGGGCGCATTCGTGGCGGTGACGTCGGCTCGATTCGCGTGCTACCGCGCCACTCCGTCGTGGACGTCGCCGCGAAGGTGGCCGGCGACTTCGCGACGCACGCCCAGAAGCCCGACCCGCGCGAGCCCCACATCCGCATCCGGCCGCTGATCGGGCCCCCGGCGGCCCGCGCCGCGGCGCCACATCATCCGCGGAAGACGCCACCACACCGCGGACCCAAGCCGCTGCAGCACCAGAAGCCGCGCGCCCGCGACGATCGCAAGAAGCCGCGCTGAGCGGCTACTTCTTCAGCATCTCGTCGAGCAGCTTGTCGTCGGTGTCCTCGTCGCCGCTCTTCTTCTCTTCGTCGTCCTTGCCGGCGTCGCCCGGGGCTGCGTCCTTCTTGCCCTTGTCGTCGCCCATCATCTGATCGAGCAAGTCGTCGTCCGTGTCTTCGCCCTTCTTGTCGTCGTCAGTGGCGGGCTCGGCGCTGGGCTCGGGTGCGGGCGTCTCCGTGTCGGGCTGGTCCGGGGTCGCCTTGACGTCCTTGCCCGCCCCCCACTTCTTCTTGTCTTCCTCGGTGCACGGCAGCGGGTTGTTCCGGTCCTCCTGCACGCACTCCATCATCCAGGCCTCGCGCGGCGGCTCGCCGATCTTCTCGGCCTTCACCTTCGCCTCCGCGATGTCCTTGGTGACGGCCACCGTGGAGAGCCCCGGGATGTACATGATCATGAGCAGCCCGATCACCAGGATGCCGAGGAACGGCAACGAGATGCGGTACAGCGAAGCCATCGGCTTGTTGAACCGGAAGCTCGTGACGAACAGGTTCTGGCCGAAGGGCGGGCTCAGGAAGGCGATCTCCAGGTTCAGGAGGAACATCATCGCCAGGTGGAACGGCGAGAGCTTGAACTCCGCGCCGAACGGCAGGAGCAGCGGCACCGCGACCAAGATGGAGCTGAAGCCCTCCATCAGCGCGCCCTGGATGTACATGAAGAAGTTCAGCATCACCAGGAAGTGCCAGGGCTTCGTGATGCCCAGGCTGGTGAACCAGGTGAAGATCTTCGTCGGGACGCCCTCGTAGATGAGGTAGGTCGTGAGGGCCATCGCCATGGCCATGATCAGGACCAGCGCGCCGGCCAGCGCCATGGAGTTCGCCGCCAGGCGCGGCAGGTCCTTGGCCTTCAGATCTTTGTGGACGAGCAATTCCACCGCGAGCACGTAGAACGCGGCGAGCGCCGCGCCCTCGTCGATGTCGGTGAGGCCGGTGGCGAGCCCGCCGAGGATCAGGACGGGGATGCCGAGCTCCCACTTGATGGCCCAGAACGCCCCGCCCATCTCCTTCAGGCTGGGCTTGGTGCGCGGGATCTTGTGGCGCCAGCCGACCCAGCCCGCGTGCACGGCGAGCAGGCCGACCACCAGCAGACCGGGGATCACGCCGGCCTTGAAGGCCTTGTTGAAGTCGATGCCCGCCACCATCGAGTAGATGAGGATCGGCAGCGAAGGCGGCAGGAGCAGCCCCAGGGAGCCGCCCGTCATGACCAGGCCGAGGGAGTAGTCCTTCGGGTAGCCGGACTTCACCAGCGCGGGGTAGAGCAGGCCGCCGACGGCGACGATGGTGACGGCGCTGCCACCGGTCAGCGTCGTGAAGAACGCGCTGGCGATGATGCACACGATGGCGAGGCCGCCCGGCAGCCAGCCGAAGAACGCCTCCGACGCGCGCACGATGCGCTCCGGCGCCTTCGACTCGGCCAGGACGTAGCCGATGAAGGTGAAGAGCGGCACGGTGACCAGGATGGGCGAGCCCGCGAAGCGCTCGTCCAGCACGTCCGGCGCCAGGAAGCGCATGAAGTGCTTGGTCTGATCGGGATGAGTCGCCCAGGCGAGCTGCGTCGCCCCGGCCATCACCGCGAACACCGGCGCGCCGATCAGCGCGAAGAACAGGACGAAGAGCAGGACCAGCATCAGGCCCCTCCCCCTGCCGGCTCTTCATCGACCTTGTCGCTGGTCTTGCCGCCCGGCACGACGTTCATGTCGGCGTGCGCCTCGCTGTCCACGCTCTTGTGACCGGAGATCGCCAAGAGGCAGAGCAAGAGGAAGCGCAACGCGATGATCAGGAGGCCGATGGGAAACACCAGGTTCGCGGCCTTGATCAGCTCACCGCGCGGCTCACCCTTCCCGGGGATGACCACGATGGGCGTCTTCTTCATGTCGCTCTTGATCTTCAGGAGCTCGGCCTTGTCCTTGCCGTAGCGCTCGGCGAACCCCGCCTCGTCCACCCAGGTGTTCCAAGCGTTGGCGTCCATCCACTCCGAGTAGCGCTCGCCCTTCAGCACGTGCGGCAACGTCTTGACGTCCAGCGCGAGCTGCTTCCGGGCCACGAAGAAGTGCTCACCGAGCTTCTCCGTCACCTTCGAGACCTTCTCGCCGGCGGTGGCGTCGGCGGAGGCGTCGAACTCGTCGATGGCGACGTGGTCGAAGAAGCCCCAGGAGCCGATGGCCACGATCACCGCGGCGCCGATCCAGCCCGTGACGACCACCGGCAGGCGGTGCTTGGGCCGGAGGTAGCGCGTGAGCAGGTCGATGGTGATGTGCTTGCCCGCCGCGGTGGCGAGCGAGCCGCCGATCAGCGTGAGCAGCAGCGTGAGCCGCGTGCCGACGCCGCGCAGGCCGCCGAGCAAGGTCAGGAACGACGCCTGCTGGTACCAGTTGAGGAGGTTCGAGCCCCACTCGACACCGACGTTGCCCCAAGTCTTCGCGAGCAAAAGGCCCACCACGGAGGCAGCGACGGTCGCGCCGGAGCGCACCGTGGGCTTCTGGCTCTTCAGCGCGAAGTGCGCGACCAGGCCGAAGGCGAGGGCGCCGCTCAGTGCGCGGAACACCAGGCCCGCCTTGCTGCTGCCCTCGGCCGCGGTCGAGAGGCCCTTCAGCCCCACCCACATCGAGAGCACGAGCACCTCGAGGAGGACCACCACGGCGCAGAGCCACATCTCCCACTTCGTCCAGGCCGCGTCGGCGCGGACCAGCGGGCGGCCCCAGGCGGCGGCCCGCTTCCCCGGCGGAGATGCGGCTTCGACCTTGGGCCGCTCCACGGACTCGGGGGGCTCCGGTGCTGCTGCGGTCGCGTCTTCTTTGGCGTCGGCGGCCTCTGCTTCGGGCTCGGCTTCTGCCTTGGCGTCGGCGGCTTCTGCCTTGGCGTCGGCGGCTTCCTCCTTGGCCTCGGTGGCTTCCTCCTTGGCCTCGGCGGCCTGGTCCTTCGCGCCCTCGGCGTCGGACTGCTTCGTCTCGGCAGACGCCGGCTCGGGCGCGGGCTTCGCGTCGGCGGCCGACCCGGAGTCCGGCCCCGGAGCCGCCTCGTCCTTCGGCAGAGCGGTGCCGCTTCCCTCGGCCTGCCCCGCTTCACCCTCGCTCTTGTCGTCCTTCTCGTCCTTGTCCGACATCCCTGGGCGGGGACGTTAGAGCCATTTTCCGCGCGATGGAACTTTTGCCGCCGAAAAAGCAGCGCGGGCCGAGGCGTTGGCCTCGGCCCGCGTGGTTGGGGTGCCGGATCCGCTCAGCAGGCGCCGATCTTGGTCAGCGCGTTGTCAGGGATCGAGCTCTTCAGGCTCTCGCAGGCCTTCTTGAAGACCGCTTTCCACTCGGCCTTCTCCGCGCCGGTGGCCTCGTGGACCGTCATCTTCTTCTTCAGGCGCTCGAAGGCGGCGGCGTCCGCGGAGCGAATGCGCTTGGTGAGCGCCTCGGAGGCCTGCTTGCCCGTGGACTTCAGGATCTCCTTCTGGTCCGCGGTCAGGCCGTCGAGGGCCTTCTGGCTCATCACCACCGCGCCGATGCCGAAGTAGGTCTCGGCGGTGTTGATGTTGTCGAGCCGCGACGCCCACTGCAGCTGCTCGGCCGCGAGCGAGGGCGTGTTCATCACGTCGATGGCGCCGCTGTTCAGCTTCGGGAGGAAGCCCGTGACCGGCGAGGGCACGCCGGACACGCCGCCGATGGCCTCGTAGACCTTCGGAGCGATGATGTCCTCGCTGATCATGCCGGGGTGCTTGCCCTTCAGGTCGGAAGGCACCTTGACCTCGAAGCCCTTGCTCATGACGCGGCCGATGCCGACGTCACCGAAGCCCGCGACGTGGAACTTCTTCTTGAGCTCCTCGTCGTTCAGGATGTCGCCGGCGAGCTTGTCGCGCGCGCTGTCGAGCTCGGCCCAGCTGTTGAACGCGCCCGGCATCTGGAGCGCGATGAAGCGCTTGTCGATGGAGGCGAGGCCCACGGCGGTGATGGCGGAGCCTGCGAGTTGACCACTCTTGATCTTGCCGACCACGCCGCTCTCGGGACCGCCGGTGCCGTTCCAGAGCCAGGAGACCTCGACCTCGTCGTTGGTCTTCTTGGCCACGGCCTTCGACCAGGTCGTGAAGACCTTGCCCCACGGGCTGCGCTTCGGGGCCAGCGTCGCCATCTTCAACGTCGTCTTCGCTTGTGCGACGCCCGCCGTGCCCATGACGACGAACGCGGCGGCCAGGAATGCCGCGAGAACCTTTCGGACCATCTCGAACTACCTCCTCGTAACCTACGGAATGGCTGGTCAGCCGAAGGGCCGCCCGGCTCTCGTGAGACGGGGCGGGCCGAAAAACCCATCAACGTTTATGCGAAAAACCGGCAGGCGGCCAGGCGCGCCCGGCTGAGCCCCCGTTCAGATGCGGTGCGTCAGAGGCGGAAACCGCACTCTTCCTGCCAAACCTTGTTGCCCAGGTAGCGCCGCGCCCGGCGCTTGGCGATGACGTTTTGCAGGCGCGCCTCCGGCAGGTCGTCGCCTGCCGCGAGGATGTCGTTCAGCGTCTTCTCGTAGGCGGCCTTGTCACCCTTGGCGCAGTAGTAGCGCTGGGCGTAGTTCAGGTTCGTCGAGAGGAACTTGCCGCCGTTGATGGCGAGCGCCTTGTCGAAGCTCGCCTTCGACTCGTCGAGCTCCGCCATGGCCGTGCGTGCGTGGTACGAGCCCAGGATGGTGTGGGCCATGCCGTAGACGATCTTGTCGTCGAGCTCGGCGGAGCGCTTGACCATCTCCACGCCGACGTACAGCTCACCGACGATCTCCGGCACGTCCTTCGAGACCGAGACGTGGCCGATCCAGGCGTAGCCGACCCAGAGCAGGTCTTCTGCCTGCTCCTTGTCGGTGAAGTGTTCCTTGAGCCAGGCCGACAGCGTCGACTGGTTGCGCTTGGCTTGCTCGAAGCCCTCCGCGTGGTGGCCGAGCAGCTCGATGCCGTAGTGCTTGGCGCGGGCGAAGCCGGCGCGCGCGCGGAGCAGGTGGTACTCCGCCATCACGTCGTCACCCTTCTCGTAGGCCTCTTCGTAGTCGTCCTCGGTGAAGCCGAAGGACAGACCCGCCCAGCCACGCGTGAGCATGAAGAGCGCGTCCGTGTTGTCCGGCGCGAGCTTGTGGAAGCCCTCGAGCTGGCCGATGCCGGCCGTCGCCACACCGCGCGCGATCTCCCAGTCGTGCAGCGTGTTGACCGCCGCCGACCCGTCGCGCGTGCCCTTGATCTGCCCCTTGAGGAGCATCGCCTTCAAGCACCCGCTGCTGGACAGCGCGAGCGCGGCTGCACACATGAGACCCAGACCCCGTACGAGCTTCATGACGCGCGGGGATAGCCGTCTTCGCCGAGAAATACAATCGCCCGGCGGGGACCACCCGCCCCCGACCTCAGTAATTCCCGGCCAGAATGGCGCAGGCCACGGCGGTCCTGACCCCCGGGTCGTCGTCGGCCAGGGCCGTGGCCGCGTTGGCGAAGTCCCCGAGCGAGAGCAGGCCGCGCGCGGCGACCGTACGAGAGCGGGCCTTGGGCGCGCCGAGCAAGTCCGTGAGCTGCTTTTTCACCCCGGCGTCGCCCGCCGCCGCGAGGGCCGCCCGGGCCTGCAGGCCCAGGTCGTCGTCCTTCTTGGCCAGCTCCCGGAGCCCTTCGACGGCCTTCTGCTTGTGGGCGGCCTCGCCGGCCAGGCGGGCCAACGCCATGACCTTCACTTCCCTGTCGGAGTCCTTCGTCGCCTTCTCGATGGCGGCGAGGGCGTCCTTGTCCGAGCTCGGCACGAGCTGGATGGCCAAGCGGCGCTCGGCCTCGGTGCCTTGCGCCACTGCGCGGATCAGCGCGGCCAAGCCGCTCGCCGCAAAGCGGCCTCGGGTACGCACCAGGGCATGGGCCGCCGTGAGGGCCAGGATGCCCTGCTTGTTCTCCGCGAGGGTGACGAGCTGGTGCTCGCCGCCCGCGGAGAATGACGCGGGCATCGCCCAGGCGTCGATGATGGTGATGCGGGTGGTCTCGTCGGCGCGCTCCCAGTGGTCGCGCAGCGCGAGCACGGCCCGCTCACCGCCGATGGCCCCGACCGCGCGCGTGGCGTGGCCCTTGCTCACCGGGTCGGGATCCAGCCGCGCGGCTTCGAGCGCAGGCTCGAGATCGTCCGTCGAGCGCGCCTCCACGGCCGCACGCAGGGCGCTGCGGCGCACGCGCTCGTCCGGGTCGAGAAAGAGCTTGCGCCTGAGGAGCGCGTGCTCCTTGCCGGTCGCGGCTCGCGCCGCGACTGCGCGCCACGCGCCGCTGGAGGCATCGCGATGGCGCCGCACCAGCTCGCCGCCGTCACGCCGCCCGAGCTCGAACAACGTGAGCGTCGCCTCGGCCGCGGCGTCGTCGGCCTGCTCGGCCCGCGCTTCGAGGACGCGGAGCAGCGGGTTGGCGCAGGAGCGCACGTCCTTGATGCGGTCGACCGCAGCGCTGCCGGTGGCCGAGCGCACCTCACGCCCGGCGACGGCGCGGGCCAGATCCTCCACCGTCGACTTGTCGAGGCGCCCGGACTCGCGGCTCTGCTTCACGTCGCGCTTGAGCGAAGCCAGATCCCCGTGTAGGGCGGTCTCAACGACCCCAGCGGTGCCGCAGCCGGTGACGGTCAGAGCGATGGCGACGAACCAGTGGGCAGAGCGCATGTGCCGTGGGGAGCATCTCTAGCACATGAGGACCGAGGTCGTCGTCAACGCGAACGCGGCGGCTTTTGCCGCGGATCCGCGGCTCTGTCGCGAGGTCGAGCGGGCGGCGCGCGGGGCGTCCAGGGTGGTCGTGACGCGCTCCCTCGAAGAGCTCCGGAGCGCGACGGACGAGATGAAGCGGGCGGGCGCGGCTCGCGTGGTCCTGTGCGGGGGTGACGGCACGTTCATGGCCGGGGTCACCGCGCTCTCCGCCAGTGGTTTCGATCCGCTGCCGGAGCTGTGCTTCGCGCCCGGGGGTACCGTGGCGACCGTCGCGAAGAACCTCGGGCGGCAGCGCGGGCTCCTGCCCACGGTGCGCGCCGCGACCAGCGTGCCCGCCGGGCTGACGCGCGCCCTGCACCCGACGCTGTCGGTCGTGGAGACGGGCGGCGCGCGGCGCGTCGGCTTCATCTTCGGCACCGGTCTGGTGGCGCGCTTCTTCCGCCGCTACTACGACGGCGGCGCCGGGGGATACGGCGCTGCCGCCCGCATCGTCGGGCGCGTGTTCGTCGGCTCCTTCGTCGGGGACGCGTACTCGCGCAGCGTGCTGGATCCCTTGCCCTGCACGCTCTCGGTCGAGGGGCGCGAGCTGTCGCCGCGGGCGTACAGCTTGGTGGTCAGCGCGGTGGTCCGAGACCTGGGTCTGCACATGCTGGTCACTCATCGCGCCGGCGAGGATCCGAAGCGACCGCACTTGGTCGCCTCGCCGCTCTCGGCTCGAAAGCTCGGTCCGCAGGCGCCGCGCGTGCTCGCCGGCCGGCGCCTGCGGGGGGCCGGCTGCTTCGACGACCTGGTCGGAGACTTCGTGCTGCGCTTCCCCGAGGGGCCCGGGCCCTATGTGCTCGACGGCGAGCTGCTCTCCGCGGCGGAGGTCCGCGTGACTGCCGGGCCGACGATTCGGGTCTTGGTCTGACCCGTCAGTTCACGCTGCTGCTGGCGCCCTTCTGGCCCGCCTCGCCGCGGGCGGAGGCGGCGAGCTCGTCGCGCCGCTGCAGCGCGGCCGCGACGAAGTGGCTGAACAACGGGTGTGCCGCCATGGGTCGGCTCTTGAACTCCGGGTGGAACTGGCAGCCGACGAAGTGCGGGTGGTCCGGCAGCTCGACGATCTCGACCAGGCGCCCGTCGGGGCTGGTCCCGGAGAGCACGAGGCCCGCCTTGGTGAGCGGCTCGCGGTACTCGTTGTTGAACTCGAAGCGGTGCCGGTGGCGCTCGCTGATCTCGCCGGCGCCGTAGATCTGCGCGGCGCGGCTGCCCGAGAGCAGCGTGCAGGGATACGCGCCGAGGCGCATCGTGCCGCCCTTGTCCTTCACGCCTTGCTGATCGGGCATCAGGTCGATGACCGCGTGGGGCGCGTCCTTCTGGAACTCCGTGGAGCTCGCGCCCTTCAGGTTGCAGACGTGGCGCGCGTACTCGATCACCGCGAGCTGCATGCCGAGGCAGATGCCGAAGAACGGCACCTTGTTCTCGCGCGCGAAGCGGATGGCGGCGATCTTCCCCTCGACGCCGCGATCGCCGAAGCCGCCGGGCACCAGGATGGCATCCAGGCCGCTCAACATGGCCGGAGCGCTGCCGCGCTCGATCTGCTCCGAGTCGATGTACTCGAGCTCCACCGAGCAGTCGTGCGCGAGCCCGCCGTGGACCAGCGCCTCGTGCAGCGACTTGTAGCTGTCCTTCAGGTGCACGTACTTGCCGACCACGCCGATCTTCACGCTGGCATTGGCGGGCTTCTTGAACTTCTCGACCGTACGCTTCCAGTGGTTGAGCTCGGGCTCGCGCGACCAGATGTTCAGGCGCTCCGTGATCACGGTGTCCAGGCCCTCGGCGTGAAGCACCAGAGGCAGCTCGTAGATGCAGCCGACGTCGACGGCGCTGATCACGCTGCCTACGGGCACGTTGGAGAAGAGGGCGATCTTCTCCTTCAGGCCGCGGGCGATGGGGCGATCGCAGCGACAGATGAGGATGTCCGGCTGGATGCCGATTTCACGCATTTCCCGCACGGAGTGCTGGGTCGGCTTGGTCTTCAGCTCGCCGGCCGTGGGGATGAAGGGCACCAGCGTGACGTGGACACTGATCGCGTTCTCGTGGCCCGCCTCGAGCTTGAGCTGGCGGATGGCCTCGAGGAACGGAAGCGACTCGATGTCGCCGACGGTGCCGCCGATTTCGACGATGGCGATGTCGGCGCCGGACGTCGCGGCCTTCACGCGCGCCTTGATCTCGTCGGTGATGTGAGGAATCACCTGGACCGTCGCGCCCAGGTACTCCCCGCGGCGCTCCTTGCTGATCACGGCCTCGTAGATGCGCCCCGTCGTGATGTTGGCCTGGCGGGTGAGACGGCACGCGGTGAAGCGCTCGTAGTGCCCGAGATCGAGATCCGTCTCGGCGCCGTCGTCGGTCACATAGACTTCGCCGTGTTGGTACGGCGACATCGTCCCCGGATCGACGTTGATGTACGGGTCGAGCTTCATGTGCGTGACCCGGAGGCCGCGGGCCTCCATCAACGCACCGATCGAAGCGCTGGCCAGCCCCTTGCCGATGGAGGAGACGACTCCGCCGGTGATGAATACGAACTTCGTCCGTCGACTCACCGTGCGACCTCCAAGCGTGGCGGATTAACACGCCCGAGGCAGATTGGCACCCCTGTTTTGACGGAAGCAGCATCCTCGCGGAAACGTTGGCCCGGGAGCGCGCGAAAAGTTCGTGAAACTCGTCGCGCGCCGTTTCACGGAAGCGCGAAGTAGCGCACGTGGGACTTGCCGCTCGCGTTGTCCGCGTAGCTGACGTGGCGCACGCCGCCTCGTGTCGCGAGGCCGATGTAGTCGCCGAGCCAGACCTGTGTCGGCCGCGTGCCCAGAAAAGTGATCGGTGCCTTGGCGACCACGCTCGGTGGCCAGGTCAGCGCGTCGCCGGAGGTCGCGATGCGCAAGCTACCGCCCGGGTCCGGAGTCTGGCTCCCGCCGGCGTAGTAGAGGAGCGAGAAGCGCCCGTCGTCGCCGCGCGCGAGCTGCGCGTGCAGGAAGCGCGTGCCGGCGGTCGCGTCCTCGGCGAACGCGTGGCTCCCGAAGCTCAGGCCGCCGTCGTCGGAGCGCGCGACGCGCAGGTGGAGCGCGCGCGGGCTCTCGGCGGGGTCGAAGGGCTCCTTGCCGATGCCGTACGCGACCCAGAGCTTGCCGCCGTGTGCGGCGCAGGTCGGGTCGTCGAAGGTCGCGGGGTCCTCGGTAGCGAGCGAGACCTGAGCGAGGGGCGTCCAAGTCTTGCCGGCGTCGTCGCTGGCTTGATGACCGATGGCTCCGTTGACCCAGTGCACGACGTGGAGGCGCCCGGTCTGGCGGTCGACGCACGGGTAGAGCAGGTACCCTTCGGTCGAGCCGAGGGTGGTGGTGGCGAAGGTCTTCCCGCCGTCCTCGCTCACCGACAGCCGCTGGCTCGCGCCGGCGTTGTCGGTCCAGGTCACGAACAGGCGCCCGGCCCCATCCGTCACGCTCCACGGCTTGTCGATGCTGTCCCCGGGGACAGGGCCGCTCACGTCCACCGGCGCGGCGAAGGCCGTGGAGCCCGGCTCCGCGCTGGCCGAGTAGATCCGCATGTCGTAGGGCGCGCCCCCCGCGTCGCGACGTAGGCCCGCCCAGGTGAGGAAGAAGCGCCCGGCGTCGTCCGCGGCGGCGACCGGATCGGTGCCGCGACGACCGTCGGGAGACTCCAGGATCTGCGCGGCCTGCCAGGCGCCGGTATGGAACGCGTAGCCGATCTTCGTCACGCCGCTCTTCACCGCGATCCAGGTCGCGAGCATCGCTCCGTTCGGCGCCACTCCGAGGTGCGTCTCGGTCTCGAAGTCGGATTGCGTGGACGCGCTGATGAGCTCGTGGGCGTCGCTCGCGTCCGACGCGTCCGCTTCGACGGCCGCGTCCACACCGGCCTCCGCGGGCAGGTGGCGCCGCTCTTCGAGGTCGTCGCTGCACGCGAAGGCGATGACCAGCGGAGCCAGCAGGACGAAGCGCACACGCCCTCAGAAGCGCCCGACGACCCCGAGGCCGACGCCGTCTTTGCCGCCGACGTACGGGGCCGGACGGACGAAGCCCTGCTCGCGCTGGAGGCGCGGCAACGGCCTGCGCCGCGGCGCGGCCGCGGGCTCCTGCGTCGGCATGAACAACGCTTCCGCCGCGACCAGCACGCCGCCCGTCTGCCCCACGGCGTCCATCGTGGTCAGGATGGCGCGCAGCACCACGGTGAACATCGAGCAGCCAGGATCGTCGTCGGCGCAGCCCGTCTCGGCCAGCGCCATCCAGGGGCCAGCGACCGGGATGCGCAGGTCCTGGGCGCCCGGCGCGTCGGGCCAGGCGTACGAGAAGCCGAGGGCGGCGCCGTACCAGGCAGAGGTCACGCCGAGGCCGACCAGCGCCAGGCTCCACTGCGCGCTGGGCGGCGGGTAGACCCCCGTGTCCACGCGAGCGGGGCGCTCGGGCTCGTCGGCTCGCGCCGAGCCGGAGAGGCCGGAGCTCGCGAGAACGAGGCACAGAGCGGGGAGGGCGAAGCGGGACCGCACGGGCAGCTTTTCGCCGGGCCGGCCGCGGAATGCAAGCGGGACGTCAGGGCAGCTTCGCGATGCTCAGCCAGCGCCCCTCGGCGGAGAGCCCGAACCCTGCGGCGCGCTCGGACACGACCGCGACTTGGTCCTCGTGCCAGAGCGGCAGCACGGGCAGGTCGCGCTGCATGCGCTCCGCGACCAGGGCGTAGAGCGCCCCGCGCTCCTTCGCGTCACGGGTGGCGCCGGCGGCGTCGAGCCAGCGACCGACCTCGGCGTCCCGGTAGCGCGCGCGGTTCTTGCCCTCGCCGCCCTCTCCCGGAACGCCGCGTGGATGGAAGAACCACGCGAGCACGTTGGGCTCGGTGAGCTCCGGCATCTGCAGCGTGGCCATCTCGAAATCCCCTGCGTCGAGCCGTGCCAAGAGCACACCGAAGTCCAAGCTCACGACCCGGACGAGAAGCCCCGCGTCCCCGAGCATCTGAGCGATGGCTCGCGCGACGGTCACGCGCAGGCGGTCCGTGCTCGTCACCAGCGTGACCGGCGGCAGGCGCGAGAGCAGCGCGCGCGCTGCCTCCGGGTCGTAGGGCTCGCTCGCCGCTCCCGCCGGCGCGGCCCAGTGCCCTTCGGGCAAGAGCCAGCGCGCCCTCTGGGCCCGACCCGCGAACAGCGTCCGCACGATCTGGTCGCGATCGATGGCGCGAGCCACCGCGCGTCGCACCTCGGGGCGATCGAAGGGCGGCCGCTCGTTCTGGAACAGCAGGTAGCTCACGTTGGCGCCGCGTTCGGCGCGCACCGCGAGCCCCGAGCGACCTTCGAGCGTCGGCAACAGCGCCGGTGACAGCGCATTCGGCGCGACGTCGGCGCGCCCTGCCAGGAGGCGCAGCGCCCGAGCATTCTCGTCGCGGATGCTGCGCACGACCACGGCGTGCGCGGGGCGCGGCAGGACACCGGTGTCAGCCGGCTCGAGCTCCACCGCCGACGGCGACGCCCTCGCGATCCGGTACGGACCCAAGCCGTCGAGACCACCGAGCGGGCGCGGTGCCGAGCGCGCCTGATCGGCGCGCAAGATCGGCAGCTCGAGATCCGTCAGCAACGTGGCGCGCGCGCTCCGGAGTGTGATCCGGACCCCGCTCGTGCCCGAGGGCGTGCAGCTGCCGATGGCCTTCACGACCGCGCGGTGGGGGCTGCCGAGCTTCGGATCCGAGACGGCGTCGAGCGTGGCACACACGTCCGCGGGCGACAGGGACGTGCCGCCGTGAAAGCGGAGCCCGGGACGCAGCTCCAGCTCGAGCGTCCGCTCGTCCGCGAAGCGCCAGCTCTTCGCGGCCAGGGGCACCGGAGCCAGGCTGGTCGGGTCGAGGCCGATCAGCCCGGCGTGCACCAACCGCGTGGTCTTCACGTCGTAGGCCCGGGTCGAGAAGCGCGGGTCGAGCGTGGAGATCTCCTGCGGCACCACGATCTCCAGGGGCCGGCCCTGGTCCTCGCCCGGGGGCGCGCAGCCCGCCACCAAGAGGACGCCGAGAGCGAGCGCGCGCTGCACGCCCGGGTCATAGACCAAGCCCGAGAGCCGCGCGACTTTCGCTCTCCGCGGAATCCCTGGGAACTCGACCAGCGTTGGGATCGACGCTATCTCCCGAGGGCCGATGCGCCGGAGTCTCTGGGTCCTGTTCCTCGCCGCCGTCTTCGCGGCGGGTTACCCGGGGCCGGCGCGCGCCGAGCCGGTGGCGCCTGCGGCGACGGCGCCGGGGAAGACCGCTCTGGAGCGGGAGCTCGACCGGCTCGCCGCGTGGGTCGAGAAGGAGAAGGGCGAGCTCACGGCGCAGGTCGTCGAGGTCGAGACGCGTCGTGTGCTGGCGGAGAAGAGCCCAGCGCTCTCGCTGAACCCGGCGTCCAACGCCAAAGTGCCCACGGCCGCTGCTTTGCTCGCCAAGCTGGGGCCCGACTTCCGCTTCACGAGCGGGCTCTACGGTGTCGTCAAGGACGGGAACGTCGAGCGCCTGGTGCTGCGCTCGAACGGCGACCCCAGCCTCTCGAGCGCGGATCTCGAGAAGCTCGTGAAGGCGCTCCTCGACGCCGGGGTCAAGCGCGTGGGCGAGGTGCTCGTCGACCAGAGCGCGTTCGACTCGCGCTTCATCCCGCCGGCGTTCGAGCAGCAGCCCGCGGAGTGGGCGCCCTTCCGCGCGCCGGTGAGCGCGGTCTCCGTGAACGGGAACGCCTTCGCCGTCAGCGTGGAGCCGGGCGAGCTCGGCCAACCTGCCAAGGTGAGCGTCGACCCGGCGGGCTACGTCGAGGTCGAGGGCAAGCTGCTCACGGAGAAGAAGGGGAAGGGCAGGAAGCTCTCCGTCGAGATGCGCCCGAACGGCAGCGCGCTCGCCATCCGGCTCGCGGGTCACGTCGCCGCCGATGCCAAGCCGCAGAGCTTCGCCAAGCGTGTGGACGATCCGCGGCTTTTCGCTGGGTTCGTGCTGCGCGCGCTGCTCAAGCGACGTGGCATCGCGGTGGAAGGCGGCGTCGGCGAGGGCGGCAAGCCCGAGAAGGGTGCGCTCGCGGAGAAGAAGAGCGAGCCGCTCTCCGTCCTGCTCCGCGAGGTGGGCAAGTCCAGCGACAACTTCTACGCCGAGACGTTGCTCAAGGTGCTGGGCGCCGAGACCACACGCCGTCCGGGCGCGAGCGCCGACGGCGCCGCAGCGGTCCGGGGCTGGCTCGAGTCGCTGGGCGCGACGGATGCGGGAACGAAGCTGACGAACGGTTCTGGTCTGTTCGACGCGAACCGCCTGAGCGCGGCCTCACTCGTCACGGTGCACCTCGCCGCCTCCCGAGACCCCAAGTTCGGCCCGGCCTTCCTGGACCAGCTCGCGGTCGGCGGCGTGGACGGCACGCTTCGCAACCGCTTCCGGGGGAAGCTCGCCAAGAAGGTCCGGGGCAAGACCGGGACGTTGGCTCGTGCCCATTCGCTCACTGGCCTGGTCATCGGTGACGACGGCAAGCCGCGCCTGGCCTTCGCGCTCGTGATCAACGGCATCGCCGGCAAGGCCGACGAGCAGCGACGCAGGCTCGACCGCGTGGTGGAGCGGGCGGCGGCGTCCAAGTGACCCTCGCGACGCGGCACGAGCTCGGCAGCGCCTACCGCGAGGTGCTCGCGCTCTCGGGCGGCGCGCTGGGGATTGCGCGGAAGGACCACCTGCTCTCGCTGTTCTCTGGCGAGGACGACGTCGTGCACCTCGACCTGGAGGGTCGCTTGCACCGCGCGTGGCTCGGTGGGCGATCGTTCCAGCGTGGGCTCGACGGTCGCGTGCGACGGGTGTCGGTCTCTGGAGCCGAGCGTTCGCTCCAGGTGGAGGTGTTGCCCGCCGGCGACTCGGCGCGCGTGCTCGAGCGTGTCGCCGAAGTCGTCGCTCGTGTCGCACGCGAGCTCCCGTCCGGGACCGACCCAGCCCTGGCCGATCCGCTCGAGCGAGCGATCGAGCAGGCTCGCCCGGGTGCCGTCGCCGTCGAGGCCGAGCGCTTCCGCTCCGCCTACGAGCCCGTCCCGATCCTGCCTCCTGACCAGCACCGCGCGCTCGTCGTCCAGCTCACCTCGGGCTGCTCCTGGAACCGCTGCACGTTCTGCCATCTCTACCGCGACGCGAGCTTCGCCATGAAATCGCCCGAGGCGCTCGGCGAGCACGTGCAGAAGGTGCTCGACCTGGTCGGGCGCGCGCTGCCGCTGCGTCGAGGTATCTTCCTCGGCCAGGCGAACGCGCTGGTGCTGGCCCAGGACAAGCTCGTCCCACTTCTCCGTGTGCTCGCTCGCGAGCTCGAGCGCGCGGGCGCACCCCAGGGTCTCGGTCGCCTGGCCGCGTTCGTGGACGCCTTCACGCGACCGAAGAGCGTCGACGAATGGCGGGAGCTCCGCGACCTCGGGCTCCGCGGCGTCTCACTGGGGCTCGAGAGCGGGAGCGCCGAGGTCCTGCGGACCCTGGGAAAGCCCGCAGAGATCGACGACGCCGTCGCGCTCGCCGGCTCTTTGCGCGACGCCGGTGTGAAGCTCGGCGTGATCGTCCTCGCAGGCGCCGGCGGGAGGCGGCTCGCCCTGCGCCACGTGGAAGACACCGTCGAGACGCTCCAGCGCATGGAGCTCGGGGCGGGCGATCGCATCTACCTCTCGCCGCTGTCGGTCGAGCCCGAGTCGACGTTCGCGAAGAGCCTCACCCAGCTCGATGCGCTGTCGCGCGGGGAGATCTCCGCAGAAGCCGAGGAGCTGCGCGCGCGCCTGCGCTCCGCGGGGGTGCGCGTCCCGATCGCGCTCTACGACGTCAGACGGTTCGTGTACTGAAGAGCTGTCCAGATTTGGACAGCTCTTCAGCGAGCAAAGCGAGGTCGAGGCGGCGGAGGGACGGAGCCGCCGATGCTTGGACGGCTCGGCGCTTCGCCGCGCGCCTCGCGCGCCGCGGCCTCGCGCTCGCGCTCCTGCTTCCTGACGCGCCAGATCCCCCAGCCGACGAAGGCGCCGATCAGGGTCAGGGGCAAGAGGCTCAAGAAGATGGTCGAGCCCACGAAGGCGTTGCGGGTCGCCTCGCTGGTCGCGGTGCCGCAGACGGGGCAGGCGAGCGCTGCCGCGGGCGCGAACAGCACACACACGGCAACGAGCGTGGCGAGGTGGCGGCTCACAGGTACACCCTCCAGTAGAGGACGGGCCAGAGGCAGACCACGAAGTACCAGTAGATGCGCGTGCCCGTGAAGAAGCTCGGGGCCAGATCGTCCCGCTTGGCTCGCGCCCAGGCCACCCCGAGCGCGGCGAGGCCGGCGATGGCATGGAGCGCGTGGGCGCCGACGACCAGGTAGAAGAAGCTGCCGTGGGGGCTCGAGCGCAGGGTCAGTCCTTCGCGGATGAGCTTCGCCCACTCCCAGCCCTGGAAGAGCACGAAGCCCGCGCCGAGCAGCAAGGCGAGCCCCGTCATCTGCGCGGCGCGCCGCATCGAATCGCGCTGCGCCCGCGCCGCGAAGAACAAGGCGACGCCGCTGGCCAAGAGCGCACCCGTGTTCACCGCGGTGGCCTCGATGGGGAGCCGCGGCTGGCCGGGCGGGGGCCAGGCGCCACCGGCGCTGATGCGAGTGATGGTGAAGGCGCTGATCAGGGCGCCGAAGAACATGATCTCGCAGGCAACGAAGATCGCCATGCCCACCACGGCGTTCGACGCTATCGGCGTGCGGCGAGGCGCAATGCCCGAGCTTCGATCCATGCCGACGGCCGCCGTGGTCATGCGTCAGTGCGCCTTGTGCGGGTCGTGCTTGTTCGCCTCGAGGGCGCGCTTGACCTCTTGCTCGGCCGCTTCGTTACGCCAGTTGTGGCCCTTGTGCTTCATCACGTCCGGCGAGGTGCCGGCGAAGAAGAGCACCATGAACGCGACCATGGTCAGGAGCAGGTAGACCACGTAGCGGCGCTCGACGGCGAGGTGCATGAAGTTCTTCGCCACCATGTAGGCCTTCACCAGCGCGATACCGAAGGCGGTGATCAGCGTCAGCAGGGGGTGACCGAGCATCGGGCCGATCACGCTGACGACCAGCAGCACGACCAGGATGGCCCAAATCTGCACGTAGAACATGTCGCCGTGGTGCTCGGCGTGGTGCGCCGACCCGTGGCCGTGGTCGCGCTTCGGGGGCGGGTGGACGCTGGCGGCCTTGGCCTTGGGCGCCGACGGCGGTGGCTCGCTTGCCTTGGCCTTCGCCTCGGCGCCCTCGTCCTCCGAGCCCTGGTCGCTCGATGCCGCGTCCGCGGAGGCGTCCGACTTCGCCGCTTCGGCCTCGCCCGAGTCGCGCTCTCCGGCCTCGGCGGCCGTCTCGTCCTTCTTGGAGTCGTCTTTGGCGGACATGTCTCAGCGCCTCACTTCGCGATGTAGAGCAGCGGGAACAAGAAGATCCAGACGATGTCGACGAAGTGCCAGTAGTTGCCGATGAGCTCCACCCGCTGGAGCTCCTTGCCCTTCGCCGCGTCGGCGGCCACGAAGCCCATGATCACCACGCCGGCGATGACGTGCATGGCGTGGAGCCCGGCTGCCGTGTAGTAGAACGACCAGAATGCGTTCGTGGTCAGCACGAAGCCGTGCGAGATCTCGATGGTCCACTCCACGCTCTTCACCAGGGCGAACACGATGCCGCCGAGCATGGTGAAGAGCAGGAGCTTCGCCGCGCGCTGCCCGTCCTTGCGCTCCGCCGCCTGGTGGGCGAGCACCGCCGAGAGGCTGGACGAGAGCAGGACCAGCGTGTTGAAGGCGCCGATCCAGGTGTTGGTGTTCGCGGCGTAGTTCCCGAACTCCGGGTGGCCGAGGCGGTGCATCACGTAGGACGCGAGCAGCCCGCCGAAGATCACGATTTCCGAGGCGATCACCCACCAGACGGCGAGCCGCCCGGTCGGGATGCCCGTCACGCTGCGCGTGGTTGCGATGGGCTTGCTCATTCCGCCGCCTCCTTCGCCGCTTCACCCTTGCCCTCCGGGGGCTCGTCCTGCGGCCAGTAGTCGAGCTTGCGGCCGGGGACCGAGTACTCGTAGGGGCCGCGGTACACCGTGGGCAGCACGGCGAAGTTGCCGTGCGGGGGCGGCGAGGGTGCCGTCCACTCCAGTGTGTTGGCGAGCCAGGGGTTCTTGTCCGCCTTCTTGCCGGACAGGATGCTCTTGATGAAGTTGTAGAAGAAGATGGTCTGCGCGACGAACATCACCACCGTCGCGACGGTGGCGAGCGCGCGGAGGTTCTGCAGGTCCGGCCGTGCCAGGTCGGGGAACCTGTTGTAGTCCGGGATGCGCCGGTGGTCGCCCGCCGCGCCCGTGATGAAGAGCGGGATGAAGATGAAGTTGAAGGCGACGATGGTGATCCAGAAGTGGAGCTTGCCCAGCTTCTCGTCCATCATCTTGCCGAACATCTTGGGGAACCAGTAGGTCACCCCGCAGAACGTGCCGATGATGGCGATGGGCACGAACGTGTAGTGGAAGTGCGCGAGCACGAAGTACGTGTCGTGGAAGTAGATGTCCGACCCGCTCGAGCCGAGGTAGATGCCCGTCACGCCGCCGATCAGGAACTCCGCCACGAAGGCCAGCGCCCAGAGCATGGGCGTGGTCAGGCGGATGGACCCTCCGTAGAGCGTGGCGATGGTCACGAACATCATCTCGGCGATGGGCACCGAGATGAGCACGGTGGTCACCGTGAACACGTTCGCCATGCGCGGGTCGATGCCTGCCACGAACTGGTGGTGCGCCCAGACGAAGAAGCTCAGGATGCCGGTGGCGAAGGCCGTGTAGAGCACGGTCTTGTAGGCGAACACCTTCTTGCGGGAGAAGACGGCGATCACGTCGATGACCACGCCGACGGCGGGCAGGAGCACCACGTAGACCTCGGGGTGCCCGAAGAACCAGAACAGGTGCTGCCAGAGGATGGGGTCGCCGCCGCGCACGGGGTCGTAGAAGCCGGTGCCGAGCTGCTGGTCGAAGAACAGCATCACCGCGCCAGCGACCAGCGGGCCGACGGACGCCATGAACACGATGCTCGCGACCACGATCATCCAGATGACCACCGGGATGTCGGACCACTTCATGCCCGGCGACCGCGAGTTCATCACGGTGGTCACGAAGTTGATGCCGCCGAGCAAGAAGGCGACGAACTCGAGGGCGACCGCGAGGAGCCAGAGCGACGAGCCGGCGGGCGTCAGGTTGTACTGGTGCTTCGCCGAGAGCGGCGGGTAGGCCGTCCAGGCGCCGCCGAAGCCGCCGTTCGGCACGAGGAACGACGCGATCAGCACCAGCGCGCTGATCAGGAAGATCTGGTAGCTCAAGCGGTTGATCCGCGGGAACACCATGTCGTCGCAGCCGATCATCAGCGGGATCAGGAAGTTCCCGAAGGCGGCGATCAAGACGGGCATCGCCACCCAGAAGATCATGATGGTGCCGTGGTTCGTGACCAGCGCGTTGTACTCGTTGGGCGAGACGAGGCCGAAGCCCGGCACGCTCTTGCCCGGGAAGCCGAGCTGCATGCGGAAGGCGTAGGCGAAGTAGCCCCCGATGATGGCCATGGCCATCCCGGTGAACAGGTACTGAAAGGCGATGATCTTGTGATCCGTCGACCAGCAGTACTTCTTGAACCAACCTTCTTCGTGGTGCGCGTCGTGACTCATGGCTCAGGGGGCCTTGGCGCTGGCGAGCCGTTTCTGGGACTGCTCGGCGATCCATGCGGCGTGTGCCGCGGGTGACTCGATGACGATCCGGGCGGGCATGAGCCCGTGTCCGACGCCGCAGATCTCGGCGCACTGGATGTCGAAGCTGCCGGTCTTGGTGGGCTTGAACCAGCCC
>Ga0233425_10004273_pt1 | contig 24230 bp, 19 predicted proteins | sample Watercolumn_Towu_2_FD_181712 | JGI IMG/M metagenome (GOLD analysis project Ga0233425, IMG submission 181712) | Freshwater microbial communities from Lake Towuti, South Sulawesi, Indonesia - Watercolumn_Towuti2014_140_MG | ecosystem: Environmental > Aquatic > Freshwater > Lake | place... | reverse complement strand
CCTTGACATAACCTGGTTTTAACAGGATACTTCGAGGTCAGCAGGCGGTTCGATCCGCCGAGTATTATATAAAGGAGAACTGTAATGTGTGAACAACTCGAGTGGGGGGGAAACCCTACTCCCCTAAAAGTGATGGATTTAACCCTACGTGATGGAACTCAATCCCTGTTTGCCACCCGGATGCGCACCGAAGACATGATCGAAATTGCGGAGATGATGGACGAGGCCGGCTTCTGGGCCATGGAGGTGTGGGGTGGAGCCACCTTTGATGCCATGAGCCGATTCTTGGGTGAAGACCCTTGGGAACGGCCCCGGACCCTGCGTAAATATGCCAAGAAGACCCCTTTTTCCATGCTGTTGCGGGGACAGAATCTGGTGGGCTACCGGAATTATGCCGATGATGTGGCCCGGGAATTTGTCGACCTGTCCTGTGAGGCGGGAATCAATGTTTTTCGGACCTTTGATGCCTTGAATGATTATCGCAACTTTGAAACGGTCGTGGAGCGCATCAAGGCCAACAAGCAGCATTTCCAGGGAACAATCTGTTATTCCTTAACCGAACGACGCATGGGCGGCCCGGTTTTTAATCTGGAATACTATTTAACCAAGGCCCAGGAACTGGAGGCCATGGGTGCCGACAGCATCTGCATCAAGGACATGGCCGGACTTATCGCCCCCTATGATGCCTTTGATTTAGTCAGTGCCTTGAAGAAACAGTGTAATATCCCCATTCACCTGCACAGCCATTATACCAGCGGCATGGCCTGCATGAGCATGCTCAAGGCGGCCGAGGCCGGTGTGGATATCATCGACTGCTGTCTGGCCCCCTTTGCCCTGCGGACCAGCCATCCGGCCGTGGAGCCGATCATTGTCGCCCTGGAAGGCACCCCCAGGGCAACCGGTCTTTCTTTGCGAAAGATGCTGGCCATGGGAGACGTTTTGGAAAAGATCGCCCCCAAATATCGTGATTACTGGATGCCCAACCAGATGAACGTCATCGATACCGGGGTGCTCGTCCATCAGGTGCCGGGAGGTATGATCAGCAATCTGGTCAGTCAGCTCAAGGAAGCCAAGGCCCTCCACCGTCTCCATGAAGTCTATCAGGAAGTGGCCGTGACGCGGAAAGAAATGGGCACTCCGCCCCTGGTCACCCCCACCAGCCAGATCGTCGGTGTCCAGGCGGTGCTCAATGTCCTTTTCGGCAAATATAAGATGGTCACCAATGAATCCAAAGGGATCCTCTATGGCCTTTATGGAAAAACCCCCACGGAGCCGGACCCGGAGGTGCGGGCCAAGGCCCTTAAAAAATTCTCCCGAGGTTCCGAGCCGATCACCTGTCGTCCGGCTGATGTCCTGGAGCCTGAACTGCACCATGCCCAAGAACGGGTCAAAGACATTCCCGGAGCCGACAAGTTTGATGTCATGACTGCGGCCATCTATGATCAAACCGGCACCAAGTTTGTGCGGATCAAGCATGGTCTGGAACCCCTGCCGGCGGCGATGAAGGGCAAGACCCTGGAAGATGTGGCCCAGGAAGATAAGATCATTGCCGAATGTAAAAAGCAGGCCCAAGAAGCCCAAAAGAAATAAGTAACCTAATTTTTAATCCTTTAATAGGACAAGGAGAACTCTCATGCTACCTAAATTAACTGTTATCGGGGCCGGGAATGTCGGTGCCACCTGCGCACAGCGGGCTGCCGAAAAAGAACTGGCCCATGTGGTTCTGGTTGATATTGTCGACGGTCTGCCTCAGGGCAAAAGTCTGGATCTGTGCGAAGCCGCCCCGGTTGAAAAACATGATGCCAGGGTAACCGGTTCAAACACCTTTGAAGCCACCAAAGATTCCGCTGTGATTATCGTCACAGCCGGGATTGCTCGAAAACCGGGGATGAGCCGGGACGATCTGATCAAGACCAACGCGGGCATCGTCGATGCAGTGGTTAAAGAAGCGGCCAAGTATTCCCCCAATGCCGTCTTAATCGTCGTCAGCAATCCCCTGGATGCCATGTGTCATGTGGCCCTGAAGGCCAGCGGCTTTCCGCCCGCTCGCGTCATCGGAATGGCCGGGGTGCTTGATTCGGCCCGTTTCCGCTATTTCATCGCCGAGGCCCTGGACGTCAGCGTCGAAAACTGTCAGGCCTTTGTTCTGGGCGGACATGGGGACACCATGGTCCCTTTGCCACGGCTTTCCAGTGTCAGCGGCATTCCCCTGCCGGAACTGCTCCCCCAGGACAAAATCGACGCCCTTTGCCAACGTACGGCTCAAGGCGGGGCGGAGATCGTCGGTCTCTTAAAAACGGCCAGTGCCTTTTATGCCCCGGCCAGTGCCGCTGTGGAAATGGCCGAGTCCATCCTCAAAGACAAGAAAAAAATCCTCCCCTGTGCCGCCTATCTCACCGGCCAGTACGGCTACCAGGATTTGTTTATCGGCGTCCCGGTCAAATTGGGCAAAGGAGGGGTAGTTCAGGTCATGGAAATCAAACTGACTCCGGATGAAAAGGCCGCTTTGGATAAGAGCGCCGAGGCCGTCCAGGGATTGGTTACGATTTTAGGAGAGTTAGGATTTTAGACATATCCTTGGACCCGACCAATGAAGTTAAAAAATTAAAGTGAACAGGTGACTCATGACTAATGAAGAACGCATCAAAGAACTGATCGAGCTCAACGCCCAAGCCGAATTGGGCGGAGGCCAGGACAAAATCGACAGCCAACACCAGAAAGGGAAATTGACCGCCCGGGAACGGATTGAATATCTCCTGGACAAAGGGACCTTCCAGGAAATGGATAAATTTGTGGTCCATCGCTGCACGGACTTCGGCATGGAAAAGCAAAAAATTTTCGGGGACGGCGTGGTCACCGGCTACGGAAAAATCAACGGCCGGCTGATCTATGTCTTTTCCCAGGATTTTACCGTCTTCGGCGGAAGCCTGAGCGGTCCTTTCGGCGAGAAGGTCTGCAAGGTCATGGATCTGGCCTTGCGTAACGGGGCGCCGATGGTCGGTTTGAATGATTCCGGCGGGGCCCGTATTCAGGAAGGCGTAGTCAGTTTGGGGAGTTACGGAGAAATCTTTAAACGCAACGTCCTCAGTTCCGGGATTATTCCTCAGATCTCGGCGATTATGGGCCCCTGTGCCGGCGGGGCGGTCTATTCACCGGCCATTACCGACTTCATCGTCATGGTCGAAAAGACCAGCCACATGTTCATTACCGGCCCACAGGTTATTAAGGCCACCACCCATGAGGATGTGGAACCGGAGGCCCTGGGCGGGGCCATCCGCCACAACACCACCAGCGGGGTAGCTCACTTTGCGGCCAAAGACGACAAAAAAGCCCTGGATATGATCAGGGAACTGTTATCCTTTCTTCCCCAGAATTGTAACGAAGCGCCCCCTATCAGGGTCCCCAAGGATGATCCGGACCGGATCGACATGAACCTCCGGGAGATCATCCCCGACAACCCCAGGACTCCTTATGACATGAAGAAGATCATCCTTTCGGTAGTGGACGACAACCATTTTTTTGAAGTTCAGAAATTATATGCCCCGAACATGGTTGTCGGTTTCGCCCGCTTCAACGGCATGCCGGTGGGGATAGTGGCCAACCAGCCCCGGGCTCTGGCCGGGTGTCTGGACATCAACGCCTCGGACAAATGCGCCCGTTTTGTGCGTTTCTGTGATTGTTTCAACCTGCCCATCGTCACCTTTGTGGATGTGCCCGGCTTTCTGCCCGGAGTGGCCCAGGAACACGGCGGAATCATTCGTCACGGGGCCAAGATTATTTTTGCCTACTGTGACGCCTCGGTGCCCAAAGTGACCCTGATCACCCGCAAGGCCTATGGCGGGGCCTATGACGTTATGGGCAGTAAACACCACGGGGGTGACATCAACCTGGCCTACCCTATGGCTGAGATCGCCGTCATGGGTCCGGAAGGGGCCGTGCCGATCGTCTTCCGCAAGGAACTCAAGGAATCGCCCGACCCGGCCCAGACCCGTCAGGAATTGATTGAAAACTATCGCCGGGCCTTTGCCAGTCCCTACAAGGCGGCCGAACTGGGTTATATCGACGAAATCATTCTCCCGGAATACACCCGGCCCAAACTGATCCGGGCTTTGGAATCCTTAAAAACCAAGGTCGATACGCATCGCCTGCCCAGGAGGCATGGGAATATACCGTTGTAATAGGCCCAAGGTCCAAGGCTTACGGTGCAAGGTTAAAACCAAACCATTAAAACGAACTTTGTGCCTAAACCCTTCTACCTTTAACCTTCAACCTTTAACCTGACACCTTCAACCTGTTTTAGTGGAGAAAACCATGTGTGATTCGGACAAATTGAACACCCTGAAAGCGAAACAAAAGGCCTGGCAGGAAAAAGCCGAGGCCAAACTGGCCAAGGCGCCGGAGAGAAAAAAGGACTTCACCACACTTTCTGAAGTTCCGGTGGAACGGATCTACACCCCGGCGGATATTGCCGATCAGGATTACGAACAGGATCTGGCTTTCCCCGGTGAATACCCCTTTACCCGCGGGGTACAGCCGACCATGTACCGCGGCCGCTTCTGGACCATGCGCCAATATGCCGGGTTTGCCAGCGCCGAAGAATCCAACCGCCGCTATAAATATCTGCTGGAACAGGGGCAGACCGGCCTGTCAGTGGCCTTTGATCTACCCACCCAGATCGGCTATGACTCCGATCATTCCCTCTCTCAGGGTGAGGTCGGCAAGGTGGGCGTGGCCATTGATTCCCTGGAAGATATGGAAACCCTTTTCAACGGGATTCCCCTGGATAAGGTCAGCACCTCCATGACCATCAATGCCCCGGCAGCCATTTTGCTGGCCATGTATATCGGCGTGGCCGAAAAACAAGGGGTCTCTTCCAAGGAACTCAACGGGACGATTCAAAATGACATCCTCAAAGAGTACTCCTCCCGGGGAACTTACATTTTCCCTCCCCTGCCCTCTTTGCGCATCATTACCAACATCTTTGAATATTGCGCCACCGAAGTCCCTAAATGGAATACCATCAGCATCAGCGGTTATCATATCCGCGAAGCCGGTTCCACAGCCGTTCAGGAAGTGGCCTTTACCCTGGCCAACGGGATCGCCTATGTCGAAGCCGCCCAAAAAGCCGGTTTGTCCGTCGATACCATCGGGCCGCGCCTGTCTTTCTTTTTCAATGCCCATCTCGATTTTCTGGAAGAGATCGCCAAATACCGGGCCGCCCGACGGTTATGGGCCAAGCTGATGAAAGAACGCTTTGGGGCCAAAGATCCCCGGACGATGATGGTCCGCTTTCATACCCAGACCGCCGGCTGTTCCTTGACCGCCCAGCAGCCCAAGAACAATATCGTCCGGGTGGCTTATCAGGCCCTTTCAGCGGTCCTGGGGGGGACCCAGTCTCTGCACACCAATTCCATGGACGAGGCCCTTTCCCTGCCCACGGAAGAAGCGGTCCAGGTGGCCCTGCGGACCCAGCAGATCGTGGCCTATGAAACCGGGGTCACTGAAACCGTCGATCCCCTGGCCGGATCCTATTATATCGAGCACCTGACCAAGACCATAGAAGAGAAAGCCATGGATTATATCCGTCAGATCGATGATTTGGGCGGAGCGGCCATGGCCATTGAAAAAGGCTTTATCCAGAAAGAGATCCAGGAAAGTGCCTATCATTATCAGAAGGCCATCGAGACCGGTGACCGTGTGGTGGTGGGTCTGAACAAATTTCAGGTCCAGGAACCGGCTCCCAAAAACCTGCTCCGGGTGGACCTCCAAGTCCAGGAACTGCAGAAACAAAAACTCAACCGTCTCCGAAGTTCTCGCAACAATGAGAAAGTCCAGGCCTGTCTGGCTGAACTCAAGAAATCCGCTCAAGGGACGGAGAACCTCATGCCTTCGATCCTCGAATCCGTACGGGCCTATGCCACACTGGGAGAAATTTGCGACACCTTGCGGTCGGTCTTCGGGGAATACACCGCGGTCTCAACATTATAGGAGGTCTTGACCATGAGCACAGGAAGGAAAATTCGAGTATTAGCGGCCAAGCCCGGTCTGGATGGACATGACCGCGGCATCAAAGTCATTTGCCACGCCCTGCGGGATGCCGGCATGGAGGTCATTTATACCGGTCTGCGGCAGACCCCGGAACAGATCGTCTCCACTGCCGTCCAGGAAGATGTGGATGTCATTGCCATGAGCGTCCTTTCAGGGGCCCATGACTATCTCTTTCCCCGGGTTATGGACCTGGTCAGAGAAAAAGGTCTCAAGGATGTCCTGGTCCTGGGAGGAGGAATCATTCCCGATGAAGACATTCCGGCCTTAAAAACAGCGGGCATCAATGAGATCTTCGGACCCGGCACCTATACCAGCGATATCATCCGCTACATTCAGGATAACGTCAAACAAAAATCCTGAAATATTCGGACAATTTGATTTAGGAGGAATAATGTCCACTCAAACCTTAGCCTATTCCAGAGCCGACCTCAGAACCGCCGCTTATCTGGATTTTGTCCAGATGCTGACCGGCGTCGGATTGATTTTATTCATGTGGAGCCACATGCTCCTGGTGGCCAGCATCAACCTGGGGCCGAATACCATGAACACCCTGGCCAAATTTTTAGAGGACTACTATCTGGCCCAGACCGGCGGTCCCATGATCGGGCTCGTCTTTCTGGTCCATTTTGTCCTGGCCGCCCGGAAACTGCCCTTTCGCAGTCAAGAGCAAAAGGCCATCTGGCAGCATAGTAAACGCTTGCATCATCTGGATACCTGGCTCTGGGTCGTCCAGGCCGGGACGGCCATGATCGTCTTAATCATGGGCTCCATCCACCTTTGGACCGTCCTGACCAATCTGCCGATCACCGCCGCCAAAAGCGCCGCCCGTATCCAGGGAGGATTCTGGCTGGTCTTCTATATGATCCTGCTGCCCATGATTGAACTCCATGTCGGCATCGGCTTTTATCGCATCGGGGTTAAATGGGGAATCATCAAACGGTCCAATCGGCCTTTTTACAAAAGGCTGGAAAACCTTTTGACCCTCGGCTTCCTGATCATCGGGACGATAACGTTGTACACCTTTTACACCTTGGTCATTAAATAATAGGTCAAATAGGTCATAAGACTTATTCACCCATAATTACTATAGGGAGAATTCACTTTGGAAACCTTCTATACTGATCTACTGAGCATCGGCGCCGGACTGGCCGGTGAGCGGGTGGCTGTGGAAGCGGCCTCCCGAGGTTTTAAAGCCATCTGTTTGAGCATCGTGCCGCCTCGTCGCTCCCATTCCTCAGCCGCCCAGGGGGGCATGCAGGCCTCTTTGGGAAATTGTTGTATGGGCGACGGTGATTGCCCGGATGTGCATTTTTCCGATACCGTCAAAGGTTCGGATTGGGGGTGTGACCAGGAAGTGGCCCGCCTCTTTGCCGAAACGGCCCCCATTGCCGTTCGAGAGATGGCCCATTGGGGGATCCCCTGGAACCGGGTCGTGGCCGGGAAAAGCACCTATTACAAGGCCGGGAAGCAATATGAGAAAATCGAACTGCCGGAACGGGAAGGCTTGATCACCGCCCGGGACTTCGGCGGCACGGCCAAATGGCGCACCTGTTATACCTCGGACGGAACCGGTCATACCCTCCTCTTTACCATGGATAACGTAGTCGTCCAACTGGGCGTAGCGGTTCATGACCGGGTGGAGGCCATTTCCTTGATCCATGACGGGGTCACCTGCATGGGGGCTGTGGCCCGGTGTCTGAAAACCGGGCAATTGCGGGTCTATTTGGCCAAGGCCACCTTGATTGCTACCGGCGGATACGGCCGTCTCTATCGGGAAACCACCAACGCCGTGATCAATGACGGCTCCGGGGCCATTATCGCCCTGGATACCGGGATTGTCCCCCTGGGCAATATGGAGGCCGTTCAATTTCATCCCACCGGGATTGTGCCGACGAACATCCTGGTCACCGAGGGGTGCCGGGGTGACGGCGGGACACTGAAAGATGTCAATGAAGAACGATTCATGCACATTTATGAACCAGGGAAACAGGAACTGGCCTCCCGGGATGTGGTCTCCCGCTGGATGACCCATCATATCCGGGAAGGTAAAGGGGTCAAAAGTGCTTACGGCGATCACCTCTGGCTGGACATCCGCCATCTGGGTGCTCAGCACATCAAGACCAAACTCCGGGAAGTGGATGAGATCTGTCAGAAATTTTTGGGACGTGATCCCGTCACCCAGATGATCCCGGTTCGACCGGCCCAGCATTACAGTATGGGCGGGGTCCGCACCAATAAAGACGGGGCGGCCTATGGACTAAAAGGTCTCTTTTCCGCCGGAGAAGCAGCCTGCTGGGATATGCACGGCTTTAACCGCCTGGGCGGAAATTCCCTGGCCGAAACGATTGTCGCCGGCCGGATCATCGGCATCAAGGTGGCCGATTTTCTGGAAGGCTACGAAGTGGAGTTTAAGACCGAGGCCGTCCGTTCCGCCGTTATAAAAGACCAGGAACGAATCGATCGGCTGATTCAGGGGAAAGACGGTCGGGAGAACGTCTTTGAACTGCGCAAGATCATGCAGGATGAACTGATGGACCGGGTCTCGATCTTCCGCAATGCTCAGGATCTGCAAAAGGCCGTGGATAATCTCCTGGTTGTCTATGATCGGGCCAAGAAGATCGGCCTGAAATCCAACGGTCAGGGGGCCAGTCCGGAATTATCCCTGGCCATTCGTTTCCCGGGGATGATGCGCCTGGCTTTGTGTATCGCCTACGGGGCCTTGGTACGTACTGAAAGCCGGGGCTGCCATGCCCGGGAAGATTATACGGAACGGAATGACCGGGATTGGCTGAAACGGACCCTGGCCACCTGGAAGGAAGGGGAAAATCTGCCGACCCTGAATTATGAAATCAACTCCAAAGTCTGGGAGATTCCCCCAGGGGAAAGAGGGTACGGCTCTTGTACGATCATCTGTTCGGAAGACCCCCTGGTCTGCGGCCTGCCGCCGGAGGAGCCGGTCGGTCAGTTCAATGAATAGAAAACGGGGTTCGGGTTGCGAGGTTTTTTTGACGGTGGGTTTTAACCCGCAACACGTTACTCGCAACAAAAGCCAAAACATTCATCCCTGCTTATAGCGTATTCATGACTTAGCAGGAAAAAAAGAGGTTTTATTATGTCCCGAAAATTGACGTTTCACATCTTTCGTTATAATCCGTTGGATCCCAAATCAGAGCCTCACCTGGAAGACTTCTATTTAGAAGAGACGGACAGTATGACCATCTTTATCGCCCTGAATCGCCTACGGGAGGAACAGGACCCTTCCCTGCAGTTTGATTTCTGCTGCCGGGCCGGGATCTGCGGCTCCTGCGCCATGGTCATCAACGGACGGCCGGACCTGGCCTGCCACACCAAGACCAAAGACCTGCCGGCAGAGATAACCCTCCTTCCTTTACCGGTCTTTAAACTGATCGGAGACCTCTCCGTGGATACGGGTACCTGGTTTCGGGCCATGAACGAAAAGGTCCAATCCTGGATCCATACGGACAAAGTCTTTGACCCTCAGGCCATCGAAGAACGGATGGACAATGCCCTGGCCGAAGAGATCTATGAGCTGGAACGCTGTGTCGAGTGCGGCTGCTGCGTGGCCGCCTGCGGGACGGCCAATATGCGGCCGGACTTTGTGGGAGCCGTGGCCCTGAACCGTATTGCCCGCTTTATGATGGACCCTCGGGACGAACGAAGTGAAAAGGAGTATTTTGAAGTCGTCGGGACCGATGAGGGGATCTTCGGCTGTATGGGGCTTTTGGGTTGTGAGGATGTCTGCCCTAAGGATCTGCCCCTCCAGGATCAACTCGGTCTTTTGCGTCGAAAAATGGGCTGGGGGGCCATCAAGTATCTTTTTAAAAGGGCTTAATTTTCAGGATCTCTTACCTTCAAAATTTTTTTATTATTCTAATTTTCCCGGTCAGTTAAAAAACGGATGAAAGATTTTTCATCCGTTTTTTTTCCCTTGACCCATCTCACCTCAATCATTTATACTCTTTTTCACAAGATTTTTATCTTTGTCCAATCGAATCCTCACCAAAAAGGTCGGACAGTTTAAACGGAGATTTTGGTATGAACAATAACGACATTGCTAAAGCCATGACCATAAGATTGGATAAGATTATCAAGTCCTTACCTCCAAAACCCCCTTTTCAGGAAGGGATCAGGAGGGCCCCGAAAAGGAATCTGACCCTCAGCAAAGACGACACCGTCCTGGCCCTGAAAAACGCCCTCCGCTATGTTCCGGAAAAATGGCACAGTGAATTGGCCCCCGAATTTTTAGAGGAGTTGCAGACCTGCGGCCGCATCTATGCTTACCGCTTCCGGCCCCCGGGGGCGATCAAGGGCAATCCTATCGACACCTATCCGGGGAATTGTCTGGAAGGTCAGGCCTTTCAGGTCATGATCGACAATAATCTGGACTTTGAGGTGGCCCTCTATCCCTATGAACTGGTGACGTATGGCGAAACCGGACAGGTCTGTCAGAATTGGATGCAGTATCTGATGATCAAGGCCTATCTTCAGGTCTTGACTAAAGACCAGACCCTGGTGGTTGAGTCCGGCCATCCCCTGGGGCTCTTTCGGTCCAATCCAGCCGCCCCCAGGGTCATTATCACTAATGGGCTGATGGTGGGCTGTTTTGATGATCAGGATAACTGGAACCGGGCAGCTGCCTTGGGCGTGGCCAACTACGGACAAATGACCGCCGGCGGGTGGATGTATATCGGTCCCCAGGGAATCGTTCATGGGACCTATTCAACCATCCTCAATGCCGCCCGATTAAAACTGAATCTTCCCTCAAACGGCGACATGACCGGCCATCTCTTTGTCTCATCAGGCCTGGGGGGAATGAGCGGTGCTCAGGGGAAAGCCGCCGAAATCGCCAAGGCCGTGGCCATTATCGCCGAAGTGGACGCCTCCAGAATACGGACCCGGCGGGCGCAAGGCTGGATAAGTCGGATTGTCCATTCCCCTGAAGAGGCTTTCAATACCGCGATGACGTATCAAAAGGAGAAGATAGCCGCCTCTATCGCCTTTTATGGAAACATTGTCGATCTCCTGGAATATGCCGTAAACAGCAATCTTAAAATCGATCTTTTTTCAGACCAGACCTCCTGCCATGCGGTGTATGATGGCGGCTACTGCCCCCAAGGATTAACTTTTGAGCAACGCACCGAACTCCTTAAAACAGACCATCAAAAATTTAAAGATATGGTCGATACCTCGCTGAAAAAACATTTCAACCTGGTGAAAACTCTGGTCGATCGGGGCGCTTATTTCTTTGATTACGGAAACAGCTTTCTGAAAGCGGTCTATGATACGGGCGTTACCGAGATCTGTAAAAACGGAAGGGACTCACTAGACGGTTTTATCTTCCCTTCTTACGTTGAAGACATCATGGGGCCGATCCTTTTTGATTTAGGCTATGGTCCTTTCCGCTGGGTCTGTCTCAGCGGAAATCCGAAAGACCTTTTACAGACCGACATGGCCGCCATGGCCTGTATCGATCCAACCCGAAGCTTTCAAGACCGGGACAACCATGCCTGGATCAAGGATGCTGCGGCCAATAATCTGGTGGTGGGCACCCAGGCCCGAATCCTTTATCAGGATGCCGAAGGCCGGATGAAGATCGCCCTCAAATTTAATGAGATGATCAGGAACGGGGTTATCGGTCCGGTAATGCTGGGCCGGGATCACCATGACACCGGAGGGACCGATTCCCCTTTTCGGGAAACGGCCAATATCAAAGACGGCAGCAATATCATGGCCGAGATGGCTACCCAATGTTATGCCGGGAATGCCGCCAGAGGGATGAGCCTGGTATCGCTCCATAACGGCGGCGGAGTGGGCATAGGCAAGGCCATCAACGGCGGGTTCGGTCTGGTCCTGGACGGCAGTCCGCGGGTGGATGAGATCATCCGTCAGGCCATTTCCTGGGATGTTATGGGCGGGGTGGCCCGAAGGGCCTGGTCCCGGAACGACAAATCCATCACTACGGTGATCCAATACAATCAGACCAACAAGGGGTCCGATCATATTACCCTCCCCTATCTGGCGGATGAGGATATGATCAGAAAACTGGTGGAGAATGGTTTATAAAGAAAGGGGGAAGGTAAGAAGATTACCCATCCTGCTTTTAGTGGACCCTCCGCCTTGTGCCTTGGTCCCCACAATAAGAATCACATGAAAAAGATTATCGAATGTGTCCCCAATTTCAGTGAAGGGCGGGATCCACAAAAGATCCAAAAGATCGTGGCTCCCTTTCAAGGCCAAGAAGGTCTGAAGCTTCTGGATGTACAAACCGACCAGGATCATAACCGCATGGTGGTGACCGTGGTCGGCGAACCGGAGCCTCTTGAAAAGGCTTTATTGGCAGCCGTCGGCGTGGCCGTTGAGGTCATCGATCTGCGGACTCACCAGGGACAGCACCCCCGCATGGGGGCTGTAGATGTCATCCCCTTCATCCCCATAAAAAACATCAAAATGGGCCAGGCGGTTGACCTGTCCAAAGAGGTGGCCCGGCATATTTGGGAACTGTACCGGGTTCCCGTTTTTTTATATGAAAGCTCGGCCCAATCTCCTGAGAGGAAGGACCTTTCCACTATCCGCCAGGGTCAGTTTGAAGGGATGCCTGAAAAACTGAAGTCCCCTCAATGGAAACCGGATTTTGGGGAAACGGAAATCCATCCCTCAGCCGGAGTGGTGGCCGTCGGTGCTCGAATGCCCCTGGTGGCCTACAATGTGAACCTCAATACGGACAGGATCGAAATCGCCGATCAGATCGCCAAAGCCTTAAGACACAAGAGCGGTGGCCTTCGCTATTGTAAGGCCATTGGTGTAGCCTTAAAAGATCGAGGGATCGTCCAGGTCTCTATGAATATGACTGACTTTACCAAAACCCCTTTATACCGGGCCCTGGAATTGGTTCGCCTGGAGGCCCAACGGTATGGGGTAACGGTTGCCGGCAGTGAGATCGTCGGTCTGGTGCCCATGGAGGCCCTGATTAATTCCGCCGCCTATTATATGGGCTTGGAAGATTTTAGTCTCGATCAAGTACTTGAAACCAGAATAATGGAATAGCTCAAACGGGAGGGCCCAAAACCCGCCCCGACGGTTACAGATTAATCCGCCATGCCCCGCCTTTGGGGGCGTGGCACCACGAAACATGAAAATATCGGAGGGCCTTGATTGGCCTCAAACTCTATTTTCGCAGTAAACAAATAGGTTTTATTTAAGAGGTCAAGAAATCGAGGATTTAAGGATTCAGGGGAAACGTCATTCCGGAGGAAGCCGGAATCCAGTCGAAAAATCATCAAAGGCCCTGGATGCCCCCGTATCGAGTACGGGGCAGGCTTATCAAGTCCGGCATGACGGAAAAATTAACCGACAATCATTAAAACATATTCGACCTTATCTTCCCCTCGAATCCTGGACCTCTTGTCTCCTAGGATCCTTGTTCAGACTATTATGAATCTGCTGATTAAAAACGCCGCCCAACTGGTCACCGTCAGCGGCTTTAACGCCAAACGAGGAGCCGAAATGTCCCGTCTGGAGATCATCCCTGACGGGGCCCTGGCCATCGAAAACGGCCTGATCGGCAAGGTGGGCACAACAGAAGAGGTGCTCGCCGGCCTCGACCTTTCTTCGTTCGAAGTCCTCGATGCCGCCGGGAAGGCCGTGTTGCCCGGTTTTGTCGATCCCCACACCCACTTTATTTTCGGCGGTTATCGGGCCGACGAATTTTCCTGGCGTCTGCGCGGCGAGAGTTATCTGAAAATATTGGAACAGGGCGGCGGCATCCTCAGCTCGGTCCGGGCCACCCGACAGGCCACCAGAGAAGAATTGTTGGAAAAGGGGCGGAAAAGACTGGACGCCTTTCTTTCTTTCGGAGTCACCACGGTGGAAGGGAAGAGCGGATATGGTTTGGATCATGACACCGAGATCAAGCAACTGGAGATCATGGCCGAATTGGACAGAACGCATCCCGTGGATATTGTGAGCACCTTTTTAGGGGCCCACGCCGTCCCCCCGGAATATAAAGGGGATCCCGATGGGTATGTTGATTTCCTGATCAGTGCCGTCCTTCCGGATGTGGCTTCCGCCAAGCTGGCCGAGTTTTGTGACGTCTTCTGTGAAAAAGGGGTCTTTTCGGTGGAGCAGTCCCGGCGGCTTCTGAAGGCGGCTAATCTTCTTGGCCTCAAAGCCAAACTGCACGCCGATGAAATAACCCCCCTGGGAGGTGCGGAACTGGCTGCTGAATTGGGGGCCCTTTCGGCCGACCACCTTTTGTATGCCTCCGACCAGGGGCTGGCCGCCATGGCTGAGGCCAATGTTGTGGCCGTCCTCCTTCCGGGTACGGCCTTCAGTTTAAAAGAACCTTACGGCCGGGCCCGCGATATGATCGACCAGGGGTCAGCCGTGGCCCTGGCCACGGACTTCAATCCCGGAAGCTGCTTTTCCGAATCCATACCTCTGATGATGGCCTTGGCCGCCCTCTATATGCACATGACGCCGGAAGAAATCATCACCGCTTTTACCCTTAATGCCGCCGCCGCCATCGGACGGGCAGAGACAATCGGAAGTCTGGATGTGGGAAAGACCGGTGATGCGCTGGTGCTGGAGTTCCCTTCCTATCTCTATCTCCCTTATCATATCGGTGTCAACAGCGTCGAAAAGGTGATCAAAAAAGGCCGAATTGTTTTTGATAAGACAAATTAGAAACGGAAGATTATGAAACTCTCTGAACAAACGATTAGTCAATTTTTAGATAAAGTCGCCTCGGAGGAACCGGTCCCCGGAGGAGGGAGCATCGCCGCTCTCGCAGGCTCTATTTCAGCGGCCCTGGTGCAAATGGTCGCCGGTCTGACCAAAGGAAAAAAAAGCACTTTCGAACTGGATGAAGTCATGACCGACTTGATCCGCACCGCCTCCCAGTTGCAGGGACGCCTGTTGGCAGACATTGATCGGGATGCTCAGGCCTATGCCCGGGTGATGGAGGCCTTTCGGATGCCTAAAAATTCAGAAGAAGAAAAATCAGCCAGAGGTGCGGCCATTCAGGAGGCCCTGCAAGAGGCCGCCCGGGTGCCCTTCTCTGTCGCCGAGGCCGGTGCCGCTTTACTGCGCTTGGCCGATGTCGCCGTATCCCGCGGCAATCCAAACGCCGTAACCGACGGCGCGGTGGGTGCCCTCATGGCCCGTTCGGCCGTCTTCGGCGCCCTATTGAATGTCAGGATCAACCTGGCCTCCATCAAAGACAAGGCCTTTGTGGAAGAATTGAGGCATAAATGCGTCCTTCTGAAAAAGGAGATTGAGGAAAAGGAAAAGTTGATCCTGGAGGCAGCGGACCGGATTATTGACCAATAAACCGAAACCCGTAACCCGAAACTCGTAACCCGTATGCACCTCTTCATCGAACAATTATTAAACGGACTGGCCATGGGCTCCATTTATGCCCTGGTGACCCTGGGACTGGCCCTGGTCTACGGCATCATGCGCATCCTCCACGTGGCCCATGCCGCCGTTTACACCATCGGGGCTTATATCGGACTGTTGATCTTTCAACTCACCGGCAGTCTTCTGGCGGCCTTTGTGGTGGCCGCTCTGGGCTGTGCCGGTGTAGGCGTCCTGATTGAACGGTTCGTCTACTATCCCTTAATGAAATACCCCCCTTTTGTGCCCTTGATCGGCAGCATCGCCGTTATGCTGTCCATTGAAGAAATCTGCCGGTTGATCGCCGGGCCATACATCTTGGCCTTCCCGGCCAAACTGCCCTTTCCCGATATCCAGATCAGCGGCCTGCAGATTTCTTCAACCCTCTTGGCCGTCTATTCCATCACCGCCGGGGTGCTCCTGCTCTTGTGGTTTATTACCAGCCGCACGGAACTGGGGCTGGCCATGCGGGCCACGTCCCAGGACATCTCCATTGCCGGGGCCATGGGCATCAACAGCCATTTCATTGTCTCCATCACCTTTGTCATTGGTTCGGCTATTGCGGCCATCGCCGGTATTCTTGTGGGGATCTATTACAACCAGGTTTATCCCACTATGGGGGCTGTTCCGGCTTATAAAACCTTGGCCCTCATTGTGGTGGGGGGCTTGGGATCAGTGCCCGGGGCGGTCATTGCCTCCTTGCTTCTCGGAACGGCCGAAACCCTCCTGATCGGCTATGCCAATATCCCCCTGCCCAGGGATGCCTTGGCCTTTATTGCCATGATCGGGGTCCTCATGTGGCGGTCCGAAGGACTGCTGGGCTCATCCCGGTAAGGAGAAAGACGGTGAGTTCATATATCATTACCATCGGAACCCTTTTGGTGATTCAGGCTATTGCTGTCTGCGGTCTCAATGTGATTGTGGGGTATGCCGGTCAGATCTCTCTGGGACATGCCGCCTTTTTCGGCATCGGGGCCTATGCCGCCGCCCTATTGAGCACCAAAGCCGGTTTATCCTTCTGGATGGCCCTGCCGCTGGTCATGGGTATCAGCGCCCTGATCGGCTTATTATTAGGCCTGCCCAGCATCCGGGTCCGGGAAGATTTTCTGGCCATCACCACCATCGGCATCAATTTTATCATTGAGGCCCTCTTCCGCTATGTCCAGTTTTTCGGCGGGGCCCTGGGGATCGGCGGAATCCCCAGGATTGTCCTTTTTGATGTGAGGCTGAAAGGGATGGCCTTTTTTTATCTCTGTGCCCTTTTTCTGATCCTGGTCCTGCTGGTCTGTTACTGGCTGACCAAAAGCTGGGCCAGCCTGGCCTGTTATGCCATCCGGGAAGAAGAATCCGCCGCTTCCACCCTGGGGATTTCCCCGGTCCGTTTCAAACTTTTGGCCTTTGTCCTGGGCACATCCATGGCCGGACTGGCCGGATCGCTCTACGCCCACTATATGCAGTTCATCAGCCCCAGCGACTTTTCCTTCCCCATGTCCATCGCCTTCCTGAGCATGCTGGTCCTGGGCGGCATGGGAACCCTTTGGGGGCCGGTGGTGGGGACCCTGATCCTGGGCATACTGCCGGAGCTCTTCCGTCCCCTGGTTGATTATCGGATGCTCTTCTACACTCTGCTGCTCCTGCTGGTCATCCGTTTTCAACCCAGCGGTCTCCTGGGCGAAGAGAGTACGGCCCGCCGCCTCCTGGCAACGGTTTTGAGAGGAAGGCTCAGCCGATGACCGAAAGCAGACCCATCCTCACAGTCAAAGGTCTGTCTAAAACCTTCGGCGGATTGAAGGCCGTGGACGGTGTAGATTTTGAGGTCTTTCCCGGAGAGATTCTGGGAATTCTCGGCCCCAACGGTGCGGGCAAAACGGTCCTCTTCAATCTGATCTCCGGCATCTATCCGCCCACCAGTGGTCAAATCCTTTTCCGGGACCAGCGCCTGGATTCCCTGGCGCCCCATCAGATCGCCCTCAGCGGCATCGGCCGCACCTTTCAAATTGTCAAACCCTTCGGGTCCCTCACGGTCCTTCAGAATGTGCTGGCGGCCTGCGGCATTACCCGGTACAATCACCTTTCCAAAGTCTGGAGGCCCTGGGGCGCCAAAGCAGAAATTCAGAAGGCCAGAGAGATCCTGGAAAAGGTCGGGCTCATTGATCTGGCCGACCGCAAGGCCGGTCTTCTGCCCCTGGGAAACTTGAGACGACTGGAGATCGCTCGGGCGATGGTGGTCGGTCAGGCCATCCTGCTCCTGGACGAATCTTTCTCCGGACTGCGTCATGAAGAGATCGCTCAAATCGAGACTCTGATTCGAAAGATTCGGGATGACGGACGCACCGTCATCCTCATCGAGCACAATATGCGCGTCACCATGGGCCTGTGCAGCCGCATCGTTGTCCTGGATCACGGCCGGAAAATCGCCGAAGGCCCGCCGGAATCGATTCAACAGGATGAAAAAGTGATCGAGGCCTATCTTGGCCGAAAGGGGATGGGCCATGCTGCTTGAAGGTCATGATCTGCACATCTCCTATGGAGACATCATTGCCGTCTCCGGGGTAAGCTTTCATTTGGAGAAAAAAGAACTGGTCTCCATCATCGGGGCCAATGGTGCCGGGAAGACCTCCATTTTAAGCAGCCTCATGGGCCTTATCCCTTTACAAAAAGGCCGCATCCTATTTAAAGGTCAAGAGATCACCCATCTTCCAGCCCATGAACGGGCCAGGATAGGCATCCGTCTGGTTCCCGAACGGGCCAGAGTTTTTCCCCGTTTGACCGTTTATGAGAATCTTTTAACCGGCGTCTATGGCCTTCGCCAAGTCATACCGGTCAATGAGCGGATCGAGTGGCTTTATACCATCTTTCCCATCCTCAAGGAACGGTCCGATCAACCGGCCGGGACCCTTTCCGGCGGGGAGCAACAGCAGCTCTCCATTGCCCGGGCCTTGATTTCCGATCCCGAACTCTTGCTGGTGGATGAAGTCTCCATGGGGCTCATGCCCATTCTGGTGGAGCAGGTCTTCGGGGTCCTGGAGCAGCTTAATCGGGAACACGGCCTGACCATCCTCCTGGTGGAACAAAATGCCGTGGCCTCCCTGGAGATTTCTCATCGGGGATATGTGCTGGAGACCGGGACCTGTGTCTTGAAAGGCAGTGCCGAGGAATTGGGCAGGGATTCGAAGGTCAAGGAAGTGTATTTAGGTCATTAGCCTTTGATGGCGGGCGTATTGTACGTCTGTTAGGCGTTGCGGAATAAAACCTCAGCACCTCTTTCTAAAAACGCCTAACAGGCAACCCGTAACCCGCAACAAATAGCATTAGTGACTTAAGAATAGAATTCCACGCAAAATGGATAGAATTTATGGGAGAGCAGGATATTGACCCGATCCAGACAGGACATTTACAAAATTTTGAAAATTCATTTTGGTTCCGGCTGGTCCGGGTTGGGCTATATTATCAAACTTCAAAAATTGATTTTGAAAAGGAGGAAACAACATGAAATGGTTTAAAACGTTGGGCTTGATTGTGTTGATGAGTTTTTTTGTTATCGGACCCGCAGGGGCGTCCGAAATGATCAAAATTGGTCTCTTGGCCCCCTTAACCGGTCCGGCGGCCGCCGACGGCTTGAGTGTGCATAATTCGGTCAAGCTGGCCGTGGAACGGATCAACGGCGAAGGCGGACTACTGGGTAAAAAAGTGGAACTGGTCACCTATGATGACCGGGCAGACGGAAAAGAGGCCGTGGCCCTGGCCCGGAAATTGATCGAGCAGGATAAGGTCGTGGCCGTGGTCGGCGGTTCCTACAGCACACCCAGCCGGGCTGTGGCCCCGATTTTTCAAGAAGAGAAAATTCCTTTTGTGGCTGCCTATGCCGTCCACCCGGACATCACCAAGGCCGGGAATTTCTGCTTCCGTAACGGCTTCCTGGGCATGGTGGAAGGGAAATCCGCCGCCTATACGGCTGTCAAACTGCTGAAGGCCAAGAAGATCGCCCTGCTGGTGAGCGATAACGATTTCGGCCGCACCCTTTCCGATGGCTTCAAGTATTACATGGATAAATATGCCAAGGGAATCGCCTCCATCACCTCCATCCAGACCTATCCCATGGCCGAAAAAGATTTCAAAGCCTATCTCTCCAAGATCAAACAGGAGAATCCCGATCTGATTTTTTCCAGCGGCTATTACTTCCAGACCGGGCCGGTGGTTAAACAAGCCCGCGAGATGGGCATCAAGTCATATATCCTGGGGGAGGAAGGCGCCGATTCGCCAAAATTCCTGGAGATCGCCGGTCCGGCCTCTGAAGGTTTCCTGATCGTCACCAACCTGAACCGGGATGATCCTCGGCCGGAAGTGAAAAAATTTCTGGATACTTATGAAAAAAGCTTCAAGATCCAACCCGACATGGTCGGGGCCTCAGCGTACGATGCCTTCATGATCATCTGCGACGGCATCAAACGGGCTAAAAGCGTCAAAGGGCAGGATGTGCGTAACGGCATTGCGGCCATGAAAAATTTTCACGGTCTCACCGGAGAGGTAAAACGCTTTACTCCCGAAGGGGAGGTAGTTAAAGACGTCCAGGTCCAGATCGTCAAAAAAGGCCGCTTCCGCAATTTCGGCGTGGTGACCGATCCGGATTTGATTACACCGTAGTTTTGATTCGACATTTCTAATATGTTTGCATCGAGTCATTCCGGCGAAAGCCGGCATCCAGAGTGGTAAATTCTCTGGATGCCGGATCGAGTCCGGCATGTCGTCTGCTAGTAAACCATGATTTGATATTTTTAACGTTCACAATAAGTAAGCAAAATACATAGAATTCATAAAAACCCGATGGGAGCCAAACCGCCCCCCCATCGGGTTTTTGGTCTCATCGATTTTTTAATAGTAGAAAGGAAGTCATGAACGAAGCACACATTTTAAAAATCGCCCAGGAATTAACCCTTATCCCGGCCCAGGTGCGCGCTACGGCCGATCTCTTATCCGAAGGGGCCACCGTCCCCTTTATCGCCCGCTATCGCAAAGAAGCCACCGGTTCTCTGGATGAAGTGGCCGTCACGACCATCCGGGATCGCTTGGAACAGCTACAGGAGCTGGACAAACGGCGGGAAGCCATCCTCAAGGCCCTTGAGGAACGAGGCCAATTGACGGATGAATTAAAGGAAAAAATCCTGGCCGCCGAAACCCTGGCCGTTTTGGAAGACATCTATCTGCCCTTCCGGCCCAAACGGCGCACCCGGGCCACTATGGCCAAGGAAAAGGGGTTGGAACCTCTGGCCCACCTCCTCTTTGCCCAGGAGGGAATCGATCCGCAGACGGAGGCGGCGTCCTTTGTGGATGCCGAAAAAGGCGTGGAATCCGTGGACGAAGCCCTGGCCGGTGCCCGGGACATCATCGCCGAATGGGTCAATGAAGACCAGACCGCCCGATCCCGGATGCGGGATCTCTTTTCCTCCCAGGGTGTCTTCAAGTCCAAGGTCCTCACCGATAAAGAGGAAGAGGGAATTAAATATAAGGATTATTTCGACTGGGAAGAGCCGGTCAGCAGCGCCCCTTCCCATCGGATCCTGGCCATGCGACGGGGAGAGAAGGAAGGCTTTCTGCTCCTCCGTGTGCTTCCTCCGGAAGAGGAGGCCCTCCGGGAACTGGAGTCCCTGTTCCTCAAAGGAGACGGTCCGGCAACAGAACAGGTCCGGCTGGCCGTCCATGACGGGTATAAACGTCTGCTTTCCTCTTCCATGGAGACCGAGATCCGTCTGGCCACCAAGAAGCGGGCCGATGAAGAGGCCATCCGGGTTTTCACCGAAAATCTCCGGCAATTACTCCTGGCCTCCCCTCTGGGCGAAAAGAATGTCCTGGCCATTGATCCCGGATTCCGCACCGGCTGCAAGTGCGTCTGTCTGGATCGACAGGGAAAACTGCTTCATCATGAAACTATTTTTATCCTTTCGGAGAAAGGGGCAGCCGAGGCCGGTATAAAAGTCCGCACTATGGTCGAACGGTTTGCCATTGAGGCCATTGCCATCGGCAACGGCACAGCCGGCAGGGAGACCGAGGCCTTTGTCCTGGCCCTGGATCTTCCCAGGAGCATTCCGGTGGTCATGGTCAATGAGAGCGGGGCCTCCATTTATTCCGCTTCAGAAGCGGCCCGGGAGGAATTTCCTGAACAGGATGTGACCGTCCGGGGATCGGTCTCCATCGGCCGGAGGTTGATGGACCCCCTGGCCGAGTTGGTCAAGATCGATCCCAAATCCATCGGCGTGGGTCAATATCAGCACGACGTGGATCAGGGGGCCTTAAAAAACAGTCTGGATGATGTGGTCGTCAGTTGTGTCAACCGGGTCGGCGTGGAGGTCAATACGGCCAGCAAACAGCTCCTGGCCTATGTTTCCGGTCTGGGCCCGCAACTGGCCAAAGGGATCGTCGAATATCGCAATCAGCACGGACCTTTTCACTCCCGGGAGGCCTTAAAACAGGTCCCGAGGCTCGGTCCCAAGGCCTTTGAACAGGCCGCTGGTTTTTTGCGTATTCGCGAAGGTCATAATCCTTTGGACGGCAGTGCGGTCCATCCGGAAAGCTATCCCATTGTCGATACCATGGCCAGGGACCTGGGCTGCGAGATAAAGGATCTGATGCGGGATGAGCTTCTTCGGAAAAAAATTGATCTCAAAAAGTACCTCACCGACAAGGTGGGTCTGCCGACTCTTGAAGACATTGTGACGGAACTTTCCAAACCGGGCCGGGATCCCCGTGAACAGTTTGAGATATTCCGCTTCACCGAGGGTGTGGAAAAGATGGAAGACGTTCAGCCGGGGATGAAACTTCCCGGGATCGTCACCAACATCACCGCCTTCGGGGTCTTTGTGGATATCGGGGTCCATCAGGACGGCCTGGTACACATCAGCCAACTGGCCGACCGATTCGTCAAAAATCCGAATGAGGTGGTCAAGGTGCATCAGAAGGTCATGGTCACGGTCCTGGAAGTGGACCTGGCACGGAAACGCATCTCTCTTTCCATGAAAGGAAGCCCGTTGGAGGGGGCCGTCGGCATAAAAGAAACTCCGAAAAAGAAAGAAGGGAAAAAAACCCTTCCACCACCTAAAACCAAAGGCACTTTTTCCAACAATCCTTTTGCCGAGGCCTTTAAGAATAAAAGGTAGCATCATCGGTTAAATAGAAAACCAGTCAATTTTCCCTAAAGAGAAATTTTTCCCAATCTATTAAAATGAAACGACCTATTCCCATCCATAACAACCACAGCATTTCGAAAGGAATCGAATCTTTTTTCCAAACCAACATTTTTAGACAAAAAATTCCTAAAGTTTTCTATTTCCCCTGCCGATATTTAAAACAAAGGCGAAATCAAAACCCCGTCCACCTCATAGGTAGCGGTTCTCCCCTCCTCTAGGTGACGGTGGTTCTCAATTTTTATAAAAAAATCAAATGCGGGTTTATGATCCACGAGTTCCGGGATCTCTCCTTTAAGGGGGGTCTCCTGGGGTAGTCCCGCTGACCGGTACCTGAAAAGAAGTAAATCCGGATTTTTAAAAAGAGGCGAAAAGCTTTCCCGAAAAGACCCGAACGGATGAGGGAAAGGAGATTAGCGGTTGATGAATTCCGAACATCCATTTGAACAAACAGCCGATTTCGTCCGGCGAGCCCTTCCGCTGATGTCAAAGTATAACATATCCTTTACACCGAAGAACTACTCCATCTGGTATAAATATGTCTCTTTCGATGATGAGGAGTTGATTAGAACCATCAATACTATGATCGAGACAGGAACCCCCTTTTCTCAGGAGACCAATGCTGACCTGTACCAACAGTTTTGCTCCGGAAAAGTGGAGCAAGAATTGCAGAAAGTCCGGGGCGAACTGCAAAGCATTCTTTTAAACGTCATGCAAGAGATGGGCGAACTGGCCGAAAAAACAGACGAATATGAACACTTTCTATCGAACTCGGTCAATGTGCTGTCGGAGAATGCCCCTGTTCAAAATGTTCGTCTGGCCATTGAAGAAATCATGGAGAAGACCAGGACATTGGGGAATTCCAGGATAAGAATTAAAGATCGACTGCAGGAAACCAAACTATCCTTGGAGGTACTCAAAGAGCAATACTCCCAGGCCATCGCCGGAGAGTCCACGGACTTTGTCAATGGCGTGGTCAATAAGAAGGCCTTTGATGAGGCCCTGCCCTTATATGTCAAAGAGGCTAAAATATCCAGACTCCCTCTGGCCTTAATGCTGATAGACATCGACTGGTTTAAGAGATTCAACGAACTGTATGGCTATCAAATCGGTGATGAAATTCTGAAATTCGTTGCCCAACAGATCAAGGAGAGGGTCAAAGCTGAAGACCTTGTGGGCCGCATGGGGGGAGATGAGTTTGCCGTCGCCCTGACTCAAACCCCTTTTGAAGATGTCTGGAAGCTGGCAGAGGAGATAAGGACTTTTTTTTCCAAGAACACGCTCAAGTCCAAGAGCTCTTCCCGTATTCTCGGCCATATTACCATGTCTATCGGGATAACTGTTTATAGATTGGGAGAATCTTTAGACGCATTCATCCATGGGGCAGATCAGGCCCTCTCTCAGGCAAAAAATAATGGAAGAAATCGGGTGGAAGGGAGAAGTCGATGAACCTTGGACGTTGAGCCTCTTCCCGATTTCCACCTTTTGACTGACGCCTTCTCCATCCTTCCATCAGGGTCAATGCCTTTTTGTATACCGAATAAATGATCTCAATACCCAGGCCCCTCGAAAACATTATCCTGGCTGAAG
>Ga0233425_10004272_pt1 | contig 24247 bp, 17 predicted proteins | sample Watercolumn_Towu_2_FD_181712 | JGI IMG/M metagenome (GOLD analysis project Ga0233425, IMG submission 181712) | Freshwater microbial communities from Lake Towuti, South Sulawesi, Indonesia - Watercolumn_Towuti2014_140_MG | ecosystem: Environmental > Aquatic > Freshwater > Lake | place... | reverse complement strand
GTCTATTTCCCGCGCCTGAGGAGCATCCTGGAACAGGACAACCCCGTCTTCCAGGATTTCGACGCCGATCAATGGATGCGCGCCCACTACGACCCGTCCCTGCCTCAAGACGGGATCCTCCGTCAGATCGCAGGGCAGTGTGAAGAGATGGCCGGATGGCTCGAAACGCTGGAAGATGCGGACTGGGAGCGGCCTGGGACGCACATCGTCCTCGGCACCCATCCGCTGGAATGGTGGGCCGACCGGATGGAGACGCACCTCATGGAGCATCTGGCCCAGCTGCGGGGGGAATAGGCCTTGACCGTCCGGCTGCGCGATCTGCTGCTCGGCCTGCGCGACCTGCGCCTGGGCTTGGCACCGGTCATCGTGCACTCGTCGCTCTCGGCCTTCGGTTCGGTCGAGGACGGGGCCGAGACGGTCGTGCAGGCCCTGGTGAGCGTTTTCCCGACCCTGCTCGTCCCCACGTTCACGTATAAAACGATGGTCACACCGCGCACCGGCCCACCGGACAACGCCATCACCTACGGGGCCGAGGCTGACCTGAACCGCATGGCCGAATTCTTCACCCCGCGCATGCCAGCCGACGCGCTGATGGGCATCATCCCGGAGACGCTGCGCAAGCACCCGCGCGCCCGGCGCTCCAGCCACCCGATCCAGTCCTTTGCCGGGATCAACGCCGAGTCGTTCCTGGACTCCCAGACGATGGACGACCCGCTCGGTCCGCTTGGGGCGCTGGAAAAGGAGGACGGCTGGGCCGTGCTGCTGGGGGTGGACCACACGGTCAACACCAGCATCCACTATGCCGAGAAACTGGCCGGGCGGCGGACCTTCGTCCGCTGGGCGCTGACCCCCAAAGGCGTGCGCGAATGTCCCGGTTTCCCGGGCTGCTCGGCCGGATTCCAGGTCATCGCCCCCGAGATGCAGAAGTACACCCGCAGCTCCCGGGTCGGGACGGCGCTGCTCCAGGCGGTGCCGCTGAAGATGCTCTTCAAGGTCGTCATCGCCCGCATCCGGCAGGACCCGCTGGCGCTGCTCTGCCGCCAGGAGGACTGCGAGCGCTGCATGGAGATCCGCCGGGGAGCATCCGAAGCGCTGGTGTTATAGGGTGCTAAATTGAAAGGGGGATAAGGAGAAAGCCAAAGCTCACAGGTAGGTGATCGGCTCGACGCGCACGTTCTCCTCCCCCACCGCCGCCCGGATCTGGGCGAGCAGTTCGGGGCAGGCGTGCGTGGTGTCGTTGGGGAAGTCGATCAGGTGGCCGCGCGCGTCCTCGAAGATGTGGAACTGGAAACGGTCCCGCCCCGGGAAGGAAATAAAGGTGCCGTGCAGCCGGCTGATGCGGCGGATGTCGCGGCTGCTGTCGCCGCAGGTGCGCAGGACGACCGTGACCATGTTCGGCGCGGCGTCGCTGCCGGCCACCGGCAGATCCTGCACGACCGGTGGGAAGACGACCGCGGCCGGAGGCGGAACCTGATCCTTGACCACGGCCTGGACGGCCAGCGCCGGGGTCTGGATGGCAACCGAGGTCTCCTCGGGCAGGTCGGGCACGTGGACCGGGATCTCCTCGGCTGCTTCCGCACTGGCGGCCGGGGTGTAGGTCTCCCATTCCGGCGGGTCGTCGGGCGGCGGAGGCACGTCCGCCTGGGCGGCCGGCCGGGCCGCGAGCGGGACCGGGTTCGTCCGCCGCGTCTGGGAGCGCGTTTCGGCCACCTTCTGCGCCGGGCCAGGCTTCGGCCGGTAGGCTTCCGTCTCGGCCGGGCGCAGGGCCATCTGCGCCGGGGTTTCCGCCCGCCCCGCGGCGGGGTCGGTCAGCTTGATCTGGGTGCGGATGTTGTCCACCAGCAGCTTGGACGGGTTGGAACGCGCGTCCACCTTGCCTTCGGAGACGATGATGCCGCCCACTTCCAGGGCGAACTGGAACTTCTCCCAGGTGCGCGGGAAGAGCACCAGCTCGATCATGCCGGTCAGGTCCTCCAGCGTGACCCAGGCCATCATCTTGCCGGTCTTGGTCTGGTGCGGGCGGATGGCGCTGATCATGCCGGCCACGCGGGCAGGCTCCTCGTGCTGGGCCTCGGCGAGCGTGTTGGAGAAGTGGGTCACCACCCGCTGGATGTCGCTCATGTAGGGGGTAAGCGGATGCTCGGACATGTACATGCCGATCAGTTCGCGTTCCCAGCCGAGCACCTCGCGCCGGTCCGCTTCGGGCATCAGCGGCAGGACGATGCTCTCGCTGACGCCGGTGTGCGCCCCGAAGAGCGACAGCTGCCCGGCCTCCGCCGCCCGGAAGTGGGACGAACTGACCGCCACGATGCGCTCGAGCACTTCGAGCATGGCGGTGCGCGAGCCGAAGCTGTCCAGCGCCCCGACCTTGATCATGCTTTCCAGGGCGCGCTTGCCGGCGGCGCGCAGGTCCACCCGGCGGGTGAAATCGTTCAGGTCGCGGAATGGACCGCCTTCGGCGCGGGCCTTGCAGATCAGGTCCACCGGCGCCTGGCCGACGTTCTTGACCGCCCCCAGCCCGAAGCGGATGGCCGGCTTGCCATCTGCAGTCTCGATCTCGAAATCCCAGCAGCTGGCACTGACGTCCGGCGGCAGGACGGTCACACCCATCGTCCGGGCATCGTTGATGTACAGGGCCATCTTCTCGGTCTCGTGCTTGGTGACCGAAAGCAGGGCGGTCATGTATTCCACCGGGTAATGCAGCTTGAGGAAGCCGGTCTGCACGGCCAGCAGGCCGTAATCGGCGGCATGCGACTTGTTGAAGCCGTAGCGGGCGAACTCCTCCCAGTCGGTGAAGATCGCCTCGGCCGTCTCGGCCGGCATGCCCTTGTTCACCGCGCCGGCCACGAACTTGGCGTGGTGCTTGTCGATGTCTTCCTTCTTTTTCTTGGAGATGGCCTTGCGCAGGTCGTCCGACTCGGACGGCGAGTACCCGGCCAGTTCGACCGCGGCGCGCATGATCTGTTCCTGGTAGATCGGGATGCCGTAGGTGTCGCGGAAGATCGGTTCCATCGCCGGGTGGCGGTATTCGACCGGCGACTCGCCATGCATGCGGCTGATGTAATCGGGGATGAAGTCCATCGGCCCGGGGCGGAAGAGCGCCACCATGGCGATGATGTTCTCCAGCGAGGTGGGCTTCATCTGGACCAGCCACTTGGTCATCCCGCTGCCTTCCAGCTGGAAGACGCCCAGGGTGTTGCCGCCTCCCAGGAAGCGGTAGGTCTCGGCGTCGTCAGTGGGGATGTTGTCGAGGGTATAGGCGATGCCATGCCGCGCCTGGATCAGGTCGCAGGCGCGCGCCATGATGGTCAGCGTGGCCAGGCCGAGGAAGTCCACCTTGAGCATCTTGAGCTTTTCCAGGATGCCCATCTCGAACTGGGTGACCGTCTTGACCGGCGTCTCTTCGGAGTTGCTGGTCGGGCGGTGGAGCGGCAGGTACTCGATCAGCGGGCGGTCGGAGATGACCACGCCGGCGGCGTGCGTGCCGGCATTGCGCACCACGCCTTCCATCTTGGAGGCGGTATCGATCAGCTCGTGCAGGTGGTCGGCGGTCTGGTAGGCCTCGTTTAGCTCCGGCACCTGCTCGAGAGCCTCCTCGAGCGAGACCGGTTTGCCGGGGATGTTCGGGACCAGCTTGGCAATGCGGTCGACCTCGGGCAGCGGAATGTCCATCACGCGCGCCACGTCACGCAGGGCGGCGCGTGCCCCCAGGGTGCCGAAGGTGATGATCTGGGCCACCTTGTCCTGGCCGTATTTCTGGACCGCGTACTCGAGCATCTCGGCCCGCCGGTCGTCGCGGAAGTCCAGGTCGATATCCGGCATCGAGATGCGGCCGGGGTTCAGGAAGCGCTCGAAGAGCAGGTCATGCTTGATCGGGTCGACCAGGGTGATGTCGAGGGTGTAGGCGATCAGCGAACCGGCCGCCGAGCCGCGTGCGTTGTACCAGATGCCGCGCTCGCGGGCATGCCGGCACAGGTCCCAGACGATCAGGAAGTAGGCGTCGAAACCCATCGAGTGGATCACGCCCAGTTCGTACTCGAGCCGGGTGCGGACCTCATTGGAGGAGGACGCCTCGCCGTAGCGCCGGACGGCCCCCTGCTCGCACAGGCTGCGCAGGTAGCTCTCGGCCGTGTACCCTTCAGGCACGGCGAACTGCGGCAGGCGGTAGTCCTTGACGCTCAGGTTGACGTTGCAGCGCTCGGCAATCGAGAGCGTGTTCGAGATCGCCTGGGGCACTTCCTTGAAAATGTCCGCCATCTCTTGCGGTGTGCGCAGGTAAAAGGTCGGCGATTCGTAGCGCATGCGCTTGGGATCGGAGAGCACCGTCCCGGTCTGGATCGCCAGCAGGATGTCCTGCAGGCGCGAGTCTTCCTGCTTGATGTAGTGCACGTCGTTGGTGGCGATGAAATTCGCCTGGTAGCGCGGTCCCAGCTCGAGCAGCTGGCGGTTGACGCGCTCCAGTTCGGGGATGTTGTGCTCCTGCAGTTCGAGGAAGAAGTTGTCCTTGCCGAAGACCTCGTAGTACCAGTCCAGGGTCTGGCGGGCCTTGTCCGGCTGGCCCTGTTCGAGCAGGCGCGGGATCTCGGCCGAGAGGCAGCCGGAGGAACAGATCAGGCCTTCGGCGTGCCTGGCCAGGAAGTCCTTGTCGATGCGCGGGAAGTAGTAGAAGCCGTCCGTCTGGGCGGCGGAGGTGATCTTGAGCAGGTTCCGGTAGCCGGTCTGGTTCTCGGCCAGGAGCAGCAGGTGGCTGGACTTCTTGTCCTCCTGCGGGTCGCGCTCCTTCATCGTGCGGGCAGCCATGTAGGTCTCCACCCCGATGATCGGCTTGATCCCGGCTTCCTTCGCCCGCTCGTAGAACTCGATCACGCCGTACATCGTGCCGTGGTCCGTGATCGCCAGCGCCGGCATCTCCAGCTCCCTGGCGCGGTTGACCAGCTTCTTGATGTTCGAGAAGCCGTCGAGCAGCGAGTATTCGGTGTGGACGTGGAGGTGGGCGAAGGACATAAGCAGACCGGAGGAAACTCCAAAATGATTATAGCACGTACGTTCCGTCCCACCCGACGGGTGACTTAAAATTTGCCGTTTCTTAAGAATGCGCGCCGGGGTGCCGCGCCGGGGCGTTCCATTTCTTACCCTGCTCTAACACCCGCATGCTATAATCACCCCGAAAGGCTCCCGCCATGCTGCAGAGATTCGTCAAAACCTTCGGGGGTGACCCGAACAAACGCGAGATCGAGAAGATCACCGGGATCGTGGCCCAGATCGATGCCCTCGAGGCGGAGATGGAAGCCCTGGACGACGCCGCGCTGCGCGCCAGGACGGACCGGTTCCGCGCCCGCATCGCCGCCGCGGCCGAGGGTCTCGCCGAGGAGACCGAGCGGCTCAAGGCCGAACGCGAGCCGCACCATTCAAAACGAAGCGGACGAGGACAGAGTGAGCCATGAAAAAGAAGATGAGTTTCCAAAAACTGGTCAGTAGACTTATTGGCATGCTATTGCTTGGCTTCTGGGTCTATCAAGTGGCGGGAGGTGTACACTACCTTGGTGAGCGTCTCAAGAACAAAGTCGTTCCAAACCGAGAGCTGGACGCGGTCGAACGCAGCGCGGACGTATCGTATGGCAGTGAGTTCACGAATATCATTACGTTTCTGCGTAACTCAATTCCATCACAGGCCACTGTCTTGATTCTCTCCACACAAGACTCCGCCAACCCAATGAATGATACGTACTTAATGCAATATTTGCTTTTTCCTCGAAATATCGTTTTCTGTCCATCTGATTGCACTGCGCTCATCAATGATCCCGTTCTCTTTATTATCGCTCAGAATGAGTTCCCATCAATGGAAACATCTTCGACCAGGAAACAATTCGTTCGTTACGACGATACTCTTGGGCTATTTATCCCCGTGAATGCTGAGAATGTTCCATGAGCAATCCACTCCTTTGGCTCACAGATTTTGCCATTCTGGCTGGCCTGTTGGCATTAGGAATCCTGATCGTCAGAATGATCCTACCAGGTTCAACCATTTCTGAACAAATAGCGCTGGGATTTGGTCTGGGAGTTGGACTTGTTACCTGGGTACTCTTTTTGATTTCTTGGGGAGGAATCCCATTAAATGGCACAACGATCGGGCTGACCTATTCAGTGCTACTTGTCCTTTCTTTTTTGGGCTCAAGTCGTGCCGTTCGTAAGGTATCTGCTGATAAGGTGTCGAGAATTACTAATCCGCGAAAACTACACGACCTCCCAGATTTGCTTGGCTGGATCCTTTTCGGGATTTTTGGTTTTCTATTATTCGTCATTTCCATCGGGCTTTCATACTATAACTGGGATGCAATGGCCATCTGGTCAGTAAAGGGATATGGCATTGGCTTAGAACAATCGATTTTCGGGGGTGAACAATGGGGCGCTAAAGGGCTGGCATATCCTTTGAACATCCCGTTAGCAATAAGCATTTTTTTTACCGCAAATCAAGATGCCCTTCCTGGTTCGAAACTTCTCGTCCCGGGATTGTATTTGGCCACATTGATTGGTCTCCGCGTACTTTTCCAAAAGCAACACATTCCAGCCTGGTTGGCATGGTGTGCAGTTTTTGCCATCGGAACCGTTCCACTCCTGCTGCAATACAGCCTCATCGGATATGCCAATATCCCCTATGCTTACTACTATGTCTCGGGAGTTATCTGGATAAGTCTGGGATTGGACGCCAAAGACTCCCAGCGAATCCTGGTTGGAGCGATCTTGCTGGCCCTGTCGATCTGGACCCGTCTCGAGGGCCTGGAGTTTTGGCCGATTGCTATCCTATGCTTGGCGCTCATCTGGAGAAGCAGACTCTTCGCGAAGACCTTCCTTTGGAGGATCACGATCCCAGCCCTATTGATAGGTGGAAGTTGGCTCCTTTTTACCCGGATATATAACGCCTCGACTGGTGAAACAATTATTCTATCGGAAGCTATCTCGCGGATCCTGCATGGAGAATTCCACCCGGCGGCTATTTACCAGATCCTTCGTTTCACTGGATACTTGGCCTTGAAAACATGGGGTTATGGCATCCTTGTTCCACTTGTGACTGGTTTAGCGTTCCTGATAATCATCATTGACTCCAAAGCCAGAAAAGAATTATTTCCAATGAGCTTGCTCATGTCCGGATCCTTGACTGGGGTAGGTGTAATGTTAATGTATTACTTGACATCCTACGATGGATCATCCGACCTGCTTTCCTGGCTCGGAACTGGTTATGACCGCATGCTATTCCCTGCAGTGATTCTACTTGCGACCGGAAGCTTGATAATCCTCTGGCGGACATGGCAGAGGAATATCCATCGAGAATCCTCTCCCCTATCTAGTGACTAGTTAGTCCTCCGATAACCATCTAGATATCATACGTGGTCCCGCAAAGACAAAGGACCGCCTCAATCCTGCAGATCCTCAAGGCAGATGCCATCCAGGGCTAGTTCGACCAGCCAAGCGGGATCCAAGTTGGGGGATGCCGTCCGAGCGAGATGGACATATTCGACTGTGAGGCCCTGATTCGCCAGATTCACGATCTGGCCCGCGCCAAGGTCTTTCAGGCTGGATTGGAGTAACCCGCAGATCGTCTCGGGTGTGGCGTTGGATACGCTGGTAACCAGTCCGTCGATTTTTGGATTATTTTGTGCGACGGATGAATAAAATACTACTGATTCTTATGGAGATCGTCCGTCTCCAGGCTGGGCCGATTCATTTCTTACCCGCCTCTAACACCCGCATGCTATAATCCCCCCGAAAGGTTCCCGCCATGCTGCAGAGATTCGTCAAAACTTTCGGGGGTGACCCGAACAAACGCGAGATCGAGAAGATCACCGGGATCGTGGCCCAGATCGATGCCCTCGAGGCGGAGATGGAAGCCCTGGACGACGCTGCGCTGCGCGCCAGGACGGACCGGTTCCGCGCCCGCATCGCCGCCGCGGCCGAGGGTCTCGCCGAGGAGACCGAGCGGCTCAAGGCCGAACGCGAAGCCATGGACGAGATCCTGCCCGAGGCCTTTGCCGTCGTGCGCGAGGCCGCCAAACGGACCATCGGCCAGCGCCACTTCGACGTGCAGATGATCGGCGGTATCGTCCTTCACCAGGGCCGCATCGCCGAGATGCGCACCGGCGAAGGCAAGACCCTGGTCGCCACCCTGCCGATCTATCTCAACGCCCTGACCGGCCGCGGCGTGCACCTGATCACGGTCAATGACTACCTGGCGCGCTACCAGTCGCGCTGGATGGCCCAGATCTACAATTTCCTCGGCCTTTCGGTCGGCCTGCTGCAGATGGCTTCCGTCACCGAGAACGGCAAGAAGGCCTTCGTGATCGACCTGGCAAAGGAATCCTCGCGCGAGGACCAGCACCAGCTGCGCATGGTCGACCGCCGCGAAGCCTATGCCGCGGATATCACCTACGGCACCAACGCCGAGTTCGGCTTCGACTACCTGCGCGACAACATGGTCATGCGCCTGGACGACAAGGTCCAGCGCGGCCACTTCTTCGCCATCGTCGACGAGGTCGACAACGTGCTGATCGACGAGGCCCGCACCCCGCTGATCATCTCCGGGCCCGCCTCCGGGGACGTGGAATGGTACGGCAAAATGGCCGCCCTGGTGCGCCAGCTGCGTGCCGAGGATTACGAGGTCAACGAGAAGGATCGCGGCGTGACCCTGACCGAGATCGGCACGGCCCACGTCGAGCAGCTGCTCGGTCAGCCGCTGCGCGACCCCGACCGGCCGGAGGACGTCACCCCCGAGCAGGCCCGCCTGCTGGGTTACCTCGAACAGGGCCTGCGCGCCCAGCACCTGTTCAAGCGCAACAAGGATTACCTGGTGCAGGCCGGCAAGGTGGTCATCGTCGACGAGTTCACCGGGCGGCTGATGCCCGGCCGGCGCTGGTCCGACGGGCTGCACCAGGCGGTGGAAGCCAAGGAAGGCGTGCGGGTGGAACCGGAGAACGTCACCTACGCCACCATCACCCTGCAGAACTACTTCCGCATGTATGCCAAGCTGGCCGGCATGACCGGTACAGCCCTGACCGAGGCGGAGGAGTTCAGCAAGATCTACAACCTGGAAGTCCTGCCCATCCCGACCAACCTGGAATACCAGGCCTTCGGCCCCGGGGCGGCCCTGGTCGAGATCAGGCAAAAAGACAAGGACGGCTACGAATACGCCTTTTTCAGCCGCCGCGAGGATGCCGAGAAGAAACCCGTCTTCTGGCGGCGCAAGGACTACCCGGACGTCATCTACCGCACCGGTGAGGCCAAGCTGCGCGCCATCGCCCGCGAGATCATCGTCAACAACGTGCTCGGGCGCCCGGTGCTGGTCGGGACGACCTCGGTCGAGAATTCCGAACGCCTCTCCGGCCGGCTGCGCGCCGAACCGGTCCGCCGCCTGCTGCAGATCCTGATCCTGCGCCAGGCCTGGCTGGAAGCCAACGACCGCTTCGAGGATGGCCGCGCCATCCCCGAATTGACCCCGTTCAACAAACCGCTCGACCAGCTGCGCCCGGAGGACCTGCGCCCGCTCTACAAGGATCTCGGCCTGTCGCTCAACCCGGAGGACCCCGAGAACCTGAAGCGCCTAAGCAGTGTCCTCGAACTCGGTCCGGAGGACGAAGCCCGCCTGCGCTCCGTGCTGCAGGGCGGCGTGCCGCACCAGGTGCTGAACGCCCGCAAGCACACCGAAGAGTCGATGATCATCGCCGGGGCGGGCGCCTTCGGGGCGGTCACCATCGCCACCAACATGGCCGGCCGCGGCGTCGACATCAAGCTGGGCGGCGAGCTGGCCGAAGAAGTGCTCAACGAGGTCAACCGCGTCCTGCGCAAGGCCGGTGTGCGCGAGGCGTACGATCTGAGCATGCAGCAGCGCCGTCAAGCCCTGCAGCAGCTGGACCCCGCCCAGTACGGCATCTATGAAACCGAGGTGCGCTACTTCCTGCAGCACTTCACCGACATGGAGCGGGTGCGCGAACTCGGCGGCCTGCACATCGTCGGCTCGGAACGGCATGAGGCCCGCCGCATCGACAACCAGCTGCGCGGCCGCGCCGCCCGCCAGGGCGACCCGGGCTCCTCGCGCTTCTTCCTCTCGCTCGAGGACGACCTGATGCGCCTGTTCGGCGGCGAGCAGGTCAAGAACGTCATGGAACGGCTGAGCATCGACGACGATTACCCCATGCAGGCCCGCATGGTCAGCAACATGATCGAACAATCGCAACACAGGGTGGAAGGCGCCAACTTCGACGTGCGCAAGCACCTGCTCGAATACGACGACGTGCTCAACTCCCAGCGCCAGCGCATCTACGCCCAGCGCGACCGGGTCTTCCAAAAGGAGGACCTGGGCGAGGACGTGGAGGAACTGCTCTCCCAGGAGGTCGCCCGCCGGGTGAAGGAGACCGCCCAGAGCGAGGAGTACTGGCGCCTGCTGGGCTGGCTCGAGCAGATCCAGCCGGTCTTCAATACCCCGCAGGGCATCTTCCCCTCCTACCTGTTCAAGACCATGCTGGCAGAAGTAAATGCCTCCCTGCAAGGGCAGGAACTCAAGCCCGCCCTGCTGGACCTGGCCGGCCGTGTCCTGCAGGCGGGACAGGAGCATTTCCTCGCCTGGGCGCTGGAGCAGATCGACCGCGCCGGCAGCGACCTCGCACAGCAGATCGACGAACGCCGCGAGGCGCTGGACACCGCCCTGGACGGCCTGGCCGACAATCTGGAGAACGAGACCCGCCGGCCGAACGTCATCCTGGAGGAGCTTTCCAGCCTGGCGCGCACCCCCTTGCGCCTGGATTCGGACGGGCTGAACCGGCTGATCGACGACCCGCGCGACCTGTCACTGGAATTGGCCGGACAGATCGAATCCGGCATCCACGCCCTGGTCACCGCCCGGCTGGCAGCCACGCTGGAATACCGCATCGGCGAACCGCTCGGCCTGAACCTTTCGGACCTGCAGGATCGCAGCTGGGACGAGACGGCAGTCGAGATCGAGTCCCGCCTGCGCCAGGCACTGGATGCCCGCCAGGACCGGCTGCTGGGACCCTCCGGGCAGATCGCCGGCGACCTGGAGGCCGCCCTCGAGCGCATTCCCGAGCGCGACGACCAGGCGAAGATCAAATTCCTGATGGTCATGGGCCAGGGCAGCCGCAAGCTGTTCGACGCCAAGACGCATCGGGAGGTGCGCCAGGTCTTCACCCGGCTGCATTATGCCTACCTGGGCGGCGAACTGGCCGCCCGGCTGCCCGCCGAGGAGCTGCAAAACGCCATCCTGGCGCACCTGCGGGCCGCCCGCCAGGCGCAGCTGCTGACCTTCGGCGAGAGCGAACGCATCCGGCTGGGGGAGGCGGCGCGGGACCAGTCCGCACAGGAACTGGGACGGCGCGTCCAGGGCCAGATCTACCGCCAGGTCCTGCTCGGGGCCATCTCGGAACTGTGGGTGGACTACCTGACGCGCGTCGAGGCGCTGCGCGTCTCGATCGGACTCGAAGCGTACGCCCAGCGCGATCCGCTGGTACAATATAAATCCCAGGCCTCGCAGATGTTCCAGAACCTGCTGGCCGAGATCCGCGCCGGCGTGATCGGGCGCATCTTCCTGTACCAACCCCGTCCGGCGAACCGGGCTGCCGAGAGCGGGCCGGCCCCGGCCTCCGAGCCGGCTCCCCGGCCGGCCGCACCCGCCGCCGAGGAAAGCGGCAAGAAACGCAAGCGCCACCGGCACTAGGCCGTTCTCATGGACAAGTCGAAGGATAACTACCGCATACTGCCCAAGGTCGAACTCCACCGCCACCTGGAGGGGTCCCTGCGCCTGCCGACCATGCTGGAGGTGGCCCGCACGCACGGTATGGCCGTGCCCACCGCCACCGGCCCGCTCAGCAGCCTGGTCCAGGTGCAGAGCAGCGAGCCCTTCACCTACCAGAACTTCCTGGCCAAATTCAACACCCTGCGCATGTTCTACCGTTCCCCGGAGATCATCCAGCGAGTGACGCGCGAAGCCGTCGAGGATGCCGCCCTGGATCACGTGCGTTACCTGGAACTGCGCTTCACCCCGGTGGCGCTCAGCCGGGCGGAACGCTTCCCGCTCGGCGAGGTGATGGACTGGGTGCTGGAAAGCGCCGCGCAGGCAGCTGCCGATACGGGCATCCAGGTGGGCCTGATCGCCAGCGTCAACCGCCACGAGAGCGTCGAGCTGGCCGGACAGGTGGCCAGGCTGGCCGCCGACCGCCTGGGAGGCGGCCTGCTCGGCCTGGACCTGGCCGGGAACGAGGCCGAATTCTCCGCCGAACCCTTCCTGGGCGTCTTCAAGGAAGCCCGTCAGGCCGGCCTGAAGCTGACCGTCCACGCCGGGGAATGGTCCGGGGCGGCCAACGTCCGCCAGGCGCTCGAAGTCCTGGACGCGGACCGCATCGCCCACGGTGTGCGCATCCTCGAGGACCCGGATACCGTCCGGCTCGCCCGGGAACGCGGCACGCCGTTCGAGGTGTGCATCACCAGCAACTACCAGACCGGCGTCGTTCCCAGGCTGGGCGACCATCCGGCCTGCCGCATGCTCGCCGCCGGACTGAACGTGACCCTGGGCACGGACGACCCAAGCATCTCGCAGATCGGCCTGAGCGACGAATACCGCATCGCCTGCGAAACCCTGGGCATGTCCCGGGCGACCCTGCAGGAACGCATCCTGGCGGCGGCACAGGCCTCCTTCCTGCCGCCGGAGGAACGCGGTCAGTTGATCGCCGGACTGGAAACCGAACTCAAACTTCTCTAAAGAGCCTCCTGCAGGCGTCCAGGACATCCGGGCATTGCCGGGTGTCCTTTTGGTCTGCAGGAGTTTATCGAGACAGCACGCCAAAGGAGCATACCATGCTGGATCCCTTCAAGAGCCAGGCGACATTCCAAGCCGGGAGCAGGCAGTTCACCTATTATCGGTTGCACGTCCTGGAAGAAGCCGGCCTGACCAACCTTGCCAAGCTGCCCTTCTCCATCCGCATCCTGCTCGAGGCCGCGCTGCGCCAGTGCAACGGGCGGGAGATCACCCGGGAGGACGTCGAGAACATCGCCCGCTGGGAGCCTTCCGGCCCCCGGCCCGGCATTCCCTTCCTGCCGGCGCGCGTCGTCATGCAGGATTTCACCGGCGTTCCGGCCGTGGTCGACCTGGCCGCCATGCGTTCGGCTGTCGCCCGCCTGGGCGGCGACCCGAAGAAGATCAACCCGCTCGTGCCGGTCGACCTGGTCATCGATCACTCGGTGCAGGTGGACTTTTTTGCCTCCCAGGACGCCCTGCAGCGCAACACGGAAATGGAATTCCAGCGCAACCGGGAACGCTACGAGTTCCTCAAATGGGGGCAGAAGGCCTTCTCCAATTTCCGCGTCGTCCCGCCGATGACCGGCATCGTCCACCAGGTCAACCTGGAATACCTGGCCCCGGTGGTGATGACCCGCAAGGAAAAAGGATCGCAGCACCCGCTGGCCTTCCCCGATTCCGTGGTCGGCACCGACTCGCACACCACCATGATCAACGGCCTGGGCGTCGCCGGCTGGGGTGTCGGCGGGATCGAGGCCGAGGCGGTCATGCTCGGCCAGCCGATGGACATGCTCCTGCCGGACGTGATCGGCTTCCGGCTGTCCGGGAAGCTCAAAGAAGGCGTCACCGCCACCGACCTGGTCCTGACGGTGACCCAGATGCTGCGCAAGAAGGGCGTGGTCGACAAGTTCGTCGAATTCTTCGGCCCCGGCCTGGACGGCATGGCCCTGCCCGACCGGGCGACGATCGCCAACATGGCCCCCGAGTACGGCGCCACGATGGGCTTCTTCCCGGTCGACGCAGAGACCCTGCGCTACCTGCACCGGAGCGGCCGCCCGGCCGATCAGATCGAGCTGGTCGAAGCCTACTCCCGTGCCCAGGGACTCTTCCGGGAAAGCTCCACCCCGGAACCCGAATTCAGCGACACGCTCGAACTGGACCTGGGTTCGGTCGTCCCCTCGCTGGCCGGGCCGAAGCGCCCGCAGGACCGCGTTGCGCTGACCGAGATGCAGTCCGTCTTCCGCAAGGCGCTGCGCGCCCCGGTCAAGGAACGCGGCTACGAACTTTCCGAGGAAGCCATTGGTAGGAAGGCGAAGGTCGGCAGCAACGGCGGGGCGTATGAGATCGGGCACGGCAGCGTGGTCATTGCCGCCATCACCTCCTGCACCAACACCAGCAACCCCTCGGTGATGGTCGCCGCCGGCCTGCTGGCGCGCAAGGCGGTCGAGAAGGGCCTGACGGTCAAACCGCAGGTCAAGACCAGCCTGGCTCCCGGCTCACGCGTGGTCACGGATTATCTCAAGGCCGGCGACCTGCTCGATCCACTGGCCAAACTCGGCTTCAACGTGGTCGGCTACGGCTGCACCACCTGCATCGGCAACAGCGGTCCGCTGCCGGGCGAGATCGCCAAGGCGGTGACCGGGTCCGACCTGGTGGCCGCGGCGGTCATCTCGGGCAACCGCAACTTCGAGGGCCGGGTGCATCCGCTGGTCAAGGCCAATTACCTGGCCTCCCCGCCGCTGGTCGTGGCCTACGCTCTGGCCGGCACGGTCGACATCGACCTGCAGAAGGAACCGCTCGGCATCGGGCAGGACGGGCAGCCCGTCTACCTGAAGGACATCTGGCCGAGCACCCGCGAAGTGGCCGAGGTGGTCGCCGCCAGCCTGGACACCGGCATGTTCCAGGAGCGCTATGCGGCGGTCTTCGCAGGCTCGGAAATGTGGCAGGAGATCCGCGTGGCGGAGGGCGAGCTGTTCCAGTGGGACGAGAACTCGACCTACATCCACCACCCGCCCTACTTCCAGGCGCTGACCCTCGAACTGCCGCCCATGCCGTCGATCCGCGAGGCGCGCGTGCTGGGTATCTTCGGCGATTCCATCACCACCGACCACATCTCCCCGGCCGGGAACATCGCCGCGGACAGCCCGGCCGGCCGCTTCCTGCAGGAGCGCAGCATCCCGCCGCGCGATTTCAATTCCTACGGCGCCCGGCGCGGCAACGACCTGCTGATGGTGCGCGGCACGTTCGCCAACATCCGCTTGAAGAACCAGATGGTCGCGCCCCGGGAAGGCAACTGGACCCGGCACCAGCCCTCCGGGGAGGAGCTGTCGATCTTCGACGCCGCAGCGCGTTACCAGGCCGAAGGTGTGCCGACGATCGTTCTCGCCGGCAAGGAATACGGCACCGGTTCGAGCCGCGACTGGGCCGCCAAGGGCCCGATGCTGCAGGGAGTCCGGGCGGTGATCGCCGAATCGTTCGAACGCATCCACCGCTCGAACTTGGTCGGCATGGGCGTGCTGCCGCTCAAGTTCGCCGCCGGGCAGAACGCCGAGTCGCTCGGCCTGGACGGCACGGAAATCCTCTCGATCGAAGGCCTCGGCGACGATCTGGCCCCGCGCGCCGAACTGAGCGCGCGGGCCGTCAAAGCGGACGGACGCAAGGTCGAATTCAAGGTCCTGGCCCTGCTGAACACCCCGGTGGAGGTGAACTACTACCGCAACGGCGGCATCCTGCACACGGTGCTGCGCAATCTCGTCCGATCCTGAACCGTGACCCCGTCACGATCCGCCCGGAACAGACCAGCTCTGTTCCGGGTTTTTATTTTGAAGTGTTTCCTTTTTGTTAGCCAGGTGTTAGGCGGGCAGGTGCCGTATCAAGTATCTTTTAGACAGAACAGTGTTCTATACAACATACTGGAGACCAACAAACGCATGATTTCCCGTTTCCTTTACCGCATCGCCCAGATCATCATCCGTGCCTACGCCGTCCTGCTGCTCAGGATGGATGTACGCTGGCACTCCCCGCTGCCGAAGGGTCCGGTGCTCTTCGCCGCCAATCACCCCAGCACGACCGATCCGATCTTCGTTCATTTGCTCACCCGCCAGCCGGTGCGGATCATGATCACCAATAAGGCCTTCTCGATCCCGGTGCTGGGGACCCTGATGCGCAAGGTCAACCACATCAGCGTCATCCCGGGCAAGGGCGAGGAAGTGCTGGAAGAGGCCCGCCAGGCCCTGGCACGCGGCCAGTCGGTGATGATCTTCCCGGAAGGACTGGTCAGTCCGGAGGACGGCTTTCATGCCCCGCGCTCGGGTGTCGCCCGGCTGGCACTGAAAGCGGGCGTCCCGGTCGTTCCGCTGGGGATCTCCCTTGCCCGCAAGGGCTGCCGCTTCATCCCGGCTGTTTTCGATGGCCAGCCGGACATCATCACCTGGTATCTGCATGGTCCATATGCGATCACGATCGGCCGCCCGCTTTACTTCCAGGGCGACGCCAACGATAAACCTGCCGTGCGGGGGGTGGCGGAGAAGATCATGGAACACATCCGCTCGCTGGCCGGCGAAAGCCGCAAACGGGTCTGGAAAGCCATGTGAACGAAAAGTAAGGTCGGCGAGAGCCGGCCTTTGCTTTTCGTTGCTGCTATAATTCAAAAAGTGAGCTTATTCCTGATCGCGGGGCGAATCCGGTCGATCGGCCAAGCCTGCATGGCTCCGATATCCCATCCCGAATAAACAAGGTGATCCCAATGCCTGAAAACAGCTGGGGACGCAGAATTTTAGCCTATTCTCCCGTGGTGATCTGCGCTCTGATCATGCTCCCCCGTATTCTGTCAGCACAGTTCGGCTTGTTTGACGACCCGGGCATCCTGGCGGCTTCCAGCCAGGGGTTTTCCGCTGAGAGGCTGCTTGCTCAAGAAGCCTCCGTGGGACGTTTCCGGCCGATTTACTGGCTTTATTATTCCCTGCTTTATCATATTTTCGGCTTACGATCGGAATGGTTCTTTGTCGGAAATCTGGTCCTGTTCATGGTCATCACCGCGCTTGTCGTCGCCCTGTCCTTGAAACTCGGATTGAATTCCAGATCGGCGGCGATTTCAGGATTATCCTTCGCCCTGAGCGGACCCATTCTGGAGAACGTGTACACGCTCTGCAAGCTGGAACTCCTTCAGGTCATCTGGATCGTGCTTTTCTTCCTGAGCGCCGGGCTGGTCAAGGCGGGACAGAAATGGTACCGAAATATACCGGCCTTCCTTTTGACGTCTACGCTGGTTTTCCTGGCCTGCAGTACCAAGGAAACCGGGATCCTCCTGGGGCCGATCCTCCTTGTCTTCTTTGTCATCCGGTTTATTTCGAGCCGCGCGAGCAAGGGGAGGACGAAGGAAATTCTTCAAGAAAGAGCCTTTCTCCTCCTGGCTTCGCTGACAGGCATCACGCTTTATTTCCTGATCTCGTCGGCGTATTTGCGCAATTACTATTTGCATAACAACCTGATCCAGGTTGGACAGGACGATTTTAATTTCAGCCTCGGCTGGCTTCTCTCTCAGGGACAGAATCTCGTGGAATGGCTGCTGCGAGATTATCTCTATCTGCTTCCTCTTTTCCTGATCGGCATCGTCATCCTGATCAAATCGCCGCAGCGGCCGACGCTCCCCTTGTTCCTGGAATGGTTCAGCGCAGCCGCCCTGTGGTCCGGTATGTACCTGCCCTGGCTATACTTTCCTGAATACTATCTCCTGCCCATGTCCATCGCCGCGGCGGTGATCTGTGGACTGTTCGTCCAACTCGCCCTTGACTTTACCGCCAGATCAAGCAGAATCCGCCCATTGGTTACCGTTGGCTTGGGATTGACCGTTTTCCTTTTCCTCCTGGGCATACCCAATCAGATCACGAACGGCCGGCTGCAGCTGGCGATAGACAAAGCGAACACATCCATGCTTGCGCAGATCGCGGAGAACGCCGCTCCGGGGAGTCGCGTCTGGATCAATATCCAGGAGCCGAACGAGTATGTTTCCCAGATGACAACCTGGTGGAGTGCGATTGCCGGGCGACCTGATCTGCAGGTGCACCACTTCCATTTCCAGGAGATCCCTCAAAGCATGGAACAGGAGCCCGAAATCTGGATTGTCTCTCCGATCGTCAGCAACCAGTTCTATCCATCTGTGCGACTGGGGGTCCACGAGCGAAATGCCGAGGCGTGGAACCGTACCCTTGAAGAATACCTGGCTGGACGCGGGGCGCGGGATGAGGCCATTCGCTCAAGCTTCCGCATATTCAACCTCAGCCCCATGCGCTTTGCCTGTTCCTTCATTCGCTCTGCCGCGGATTGCAAATACCCGCCGGACCTGTATGACCAACGGGTATTTGTTTATGGATGGGATATCATCCATATCCCTTAGCAGGATAAGCAAGCCCGAAAAAACTGCAGGCTGCCCTATGAATGTTGTTTCATCTTCCCGAAGAACTCATCCTGCAGGCGCCCGGCCTCCCGGTCCGCCTTGATCACCCGGATCGTATGCGCCAGGGCCTGGGCTGCGGCGGCGAACCATTTCTCGCCCTTCTCCGCAGTCGCCGGGCGTCCGTCTCCGCAATAATGGCTCGGATGGTCGGCATACCACCAGATGCCGGTATCGACCCCCAGGTCGCGTAATTCCTTCAAGCGTCCGAGCGGCATCCCTTCGCCATCGGAGGGCATCTCCCCGGAACGGACCAGGTCGGGGCGGACGTTAAGGATGGCGCTCGTTTCGCGCTCCCCGGCATGCCCGTCCACGCGGGTCTCCCAGTGCGGACCCGTCTCAGCCAGCTCCTCGGCATAAGGCGGGCGGGCGACGTAGACCACGTAGGAGCGCGGTGCGGCGAGCTGGATCTGGGCAAAGTAGTGGATCAGGCTGTCGTTCCCGCCGTGCCCGTTGACGATGACGATCTTGTCCAAACCGTTGCGGGCGATCTCGCGGCAAACGTTCTCCAGCAGGCGCAGGATCAGGTCCGGCTCGATGCCGATCGTCCCGGGCATATGGCGGGCCTCCAGGATCTGGGTGAAAACGTAATCCGGAAAGACGACCGCCGGTTCGAGTTCTGCGGCCCGGCGGCAGACCTCGCGGGCGATGTACAGGTCGGTGCCCAGCGGCAGGTGATGCCCGTGGCGTTCGATGCAGGATAAGGGCAGCAGACAGACCCCCTGGCTCTTTTTGACGGCTTCGGGGAATTGGTCCCCGGTCAGTTCTTCCCAGCGCATGGTTTCCTCCGGAATGGATGACCTTCCAACCTGCATAGTATAACGCCAAATAAAAACCGATGGCGAAGCATCGGTTTTTATTGATTCAGATGGGACTCGCATCTACGGGAAGGTCAGGCAGGTGGCATACACGTTCATCGTGCGGCTGAATCCGCCCGTATTGCGGGCATAAGCTTCCCAACCGGTCAGATCGCTCTTCATGCTGCTGTTATACACGATCAGGTTATCCTGCAGGGCAAATCCGCCGCCGGTGACAATGCCCGCAGGACAGGAGTACTGCTTCCCGTCGGATCCGCCTGCAGCGATCGAGACGTTGGTTCCGCTCTGGGAGGTTGTCCCGGTGGTTCCGGACAGACAGATCGCATACGCGTTCACCAGCTGACTGGAACCGGAAAGGTTGCGGGCGTACACCTGCCAGCTGTTGCCGGTCTGGGAGCTGTTGTACACCCACAGATTGTCAGCGCTGGAGGCGAAACCGCCGCCCGTGACCACACTACCGCCCGGGCAGGTTGCCACCGGATTACCGTAACCGCCGACTGGCGCGTTCACTTGGGCAAGTTGCTGGCTGATCGTTCCGCTCGTGTTGGACAGGCAGACGGCATAGGCGTTCAGGAGCCTGCCGGAACCAGCATAGTTCTTGGCGTAAACCCGCCAGCCGTTCCCTTCCATGGAGGAGGTGTAGACCACCAGATCGCTGGCAGCCGCGAAGCCGCCCGAGACCACCACGCTTCCGGAAGGGCAGGTCACAGTTACGTTCCCGGTCGAATTGCCCGAGATCGTCGCCTGGTTGAATTCGAAGTCGGTCGCCGGCAGGATCAGCGGGAAGAGCGGAATGAGGATCCCGGGATCGATGACAAAGCCGCCGGAGGTCGCCGTGAAGGTCGGCGTGGGCGCGGGAACGACGATCTGGACGGTGAACGTGGAGGTGTTGTTGGTGTAGAACAGCGCTCCGGAGGTGTTGCGCAGGCGCCAGTAGCCGATGTAGGTTCCGGGAGAGGCGGGGGTGACCAGGTTCACGGACAGATCGACCTCCTGACCGGGCGCCACCGCTCCGGCGAGCGGGATGTTGGCCGGGGCGCCCATCTGGTCGCCATGATCGAAAACCAGGGAGTACGAACTGGTCCAGGTGCAGGTTCCGACGTTGCGCAGTCGCCAGGTTTTTATGTAGCCGGTATTGGGCGGAAAAACCGTGTTGTCCGGGACGGTCTCGCTGACGAACTGGGCCTGGTCGCAGGTGCCGGCCGGCGCCGGAGGCGGGCTGGTGTTCGTGAAGGTCGGCGTTTCCGCCGCGGGTGGAGGCGGCGGGGTCGTCGCCTGCGGGACGGACAGGGTCAGCTCGGCGGCCACGGTCAACGCGACCGCGGTCTCACCGGTGGAACCATCCTCGGTGGCATTGTCGGTGCCGACCATCAGGTTGCAGGCGGAAAGCAGCAGGGCAAGACATACCGTTAACGAAAGAATACGGGTGATGGAACGCATATCTCCTCCTCGAAGTTATTGCAATTAATTCTACCTGAATTATCTGATTTGTTCCATCCCCCACTTGGTCACTCCCCCGGCTCATGTCTTCAGAAAAAGGCTGATGCTCTCGATGTGATACGTCTGCGGGAACAGATCGAAGGGAGTGACCTGCTCGAGGCAGTAGCCGGATGCGATCAAACGGGCCGCGTCGCGCCCCAGGGTAGCCGGATCGCAGGAAACATAGGCGATGCGCTGCGGTGCCAGGGCGGCCAGCGCGTCCAGCGCCTGCCGCTCGAGGCCGGCGCGCGGCGGGTCGACGATGGCCGCGGCCGGGTGAATGGGTAGGGACGGCAGAACCTGCTCTGCCGCCGCCTCGTAAAGTTCGACATTGTCATACTCATCCAGGTTGATGGCGAAATCCGCGCAGGCGGAAGCCGATCGTTCGATGCCGATCAGCCTCTCCACCCGCGGGGCAAAGAACGCGCTGAACAATCCCACCCCGCAATAGACATCCAGCAGCGTGTCGCCCGGACCGACCGGAAGGATGGCAAGCAGATGTTCCACCATCTTTTCCGCCATCGGCGTGTTGACCTGAAAGAAGGATGCCGCCGACAACTGGAAGTCCCTGCCTGCCGCCCGCATCACCAGGCGCTCGTCACCGGCGATCACGAAGGCGTCCTCGCCGTTCAGGTGAACCACGGATAATCCGGCCTCCAACTCCATCTCGGGAGTCTGTTCGGAGTCCAGCACCAGCATTAGCTCGTCCCCGTAGCCTGCGCGCAATCCGATGCGCGCCAGGGACATGCCCGGATCGAACGCGAGCTGCGGCCAAAATTCGGAAATGGCCGTTTGCGGCAAATGGCATTCGCTGATCGGGACGACCGTTTCCCCACGCGCGGCGACGTATCCCAGGCGGCCTTCGGTCGTCAGATGGAACTGGACATGGTTGCGGTAGTTCCACTCCTGCGGAGAGGCAACGACCGGACGCAGCGGGGGCCGGTCGATCCTGCCGATGCGCCGCAACTGGTCTTCCAGGATGGATTGTTTGGCCTTGAGCTGGTCCGTGTAGGACAGGTTCTGGAGATGGCAGCCCCCGCAAACCCCGAAATGCCTGCAGCGGGCCGGGATGCGTTCCGGGGCCGGGACCAGGATCTCGAGCAACTCGGCACGCACATGGCTGCGCTTTTCCTCCACCACCCGGATGCGCACCTTCTCCCCGGCCAGCCCGAACGGGACAAAGACGGCCCGGCCATCCGGCAGCCGCCCAAGGGCTTCGCCGCCATAGGCGAGCTTGTCCAGGGTCACTTCGAGATGATCGGAAGACGGGGTGGTTTGCGGAACGGGGGACATCAGCCGCGCGACGCCCAGAGCGTTCCCAGGACAGCCTGTAAACGGCCGGCCAGCTTCTCCGGCTGCCCGGTCGTGACGTCGTCCTGGTTGTCGAAGACCGCATAGGGGACGCGAATGTCCCGGATCTTCAGGAAGTCCGAATCCCCCGGGGCGAATTCGCCCCAGTCATCCAGGCGGTAAAGACGTTCCATCTTCTCGTCCGAGAGTCCATGTTCCAGGACGCTGTCGGGACGGTCCGGATTGTAGCGGCGGCGATTCTTGCGCAGCGACTCCTCGTACGAAACGCGCACATACACGACCGCCGCCCTGCTTAACAAGTCGTCGCCAAGGTGCTGGAACGCAGTCCGGTAACCGCCGTGCTCGCTGCCGCGCGAGAATTCGACCAGGGTGGTGAAGCGCGCATGATATCCCGGCTCGCGCAACCGCTTCCCATACTCCAGGTCCAGGCGTTCGATCAGCAGGTTCCAGAGATCCGGATGCAGGAAATAACTATGCTCGTCCGTATGCAGGCGCGGACGGCCCAGCTTCTGGCTCAAAATGTGGTCTTCCTCGAACCAGGTCCAGAGCATGGGAAAGTCGTCGAGGATATCCAATTCGGCGAGATGGTAACGCGACCTGCAGGTGGCGGCATCCAGACGCGTGAAATGATCGATGATCTCGCTCTTCCCGGAGGCCGGGCGTCCGGTCAGGATCAGGACCTCGAAGGCGTCAGCGCCCATGGAACGGTTCCCGCGGGCGGGCTATTTGACGAACAGGCTGATGAGCTGGTTCTGGAAGATCGCCAGGACGACAATGATCACGACCAGCGCGACCCACAGGACAGCAAGGCGCCTCAGTTCTCGTTTGGTGTTAGTGTAGTCCGGATTGAACTCGGCCGCCTTGGACGGAATGGCCATTATCGGACGGTTGGCCTGGCGTTTTTGTTTTTTGCTCATGAGTGCTCCTACGGATTTTGAAGTTTCGCAAAGACGACGATGCGTTTGTTATCGACCATGTAGGGGTAACAACTGATCAGGGTCACGGTCGGGTCGGTGGTCGGGTCCATGACATCCAGCCGGGTCGGTTCGACGATGATCGTGTCGGTGACGATATACACGAACTGGCGCTGTGTGGTGTAAAGGATCACCTGATCGCCCGGGGAAAGCTCATCCAGGCGTTTGAAAAGCTCGCCATAAATATCGTTGTGGGCCGAGAGGACCACATTGCCGTTCTCACCCGGGTTGGCTGTCCCAAGATGCTGCGCCACGCCCTTCTTCAACTGATCCCAGCCATCGCCCTGGACGATCGTGGTGTACGGCAGCGAGATCCCCGGGATCTCGATCCCGATCGCCTGCTGAGGGCCCTGTGTGGGGATCGGCAGGTTGGCGATCGACTGAATCAACGGGCGTAAATGCTCGGGGATTTCCGCTTCGTTGAAGCGCGCCCCGCCCGGATCGGTCGGGGGCGTATGTCCGCCTGGCAGGACGACCGCGGTGATGAGCGGCGTGGGCGTCAGGGTCACCTGGCGCAGGGCAGCCGCCACTTCCTGATTCAGGACACGCAGCAGGCCAAACCCATTGAACAGGATCCCCGCCAATCCGACCACTGCCAGCACCTCGACCGCCAGGAGGACCCGCTCGAACCACCGGCGGCGGGAGGAGCGTACCGGTGCGGGCTGCTCCGGAGTGGACGCGTCCCCATCCGTCATCCGGGCCCGCCAATCGTTCAGGGCTGCCGGCGGAAGGTCCGGGGCAAGGCTGACCGCCCGGCCGGTCCGGCGGAATCGCTCCAGCCGCCTCTGACGGGCAGTATGTCTCTTGTCCAGCAACAGACGCCGGAGTTCCTGTTCGGAAAGGTCCTCGGGGCGTTTCGGGTTGGCCACGGGGGCGATTATACCCCACCTGACCGTCACCCCGCCGGCAGGCAATTTGGACATTGCCACTCTGGTTATCCAGAGTATAATGGGCGTATCTCATTTCCCCACAGGGACTCAGCCACGGGGAACCCGCCAAAAGGAGGCATCTATGGCATTCAGCTACACCAACAAAAAGGGCGTCACCTATTTCCTGCACGCCCAATCCACCACCAAGAACGGCTCAACCCGGACGCTCTATTTCTTTGCCAAGGAAAAGAAAGCCGGCGTTCTGGAGGCAGTTCCTGCCGGCTACAAGGTCGCTGAGACGGCCAACGGGCTTCCGGTCCTCAAGAAAGCCTAACCGCGATCCCGTCGATGAAGGGTCCCTGGAATCAGGGACTCTTTTCATTTGCGGAGAATGCTTGCCATTTTTTCCGTCCCTCGTTATAATATGCCCTCGCTTCGGGCGGGTAGCTCAGTTGGTTAGAGCACTGCTTTGACATAGCAGAGGTCGTAGGTTCGAGCCCTATTCCGCCCACAGGAGCCCTTCAACAGGGCTCCTTTTTTATATTCAA
>Ga0233425_10004271_pt1 | contig 24253 bp, 17 predicted proteins | sample Watercolumn_Towu_2_FD_181712 | JGI IMG/M metagenome (GOLD analysis project Ga0233425, IMG submission 181712) | Freshwater microbial communities from Lake Towuti, South Sulawesi, Indonesia - Watercolumn_Towuti2014_140_MG | ecosystem: Environmental > Aquatic > Freshwater > Lake | place... | reverse complement strand
TGACAAATATACGGACGCATGTGCTAGGATAGTAGCCATTTTGCTAAGATATTCAAAAAGAGTCGAGGTGTATTCCATTGATGAATCTTTTCTTGATCTAACCGGTTCCAGAGATGATCCGGTTGAGACTGCGAAAAGCGTGAAAAAAGAAATAAAAAAAGAACTTGGGCTGGCGTGCTCCGTCGGTATAGGCCCGAATAAACTAATCGCTAAACTCGCGAGTGATATGAGTAAACCGGACGGATTGAAGCTTGTGAAGCCGAATGAAGTCCAAAGCCTATTAGAAAATCTGCCGGTAAAGGAGCTATGCGGTATAGGAAAACAAACCGCGGCAGTTTTATATGCTCTAGGAATAAAAACATGCGGTGAATTGGGTAGGGCGCCGGTGTCTGTATTGAGGCACAGATTTGGGATAATTGGAGAACATCTGCATTTTATGGGGCAGGGGGTAGACGGTTCTCCGGTAGTGCCGCCGGAAGATGTTCCTGAAGCGAAATCTATCGGACATAGTATGACGCTGGACAAGGACGAGAGTGACGCGGAACGCCTGAAAGTTTATATTTTGCAGTTGTCTGAAATGGTAGGCAGGCGGCTTCGAAGAGAAAAGATGCGCGGTAAGACTATCTGTTTAGTTGTAAGATATGGTGATTTTCAGACACGCTCTAGGCGTAGAACAGTATCGGAGTATATAAAGGATACCGATAGGATTTATGATGTCGCAGTCGAAATATTTCATTCATTTAGATTAGATAAAGCGGTAAGATTATTGGGCGTAAGTGTTTCAAATCTTGTGAAAGATTTAGAGATCCCTTTGTTTGAGGCTGACAGGAAAAAGGATAATTTGACGCAGGCGGTAGATGAACTGAATGATATATACGGAGATTGTACGGTGACAATGGGATGTTTATTAAAAAAAATGGAGCACAAGGAAGTTATTTCTCCTTCGTGGCGTCCGAGCGGCCCGCGAAAAACAGTGTGAGCTTATGATAAAAATAGGTACAAGCGGCTACGCGTTTACGGATTGGATAGGGACTGTGTATCCCGCAAATGTAAAAAAAGAGGATATGCTTTCATTTTATGAGACAGAGCTGGGATTTAATACTGTAGAGTTAAACTATACGTATTACGCGCTTCCTTCGCAGAAAGCGATAGCGGGCATATCACGGAAAACATCCGCGAATTTTGAGTTCGCGGTCAAGGCGAACAAGGCAATGACGCATGATCTTATCGATAAATTTAGCGGAAAGACGATTGATAACTCGGAAATATTTAAAAAGTTCAGATATTCTCTTGAGCCGCTAATAAACGAAAGTAAGTTGTCCTGTGTCTTAGCGCAATTTCCGTATTCGTTTCATTTTAGCAACGGTGGAGTGGAATATCTCGAGAGGTTTAGGGAATTGATGAGAGATGTTCCTCTTGTTTTTGAGTTTAGAAATATGGGCTGGCATAACACCGAAACTTTGAAATACCTACTAAATCTTGGTGTAGGGTATTGCGTGGTAGATGAGCCGAAATTAAAGGGCCTTATGCCGTTTAATCCGGTCGAGACATCGGATTTGGGCTATTTCAGGTTTCACGGAAGGAACGCGAATTGGTTCGACGCCCCATTGTCAGTGAGGTACGACTATTTTTATAGTGAAAAGGAATTAAAAAGTTTTATTGAGCCTATTAAGATCGTCGAAAAAAACACAAAGAAAACACTGGCCTTTTTCAATAACTGTCATGCCGGCAGTGCGGCGAAGAACGCCATTCAAATGATAAAAATGTTTTCAAATACAAGCCCTCTCTGATATCATTAATCATTAGTGAGACGCAATTTGCGAGGAATTTTATGATACATGTAAATACGATTATAAGTGCGGTTAAAGAGTTATGTGTTGAGTCAAATTGTGATTTGGGCGTGGACTGTGTAAAGGCGATAAAATCCGCGTATAGAAAAGAATCAAAAAAATTACCCAAAGAAATATTGTCGCAAATTATTCAGAATATTAAGATTGCTAAAGTAGATCACTTGCCTGTTTGCCAGGACACCGGTATAGCCGTTATCTTTGCGGAATTGGGGCAAGAAGTGAAAATTGAGGGCGGAAGTCTTTCGTCTGCGATAAATGAGGGCGTTAGACAAGGATATAAAGAAGGGTACTTAAGAAAATCAGTAGTTGGCGATCCTCTTCGTAGAGAAAACACAAAAGATAATACCCCATGCGTTATTCACTACGATGTTGTGCCGGGTAATAGTCTGAAAATCACGGTCATGCCCAAAGGCGCCGGTAGTGAGAATATGAGCCGGATAAAAATGTTTAATCCTCACGCGGGTGTGGAGGCGGTTGAGGGATTTGTGGTAGAGACTGTTAAAAACGCGGGAGCCAATCCCTGTCCTCCGGTTATAGTAGGTGTCGGTATCGGCGGAAATTTTGAGAAGAGTGCGATACTTTCCAAAAAGGCCCTCGTGCGCTCTATAGGTGAAAGAAATTCAGACAAATATTATGCTTATTTAGAAAAAAGGCTATTAAAAAAAATAAATCAATTAGGGGTCGGCCCGATGGGAGTAGGCGGTAAGGGCACAGCGCTCGATGTATTTGTCGAACAATATCCTTGTCATATAGCAAGTTTACCGGTTGCGGTAAATATCCAGTGTTGGGTCGCAAGACATAGGAGTGCGGTATTAAAATGAAAATAAGTTGTCCTTTAAATGAGAAAGATATAAGAAAATTAAAGGCCGGTGATGAAATATCCTTATCCGGCACTATCTATGCCGCTCGTGATTCGGCGCATAAAAGATTTATTGAATTGATTGACCGCGGAGAGCAACTGCCGTTTGATATTAAAGACGCGGTTATTTATTATGTCGGTCCAACCCCGGCAAGGCCGGGACAGATTATTGGTTCGGCAGGGCCTACGACGTCTTCCCGCATGGATGAATATACGATCCCGCTTTTAGAAAAAGGGCTAAAGGGTATGGTTGGAAAAGGTTCTCGCGGCGAAAAAGTAGTTGGAGCAATAAAAAAAAATAAAGCAGTATATTTTTTGGCTGTAGGCGGTGCAGGCGCTCTCATTTCTCAATCTATCAAAAAGTCTGAAATCATTGCTTTCCCTGAGCTCGGCGCTGAAGCAGTAATGAAGCTTCAGGTCAAAAATCTCCCTTGTTTTGTTGCAATAGATTCGAATGGTGAAAGTATATTCCGGTAAAACTAAACAATAAACATCATCTAAGGCTTGCCTTTATAGAATTGTGAAAGGGGATTATCTGCCTCATGTATACAACAAATAGCCGCGGCTAGTGCGTCGGCTGTGTCGGCCTGTGGGAGTTCAGGGAGTTTCAAGATGCGCTGGACCATGTTTTGCACCTGCTCTTTAGATGCGTTACCGTTTCCGACTACCGCTTGTTTGATTTTTTTTGGAGAGAATTCTTTAATGGGTAATCCTAGTAGAACAGCCGCGACAATAGAGACCCCGCGTGCTTCACCTAGTTTTATTGCTACTTTGGAATTGTTACAAAAAATAACATTTTCAAGCACTACTGCGTCAGGTTTTGTTTCCAAAATAACCTGTTGAAGCTTAGCAAAAATTTTACTATAACGTTTTTCGAAATTATCTTTTGATAAACTTGTTATACATCCGCAGTCCACGACTTTCAAAGTGTTGACGTTTTTTTCAACAACTCCAAATCCTGTATGCAAAGAACCCGGGTCAATTCCTAGGATTCTCATAAATTATTTACGCCGATATTTTCTGTATTATTTCATCCGGTATATCGAAATTGGCGTAGACATGTTGGACGTCGTCATGGTCTTCCAGTTGTTCTACGAGCTCCAGTATTTTCCTGGCAGTGTCTTCATCGGTAATTTTTACCGTATTCGACGGCAGTGATGTTATCTCTGAAGAGGCGATTTTAATGTTATGCTTTGTGATCGCGTCCTTAACCTTTTCAAAGGCATCAGTAGGTGTTATTATCTCATATTCTTCCGCTTCAGATTTAAAATCCTCGGCCCCGGCCTCTAAACTTACATTGAGAAGGTCATCTTCCTTAGCGTCTGATTTTGCTACCGTAATAAATCCTTTTCTTGTGAAAAGCCAGCTAACAGCACCCGCTCCGGCCATGTTTCCGTTTTTCTTGGAAAAAATATTTCTTATTTCAGCGGACGTTCTATTCTTGTTGTCGCTGGTGACTTCAACCAAAACCGCAACTCCGCCCGGGGCATAACCTTCATAAGAAACCTCTTCAATGACAATGCCGGGTAGGGCCCCTGTGCCTCTTTTAATGGCTTTATCGATATTATCTCCGGGCATATTTGCTTGTTTTGCCCTGTCTACAGCAACTCGTAGGCGGATATTTGTATCGAAGCTACCTCCGCCGTTTTTAGCCGCGACGGTAATTTCTTTAATAAGCTTACTGAATAACTGTCCCCTCTTTGCGTCTAACGCTCCCTTTTTATGCTTAATACTTGCCCACTTTGAATGACCTGACATACTGTTCCTCCTTAAAATTTTAGTTTGGAGTTCGTAGTTAAGGGATGAAAATTTGCCTCGAATTCCCGATTGCTATCCACGAACTGATAATACGTCTTCCATTGAATACTTTCCTGGTTTTGCCTTTGCTGCAAATTTCGCGGCCTGTATTGCTCCACCCGCGAATGTAGCCCGGCTCAGCGCCTTGTGGGTAAGTTCTATAACTTCACCCGGCCCGGCCCACATGACCGTATGTTCCCCAACAATATCTCCGGCGCGGATCGCGTGTATACCTATCTGTCCGAGAGGGCGTTCCCCGGTAATTCCTTGACGCCCGTGTATAACAGTGGAGTCATAAGAAGAATTTTTTGCTTCACAAATTTTTTCTACCAGTTTTTTAGCGGTACCACTTGGAGCGTCTTTTTTGTTTCTATGGTGAAGCTCAACAACCTCTATGTCATATTGAGGCAATTTTTTTGTAATGTCTTGAACAAAGTTAAACATAAGGTTTACCCCGATGCTCATATTAGGGGAAATAACGCAAGGGATGTCGCGTGATAGTTCATTTATTTTGTTAATCTGTTCATTGGAAAGACCGGTTGTTCCGATTACTACGGCCTTTTTGTGTTTCGCGGCGACTTGCATGTGCTCGAGAGTGGATTCAGGCGTGCTGAAATCTATTATGGCGTCAGCATTCTCTATTAGTGGCTCTAGCGTAGAAGGATATTGCGGGTGCCCCGGTTGGTCAATGCCGCCAATTAATTCAACTTCCGGGTCTTTCTTTGCTAGGTCAGCGATTAAAATACCCATTCTCCCGGCTATACCGCAGATGATAATTTTTGTCCTTTTCATAGGCGGCAGTATATCATACTCCTAGTGGTAAACAAAAGTAAAAAAACACAAAAACACAAAAACACGATTGTCTATTGACAAGGAAAATCTATGTGTTAGATATTAGGTAAGAGAAGGGAACAAGAGGGTAGAATATATTTTGTCCAATTAGAAATACTCGGGGGTATGGATAATTTATTCGTCACAAGCAAAGAAGTAGTTAAGTATTCTTTTCGGTCTCATTCGTCGCAAGCAAGAAAAAGATCCGGTGTTAAACCATTCCATTTGCGCGTCTTTTCATTATTAATAGCGGGTGTATTCTTTTGCCAAAATGCTGTTCCGGCATTTGCGAATGATTTTAATTCCGCAAAAAAATATTGCCTGGCTCCCGTAACAAATCTTGGCGCAAGTGGAGCATTAAATAATGTTACAGTTGTTTCATATGATATTTTAGCAGAGCTAAATTTTGCTGGTGATGTTGTCCGTAAAATTAAAAGTAGGCAGAATGTAGATAATGAAGTTGATTATTTTCTTGGGTTGATCGGAAATATTTTGACTGAACGACAAGACAATCCATCTGCCGAATATAGAAAGGCGATTGAAATATTGTCAATTATGTTTGATTTAGATATTCCTGCTAGCGAAGAATTTCTCAGCAAATTGACGAAAAAAAGGCTTACAGCAACTGCGCAAACCAAAGCAGAATCTCAAGGTGTTATACTAGGCTCAACGTCCGCGCGCAGAGTTGATATGTTTAGAAGGAAATTAGGGCAGAATTTCGAAGCAAAGGGTTTGGATGGAATAGAATTACTGCCTCAAAGTGGTTCGTATAAGGGTAGAAAGATGGTTGTTGCGTTCCAGAAGGCATGGGCGGTAGCGGTGAGCGGGAACCAGGGCTTAATTGTTGGAAGCGATACAACTATAAAATTTGGAAAAGAGATTGTTGGTAAGATACGAAAAGGTGCGAGAGACGATGAGGCGATTGGGGTTTTGAAAGGCCGTTGCGGTAAAGAGATGGAGGTTATATCTGGGGTTGTAGTTATTGATACAAACGGAGGGGTAAGAGTAGGATATGGCGCGGCTTATCAGAAATTTAAAGATGTAAATACGACTCGGAAGAATCGCGAGTTGGCGCGGTTGTATAATGTGTTGCGGGATTTGCAATAGAATTAAAATATTCTTTAGAATTTAAATACTCTGCTCTTCTTTAATGCTTCAATCGCTTATGAGAACTGCTTTCAGAATTTTCTCGAGTGCCTGCTGACACATGAAGGCAACATACAAATACCATTATATATGTTTTCTATTTCTTCTGCGCGCTGCATTTTAGAAGGTGAAACCCGTCCCAGTAGAAATGTTCCGGCTGTGAGGTGTTTTCATGACATAGGACTAACGTATAAGGCCCAAAATCCTCGGCAGTATTTTTGATGTTCCCAAGTAGTTTTACGAAGGACGGATAATTTTCTTTAAGTACCACAAAGGCGCAATTATTGAACTGGCCGTTTTTAATTAAAAAGTGCCGATATATGTAAAGATCAAGAACGGCCTGTTTCTTTCCGTATGGTGAGTACTGCTTATCTAAGTGGCTCGAGACCCATTGATCGGCATAAATCTTTCTTGGCTTTATTTCGTTAAGACGATGAATGAGTTTGTCAATATTCCAATTCTTTGGTTGTGTGTCTTTTTGACGGTAAATATAAATTTCCGCGATTGACCAAAAAAAGTTATCTTTGTCTTTAGTTAAAGCCAATTTGAGATATCTTACCGTTTGCGGTGGAAAGTCTAACTCGATGGTTCCGTTAATGGGCTTAAAGAAGGGATGAGGGCCGGCCCAGAAGGCAGGCATTATGAAGGCGTCATTTTGGGCGGCGCATTTCCATTCTTTGCCGTCAAGTGATGTATAAAGCGCGTATCCGTTCGGCCAATCGGTGGTGTAGGCTGGGGTATAGCAAAACCTTGTTATGTTGGAATATTCCGACCCTAAATCTATTGTAAAATTCATGTCTTTCTTCTGCATATTTTTGGATGTCCAATGAGTGTATATATCACGGTCAAAGGCGAGCGGCGCGGTTATTGTGTCATTTCCGTTGGAAGCCGACCAGTTAGCCGGATCCAATTCCTCAAGTGTTTGTGGAGTAGGGGTGGTATTGTATTGAATGTTATAGGGTTGAATTCCTTTTAGTGGAGGGCATATTGTATATGTTTCAAAAGTTCCCCCGATTGATAGAAGTGTCGATATATAGTCTCCGTAAAAAGATACAAAGGCGGGATTTGGTTGAGAGTCCACGATTTTCTCGTAAGGTAAATACGGCTCACCGCATAACAGATTGAAAATAACCTCTTCTTTCAGATCGAAATTTAACTGCAGACTCGTCCACCACGAATGCGAATACGCGCCGCGGATGCCTTTAGATTTCAAGAAATCTCCAAGGGCTTTTTCATGGGAAATCTCCGCATGGTAATATTTACGCGCTTCAGGGTTAAAAAAGGCGATAGTCGTTATATTGGTGTATAAATTATATCCGGCAATAAAAATAACCGCTGAATAAAAGATAATCCTGCTTCTATTTCTTAGGGCGTCTATGCCGCGGGCGATTATTATAGGAACAACGGAGTAGAGAGGAAGTAAATACCTGCGCGTGTTTGTCTCGCCTTTGCCGCTGATGTAATATGTGACGGCGAAGACCATGAGAAAGGTTATAAGGATGCCTGAGCCTCTCTGTCTTTTTAAAAAAAAGTACAAAAAACAGGCCATGTAGATTGCTATTAATAACGGGGATAAATAGGGGGCGTATTGCGTGTCTGATCCGTCAATACGAATTCCCAAAAGCACCATGTAGCCGTACACGATAAGGTGCCCCAATGTGCCGAAAAAGGTCGAATTTTGGATGCCGCTTCCAACGATGGCGAAAGTTAGAAAATTGTGAGTAATGTTAAATAGAATTAAAGGCAAATTTCCCAGCAGAAATCCCGCTGATAAAAACAGGAACTCTTTTCTTGTAAAAATCTTCGGATTATTGAGAAGCAAGAAAATGCCGATTGTGATGGCGAAGGGGACTATGTGAAATTGAAGATAAAAAGAGAATCCTATTATGAGTCCTAGTAGAAAATAGTATCGCCTAAGGTTAATTTCCCGCGGTAAATAGATTATCTTATATGTCAGCATAAAGGCCAATGCGCCTAAGCATGTAGTCTCGATGTATCCCTCAAGAGGGATAGTGGTTCTTGATACAAAAAATGCCGGGGCGATAGAAGAAAAAAGCAGTGTTAATTTTGCTATAGAATTGCCGTACAAAGTTTGTGCCAACTTGTAAACGGCATAAATCGTAATTAACGACATAAAGGCCGGAACACAATCTAAAACCAGCCTCGAGGATCCGAAAAACCAAAATAAAGGCGCGGCAATGTACGATTCGATAGGTGCCTCAAAATATCCGCCGTAGAAAAAAAGAGGGAATTCCCCTTTTACTATGTGTCTTGCCATAAGCCCCATAACGGCAAAGTCGGAGTCGATTTGAGGCGTTATGAGGTAAAATACGCGCAAGATTATCGCTGGCAGGAATAGAAACAGTAGTACGAGTTTTTCGTTTAAGCTTTTCAACTTTTCCGCCTTTCTTCTTTTTGACCTTTCCACTTTATATTGTTATCTCCCCAAGTGCCGTTTTGCTTTTTGCATGTTTCGGGTATAATATTTCTATACGGCGGTTGTTGTCCTTTGGTACACAAAGTCCTAAACATATTTCGTAGGTCCCGGAAGGAAGATTTTCTAATTTGTATGACTCTTTGAATATCTCATCCTCGCTTATAATGCCGGCAAAGGGAAACTGCTCAAGTAACGGATGGTCATTCTGAAAAACGATCTTATTGTCGCGCATAAAATAGACAAAGACAAAAATATTTCTGGGAAAATATTTCAATTGCCAAAAGTAGTCTATTGAAAGTGTGCCGTTTCCTGTTTCTATATTATACCCGAGAAGTTTTATTTCGCCCTTAAAAATAACCTCTATTTTGTTTTGTATTATTTTGCTCGCGTTGGTGGGACTGGTTCGATTGGTTTTTAAAAGCCCGTAGCCGGACCAGTAGGAGAGGTAAGGAGTTTCAGGAATGTCGGTGAGCCAGTAGCATGTGAAATTCTGAAAAAATTGTTTTTGGATTTTAATTCCCAGTGAAAAAGCAGTTTTTTCGAATTCGGAAGTATTTTCATTATCAATGACAAAAGCCGTACACTTATCTAGCTTGATGAGCCTGCTTGTGCATTTATTGTTTAGGCGACAAACATTTATGGGGCGCAAAGTTTTTATTTTGTTTTTCGAAAAATCGCGTATTTTGGCTGAAAGCCAAAAATCAGCGTAAACAAAACCCGCGTTTATTTGCATTAAAAAATCAGAAATCTCTTTAGCTTCAGTAATATTAATTGCTCGTTCGGCTTTGTATTCCCACACAAATATTTCGTTCATTTCCCAGGGATGTAGTGTGCCGCCGGCATCTTGGTTTATTTTTATGTACCTGCACTTTGCCGGGGTAAACATAAATTCAATTCTGCCGTCAGCAAAATGTCTATATATCCTAGGGCCGGATAAAAATATTGTTTCAGGATTCTTCGCGATATCTAGGGGTTTCCAGTTGTTGCCGTCTTCTGATATCTCTACGCGTATTTCATACGGATAGTTGTCGTCATGAAATCTGTTTAGCATCGCGATTTTAAAAATGTTATATGACGCGCCCATATCTAAAAGAAACCACATCCCCTTTTTCTGAGGCGCTTTTGTTCCCCAGTAGGTGTCTATATCTCGATCAAACGCGAAAGACGCGTCCTTATTGTTGTAGTTTGAATCAGCTTTCCAGTTGGACGGAGGTATCATGCAGCCGAAGTATTTTTTCGGTGCAAGGTTGTAGTAAATGTAATAATCCTGTATTTTACTACGATCGTAATTGGAACAAAACATATTGAATACGGGTTCTAAGTTACAGTTAGTTTCAATAAAGGAAGGGTTGTCGGCATTTTCAAGAATTTCTTCGTATGGAGCGTATCTTTCATTGAAGTAGTCGGATACGGTGATATCTTCCATAGTCAAAAAATTTAGTTGGTGCATTACATTGTACGCGCTGTAATTCTCGTGGAGGCCGTTTTTATCTAAAAAAGATACGAGGTCAGAAATAATTTCGCTCACATTTTTTGATTCGGCTCTATCGTAGATGTAGCTTTTGTACAAGGCGATACTGTTACCGGTAAGTATGGTTATTATGGGAAGTATGCCTAAAAATTTACTAAATTTAGATAGAGAAAACGAAAAATACGCGGCCGAGACGGTTGTAAGCGTTAATAACGGCATTAAATATCTTGGTGATGCATCTAAGGCAAGATGATTTTCAGAAAAGAAGTAGGCGATGCTTAGGAAAAATAGCAAAAATAAAAAGCAGGTTTTTTTGTAGGTGTGATATCTAGTAAGGTTAGCGGCAAGATTAAGAAATGAAATTGCATAAATACAAAGAGCTAGAAAAATCATAGGTTTCGGGTATCCGCAGAATAATAGCCGGTACATTACTTGTGGCATGTGTTCCAGCGACGCAAGAAATTTATCCGTAGGTGGAAATGTGAATGTCGCGAATTTATGCGAGAAATTATAAATCCAGAGGGGCAGTCCTCCCAGTAGAAGCGCGGGTAGGGCTGTGAAAGGCGCCCTCAGGAAAAGAAACTTTTTGTTTTCATTTACGAGTAAAAAAATAGCCACCGGGGCTATGTAGTAAATGATTAAAAGGTGTGTCCAAAGAGCTAAACCCGATATTAATCCAAGAAGCATGTAATATTTTGCTTTTTTAGAAGTGTCTTTTGTTTTGACTGTTTTAAGAGCGAGGGTCAAAAGAATATTTCCGAATAAAATAGTTTCCGGGTATCCGCCGTATGCCGCCATGCCGTGCCAAAAAACATATGCGGGAGGGATTGCCGTAAGAAGCATCGCGTACAGCCCAACCTTTTTATTTCTTAGTTCTCTGCCTAAAAAATACGCGGAAATTACAACCAGGATAGATACGAATGCCATAGCGAGTGTCATTGTGTTTACGGATGTTCCAAAAATTAAGAAGAAAATCGCTATAACAAATGCCTCGGGCGATCCCATATAGTGCTGTCCGTAGAAAAATAACGGAAATTTCCCCTTCAATATATGCATTGCCATTATGCCTAGGATCCCGTTGTCGGAATTTATGGTGTTGTATTTCGAATAGATGACGATAATTCTAAAAGCGGCGGTGACAAAGAGGATCGACCAAAAAGCGATTGTGGTTTTAGAGAGTTTGGATTTCATAGGAAAAACCTAATTACTTTCCAATAAAAACAAAAGATCCAATTTAAACAACTTGTCCCTACTCGATATATCGGATTTGATAGATATGCCCGCGGGATAGAAAGCGGTCCTGTCGTCAGCATATCCTTGTCTTTTATCTTTCTGATTTGCTGAATTTCTTTTCTCTTTTTCCAGATTGTTCTAATATTCGCTAGGGCGCATAAAACGCCCTTTGTATACTGAAAATTCATTCCTTTAGGAATTAGCATTACTGTTGAGACTAATTCGTAGAAAAAAAGCGCGGGAGAAATTAAAAGCAGGGTTTTTATTTGATACATGCTTAATATCATGTGCCATCTATTGCGCGCCTGGCCGAAAGGGCGCGCTGTGCGTTTTGTCACAAACTCTTTAGCGTGATGGTAGCCTACAGTGTCAGGGACATAAAGAGTCCTAAAGCCTGCTATTTTCATTCGCGCGTAAATTTCCGCGTCCTCTCCCCATCCCATGGGGTATGAGTCGTCAATATTGCCGGTGATCTTTGTTTTTTCTTTGTCTATTAGCATTATTCCTCCGCCGAGTGTATCTATTGGCGAGGGTTCAGGGGCGGTGTAGGTGTCACGCAGTGGGCTTATGGAATAACAAAGATAGTGAAACTTTGTCCAGCAGACATAAATTTTATTTCTATCATTGTGATACATAAGCCGAGGAGTACAAAGGCCTACATTTTCATTGTCCTGCATTGATTTAATGAGGTTTGAAAGACAATTCTTTTCATAAACAATGTCATTGTCTGTGACAAAAACATATCTAGTCTTTGCCATATCAATAGCTTTTTTTCTCAAAATATTCGGAAAACCCGAGTTGTAGCCGAGGCCTATGATTTCAACATCAGGGAAATATTTTTGTACAAGAGAAATGCCATTGTCATTGGAGCCGTCATCGAGCAGGGTTATAGATAAAGAGGGATAATCCTGTTCCTTTAGCGATCGTATCGTATCAAGAATAACATCCGCGCCATTGTAATTAATAATGTACACGCTGATAGGAGAACTCATAGACGGATATTATATTTTACAGTTACCTAAGCGTCAATTGGAAAGAAATACTATGCGGGAAATGTCATGCTCAGGGACGACACATGCAATTTGTCAAAGATAGAAAAAATCTTTTTAAAGCATTAGGGGCATAAATGTGAATGGGTATGGCGTATTTTATGGCCAGGATATAAGGAAAATAAATTTCCATGCTTTCCATGCTCCACCTTGACATTCTCTGTTTGTAGTGTATACATTAAGCAGAGGAAGTAGATTTATTGGAGGGAGTAAGGATAATGCGAAATTTTAACAAGTCACTAAAACTACTATTTGCTGCTTTTTATATTTTGCAGAATTTTGCATATACCGCATGTGCGGAAGCGCACGATAAATGTTTGTCATATTTCCTTGCGGCGCGCAGTCAATTGAATGTTGATGAATTTCGTTCATTGTATTCTAAATACACTCAAGAAGGAAATTATGTTGGGATTGGCTCTAAAATGACCTTTAGCGTATGGGGATTAATGGCAGATTCATTGATACAAAGACGCCTAGAAAAATGTTTGAAACAAAGTTATGCTGTTTGTTCTTGCGTGGACGTAATATCAAGGCATCTACTTTATAACGCCTATGATGCATGCGTGGCGAGAAATAAAGAAGGGGAAGGGGATTACTTGCCCAAAGTTAATTATAGTGTCTCAATTTCCCGTGATGGTACCGCGAGTATTATTCTTGCCGATAATGGAGCCGGAATGTCTTTATCTCGTCTACAATCTTTTATGGAATCTTTGGGATCAAGTAAAGAATCTGGTGATTCCTCTGTGTGGGGGGAATGGGGGCAAGGCGCTGTAATGACCGCTAATAGTATACTTTCGACAGGCTTGTCGTGTTCGATTATAGTACGTACGCGGAGTGCTGAAGGACGTGCATATGAGAAATGTTACAATGATGGATCTTGGACTCTTAATGAAGTGCAAAACATGCCAATAGGCACAACTATTCAAGTAGATATTAGATTGCCTGATGGCACGCAGAGATTTGATAATGATATTGCAGTAGCAAACGTTTGCTGGCAGGGCTATATGCCACAAAGAGAAAAAAAGTGGCGGGTAAATATTACTCAAAAAATAGTCCAGCGGCAGGGGTTGCTTATTCAGAGGCTTATACCGGGATTAAGCGGAGATATCTTTATTGCTGATCTTGTTGATCTGCGGCGGTTTTTAGAATTAAGAGGGTTAGGTAGGTATGATATATTTGGGAATATGCTTATGAATTCAGCGGATGGTTCAACAGTGTCATTAGATATTGAAAGTATTTCGGATATTTTGAAAGGATATAGCGGAGCCATTATTACTCACGCGCGGAGAGAGCAAAAAGTAGTCATGGTACAATTTAGTGACGGCAATATTTCTGCGACACACTATATAACTGATAACGATCATCTAATGTATGTGCTAGGGCTTTATGGGATTAGACACGATTATCAGCTGGGAGCTGTAAATTGTTATAAGCGCTATTTGCGCTGGCGTATTTGTTGGGATGATAGAAACATTGAAAGTACATTGAGAGAACTTTTATCGAATGATACAAGGGGGGAGGTTTTGGAGCATAAGGAATTTGACGGCATTCCTTTGTCGGATCCAACAGGGGGAGAAATTGAAGTGAGTATTCCCGCCGCGTTTTTACGTACAGATGAATTTTGCGGACGTACCATTGATTCTTCACATTAAGTTCGCTCCTAGCTGCAATTCCTCCCGAGGTGATTTCAATTTGATAAAACAAACCAAATCCTGTAAACTGTTCCTAATGCAAAATAAAAAAAGTTTGTGGATATTGTGGTTTGTGTTTTTGTTTGGGGCGCTTGTTGGCGCGGCTTTGGTGTCTCTTGGTGTCGGGTCGGCGGGGATAGGCGTTAAGAAAATTATTAGGTGCATATTTTTTGAAGAAAGCTGCATTGAGAGGACAATCCTTTTAGATATTCGGCTTCCGAGAATTATACTTGCGATCGCTGTGGGTGGAGCATTGAGTGTTTCAGGAGCGGTGTTGCAGGGAATTTTTAGGAATCCCCTTGTAGAACCATATACACTTGGGGTATCAGGCGGCGCGGCGCTTCTGGCGTCTATTTGTATAGTGTATAAATTGAGTTTTTTACTTCCTGTAGCCGGTTTTACCGGTGCTATTCTCGCCATATTTCTTGTGTCAATGTCGTCTAGAAAAAAAGAGTCCATGCTGCTTTCCGGTGTCATGATAAGTTTTATAGCATCCAGTCTTGTGATGTTTATTATGGCGGTCGCGGGTTCGCAGGAACTGCATAGTATTATTTTTTGGATCATGGGCGGGCTTGGTGAGTCAAATATGGGTTTTATCATTTGTACATCTGTACTTGTGATAGCAGCGACGATTGTTGTATTTTTTTATTCAAATGTGCTTAACGCCATGAGAATAGGGGATAGCGAGGCGGCGCATTTGGGAGTAAATGTTCATGTGTCTAAGATGGTTCTATTTGTTATTTCTTCGGCGCTTGCAGGCTGTAGTATTTCAGCAAGCGGTATTATAGGTTTTGTCGGCCTAATTGTCCCGCACCTGGTTAGATCTGTAGTGGGGGGGGATTATAGGGTGTTAACGATATCTTCTTTTTTGGTTGGCGGCATATTTCTTTTGTTGTGCGATACATTGGCAAGGACAATAATTGCTCCCCTTGAACTTCCTGTTGGGGTTATTACAGGTATAATCGGAGGGGTGGTAATTTTATTTATGCTAAGGAAGGAGAAATATAGATGTTAGAAGTTAAACAGCTTTCCTGCGGTTACGAGAAAAGGATAATTGTGAACGGCGTAAATTTCTCCGTAAAGAGCGGTGAAATTTATGGGATTATCGGACCCAATGGCTGCGGGAAGACCACGCTTTTAAGGGCATTGTCGAAAATATTGCCGCCGGTGAATGGGAAAATAATTTATGACGGCAAGGATTTGATAGATATAAAATACTCGGGTTTCGCGAAGATCGCGGCGGTAGTTTCAGCGGATCCCTATTTTGAAGGTATTACAGTAGAGGAATATGTTCTTATGGGTAGAATTCCGCACAGGGATAGATTGCAGTTCTTTGACAGTGACAACGATATAAAAATCGCGGAAGAATCGATGGTAAAAACGGATGTGCTGTGTTTTAGGGATAGACAGATGCAGGAATTAAGTAGCGGCGAGCGTCAAAGGGTTTTTTTGGCAAAAGCGCTTGCTCAAAAACCAAAAATACTTTTCTTAGACGAGCCGACCTCGCATCTGGATATAGGGCATCAGATAGAGTTGCTTGAATTATTGAAGCAGTTGAATAAAGAAACTAAATTGACGATTGTTATTATTCTACACGATCTTAACCTTTCCGGAAGTTATTGTGACAAGATTCTACTAATGAAAGACGGAAAGGTCTATAGTGAAGGGAATGTGGACGAGGTACTAACTTATCAGAACATCGAGGCGGTTTATAATACGGTTGTTATTGTGGAAAAAAATTCGATTACAAATAGGCCGCATATTTTTCCTGTGCCGAAAAGTTGTATTGCAAAGTAAGTGATTTAATGAAAACGAAATTTATTTTAATACGTCATGGTAGAACGCAGTGGAACCGTGAAGACAAGTATCTTAGTTATACCGACATAGATATGGATGAATATGGTGTTGGTCAAATAAAGGAAACCGCGAAGAGTATAAACTTGGATGAAATTGACGCAGTTTATTCAAGTGATTTAAGGCGCGCGGTTCACACCGCAGAGATAATTTTCAAAAAAAGGGAAATAGTAAAAAAGCCGGAGTTAAGGGAAATGAATTTTGGCGTTTTTGAAGGATTGACGCACGAAGAAATTTTAGAAAAGTATTCGGAAGTATATACGCGGTGGCTGAATGACCCTTACTCGATACGGATTCCTAACGGGGATTATCTGCCGGAATACATAGAAAGGGTTTGTAATTGTATGAGCGCGATAGCATCAGAGAATAAAGGATGTGCGATTGCCGTTACGGCGCACGCGGGGCCGATAAGGGTGATACTGAATAAGATCTCAAATCAAAAAAACTTTTGGGGCACGCTTCCTCCTTCAGGTAGTGTGCATGTAGTGGAATACGAATAAGACAAGTATGCCAAAATTTCTTTTCAACGCTCCGACAAAGATGTTTCAAAAGCGTATATTTGCCCCAGTAATAAAATTTTAGAGAATGCCCATTTTATTCTATATTGACAAATCGCAGAATTCGGCGGTATCATGGTGTGTTTATGTCGTATCTATAATTGAATTCAGGAGGTTTTTATGCGTAGCGATGCTATTAAAAAAGGATTGGAAAGAGTGCCGCATAGGGCGCTTTTGTATGCGACGGGTGTTTCTCCCAGCAATATGGTGAAACCTTTTATAGGAGTAGTGACAAGTCACACAACTATTATTCCTGGGCATGTACACATGCGTACCTTAGAGGACGCGATTGTTAACGGAGTTTACGCTGGAGGCGGGATGCCTTTTGTTTTTGGCGTTCCGGGTATTTGTGACGGTATTGCTATGGGGCATTCCGGTATGAGGCATTCATTGCCCAGTAGGGAATTGATTGCCGATATGATAGAGACGGTCATTCAGGCGCACTCTTTGGATGGAGTAGTGCTTTTAACCAATTGCGACAAGATAACTCCGGGTATGCTGATGGCCCTTGGGCGAATGGATATCCCGGGGATTGTTGTTACTGCGGGTCCGATGATTTCCGGAAGATATAAGGGGAAAAGACTTTCATTGGTCGGTGATACTTTTGAAGCCGTCGGGAGATATAAAAGAGGCGAAATCAGTTACGAAGATTTGTGCGCTTTTGAGCTTCGCGCGTGTCCCGGACCAGGGTCATGTCAGGGGCTTTACACGGCAAATACTATGGCGTGCGTGACGGAGGCGATGGGGTTAAGTTTGCCTGGTTGCGGAACAGCGCTTGCGGTTATGGCGAATAAACAGAGGATAGCGTTTGAAAGCGGAAGACAGATTATTAAACTCGTCAAAAAGGGCGTTAACGCGAGAAAAATAATGAACCAAAAGTCGATTGAAAATGGCATTAGGATAGATATGGCGCTAGGCGGTTCTACAAATTCTGTTTTGCATCTGACTGCTATTGCGCACGAAATAGGGATAAAATTGGATTTAAGAACTTTTGACAAAATTAGCAAAGATACTCCGCACATTACAAATATTCTTCCGGGCGGCCAGCATTTTATGGAGGATTTGGAATACGCGGGCGGTATTCCGGCGGTAATGCATGTTTTAAAAGATAAACTCCAAGATAATCCGACGGTTTGCGGGAAGAGCATTAAACAGATTGCTAAGGCGGGAAAGGTCTTAGATGCGACGGTTATAAAATCTTTAGACAATGCCTATCACAAGGAAGGCGGTATCGCGGTTTTATTTGGATCTCTTGCTCCTAAGGGGTGCGTTGTGAAACAAAGCGCGGTTAGTCACAAGATGATGCGGTTTACCGGCAATGCGCGTGTTTTTGACACGGAAGAAACCGCTATGAAAACAATTCTGGACGGAAAAATAAAACCCGGTGATATTGTTATAATCCGCTATGAAGGTCCTAAAGGCGGGCCGGGCATGAGAGAAATGTTAAGTCCTACGTCGGCAATTGTCGGGATGGGCTTAAGCGAGAGCGTCGCGCTTATTACCGACGGAAGATTTTCCGGGGGGACAAGCGGCCCGTGTATTGGCCATGTTTCCCCTGAAGCCGCGGAGGGTGGGCCGATAGCGGCTGTGAAAAATGGTGACAAGATAAAGGTTGATATTCCGAACAGGAAAATAGATTTGTTGATTTCTAAAGAGGAAATGGCGAGGAGAATTAAAAAATTAAAACACCCGAAGAAACCGCCGTTAACCGGTTACCACGCGCGGTACCAGAAGATGGTTACGTCAGGGGACAGGGGTGCGGTGGTTGTAGCGGTGGAGTGAGGAGGCTGGCATGTTAGGCGCGGAATTGGTTGTTGATTGTTTATTGAAAGAAAAGGTTGAGGTGGTTTTTGGATATCCCGGCGGGACAGTTCTGGATCTTTTTGACGCGATATATAAATCACCTTTGAGATTTATACTCACAAGGCACGAGCAAGGGGCCGCGCATATGGCGGACGGGTACGCGCGTGCTACCGGCAATGTTGGTGTGTGTCTTGCTACCTCTGGTCCGGGAGCGACCAATCTTGTTACGGGTATTGCTACGGCATACATGGACTCGATTCCTATGGTTGCCATAACCGGACAGGTCCCTACGGCAATGATAGGAAATGACGCCTTTCAGGAAGCCGATATTACGGGAATTACCCGGCCTATTACAAAACACAATTATCTTGTTAAGAACATCGATGAATTACCTCGGATTATTCGTGAGGCGTTTCAAATTGCAAGCACAGGGAAGCCAGGCCCTGTTCTAATAGACATTCCCAAAGATATCCAGCGCGGGCATACTGACGTAAAATGGCAGAAGGAAATTGAAATTCGAGGATATAAGCCTACTTATGAAGGCCATTTCAAACAAATTGAGAGGGCCGTTAAGGCGATTCACGAAGCGAAAAAACCAGTTATTTACGCCGGTGCCGGTATTGTTGCGTCAGAAGCCGCAAAAGAATTGAAAGAATTCGCGGAAAAGACTGGAATTTTTGTTACTACAACCCTTTTGGGCCTTGGCGGATTCCCGGAGACGAATCCTTTGAGTTTAAAAATGCTTGGAATGCACGGCACAAAATACGCGAACTACGCGGTGATGGAAGCGGATTTAATAATAGCGATTGGCGCTCGTTTTGATGACCGGGTCACGGGGAAGATAAGCGAGTTTGCTCCTCACGCGAAAATAATTCATATAGACATTGATCCCACGGCGATAGGCAAGAGTGTCAGGGTTGATATTCCTGTCGTGGGTGACGCGAAGATGGTTTTAACGCAGTTGAATAAAATGGTGAAGAAGGGCGATATTGATGAGTGGGTGAATAAAATTGAGGATTGGAAGAAAAAACACCCTCTGACCTACAAAAACGACGGAGAATTAAAGCCGCAATATGTCATAGAGATGATTAACGAAGTAACAAAGGGAAAGGCGGTTATTACGACGGAGGTCGGCCAGAATCAGATGTGGGCGGCGCAGTTTTTTAATTACACGCACCCGCGTACTTTTATTTCAAGCGGCGGGCTGGGTACAATGGGTTTCGGCCTTCCGGCGGCAATAGGGGCGAAAATAGGTTGCCCTGAAAAAATAGTTTTTGACGTCGCCGGTGACGGAAGTATTCAGATGAATATACAGGAACTCGCGACGGCTGTTTGCAACAACATCCAAGTAAAAATAGCGATACTAAACAATAATTACCTCGGCATGGTTAGGCAATGGCAGGAGCTTTTTTACGGCAAGAGGTATTCACAAACTTGTTTGTCAAGAAATTCCACATGTCCAAAAGAATGTAATATTCCCGGCGGTAAATGTCCGCAGGAAATACCGGATTTTGTGAAATTGGCGGAAGCGTATGGGGCGGTCGGTATTCGCGTGGAGAAAAAGGAAGATGTTATTCCGGCGCTAAAAAAGGCTATTGAAACGCCCAATACTGTCGTGATGGATTTTAGGATTTCTAAGGAAGAGAATGTGTTTCCTATGGTGCCGGCAGGGGCGTGTCTTAGAGAAATGCTGGATGGGCTGGCGTAAGACGTGGGATGGGTGGAACGTAGGACGTGGGATGTGGGACGTGAAATTATTCTGGAGGAACTATGAAACACACAATTTCGGTTCTTGTTGAAAATAAACCCGGTGTCTTGGCTCGTATTTCCGGGCTTTTTAGCGGCAGAGGCTACAATATTGATTCCCTTTCGGTCGGGGAAACGCAGGACCCGTCTGTTTCCAGAATGACTATTGTTTCGCGCGGTGATGACGCCATATTGGAACAAATCACAAAACAGCTCAATAAACTCATTGATGTCGTAAAGGTGCAGGATTTTGGGGACAAAGAGTTTGTTGATAGAGAGCTTATGCTTATAAAGGTAAATTTTAACGCCCAAAACAGGCCTGAAATAATGCAGATAGTTGATATTTTTAGAGCAAAAATTATAGACGTAAGCCACACAAACCTTACCATAGAAATGACAGGCGCCGATAAAAAGGTCAGCGCTTTTCTTGATCTAATGAAGCCCTTCGGTATAAAAGAAGTTGCCAGAACCGGAAAAGTCGCGATGGCGAGGGGATAATCATCAGCGTACAACGATTAGCGTAGAGCGGATAGAACTGCCAAAACCTATACGCTTGCGGCAGTACAAAGGGGGATTATGAAGAGGGCCTTTTTCTCTTTTTGCGCAGTTTCATTTCTTTTTTTAACTTTTTTTTCTTCAAGTCTTTTTGCCGCGAGCGGGGATATTAAGTGGATGTCAGCGGAGTCTCCAAATTTTGAAGGATGCCCTGTGTGTTATTTTACCGATTCCGGCAGAGACAATCCTCAAATAGTATCCGACGGAAGTAGCGGCGCTATTATAGTTTGGTCAGATTATCGGCCAGGGACCTATTCAGATATATATGGGCAAAGGGTAAACTCAAGCGGTGTTATATTGTGGCCTACAGGAAGTCCCTCTAACGACGGTATCGCGATATGCAATGCGGCAAATGGGCAAAGCGGCCAAAAAATTATTTCTGATGGCAGTGGCGGTGCGATTGTGGTTTGGGAAGATTGGCGGAGCGGTAATTCTGATATATATTGCCAAAGGGTTCAGGCTGACGGGACAAAATGGAGTTCGGACACGGCTGTTTGTACAGCTACCGGGGAACAAAGCGCGCCTGAGATAGTTTCCGACGGCGCAGGCGGTGCTATTATATCGTGGAGGGATAAAAGAGGCGGCAGCACATATGATGTATATGCGCAGAGAGTGAACTCAAGCGGTGTTGTGCAATGGGACGCGAACGGTGTTGTGATTTGTGATGCTTCAAATAACCAATATGCTCCGAAAATAGCGTCTGACGGATCAAACGGGGCAATAATAGTTTGGAACGATAGAAGAAATGTTACATCTTACGGTGATTATTACGCGCAGAGGGTGAATTCAAGCGGTGTTGTTCAGTGGACTGCTAATGGAATTATGATTTGTGACGGCACAACTGTAGGGGGAGCTCGTGTTAATCAAGAGATAATTACTGATGGCAGTAATGGTGCTGTTATTGTTTGGGGAGACAGCAGAGATCATTTAGGTGCGGGATACGATATTTATGCCCAAAGGATAAATTCAAGCGGTTCTGCTCAATGGACCGCTAATGGCGTAATTGTTTCAAATACTACGAATGATCATGACGAACCGCAGATAATTTCAGATGACGCGAGCGGATATATTATTGCATGGAAGGATAATAGCGATGGTAGTGGTGATTATGATGTTTATGTACAAAGGATAAATTCAAGCGGTGTGAGTCAGTGGACATCGGGAGGTGTTCGTATTTGCAATGCTAGCGGAGATCAAGATTTGCCTCAGATCGTTTCAAACAATGCGTCAGGGGCGATAGTTGTGTGGGAAGATGAGAGAGAAGGATATGGCAAAGATGCTATATATGTGCAAATGGTTGATAATGATGGTGACGTAAAATGGAATTCTGACGGTGTATATCTTACCCCGGGCATAACTCCTGATGAGCAATATACGCCTATGATTGCTGTGGACGGGAGTAACGGTGCGATTATAACGTGGTATGATATGAGGCAAGAAATTTATTCAAATATTTTTGCTCAAAAAATAGAAGGCGCCACGACTTCCACAGTGACTACGACAGCGGCGTCTAATATAACCGTTTCTACCGCAGACAGCGGCGGGAATGTGACTAGCGACGGAGGTTATGATGTTACGGCAAGAGGTGTCTGCTGGAGCACATCCGCTAATCCCACGACCGCGGACAGTCATACGACTGATGGCAGCGGCACAGGCAGTTTCGTAAGCAATATTACCGGACTAACTGCCGCCACGACGTATCATATCAGGGCGTATTCGACAAATGGTTACGGCACCAGCTATGGGACTGATTTAAATTTTACGACTTTAGGAGGGCCTGTTTTAACTACAACCGCGGTGTCGAATATTACTACTACTACTGCATCAAGCGGCGGCAATGTCACAAGTGATGGTGGAGATCCTGTTACAGATAGAGGTGTATGTTGGAGTACTTCTGCTAATCCTACGACGTCAGACAGCCATACTCATAATGGATCCGGATTGGGTGAGTTTACCAGTAGTCTGACTAGTTTGACCCCCGGGACTACATATCATGTGCGTGCTTATGCTGTTAACGGCGCAGGCACAGGATATGGTAGTGATATTAGTTTTACCGCGCTTAAAGTTCCTACAGTTACGACTCAAGCGGTGTCTAGTATATCTACAACAACAGCAACGGGAAACGGCAATGTTACAGATTTGGGAGTACCCAATCCTACAGCGCATGGTGTATGTTGGAATACATCAGGCACACCGACTATAGCGGACAGTAAGGTGGATAATGGTGCCAAAGGATCAACAGGCACATTTACGGCAAGTATGACGAGTTTAACGCCCGGAACAACATATTACGTCAGGGCATATGCGACTAATTCGGCAGGGACATCATATGGTGGAGAAGTTTCATTTACTGCGCTAAAAGTTCCTACTGTAACAACGCAGGCAGTGTCTAGTATATCTACGACAACAGCAACGGGAAATGGCAATGTTACAGATTTGGGAGTACCCAATCCTACAGCGCATGGTGTGTGTTGGAATACAACGGGTACTCCTACCATAGCGGACAGTAAAGTAGATAACGGCGCCAAAGGATCAACAGGCACATTTACGGCAAGTATGACGAGTTTAACGCCCGGAACAACATATTACGTCAGGGCATACGCGACTAATTCGGCAGGGACATCATATGGCGGAGAAGTTTCATTTACTTCATATAAAGTTCCGACAGTAACGACACAGGCAGTATCTAGTATATCTACTACCACTGCAACAGGAAATGGCAATGTTACAGATTTAGGCATGCCTAATCCGACGGCACATGGAGTTTGTTGGAATACATCAGGCACACCGACTATAGCGGACAGTAAGGTGGATAATGGTGCCAAAGGATCAACAGGCGCATTTACGGCGAGTATGACGAGCTTAACCCCCGGGACATTGTATTACGTCAGAGCATATGCGACAAATAGCACAGGAACGGTATACGGCGGTGAAGTCTCATTTACAACAAATGTAAGCACACCAACTGTCACGACAACGGCGGCGACGGATATAACCACAACAACGGCAGTATCCGGTGGAAATGTAACAAGTGACGGCGGGGCTTCTATAACAGCCAGAGGTGCCTGCTGGAGCACATCCTCGAATCCCACAACAGCTGACAGTCACACTACAGACGGAACAGGAACCGGAAGTTACACTAGCAGTGTAACCGGACTAACGCAGAATACCACATATCACATACGTGCCTACGCTACGAATAGCCAAGGCACAAGTTATGGCAGTGACCTTACGTTTACTACAGAATCAGTTACTACCACATGGTACCTAGCCGAAGGCAGTGTAACCGGTTTTGACACATGGGTATTGGTACAGAATCCAAATAGTACAGACGCCAATGTTACATACACATTCATGAGAAAAGATGGAGAGGT
>Ga0233425_10004270_pt1 | contig 24253 bp, 18 predicted proteins | sample Watercolumn_Towu_2_FD_181712 | JGI IMG/M metagenome (GOLD analysis project Ga0233425, IMG submission 181712) | Freshwater microbial communities from Lake Towuti, South Sulawesi, Indonesia - Watercolumn_Towuti2014_140_MG | ecosystem: Environmental > Aquatic > Freshwater > Lake | place... | reverse complement strand
TCGGTCGGCATGCCGCGCCGGAGCCCTTCGGGGCGGAGGCGGGAGACCTCGCCCCACCGATGGCTACCGGGCGACAGGTAGGGCGAGCTCTCCGAGCGAGCCGGCGTTCACAGCCCTCGACGAGGACCGCGACTGCCACGCGACCCTCGGCATCGGCGTGGGGTGGTGAACCCGCCGGCCTCAACGAAGCCGGCTGCAGAAGCCCGCTGTGGCCGGGGTCGTTGACCCTGGCGGCAGAACGGCCCGCCCCCCCATCAGTGCCGCAGGGGCGGCTTGCCGACGGGATAGACGTTGAACCCGATGCGGAAGAGCGCAGCGTGATCGAGGAGGTTGCGCCCGTCGAACAGGCACGCGGGTTTCTCCATGCCGGCGTAGATCTTCGCGTAGTCGAGGTCCCTGAACGCGGACCAGTCGGTGAGCAGCGCGATCGCGTGTGCGCCGGCCGCGGCGCCGTAAGGATCGGGTTCGTAGGCCACCGCGGCGCTGAGATCGGCCAGGTCGCGGCGGGCGTTGTCGAGCGCCTCGGGGTCGGTCACGACGACCTGCGCGCGCTCGTCGACGAGGCGGCGGCAGATGTGGATCGCCGGGCTCTCGCGCGTGTCGCCCGTGTCGGCCTTGAACGCGAAGCCGAAGACGGCGATGCGCTTGCCGACGACCGTGTTGAACATGTTGTCGAGCATGCTCCGGACGAACCGGTTGTGCTGGTATTCGTTCATGTCGACGACCTGCTTCCAGTAGGCCGCCGCGTGCTTCAGGCCGTTGAACTCGCACAGGTAGACGAGGTTCAGCACGTCCTTGCGGAAGCACGACCCGCCGAAGCCCACGCCTGCGTTGAGGAACCGCGGGCCGATGCGGCGGTCCATGCCGATCGCGCGCGCGACCTCGGTCACGTCCGCCCCCGTCACCTCGCACAGGCCGGAGAGGGCGTTGACGGAGCTGATGCGCTGCGCGAGGAACGCGTTGGCGGCGAGCTTGGACAGCTCGCTCGACCAGACGCTCGTCGTCAGGATCCGCTCGCGCGGCACCCAGTGGGCGTAGATGTCCACCAGCGCCTGCGCGGCGCGGCGGCCGGACTCGGTGTCCTTGCCGCCGATCAGGATGCGGTCGGGTTTCTCGAGATCCTGGATGGCCGTCCCCTCGGCGAGGAACTCGGGGTTGGACAGCACCTCGAACCGCGCCGGGCCCTCGCCGGCGTTGAGGATGTACTCCATCGCCTCGGCGGTCTTCACAGGGACGGTGCTCTTCTCGACGACGATCTTGTCACGCGTCGCGCGGGCGCGGATCTGCCGGGCGCACCGCTCCCAGTACTGCAGGTCCGCCGCGCGCCCGGCGCCTTCGCCGAAGGTCTTGGTCGGCGTGTTGACGCTGACGAAGATGAGGTCCGCCGCGTCGATGCCGGCGTCGATGTCGCACGTGAACGAGAGGTTCTTCCCGAGGCGGGCGCGGACGATCTCCGCCAGGCCGGGCTCGTAGATCGGCGGCTCGCCCGACTGCCACGCGCGGATGCGCTCGGGGTTGATGTCGGCCACGATGACGCGGTGGCCCGGGCACTTCGCCGCGATGACGGCCATCGTCGGCCCGCCGACATAGCCCGCCCCGATGCAAAGGATCGTCTTGTTCATGCCATCGCCCTCCCCCCGCGATCGCACCGCGGAAGCGGCTCATGAGGTAGCAGAGCCGTGCGCCGGCGGCAAGGCGGAAGACGGGCACCGCATTGAACATTCATCATTGTGCATTCGACATACGGCCTCCGGCGCTCCGCCCGGATGGCCCGATCGTCCGCGCGGCGGCCCCTCCGCCCCGGCTCGACGAACCGCTGCGCACGCCCTATGACCGTCGCATCCCGCCGGCAACACTCCACATTCCGCCCATTCGCCCGTCACGCCCGCTTCTCCTCCCGCGCGTCGTCCTTCGACTGGCGGCCATCTTCCGCCCCGCGAGGCGGCCCTGCGGGGCGCCGGAGGTCGGGCGCCGCAGGCGCCCCCGAACGGGAGCGCGTCAGCATGGCCCAGATGCAAGGCGACGCGCGAGACGCTGGACTCGTGTCCGCGTCTCGCGCGGCAACGCCGCAGATGGGCCATGATCACGCGCGAGCCGTTCGGCCTCCGGCGCTCCGCCCGGATGGCCCGATCGTCCGCGCGGCGGCCCCTCCGCCCCGGCTCGACGAACCGCTGCGCACGCCCTATAACCGTGGAGCCGGGCCGGCGAAACCGCGCCGCATCGCCGGCGGAAAGGCCGAACCATGCGCTACGGACACTTCGACGACGAGGCCCGCGAATACGTCATCACGCGCCCGGACACCCCCCTGCCGTGGCTCAACTACCTCGGCTGCGAGAACTACTTCGGCCTCATCTCCAACACCGCCGGCGGCTACTCGTTCTACCGCGACGCGCGCCTCCGCCGCCTCACCCGCTACCGCTACAACAACGTCCCGCCCGACCTCGGCGGCCGCTACCTCTACCTCCGCGACCGCGACGGCGGCGCGTTCTGGTCGCCCTCCTGGCAGCCGGCCCCCCGCCGGCTGGAGAACTACACCTGCCGCCACGGCCTCGGCTACACGATCGTCGGCTCGACCTTCCGCGGCATCGAGGCGCAGACCTGCTACTTCGTGCCGCTGGGCGAGAATCTCGAGGTCTGGCAGTTCACCGTGACCAACCGCCGCCGCGCCCCCGCGCGCCTCTCGCTCTTCTCGGCCATCGAGTTCTGCCTATGGGACGCCCAGGACGACGCGACGAACTTCCAGCGCAACTTCAGCACCGGCGAGGTCGAGGTGGAGGACGGCGCGATCTACCACAAGACCGAGTACCGCGAACGGCGGAACCACTTCGCCGTCTTCGCCTGCTCCGAGCGCACGGCCGGCTTCGACACGCAGCGGGAGGCGTTCCTCGGCCGCGGCCGCGGCTGGGACCGCCCCCGCGCCGTCGAACAGGGCCGGTCGCGCAACTCGATCGCGCACGGCTGGTCGCCCATCGGCTCGCACCACGTGCGCCTCGCGCTGCGGCCCGGCGAGACGCGGCAGGTCCGCTTCGTCCTCGCCTACGCCGAGAACCCGCCGGACCGGAAGTTCCACCCGCGCGGCTCGACGACGCTCGACAAGCGCGGCGTGCGGCGCACGCTGGCCAAGTGGCTCGACCCCGACGTCGTGGAGGCGGGCTTCGACGCCCTGCGCGACTACTGGACGCACCGGCTCGGCGTGTTCCGGGTCCGCTCGCCCGAGCGGCACCTCGACCGCATGGTCAACATCTGGAACGCCTACCAGTGCATGGCCACGTTCAACCTCTCGCGGTCGGCGTCGTTCTTCGAATCCGGTATCGGGCGCGGCCTGGGCTTCCGCGACTCGAACCAGGACCTGCTCGGCTTCGTGCACATGGAGCCGGCGCGCGCGCGGGAGCGGCTGCTGGACCTGGCGGCGACGCAGCTCGAGACCGGCGGGGCGTTCCACCAGTACCAGCCGCTGACCAAGCGCGGGAACGACGCCGTGGGCGGCAACTTCAACGACGACCCGCACTGGCTGATCCTCGGCGCGGCGGCGTACGTGAAGGAGACCGGCGACTGGAGCGTGCTCGACGAGCGCGTCCCCTACGAGAACCGTCCGGGCACCGAGGAGCCGCTCTACGGCCACCTGCGGCGCAGCTTCGGCTATACGCTCGCGCGCCTCGGCCCGCACGGCCTGCCGCTGATCGGCCGGGCCGACTGGAACGACTGCCTGAATCTGAACTGCTTCTCCGACGCGCCCGGCGAGTCGTTCCAGACCACGACCAACCGCGAGGGCCAGGTCGCCGAATCGGTCTTCATCGCCGGCCTCTTCGTGCTGGCGGCGCGCGAGCTGGCGGAGATCGCGGACCGCCGCGGGCAGCGGCGCGACGCGGCGCGCGCGCGGCGCGAGGCGGACCGGATGGAACGGGCGGTGCGCGCGCACGGATGGGACGGCGGCTGGTTCCTGCGGGCCTACGACGCCTTCGGGCGGCCGGTCGGGTCGCGGCGCAACCGCGAGGGGCAGATCTTCATCGAGAGCCAGGGGATGTGCGTGATGGCCGGGATCGGCCTGCGCGACGGGCGCGCGGTGAAGGCGCTCGACGCCGTGCGCCGGCGCCTGGCCACGCCGCACGGCATCGTGCTCCAGCAGCCGGCGTTCCGGACCTACCATCTCCACCTCGGCGAGATCTCCAGTTATCCGCCGGGCTACAAGGAGAACGCCGGGATCTTCTGCCACAACAACCCGTGGATCATGATCGCCGAGGCGAGGGCCGGGAACGGCGGCGCGGCGCTCGACTACTACTTGCGGATCAACCCGTCCGCGCGCGAGCGCATCGGCGATCTTCATCGGTGCGAGCCCTACGTCTACGCGCAGATGATCGCCGGCCGCGACGCGCCGACGCACGGCGAGGCGAAGAACTCGTGGCTGACCGGCACGGCCGCGTGGAACTACCACGCCGCGACGCAGTGGATCCTCGGCATCCGGCCGGCGTACGACGGCCTGCGCATCGCGCCCGTCGTGCCGGCGCGCTGGAAGGGGTTCCGCGTCACGCGTCGCTTCCGCGGCGCGACGTTCGAGATCGAGGCCCGGCGGGTCGGCCCGGGGAACGCGGTCGCGCTCGAGGTCGACGGCCGGCCCGCCGCGGGCGACACCGTCGCCCCGCCGCCCGCCGGCCGCACCGTGAGAGTCCTCGCCCGCCTCGGCACCCCCCGCCGCCCCTGACCCGCGCCGGAACTGATCGCCTGGCTTCAGCGGCCGCTGAAGCCAGGCGATCAGTCGTCCCGCCGTCGGTCCGCGCCCGCATGCCCGGGAAACGACCGTTCGACCTCCACGGCCGAGGGCATCAGGCGACGCCCGGGCGACCGTCCTGGAGATCGCGGGTGGCGCTTGCCGGGCCGCCGCGCGGCGGGAAATCGGGCGGCGAACGTCAGGACTCCGACGGCGTCTTCCGGGCCCTTCCGCCCGCAACCGCCCAGGCGACGGCGCCTCCGAAGACGCCGCCGAGATGACAGACCGCGATGGGGCGGCCGATGTCGCCGAGGTGAATGTCGGCGAAGAACACCGAGCCGGTGGCCGCTTCGATCAGGCTTTTCCCGACCACCATGGCCAGCGAGGTCCAGCCCGCGCGCCGCTCCCGCGCGGCGCCGCGCAGGGCCATGTCGAGCCCCAGCGCGGCCATCAGGCCGTGCGCCGCGCCCGACAGGCCGCACAACCCGCTCGCGAAGGCGCCCGGCGCCAGGTGCGCCGCCGCCAGGCTGCCGGCCGCCGCCGCGGCCGCGATCGCGACCCGCCGCGCGAGGCCGAGAGGCGCCAGTTGGCGATAGAGCAGAAGAAATGCGCCGGCATCCAACACGAGGTGGTAGATCGAGACGTGCGCGAGCGGATGCGTGAACACGCGCCACCATTGGCCGGCAAGAACGGCGTCCGGCCGGTAGATCAGCGCCGCGGGCGTGCGACCCGCCAGCAACGGCAGCGCGGCCAGCGCGATCAGCGCGGAAAGGACCAGGAGGTCCGCGCCACCCGGCGCGAACCTCCCCCCCCTCTTGTCCATCCTGGCGGCGACGGCGTTCACTCCTTCCTCCTTCGCCGTGCCATCCAGGCGGAGAACATCACGAAGAGCGGCCCGACGGGCCCCGAACCGATGCCCGGCGCCGACAGGCCGCCGAACATCCCGCCGCCGCCCGATCCGCCGCCGGATTGTCCTTCGCCCGCCGATGCGGCGGTGTCGATGCGGTGCTGCCGGACCGGCGCCTGTTCGCGGACCGCCTGCGCCGCGCGTTCGCGGGAGACCCGGTCGGCGTTGCGCCGGCCGAGGCCCAGCGCTTCCGCCTGCTCGTCGCGGACGACGACCATGGAGGTGTAGTCGGTGACCAGCGAGTAGTCGACGCCCAGCCGCGCCACCTGCGTCTGGAGGTCTTCCGATTCGCCTCGCTCGCGAATGTCCTGCATGACTTCGTCGATCCGCGACAGCGCCCACAGCCGCTCGAGTTCGGGGTTCTCCTCGTCGACGGCGGGCAGCACGGCGGAGGTCTTCCACGTCACCTCGCGGCCGGAAATCCGCGCCCCGATCTCGATGTCGACGGGACCTTCCCCGGCGTAGCGGCCGAACATCACGAGCTGCTGCCCCTGGTAGAGGCTGCCGGGGCGCGCGGGCGTGAGGTCGCGCACCCGCTCGCCGCTGAACCGCACCTTCACGTCGTGCAGGCATTCGAAGAGCACCTTCGCCTTGGCCTGGACCAGGCGGCCCGCGATGTCGTCGGCGTCCGACACGTTCATCGCGAAGCCTCGCGTCTCCAGCGCCAGGCGCTCCATCAGCGGCTGGTTGGCGCTGTTGCCGATCACGACGGTGAAGAGCCGCACGTCGTACGTCCGGCACAGCTTCAGGAACGCGTCGTGCTGCGTCGGGCCGATGTTGCACACGCCGTCGGTGACGAGGATGACCCCCGTCGTCCGGTCGTCGTCCAGGCCCCGGTACGCCGCCTCCAGTCCGGCGAACAGCGCGGTGCCGCCCTGCGCGCAGAGGCCGCGGACGCGTTCGATCCATTTCGCGACGTTCTCGGGCGTCGCCGCGACGGGCCCGCCCGTCAGGTCCGCCGCCGCGTTGTTGAAGGTCACGATCCGGAAGCGGTCCGTCGCCGACATCCTGCCGATCACGCGGGCGACGCCGTCCGCCAGCGTCGCGAGCTTCCCGCCGTCCATGCTGCCCGACGTGTCGAGGACGAAGGTCCAGTCCGTGCCTTCGGCGATGGGCCGGAGATCGGCGGCGGGCGTCACCACGAGCATGAGCGTGCCCGGCCCGCCATCCTTCGGCCGATAGGGGATGAGTTCCGCCCGGGCCGGCACGTCGTCGGCGAGGCGGTAATAGACGACGATGTCCTTCGACAGCGTCGAGCCCTCCGCGGAATCGATGGCGACGCGGTGCACCTCGCCGGCGGCCGCTCCCCCATCCTCCCCCGCCGCGTCGCGGGAGACCGTCGCCACGTTCTCGAGGCCCGGCACGCGCACGTCGCGAACGGGGAACGCCGACTTGAGCGTCAGCTCGAAGCGGAAGGAACCCCGCACGCGGTCGTCGACCGACCAGAACGGGATCCGGTCGTCGTCCACATTCCCCTCCGCCAGCGGATAGAGATAGCGTCCGACGTTGAGGTCGATCTCGATCGGCTGGTAGTAGACCATCCGCACGCGCGTTTCCGCGCCGGCGCGGACCCGGCCAACGTGCAGGTCGAAGGTCTTGAAATCGTTCTTCTCCGCCAGCGCCGAGTCGCGTCCGTTCGCGACCTCCTCCTCGTAGATCTCCCGCGCCTTCTTCTTCTCGACGACCTCCCCAACCACTTCCTGCCCGTCGATCCACAGGCTCACCTCGGAAAGGCTGGCCTGCTTCGGCAGCGGGAAGGTGTAGACCGCCTCGAAATCCCGTCCGGTGTCGTTGCCGAACGCCTGGTCTACTTCCGTCCGCGCGAAACCGTTGTTCAGCGTCACGTTCACGTAGTGGCGGAGCATGTGCGCCCCCGCATCCGGACTGCCTTTCGGATGCAGCAGCCCCGCCCCGCGAGCCCCGTTTGATGCCAACAGCAACGCCGCTGCCGCGATCCACGCCATCCAACCGCCACGCGTCTTCATGTCCCGTCTCCTCAGTTCTACCGGCCTGCAACTGCCGCAGGTCCGGTGGTGACTAGACCATACGCAGCGTTCATGCCATGATCGGCTGAAATCATAACTAACTAGCATGCAATTTGTTATGCAATCATTGAAAGGGCATACTCAATGCCATATAACATTTGTTGTATACTATATAGACATCTTCTGTATGGCACTGCATGATTGTTCCGTGCACTGCGGGAGCGGTGCAGCGGGCTGAGGGTTTGCGGCGATGAGCCACTTGACGGATGAGATGAGGGGTTTCTGCCGGCTCGTTCGCGCGGCGACGGCGGCGAACCCGTTCATGCCGGAGCGCGACCGGCTGAACCGGGAGATTGGCGGTCCCGGTCCGGGCGATCCTTTCGAGCGGGTCGAGGCGCGCGTGGGCGAAGCCGTGGGGCGACTGCGGGCGGACGGAGAGGCGGACATCCGGCGTTTCGTCGGCGGGGATCGCGAGCTCGTCCGCGTCCTGCTGCTCTTCCAGGTCTTCCATGAGCACCGGGCGGCGATCGACGACCACATCGATCGCCAGGCCGCGGCGGGCGGGCGGGCGCTCCCGGCGCCGTTTGCCCCGCCCTGTCTCGAGCGCCTGGAGAACGTCGGCTTCGGGTCGGCGGAGCGCGCCGTGACGCTGGCGCAGTTCTTCCAGTTGCGCCGGGCCTTCCGTTTCATCGACCAGGGACTTGTCGGGCGCAGCCCGGCGATGCAGCGGTTGCGGGCGGACCTCTGGACGACGCTCTTCACGCACGACTTTCTGGGCTACGAGAAGCGGCTCTGGAATCGCATGGAGGATTTCTCGGTCCTGCTGCTCGGCGAGACGGGGAGCGGCAAGGGCGCCGCGGCGGCGGCCGTCAGCCGCGCCGGCTACATTCCCTTCGACGCGCCGGCCGGCCGTTTCGCGGAGAGCTTCACGGAGTTGTTCGTGCCGGTCACGCTCTCGCAGTTCGCGGAGTCGCTGATTGAGTCGGAGTTGTTCGGGCACCGGAAGGGCGCCTTCACCGGCGCGGTGTCGGATCACGAAGGGGTCTTCGGCCGCTGCCGGCCCAACGGGGCGATCTTCCTCGACGAGATCGGCGAGTTGTCGGCGCCGGTTCAGATCAAGCTGCTCCGCGTGCTGCAGGAGCGCGTCTTTTCGCCGGTCGGCAGTCACGAGGCGCGGCGGTTCTCCGGTCGGGTCGTCGCGGCGACGAACCGCCCGCTCGATGCGCTGCGCCGGTCGGGCCGTTTCCGCGAGGACTTCTACTACCGGCTCTGTTCCGACGAGATCGTCGTGCCGCCGCTCCGCCGCCGGCTCGGCGAGGCGCCGGACGAGATGGACGACCTGCTGCGCGTCATCCTGCGGCGTCTGTGCGGCCCGGCCGGGATGGAACTCATCGGCGAGATCCGCGCCGCCCTGGACCGCGCGCCCGGGCCGGCCTACGCATGGCCGGGCAACGTGCGCGAACTGGAGCAGGCCGTCCGCCGCATCCTGCTGCGGGGCGCATATCGCCCGCCGGAAGCGCGGGCCGCGGAGCACGAGGCGGGCGGGTTGGCGGCGGCGCTCGCGCGCGACGTGGAGGCCGGCTCGCTGGACGCGCGGACGCTCATCGCGCGGTATTGCCGGATGCTGTACGAGCGCGACGGACGCTTCGCCGAGGTCGCGCGGCGGACGGGGCTGGACCGGCGGACGGCGCGCCGCCACGTCGTGGCGCACCCGCCCCCGGGCGCGGCGTGAACGCCGTCCGGCCGCGCCGCGCCGTCCGGGGCCGCGGCGCCGGGTTCCGGTCCCCTCAGTCCGCCGCGGGGCGGCCGGCGTCCGGCCGCTCGGGCGGCAGGGGTCCGAGGAGCGCGTGGCCGCCGTCGCTCTGGCGCAGCAGGACCGGGCCGGGCCGGCCGCGCATCATCAGCGCCGTCGCCACGACGGCCGCGCCGCGGCGGCGCTCGGCGTCGATGTCCGCCTCCGCGATCCAGCGGGTGGTTCGGAGGTAGACGAGGGTCGACTGCGCGCCGTCGGAGCCGGGCCCGGCCGCCTTCACGACGCACCCTTCCCGTTCCGACCACGCCCGAACGGCGCGGAAGAATTCGTAGCGGGCGGCCTCCGCCGCGAGTTCGCCGCGCGGCGCGCCCCGCAGGAAGGCGATCGTGTATCCGCCCCACAGGATCGCCGCGGACGCCGCCAGGCCGTAGAGCAGCCGGCGCCCCGGACGCGCCGGCCACCGGTCCCACGATGCGCACCGTACGGCGGCGGCCGCGAGGAGGGCGATCGGCGGAACGATCGGGAAGATGCGGTCCGCGCGCTTGTTCGGCACGAGCATCATCAGGCCCAGCGACACGCCGACCCAGACGGCCAGCCAGCGCGACGCGGGGTCCGCCAGCAGGCGCCGGCGCCCGGCGCGGTCGGCCGCGAACCACGCAACGAGCGCGAGGCTCCAGGGCAACAGGCGGTGGATCAACTGGAGCGCGTAACTCAGCGCGTGGCTGAAGTCCAGCTTCGGTCGCGCCACCGGTCCGGCCTCGTCGAGCCGGATGGAGGCGAAGTTGTTGCCGAACTCGCGGAGCACGACCCTGTGGAAGAACGCCTCGTTGAGGACGCCGCCGGCCGCGGCCCAGGCCCCGAGGAGGAGGAACGGCGCCATCCACGGCCACCAGCCCGGCCAGGCGTGGTCGCGTTCGCCCCGGCGACGCGCGAGCCATCGCCAGGCCAGGAGCGAAGGGAGGGTGAAGGCATAGATGACCGGCCCCTTGGTGAAGCAGCCGGCGAGGACGACGGCGAACAGCGTCCACCGGTCGCGCGCGCGCCAGGGCGTGCCCGTGGACAGTCGCCGCCACACGAGCAGCCCGACCGCGAACACCTCCAGGGCCAGGAGCATGTCGGTGCGGATGAGCGTCGCGATGCGCACGGTCAGCATGTTGAGAGCGAAGACGCCGGCGGCGACCCACGCGCCCCAGTATCCGGCCGCGCGGCGGCCGGCGCGCAGCAGCAGGCACAGGACGGCCGAGAACGCGAGGATCGAGGGCCCCCGCCACGCCCCGGCCCACCATCCGCCGAGCACCCGGTACAGGCCGGCCGACAGCCAGCCCATGAGCGGCGGCTTCGTCGCGGGCAACCCGTCGGGCAAGTACTGGAACCACCAGGCGCCTTCCTGCAGCATGACCAGGGGGACGAACGCCTGCTTGGACTGGTCGAAGCCGTTCATGCAGTCCCACGGCCGGTTGCGCGCGAGGACCAGCGCGACGGCGGCGGCCAGCAGGATCGCCGACGCCCAGGCCGCCGGCGGGCGGAACGGCGTGCCGTCGCCGGACAGACGGACGGACGGGGTCCTCGCCTCAACAGTCTCCTTCACCGCCCGCGAGCGTGCCCGAAGCCCGCCGCGAAGGCAACCCGACACCGCGCCGAGCGGCGGCTTGCCGCCGGACCGGGGCTGGAGTATCAAGGACGCATGCAATTCATCGCCGACCAACTCGCCGGTCTCGAAAGGCTCGACGTCGCGCCCGCGAAGCCCGCGGACTTCGATGCCTTCTGGAACGGGAACTGCCGCCTCGCGCAGGAGACGCCGCTGGATATCCGCGGCGGGCGGATCGACTACCCGTTCCCCGGGTGCGAGGTGCGCGACCTCACGTTCGCCGGGCTCGACGGCACGCGCATCCACACCTGGCTCCTGCTGCCGCCCGGCGCGCGGCAGGGGCCCGTCCCCGCCGTCGTGCACCTGCACGGCGCGAGCGGTTCGCGGGGCGTCCCCTCGAGCCACGCGGCCTGGCTTCTCGCGGGCGCGGCCGTCGTCGCCATGGATTTCCGCCTGCAGGACGGTCTGACCGGTTCCGTCACGGGCTTCACGGCCGGTCACGAACTCAACTGGGCCTCGATGGGCATCCTCGACCGGGACACCTACTACTTCCGGCATACGTGGATCGACGCGCTTCGCTCGATCCGCCTCGCGCTGGAGACGCCGGAAATCGATGCCCGCCGCGTCGCCGTCGCCGGCGGCAGCCAGGGCGGCGGCGCGGCGCTCGCGATGGCCGCCCTCGATCCGCGCGTGGCGCTCTGCCTGGCCGACGTGCCGAGCATGTGCTGGCTGCAGAAGCGGGTCTACGACCGCACCGGCGGCAGCAAGGCGACCGCCGAGTTTCTCCGTTCGCACCCCGACCAGCTCGAGCGGGTCTGCGCGACGCTGAGCTATTTCGACAACCTCCATCTCGCCGACCGCATCCGCTGCCCGGTGCTCATGTCGTGCGGGCTGAAGGACCCGGTCTGTCCTCCCGACTGCGTCTACGCCGTGTACAACCGCATCACCGCGCCCAAGCAGATGTGCGCCTATCCCTTCGGCGAACACGGCGGCGGCGGCGCGGCGCACGAGATCGTGCGGCTGCAGTTTCTCCGGAAACACTTCTTCGGCGGGGCGAAGGGCTGAAGGCGGACTTTCGGAGCGCGGCCGGGACGGCGCCGCATCCGCGCGTCGCGCCGTCTCCGCCTTGCGTCGCGGCGGCGTGGGGCCTATGCTGCCGGGGGGGGGAAAAGGGGTGCCGCCATGGGATGGCCGTTCGTCAGAGCCTATGTCCGTTCCATGCGGCTCTATTTTGCCTTCGTCACGGGCATCGCGGGCTGGATCGGCGTCTCGTTCTACCGTTTCTGCATGCCGGAGCAGGCGAGCCACGCCCGCGGCATCGTCATCCTGCTGCTGCTCTTCCTGAGCTACGGCATCAACCAGGTGGTGAACGACTACTTCGGGCTGCCGGAGGACCGGATCAACGCGCCGCGCCGGCCCATGGTCACGGGCGAGCTGAATCCTCGCGCGGCGCTGGCGGTGTCGGCCGGCCTGATGGCGGGCGTGATCGCGCTGTCCGGCTTCCTGAGTCCCTGGTCGGTCGTGCCGGTCGTTCTCGGCGTGCTGCTGAACCTCCTGTACGAGCGGGCGAAGGCGTGGTCGCTCGTCGGTAACGCGGTGTTCGGGCTGTCGATCGCAATGTGCACCGCCTATGGGTTTCTCGCCGCCGGCCCGCTCCCGGATCCGCTGTTCACGCCGCCGCGCTGGAGCGTCTTCTTCCTCGTGGCCCTGCTGAACGCGCTGATGACCTACTACACGTATTTCAAGGACCACGCGGGCGACCGGCTCGCCGGCCGGCGGACGTTCATCGTGCGGCACGGCGTCCGCGTGGCGCGCCGCGCGGGGGTGCTCGGCGCCTTCCTGCCGACGCTGGCGTTCTTCCTGTGCCTCCGTCTTGGCTGGCTGCCGTCCTCGGCGATCCTCTTCCAGCGCGACTTCCTCTTCTGCGGATCCATCACCGTCTTCCTGCAGTTCTGGACGGCCGCGCTGTATTTCGTCCACGCCGAGGGCGATCGCACCTACTTCAACCTCGTCACCAACATCCGCGCCTGCGTCGCCGGCCAGGTCACCCTGATCGCGATCTTCAACGGCACGCTCGCGCTCTACCTGCTCTCCGCCAGTTATGTCTTCATCGGGTTCCTGTTCGACCTGCACAAGGACGCGCGCGCGTGAAGCCGCGGACCTTCTTCGTCGGCGCCGGCAAGGCCGCCGTCTATCTGCGGATCGCGTTCGCCATCCCGTTCCGCTATGCGCGGCGCCCGGGGGCGCTTCGCGACCCGGCCGGCTTCGTCCGGTTCCTGGTCCGGGCGCTCCGGCTGCTCCTCGTCTTCCGCCACAACAAGATCGTGCGAACGCTCCGCGGCTTCAAACTGCATCTCTACCTGCCGGCCTATCCTTCGCCCGCGTTCTTCCACGCGTTGGACGCCAAGCTGCGCCGCGCGCCGCCCGGGCCGACCACGGTCGTCTTCTCGATGACGCGCGCCTGCGAGTACCGGTGCCGGCACTGCTACCAGCGCCGCGACGGCGGACCGGACGTGGACGAAGAGCGCCTGATCCGCACCGCGCGCGCCGTCCGCGACGCCGGCGTCGCGTTCTTCAACATCGAGGGCGGCGAGCCGCTGCTCCGCTTCGACCGCCTGCTGCGCCTGGTGCGCGCGCTCGACGAGCGCTGCGAGATCTGGGTCAATACCACCGGCGCCCGCGCGGACCCCGGCCGGCTCGAGGCGCTGAAGGACGCCGGCGTGTTCGGGCTGATCGTCTCGATCCACTCGCCCGATCCATCCCTCCACGACGGCGTCACGGGCGTCCCCGGCTCGTTCGACACGGCCGTGGACGCGCTGCGCCGCTGGCGGGCGCTCGGCGGCGCGACCGCGATCAACAGCGTGCTCGCCGAGGACGAGCTGCGGCGCGGCGCGCTCGACGACCTGATGCGCCTGGCGCGCGCGCTGGCCTGCGACTACGTGCAGCTCATCCACCCCAAGCCGGCGGGCGACTGGATGGGCCGCACCGACGGCATGCAGACGGATGCCGCGCTGCTGGAGTTCGTGCGCCGGGAGCACCGGCGGTACAACGGGCGCGGCCGGCCGGACGACGCCGCGCTCGCCGCGCAGGTTTTCGAGGAGTCGGCGGACGTGCTCGGCTGCACCGCCGGCGGCGTGGACCGGTTCTACGTGAACGCCGAGGGCGAGGTCCAGCCGTGCGAATTCCTGAACCTCTCCTTCGGCAACGTCAACGCGGAGCCGTTCGAGACGATCTTCGCCCGCATGCGTTCCTACTTCCGCGTGCCCGGCACCCACTGGCTCTGCTGCACGCAGGCGGCGGAGATCCATCGGCAGTTCCGGGAGCACGGACTGAAGAAGACCCCGTTGCCGCCGGCGCTCTCGCAGGCGCTCGCCGCGCGGTGGGATCCGGGTCCGCCGACCGGGATCTACCAGCGGCTGGGCATCTACCGCCGGGCCGGCGCCCGGCCCGGCGAAGCGGGCGGGGCGCCCGTCGGGGCCGCCGGAGAGGAACGTCGCCCATGACGTGGCGGCTCATCCTGAATCCCGGGTCGCGCGGCGGGCGCGGCCGCCTCCACTGGCGCGCCTGGGAGGAGCGCCTCGATCGCGCGGGCGCCGCGCTGGACCGGCGGCCGACCGCGAGCCTCGACCATGCGCGCGAGCTCGCGCGCGACGGCGCGGGCGACGTCGTGGTCGCCGTCGGGGGGGACGGCACGATCAATGCCGTGCTCGACGGCCTGCTGCAATCGCCCCGGCCGGATCGTCCGATGGGCGTCCTCTACGCCGGCACGAGCCCCGACTTCTGCCGCTTCCACGGGATTCCGACCGATCCGGACGGCGCCGTGCAGGCGCTGCTCGCGCGGCGCCCGGTTCCGGTGGACGTCGGGCGGATCGAATGGACCGGGCCGGACGGCCGTCCGCGCGCCGGCCATTTCGGCTGCAGCGTCAACGTGGGGCTGGGCGCGGCGATCGCGCGCGCGGCGAACCGCTGGCGCCGGCGGCTGGGCGACCGAGCCGGCACCGGTCTGGCCGCGCTGTGCGCGGTCCTCCGAGCGCGGACGATCGGGCTGCGGATCTCGATCGACGGCGCCGCGCCGCGCGAGGCCCGGCTGCACCACCTCGCGATCCTGAAGAACCCGCGGCTGGCCTCCGGCCTGCGGCTCGACCTCGCGCTGCGGCCGGACGACGGACGGCTGTATGCGGTCGAGATCGCCGCGCGCTCCCGTCCGGCGCTGCTGGGCCTCCTGCCGCGGTTCTACACCGGCCGGGCGTCGGCCCATCCGGCCGTCGCGGTGCGGACGGCCGGCCGGATTCGCGTCGAGGGACCGGGGGATGTCGAGCTGGAGTTCGACGGCGACCCGCGGGGCGGGCTGCCGGCCTCCGTCGAGATCCGTCCGCGCCTCCTCAACCTGCTCGGAGCCCGGCCGTGAACGAACGGGAACGAATCCTCCACTTCGCCGCGCACCTGCCGCGCGCGCCCGGCCCGCTCGCCGAGCCTTTCGACTGCGACGCGGAACTCATCGGCATCGGCGGCGAGCGGTGGGCGATCACCGTGGACGAGTTCACGCCGGAGGAGGACGCCTTCACGGCGGAGGACCCCGTGCGGCTGGGCCGCAACCTCGCGGCGGCGACCGTGAGCGACCTGTTCGCGGCGGGGGCCGTGCCGCGCTTCTTCCTGAGTTCGCTGGCGCTGCCGCGCGCGCTCGACGCCGGCTGGCTCGACGGGCTGTCGCGCGGGCTGGGAGCGTCGCTGGCGGAGCTGGGCTGCGTCCACAGCGGCGGGGACCTGGGCACGGCGGAGCCGTGGCGCTTCAACGGCATCGCGCTCGGGCCGGTCCTGTCGCCGGCGCCGCTCACGCACCGGCTGCCGGACGGCCCGCAGACGCTGTGCGTCACGGGCGCGCTCGGCGACCTGAACCTGGCCGCCTTCCTCGGAACGCCGACGCCCGCGATCGAACTCCGCGCGCGCGAGGCGGATCTGATCCGGCGCCTCGGCACGGCGTGCGTGGACACCAGCGGCGGCTTCTTCGACGCGCTCTGGCTGCTGCACGAGCGCAACCCGGGACGCCGCTTCGTCGTGGACCGCGCGGCGATCCCGCTGGCGGAGGGCGTGGCGGCGGCGGCGCGCGCGCGCGGCTGGCCCCCGGAGGCCGCGCTGTTGGGCGGCGCGGGCGAGTACGAGCTCCTGTTCGCGATGCCGAGCGACCGGCTCGCGTCCGCGCGCGGGGAACTGGCGGCGCGGGGCATCTCCGTCGTCGGCGAAGTCCGCGGCGGGGCGGGCGGCGTCGCGGTGCGGTGGGAGGGGGCCGAGCGGCCGTTCGCCGGTCCGCCGCCCGACCCGCGCGCGGCCGGCTCGGCGGCCGAACATGCGCAGGCGGTGTTGCGCGCCGCGGCGGAGTTCTTCTCATGAACGCCGCCGCCCCCGATGCCGCGGCGGTCGTGGCGCTTTTCCAGCCCCTGGTGACCGGATGCCTGACGCTTCCCAACCGCTGGGTTCGCTCGGCCACCTACGAGGGAATGGGCGGGGCGGCCGGCCGCCCGCGGCCCGAACTGGGGGATCTCTACGCGGAGCTGGCGCGGGGCGGCGTCGGCGCGGTCGTGACCGGCTTCGCCTTCGTCTCACGGCAGGGCCGCGCGATGCAGCCGCGGCAGTGCGGAATCGAGGCCGACGAGCGGATCTCCGAATGGCGCGCCGTGCTGGCGCGCGCGAGGGCCGCCGGCGGAGCGACGCGGTTCCTCCTCCAACTGGCCCACGCGGGACGGCAAACGCGGCGGCGGGTCACGGGATGGCCCGTCCTCGGCGCCTCCGACCGACGCTGCCCGTACTTCCGCGAGCCCGTGCGCGCGATGACGGAGCCCGACATCCGCGCCGCGATCGGCGACTTCGCGCGCGCCGCCGACCGCGCGCGGCGCGCCGGCTTCGACGGCGTCCAACTCCACGCCGCCCACGGCTACCTGATCCACCAGTTCCTCTCGCCCGACACGAACCGCCGCCGCGACGTCTGGGGCGACCGCCCGCGGTTCCTCCTGGAGACCCTGCGCGCCGTCCGCGACGCCGCGGGCGCGGACTTCGCGGTCTGGGTGAAGCTCAGCGCCGGCGAGGATGTCGAACCCGGAATCCAGACCGGCGACGCGGCCGGCACGGCGTCGCGCCTCGCGGCCGCGGGCGCGGATGCCGTCGAGATCTCCTACGGAACGATGGCCCAGGCGCTCAACATCATGCGCGGCGACTGCCCGGCGAGCCTGGCGCTGCGCGTCAACCCGATCTTCCGGGATCGCCCCGCCCTCCTGCGCTGGCTCTGGATGCGGTTCCGTATGAAGGCCTGCGTGGCGCGCTTCCGGCCCTTCGCGGAGAACTACAACCTGGACGCCGCGGCGGCGGTGCGGCGCGCATCGGGCCTGCCGACGATCGTGGTCGGCGGCATCCGGTCCGCCGCCGGGGCGGCGCGCGCCCTGGCAACGGGCGTGGACGCCGTCGCCCTCTGCCGGCCGCTGATCCACGAGCCGGGCTTCCCGCGGCGCGCGCAGGAGGAGGCCGGCGCGGTCGCCGCCTGCACGAACTGCAACCGGTGCGCGATCTTCTGCGACGCGGACCGTCCGCTGCGATGTTACAACCGGGAGGGAAAACCGAATGCCGCCGAATGACCGCTCGTCGACGCCGCGACGCTTCGAGGACTTCCTGCCGCGCGACGGCACGGAGGATCTCCTGGCCAAGACCGAGGCGTTGGACGACTTCCTCGCCGCGGCGCCGCAGGAGTATCTGGAGGGGCTGGGGCTGCAATCGCTCGGCCCGGCCGCCGCGCGCGCGCGGTTCCGCGACCGCGGCGGCCGCGAGTTCGAAGGCATCCACCTCGCCTCGAATTCCTATCTGTCGCTCACGACCGATCCGGAGGTCGTCGAGGCCTCGCGCGCCGCGTGCGCGAAGTACGGCTACGGGACGGGGGCCGTGTCGCTCTACGGCGGCATCACGGACCTCCACCGCGCGCTGGAGGAGCGGATCGCGCGGCTCTACGGGACCGAGGATGCGATCGTCTTCCCGAGCGGCTACTCGGCCAACGTCGGCGTCCTTTCCGCGCTGTGCGGACCGGGCGACGTCACGCTGCACGACGCCGCGAACCACGCCTCGATCTTCGACGGCGCGCGGCTGTCCGGCGCGGATATCCGCGTCTACCTCCACCGCAACACGGCGCACCTGGAGAAGCTGCTGCGGCGCCTTCCGCCGGAACGAAAGGGCCGGCTGATCGTCACCGACGGCGTGTTCTCGATGGACGGCGACCTCGCGCCGCTGGACCGGATCGTCGAGCTGGCCGCGCGGTACGGGGCGCGCGTGATGGTGGACGAAGCCCACGCGCTGGGCGTGGTCGGTCCGACGGGGCGCGGCACGCCGGAGCGGTTCGGCTGCGCGGGCCGGGTGGACGTGATCGCCGGCACACTGAGCAAGACGCCCGGCGCGATCGGCGGCTACTGCGCGGGCCGCCGGGCGCTGATCCAGTACCTGCGCTACTACGCGCGAACCTACTTCTTCTCCACCAGCCTCCCGGCGCCCGTCGTGGCGGGACTGAACGTCGCGTTCGACCGGCTGCTGGCCGACACCGCCGGACGCGATGCGCTCTGGCGCAACATCCGGCACCTCTCCGCCGGCCTGCGCCGCGCCGGCTTCGACCTGGGCGACACCGAGTCCGCGATCCTGCCCGTGCGGGTGGGCGACGAAACGAAGCTCGCGCGCTTCCACCGGGCGCTCCGCGAGCGCGGCGTCTTCACCAACCTCGTCACCTATCCCGCCGTGCGGCGCAAGGAATGCCGGCTGCGCGTCAGCGTGATGAACGCCCTGACGACGGCCGACCTGGACCGCGCGCTCGCGGCCTTCGAGGAGGCGGGGCGCGCCGGCGGGGTGCTGGGGTCCGCATGAAGCGGGTGCTGGTCACCGGCGCCGGCGGTTTCATCGGCGGCGCGATCGTCCGCGAGTTCCTCGCGCAGGGGTGGGCGGTGGACGCGGCGGTCCGGCGTTGCGTGCCCGACGAACTCCGCGCGGCGGCCGCCGAGGGGCGCGTCCGGCTGCGGGTTGCCGACCTGTCCGACCCGTCATCGTCGGCCGCGCTGTTCGCGCCGGAGGCCGGGCGGGCGCCCGTCGACGCCGTGGTGCACGGCGCGGGGCGCGCGTCCGACACCGGGCGGCGCAGCGCCTTCCGGCGGGCGAACTACGACGCCGTGCGCCACCTGGCCGCGGCGGCGCTCGCGCGGGGCGCGGGGCGGTTCGTGTTCGTGTCAACGACCGACGTCTACGGCCTGCGCGATTTCCGCGGCGAGGCCGAGGACGCGCTGCCGCTGCGGGCCGACCCTCCCCACCCGTATCCGGCGTTCAAGATCGCGGCGGAGCAGTGGCTGCGGGCCAACCTGCCGCCGGACCGGTGGACCATCCTCCGGCCCGGGGCGGTCTGGGGCCCGGGCGATCGGACGCTGACACCGCGGCTCGTGGCGTTCCTGCGCGGGTCGCCGTTCATCATCCATTTCGGTCCCTGGCGGGGGACGAACCGCTGGCCGCTGGCGCATGTTCGAAACGTCGCGGGCGCGGCCTGTCTCGCGGCGACGTCGCCGGACGCCTCCGGGCGGGCCATCAACGTGCTCGACACCGAACGCACGAGCGTGGACGAATGGACGCGCCTCGTCGCGGCGCGGTTCCTGCCGCGGCGCCGCTTCCGGACGCTGTGCCTGCCGCGATGGGTCGGCGCCGGATTCGGCTGGCCGGTGGAACGGCTTTCGAGCGCGCTCAACCTCGCGCATCCGTTCGCCGATCCGACGCGGTATGCGGCCCGGTCCATCAGCGCGAATCTCGACTTCGACAACGCGCGCCTGCGGGCGCTGTTCGCCGCGGCCGGCCGCGCGCTGGTGACGCGCGCCGAGGGCTGGCGGGACCTGTAGGCCGGACGGCGGCGCCGCGGCGCGCGATCAGAACGCGGCCAGCGCCGCCGCGAGGTGGCGGAGGTAGATCGCGCGGATTTCCGCCCGCTCGCCCAGCGCCGGCGCGACGGTGGCCTCCGCGACGCCGAGGCGGCTCTTCCACGAATCCGGCCCGTCGCCGGCAAAGTCCCGCCGGACGTGCGTCCCCGCCGCGAACGTCAGCGGCACGAAGTGAACCCGCCCCGCGCGGCGCGCGGCGTCGCGGATGCGTTCGAGCGGCGCCGCGCCGGGCGCGCCCTCGAGCGTGCAGAGGACCGCGTCGGGATGCCGCCGCTCGATCGGTTCGGCCAGGCGCCGCAGCGCGTCGTTGAACGCCGGCCCCCGCGCGCTGCCGTGGGCGGCGAGGACGTTCGGCGCCGCGGCGCGGAGCGAGGCCTCCATGACGGCCGCGACCGACGCGATGGACTCGTCGTCCGCCAGCAGCGGCGCCCCGATGCGGAGATCGAGCCCGGGCTCGCGCAGGTTCCGCAGGCGGTCGAGTTCCTCTCCCGGGCCGACGTGCAACGACTGCACGACCGCGCGCGCCGCGCCGGCGGCCCGCCGCCCGCGGAGGACCTCCGCGAGATCGGGCGCGGCCTCGCCCCGCGCGCGCCGCGCCGCGCGCGCGACCGCCGACGTCCATGCCCATCGGACGTCATGGCCGGGACAGGCCGCGCGGACCGCCTCCTCCATCGCCGCGTACGCCGCGCCCGCATCCGGGTGCGAGCTGCCCGCGGCGGCGAGGACGATGGGGATGGGCCGCGAGGCGCGGCTCGTCATGCCGGCGTGCGGCGCGCCGGCGGCGCGCCCTCCATCCCCGGCGGGGCGCGCGGAGTCCGACCCCGCGACCTCGTGCCCGACTGGCGGTCGTTTGCTCATCGGCAAGCGGGCGGTCCATCGCCCGGTTCCACCGGCGGCCGCGCGGGCGGTCCGGCGCGCGCCGTCGCCGCCGCCGGGTCCTAGTCCTCGATCCCCCGTCGCGCGCGGACGCCGCGGCGGAAGTAGTGCCGCACCTCGCGCATTTCCGTCACGAGGTCGGCCGCCTCGATCAGCCGCGCGTGGGCGCCGCGCCCGGTCACCACGGCCTCGGTGCCGCGGGCGCGGGCGCCGACCGCGGCGAGGAGGTCGTCGACCGCGAACAGCCCGGCGGCGACGGCGCCGTTGGCCTCGTCGAGGATCACGACGTCCCATTCGCCCGACGCCAGGTCGCGCGCGGCGGCGGCCAGTCCCTCGCGCGCGGCGGCGACGTCCTCCGGCGCGGGCGTCCCGCGGATGAACCGTCCGCGGCCGCAGGGCCGGACGGCGATGAGATCGGAGAAACGCCCCAGCGCGGCCCACTCGCTGCAGGGCCGTCCCTTGATGAACGCCACGACGAGAACCTTCAGCCCGGCGCCGGCGGCGCGCACGGCGAGGCCGAGGGCGGCCGTGGTCTTGCCCTTGCCGTCGCCCGTGTAGACCTGGAGAAGGCCCTGCTTCATGCGCGCGGCGCACCGCCGCGAGGACAGGCTAGCCCACCGCGGGAGCCGGCGCCATCCCGTTTCGCGCGCGTTTGAGGGAAACCCGCCGCGCGCCGGTCCAAGGGTTGGACGATGAACTCGATCGCGGGGACTCGCGCGGGCGGCGGGAAGCCGCTATGATCGGACGACCCATGAATGCGACGGTGGCCATCCTGCGGACGAAGCCCGCGACGGTGCTGGACGACGTACACCGGCTGATGAACCTCGCCGGCTCGCGCGAGGCCCTCCCGCGCGATCGCGAGACGGCCCTCAAGATCAACATCAGCTGGCACTTCTTCTATCCCGGCAGCTCGACCACGCCCTGGCAGCTCGACGGCGTCATCCGCGCGCTGAAGCGCGACGGCCACGATCCCGCCCGTCTCCACGCCTGCCACAACCGCACCGTCGTCATCGACGCCCGCCTCGGCGAGCGCGAGAACAAGCAGATCAACGTCGTCGCCGCGCACGGGATCGAGAACCAGCACCTCTACGACCCCGGCGTCGAATGGGTGCATATCCGCGAGGCCGTCGGCGACCTGGCCGACCGCTTCATCTGCCTGAACGACGTCTTCCCCGAAGGGTTCTTCATCCCTCGCCGCTTCATCGGCGAGAACATCATCCACCTGCCCACCGTGAAGACCCACGTCTTCACCACGACCACCGGCGCGATGAAGAACGCGTTCGGCGGCCTGCTCAACGAGCGGCGCCACTGGACGCACCCGGTGATCCACGAGACGCTCGTCGACCTGCTGCGCATCCAGCGGAAGATTCACTCCGGCCTCTTCGCGGTGATGGACGGCACCTTCGCGGGCGACGGCCCGGGGCCGCGCTGCATGAGGCCGTACGTGAAGGACGTGCTCCTCGCCTCGGCCGACCCGGTCGCCATCGACGCCGTGGCGGCGAAGATCATGGGCTTCGACCCGCTGCGCGATCTCAAGTACGTCCGCCTCGCGCACGAGGCCGGCCTCGGCAGCGGCGACCCGCGGGACATCCGGATCGTCGGCGACGCCGACGCCGCGGCCGAGAACTGGCGCTTTGAAGGCCCCTTCCGGAAGATGACCTTCGCCAGCCGGATGCAGCACAAGATCTACTGGGGCCGCCTCAGGAAGCCGATCGAGTGGTCGCTCAAGACCGTCCTCGCGCCGTGGGCCTACCTCGCGAGCGTGGTCTACCACGACTCGTTCTGGTATCCCACTCACCAGGCGCGCGTCCGCGAAATCCTCGCGAGCCCCTGGGGCCGGCTGTTCCACCACTGGGACGAGCTGGCCCTGCCGCCCGACGACCTCGCGACGCCGGGATGGGCCGACGTCGGCACGGCGCCGCTGGAACTCCGCCGGGAAAGCCTGCGCGCGCTCGGGCAGTCGTTCCGCATCCTCGGCACGTGCCTGCGCGAGGCGCCGGAATTCCAGGCGCGGCAGCGACGGAAGGAAACCGCGCGCCCGGCGTAGCGCCGGCGGCCCGCCGCGCGCAGGAGGCGAACGGAGCCATGTCCTTCGACGACGGCTGGGCCGCGCTGAACCTCGAGATGCCCCCGCGCGTCCCGCGGACGGAGTACTCCGCCCAGATGCACTGGGATCTCATGGCCGCGGTGACCGGCGTGCCGGTGCGGGCGGACAGCCCGGAGGAGATCAAGGGCCGTGCGCGGCGGATCTTCGTCGACCGCGACCACTGGAATTTCGACCTCTTCTGGAACACGCTGATCGGCGGGCCGGACCTGGAGCCCTACCGCAGCCGCATGGGCCACGCCGAGTACGCCGCCGCGGGGGCCGACCGCGACGACCGGGTGTACTGCGCCTTCGCCGGCCCGGACGAAGTCCTCCGCTTCGACCCGCGCGAGAAGCTGCGAACGCCGCCCCGCAACGAGCTCGTGCGGCGCTTCGAGGAGCACGTCCGGGGGGCCCGCGCGACGCACCCCGACGGCGTCAACATGACCGGCGTCTACGTCACGGCCGTCTCCGGCCTGATCGACCTCCTCGGCTGGGACCTGCTGCTCGAGACGGCCGGCCTCGACGCGCGCGGTCTCGGCGCCCTGGTCGAACGCTACTCGCAGTGGCTCCAGCCCTTCTTCGACGCGCTCGCGGAGGCGGATGCGCCCGTCGTCATGGTGCATGACGACCTCGTCTGGACCTCCGGGCCGTTCATCCATCCCGACTGGTACCGCGCCTACGTCTTCCCCGCCCTCCGTCGCTACCTCGCACCCCTCCGCGCGGCCGGGAAGAAGGTGCTCTTCACGTCCGACGGGAACTACACCGCGTTCGTCGACGACATCGCGGCGTGCGGCGCGACCGGATTCGTCCTGGAGCCGATGACCGATATGGCCCTCATCGCCGGGCGCTACGGCCGGACGCATGCCTTCGTCGGCAACGTCGACACCCGCGCGCTGCTGCAGGGACCGCGGGCGGCCATCCGTGCCGAGGTCGAGCGATGCATGGCGATCGGGAAGGGCTGCCCGGGGTTCTTCCTCGCCGTCGGCAACCACATTCCGCCCAACACCCCCGTCGAAAACGCGCTCTACTACAACGAGGTCTATGAGTCGCTCAGCCGGCGGTGAGAGGCCCGCGGCATCCGACGCGAGCCGGGGCTCCGTCTTTACTCGCGTCCGCGATCGTAGTATCTAGTCCCCGCGCCGCCGCCGGAACGGAAGCGGCGGGACCTGCACATGTCGCCTCAGCTGAAGGATGAAGTCGACGCGCCGCCGGCCGAACCGGCGGATACGGTCCTTGTCGCCCGCGCGCGAGAGGGTGACCGCCCGGCCTTCGAGGAGCTCATGCGGCGGCACCAGGCCAAGATCTACGGCCTGGTGTTCAACATGACCGGCCATCGTGAAGACACCGAAGACCTTGTCCAAACGTCGTTTGTGAAGGCGTACCGGTCGCTGCCGCGTTTCCACGGCCGGTCGGCCTT
>Ga0233425_10004269_pt1 | contig 24254 bp, 24 predicted proteins | sample Watercolumn_Towu_2_FD_181712 | JGI IMG/M metagenome (GOLD analysis project Ga0233425, IMG submission 181712) | Freshwater microbial communities from Lake Towuti, South Sulawesi, Indonesia - Watercolumn_Towuti2014_140_MG | ecosystem: Environmental > Aquatic > Freshwater > Lake | place... | reverse complement strand
CGGGCTTGCTGTTCCGCGAGCGGACTTTCAACTCAAAGCCTTCTTCGGTTTTCATTCGTCTGTTTTTACTTCACAACTTTTATGAACTCATCTGCCGAAACTTTGGCTTGTTTAAGGATGCTGTGCAATGTCCCAATTGCGACTTCACCGTGCAAGGGCACTACACAACCGACACTTCCTTCTGGCGTGGACTTTTTCATAACAACATGGCTTCCGCGTTGACGCGCTTGGACAAAACCAAATTTTTCCAAAGCGCGGATGATCTCTTTTCCCGATAGATGAGGCAGGTTAGGCATAAGTTGCCACATCAAAAGTGGTCAGGAATGGACGGCTGTTTTCTGGCAAAGGAAATTCTTCCAGGTAAAGTTCGGTTGCTTCCGTTAGATTGGCAACCGCTTCTTCGACAGTTTTGCCCTGACTGACTGTTCCTACTTCGGGACAATCTGCCACATACCAATCATCTTCTTTATGGATTACGGCGGTAAAGGTTCGGGTCATAGTATTTCTCCTGATTTGCTAAAATTATACATCTACTTTCTTCTTTCGCTTCTTCTTCCCCTCCATCGCCATTGACATCGGCTCGGTATATCGACGATACAGCGCGAACAAAAACTCCAGCCGTTCCAGTTCGGACTTGAAAGGTTCGCGGCGGTAACAGAGGTCAACGGCTTTATCGAGGGCGCGGTGGGCTTCGACGAGGACTTTGGGCATGGCAGAGGGGTCGTACAAATCAGCCAGTGAGGCAAAGTGACAGTCACCTTAAAGGTGACTGTCACTTTGAGCAAGGGTGGACGCCAGTTTTTTGATGCGCCCGGTGGATGCGCGGTTGAAGTCTTTGTAGGTGGGGTCAAGGGACATGGGATGGTCTCAAGTAAATATTATTCTTCAATAAAGTAATCGGAATCGATTCTCTTCAATTCGTAGGACGCAACCAGGTTAACACCAACGTTGTAATCGATCATCAATTGACTCAAAGTCTCACCGTCGATGAGGGTAATTTTGCTCTCGATGCGAGAGGCAAACTCCTGAGCTTCTTTTGTAAATGTGGATGTGGTGATAAATATCCCCTTTTTGGCTCGTTGTCCCTGCAACGCTCCGGCAAACTTTTGGATTTCGGGTCGTCCGACTGGATTTTCCCATTTCTTGGCTTGAATATAGATTACATCCAGCCCAAGACGGTCTTCGTTGATAATTCCATCTATCCCACCATCACCGCTTTTCCCAATCGCTTTTCCTGCATCTTTGCGCGTACCGCCGTATCCCATTTTTACAAGAACATCGATCACCAATGTTTCGAAGAACGAGGGGGAACAGTTCTTGACGGTTTGAAGAATCTCGTCTGCCAGACTTTGCCGAATTCTGGAGTATGCCAATTCAATCGCCTCTTCCGGCGTCTGGGGTTCGCTGCCGTTTTCAGATGCCTCGTGACTTTCGACAATTTTTTCGCGACGTTCTCGAAATTGCACAAACTCGTCGAACTGTTCGAGGAAATTCACAGTGATCTTCTCTGGCGGTTTTTTCAACACATCCAAGCCGCGTTTTGTCACTTGAAACCAACCCCGTCTGGGAGCCTCTAGCAATCCTGCCTTTCGAAGATAAGTTGCCGCCCATGCCACGCGATCATAAAATCGTGGCTTGCGCGCACTCGGAATCAATTCAGCAAGTTCAGATTCCGACAAATCGAACTCCTTTGCCAAAACCTTTATCGCATCTTTGAGAGAATGTTCTTTTTCATCCCCGTTTAGTCTAAGCAGTGGAAGCATCACAGATTGAAAATCAGGAATAGACATGGTGTTCTCCCATCTTTTTTAAGATCGTCGAATTCTATTTCGAGGCAAGTATAGCACCACCCTTATTCAACTTCTTCAGCATCTTCCTCGTTGCCTCGGCGACCTCGTCCACGGCGCGTTGAAACGCCTCTTCATTTGCCTTGGACGGTTTTCTGTATCCGCTGACCTTGCGCACGTATTGCAGGGCGGCTTCCTGAATTTCCTGCTCGGTGGCGGGGCGGTCTGGCAGGCGCAGGGGTTTGATGCTTCGACACATGGCAATCTCCTTTGGCTCAAGTTCAATCTATTTTTCGAAACCATAATCACGCTCGACCCTGCAAATCCGCACCTTGAACGCCCGATACCATTTTTGATATCCCATTTTCTGGGCGAGGCTGTGTTCGGCGTTTTGGCGCCAGGTTTTGATGTCTTCCAGGCTTGCCCAATAGGAGACGGTAATCCCCAGCCCGCTCCGCACGGATTCCATGCCCAAAAAGCCAGCCTGCCGTGAGGCCAACTCGACCATTTCCTCAGCCATTGTGGAATACCCATCGTCTCCATCGGTGCGGATGGAGGTAAATATGACTGCAAAGTAGGGCGGCTTGGGAGTAACGGCTATATCGCTCATACTGAAATCGACATCCTTTTCATTGCTGATGCAACGTTGTCCCCCCGATTATTTTTTACATCTCCACCACGCAGGGCGCTTCCTCTTTGACGATGACACTTTCGCCGTTGGGGAAGGTGATGACCGTCTGTTCCAATCCGCGCACGACGGTGAGACCCTTGTATTTGATCGTCACCGACCAGGGGAAGAGGTTTTTCCCTTCGAGCCTCACCTTGCGCTGTGAGAGGACCGTCACACCGAGGGTCTGCATGAACAAGCCAAGGGGTGCGAAGCCCTGCACCGAATTGCGCTCGCCGATGCCCGTCCCTTTTTCCGCATGATAGCGCTGGTAGAAGGAGCGGTTCTGTTTCAGGTTTTGGATGACGGCGTTCATCAGGTGGGCGGTCAGGCGGGTGGCTTCGGCGCGGAAACCGTAAGCCAGCAAACCTTCGCCGATCAACTGGTTCCAGGGGAAGAGCACGCTCATCGAGACAGAGTCCGCTTCGGGGTCGGGCGAAGCGGCGAGGGAGGGAAGACCGAAGGGGCGGTCAAAGCGGTCGGCGGTCATCATGTTGCGCCCGATCATCGCGTTTGCCTGCTGTTCCTCCGGGACGCCCGCCCAAAGCGGCAGGGCGAGGGTCAAATCTTCACCGGTGGTGTCGATCAACTTGACGACGATCTTGTCCTTTTCGTCGAGCCCCGTCACGCTGACCCGTCCGACGCGGGTGAACAATTTTTGGGTGGTGGCAACCAGCCCCCCCGTGCGCCACTGGAATTGGTGTCCCTCGATGACTTCCACTTCGCCCTTGGTCTTGCTGAAGAACTCGCTGATCTCCACCTCGGGTCGCCTTGCGGCAGGATTCTTGGTCTGGATTTCCACCAGCAGGCGGATGCCCGTCTCGAATTCATCCTTCGGGCGCATGTTGCCGTCGCCCCGTTTTTTGGCGATGACCCTGCCCGTCGAGACTTGTTTGGTCTCGCGGTCGCGGTAGGAGTAAAAACTCTGGTTCGGGTTCCAGGCGGCGAAGAGGGAGTTCTTGAGGATTTCCCCTTGCGCGGTCACCAGCACGGTCTCTTCGGCGGGCTTGCCGAGTTGGCGGGCAATCTTTTCGATGGACTTTGCTTCGCGGTAGAGCATGGCTTCGAGCGAAGGGCTGTGTACCAGCGAAATATCCAGCCCCTGCGACCAGGGATGCCAGACATCGAAAATCGGGTTGTCGTCGAAACCCGTCTGCAGGAGGTTGTCCCATTCGGGCGAGCCGTCGCGGTTGCGGTCATGCGCCGACGAGAACCACGACCAGAAGAATTTGATGAGTTTTGGAAAGGCTTCCGCAAGGAAGGTTTCGTCTTCGGTTGCCTGAAAATATTTCCACGCGAGGCTGGCAAGCAGGGGCGCGGCGAGCAGTTTCCCGCGTTGACCGGCAACGCCCGGCCTGCCGTCCACTTCTCCGTCCTCATCCTGCGTGGAGAGAAAATTGAAGATGAGATTCTTCGTCACCTGCGGCACACCGTGCAAAATGCTGGAGAGGTAATACGCGTCCAGCGGGGTCTGACCGTTCCAGGAGGGGGGGTAATCCGCGCCGTCGCCTTTGCGCGAGAAACCGTTGTCGGTGTGACGCGCCGTTACAAAGGATGGATTGGGCAGGCGTTCGCTCTCGCCGAAGAACAAGCCCAGCGCGGCGGTCTGACTGAATGCCAGAGCGGCGTCCCAATCGGGGTCGCCGGTGCGGATGTCGAGAGTCTGCGAGGCGTTCAGCAGTTCGATGCGGGCGCGCTCGGCTTCCCAGGGGCGGGCGGCGGAGCGGCGCGCCAGTTCGAAGGAGGTTGCCACGGTATCCAGCGCGGCTTCGGCGAAGGCAATTTGACGCGTCCCGCCCGGTCCCAGTTCGAGGTCGAGGATGAGGGAGGCGTAGGGTCCGCTGCCGTGTTTGGGGCCACCGGTCATGAAGATGACGGGGGCGATTCCGCTGGTTTGTCCTGCGAGGATGTTGACAAGTTGCTGTTGGGTGGGGATGATGGATTGCCCGTCGAGCGGGGCGAGCGCGGCGCACACTTCGATTTGAATCTGGCGCGTGGCGGTGCCTTTGTTGGTCAGGGTGACACGTCCCGCCACCGCGTGGGATTCGGGGACCCAGTATTCGGTCGTTACCTGGAGGTTTTCGAAGGGAACAAAATCGAGGGATAGGAAGTTTGGATGGAAACGGCGCAGCGACGGTTTGCCCGCGAAGGTGTTAGGGTCTGTGACGGAGACGTTATTCTCGGTAAACCGCAGGAAAATCCGCATCGAGCGGGCGCGCAGTCCGTACGTGGTGTAGAGCGAAACGAAGGCGCGTTCCGCGTCACCGGCGCCCAAATCCACCTCCCAGATGTGGTCGTTGAGGTAGTCGGGCTGGCAAAGGCGGGCATCCGCTGCGATGGAAAGATAAAGCGGGTCGCCGGGATTTAAAGACCAATCGCGCATGGCGCCAATTGTACGAGCGAAACGGCGGGAGGTCAAAGGTATAATTTGGCCTGGGAAGAAGTAAACAGGTAAATAGGTAAACAAGGAGAGAGAAATGACAGGACTTTATTTCGAGGAATTTTCAGTGGGACAGAAGGTGACAACCGTCGGACGAACCATCGGCGAGGCGGATATTTTCGGCTTCGCGGGGCTGACCGGCGACTTCAACCAAATCCACACGGACGCGGCGTTTGCCGCCAAGACCCAGTTTGGTCAGCGCATCGCGCACGGATTGCTGGGGCTGTCCATCGCCACAGGCTTGATCATGCGCACCGGCCTACTCGAAGGGACGGTGCTTGCCTTCCGCGAAATCAACGAGTGGAAGTTCATCAAGCCCTTCTTCATCGGCGACACGATTTCCGCCGAACTGGAAGTGACCGAGACCAAAGCCCTGCCGCGCATTGGCGGCGGTTCCATGACCGCCACGGTGACGGTGAAGAATCAAAACGGAGAAACCTGCCAGAAGGGTTCGCTGAACCTGCTGGTATTGAGCAAGCCGAAATAAAAGGAGCCGTCATTGCGAGGAGCGAACGATAGTGAGCGACGAAGCAATCTTATGCACGGAGATTGCTTCGTCGGGCTGTCGCCCTCCTCGCAATGACGCATTCAATTATGAGCAACGAAGATAACGACCGATTACGCCGAATTCTCAGGTCGGAAGAGGAAACGCAGGGAACACCCGCTCCCCTGCCAACCGAGCCTCCCTCCCAACTCAACGATCCCTACTACCGCCCCGCGCTGGACAAGGACAATATGCCCCTGCCGCGCCGCGTCAACGAGATCGACGTGGAAGGCACGCGGGTCACGCCTGCCGCCTACACACCCACACGCCGTCAACAAGCGCAACCGACCCAGCCGCCGACGCCGCCGACATCCATCCCCCGCTCACAACCCAGCGTTCAACGCCCGCCCTCCAATCCGCACCCTCCAATTACCAAGCACCAATCGCCAAACACCCGCTTCAACTGGGGCTGTCTCCTGCGCGGACTGGTCTTCTCCGCCTTTGCAGTGGTCATCGTCGGCTTGATCGCAAGTTCGTTCTTTGTCTACAAGTATTACCAGATTGCCAAGGACCTCCCCGACGTTGGCGACTTGAAAAATCGCGCCTCGCAGTTCGAGACCACGCGCATCCTCGACCGCAACGGACAGGTCTTGTACGAACTCCTCGATCCCAGCGCGGGACGGCGCACCTACATCCCTCTCTCGCAAATCTCGCCCAACCTGGTCGCGGCCACCATCGCCACCGAAGACAAGGAATTCTACAATCATCCCGGCTTCGACCCTGCCGCCATCATCCGCGCTTTGTGGGAAAACTACCGCACCGACGGTCAGGGCGGCGGCGCATCCACCATCACACAACAGCTCGCGCGCGCACTTTTGCTCTCGCCCGAAGAACGAACCCAGCGCACGTACACCCGCAAGTCGCGCGAGATCATCCTCGCCGCTGAAATCACCCGCCGCTACAGCAAGGATGAAATCCTCGAACTCTACCTGAACGAAATCTACTACGGCAACCTCGCCTACGGGGTCGAAGCGGCCGCCGAGACCTACTTCGGCAAAACCGCCAAAGACCTGACCCTGGGTGAAGCCGCATTTCTCGCAGGTCTGCCGCAGTCGCCAGCCGTGTACGACATCTACACCAACCCACAGGATACGCTCATCCGTCAGCAGCAGGTGCTGGTGTTGATGTTCGAAATGAGCACACACGCGGAGCGCAATTGCATCACGGTCAGCAACAGCCTGACGCCCATTTGCATCGACCCGCTTGCCGCCACCCAGGCCGCGGACGAGATGAAGGTCTATTCGTTCCGCCAGCCTTCCTTCGATTCCAAATATCCGCATTGGGTGAATTTCGTCCGCTCCCAACTGGAAGAACTCTACGACGCGCAGACCATCTACCGTTCGGGCTTTGTGGTTTACACCACCCTCGACCCGGTCATGCAGGACACCGCCCAACAACTGGTTACGAACCAGGTCGCATCGATGGTGGACAACAACACCAAGAACGGGGCGTTGGTCGCCATCCGCCCCGCGACGGGTGAGATTTTGGCGATGGTCGGCTCGCCCGACTTCAACAACGACGCGATTTCGGGACAAATCAACATGGCGACCAGTCCCACGCGTCAGCCGGGTTCGTCCATCAAGCCGTTTACCTACCTCGCGGCTTTCGAAAAAGGCTGGACGCCCTCCACTTGGATCTGGGACGTGCCCACCCAATTCCCCGACGGCGCGAATCCGCCCTACGAGCCGCGCAACTACGACGGCACCTTCCACGGCGGATTGACCGTGCGGACGGCGCTTGCCAACTCGTTCAACATCCCAGCCGTCAAGGCGCTGGAGTTCGTCGGCATTTACGACGACCCGAACACAGAGCAAAAAGAGGGGCTGATCGGCATGGCGGAGCGGCTCGGCGTCACCTCGCTCACCCGCGATGATTACGGCTTGTCGCTCACCCTCGGCGGCGGCGATGTCAGCCTGCTCGACATGACCTCTGCCTACGCGGTCATTGCCAACGGCGGGCAAAAAATTCCGCCCGTCGCCATCCTCAAAATCACGGATTTTGCCGGGGAAGTCATTTTCGAGTACAAGCCGCAGGCGGGCGAACAGGTCATCCGCGCCGAACACGCCTATTTGATTTCGTCCATCCTTTCGGACAACGAAGCGCGTTCCTTCACCTTCGGGCGCAACTCCCGCCTCAACCTGTCCTTCCCCGTCGCGGCGAAAACGGGAACCACCAACGACATCCGCGACAACTGGACCATGGGTTACACCGCCGATCTGGTGACCGGCGTCTGGGTCGGCAATGCGGATTACACGCCGATGGTCAGTTCGTCGGGACTCAGCGGCGCGGCGCCAGTCTGGTCGGAATTCATGGAGTTCGCCGTCCCCTACCTGACAAATGGTGCGCCGACCCCGTTCAATCGTCCCCCCGGAATTGTGGACATGGTGGTCTGCGGTCTTTCTGGAACCCTGCCCTCCGACCAATGCGGAAGCCAATACACCGAAGTCTTCGCCTCCGACCAGCCTCCGCTGCCGGCGGAACAAGACCTGCTCCGCAAAGCCAAAATAGATTTGTGGACCGGCTACGAAGCCTCGAAGGAATGCGAAGGCCCCAGCGAAGAGGTCAAGGTCTTGAACGTCGCCGATAAATGGGCGCGTGACTGGCTGGGCACGGGAGATGGTCGCGCCTGGCTCGAAGATCGCGGTTTGCCCCGCAACCCGTATTTTGCTCCCGAACGGGCTTGCAAGAAGGATGACCCGCAGCCTGTCATCGAGTTCAACCTCAAGGATGGGGACTCGATCACGTCCAATGCGGTGGAGATCAAAGGTTCTGCCGCCGCAGATGGCGGATTCAAAAAGTGGGTACTGGAATATGGTCAGGGCGCCGACCCCGCTTCGTGGACTGTGCTGGTCGAAAGCGACAAGCCGGTCGAAAACGGCACGCTCTACAACTGGAACGTGGCGGACTTCCAGAACGGGAAGGTTTCGCTGCGCCTGACCCTGGTCGGCGACAAGGCGGAAGTGGACGAACGCATCACCCTCAACATCGACCTGCCCGTCCCAACCGCCACCCCAACGGGAACTTCCGCTCCCACAGCCACCCCCACGCCGACCGAAACGCCGACGCCCGAAATCGTTATTCCGCCGACGGAAACGCCCACCCCAACTTTCGTCCCAACCGAAACACCAACGCCGACATTGACGGCGATCCCATAAAAGCAAGGAGCCCGGAGGCGTAAATCTCCGGGCTCCTTTTTGAGGAGAGACGCTATTGAAGATGCCTTCTGGCGATCAGGGCGGCAATGGCTTCAGGGCTTTTATCCGGTGTGGCTAACAACGCATTGTCCACCGGTACCGCCACGATGAACAACCTTCCCCAACTTGCATTGCCGTTGTTTTCGATGCAGGTTTGCAGGGTCAGGTGGTAGTCGCCGCGATAGACTTTATTGAAGAGATCCTCGGCGGTCAAGGTGGTCTGGGCATCCACATCCTTGAATTGGCTGTAGGGGTTGTACGGGTCCAGAGCCTGGTAACGCTGGATGCTTTGCACCATGAAAGTTTCGGTATGCCCGTCGCCGTAAACCAGGACAATCAGGTTGCCTTGCTGGATATTCGAGAAGAAAGCGCCCGCATGGGTGTTGTGCGCCAGCAAGCCGATATTGCCCACCTCTGCCGCAATGCTGAATTGTGTCACCACCGAGTCGGCCTCGGAAACATAACCGGGGTAACCAGCGGGCTGCTGTTCCACCGTAAAAGCCATGACGTTGGGGACGTACACCCCGCGCAGGGAGGCGGCATTTCCATCCTTGACGGATTCGACGAACGCTTCGAGGGCGCTGGGGGTTCCCTTTGCGTAAGCCGTCATGGGCAGGGCGAGGACACAAGCCAACAGGATGACCAGCGAGCCGGCGGATATTCGATTCTTGAATTGGGTGGATTGAAATCTGGATGCCATGAAAAACTCCTTCATTTGAGCATCCAGATTCCGCGATTTGCGAAACCTCGATTGCTCGTTTTCGGTAGTCTGGCAATCTTGTCCGCTGAGGGCGGATTTAGACCCATGACTTTGCGTCCCTGTCTTTCGACAGGTTTGCGATTTATCGGTACGATGTCAGTTGTAAGGTTCGAATAAAAACAAAAACGGGTCTGACTTTTGCCAGACCCACGAAGAAAAATTCACAAAATATAATCTTCGGCGGTCTGGCGGTCCTGGCTGCAAACTGCAACTTTAGACCCATGACTTTGCGTCCCTGCCTTTCGACAGGTTTGCGATTTATCGGATGTTTTCTGCGCTTAGTTTAACACAGATTCGGAAATTTGTTGCTTTTCAATTCCGAAATGTCGCCTTTTAGTTTTGCAAGGCGCCGGGCGTATTACGAATAGTACCAGCTGAATATCCTGTTGTAGACTGCCAGTAATAATTTCTTGATTGGAGCCAGTTCCAACAGGCGTTTTCCCAACGAAGCGCGTTTCTTCTTCCCCACCTTCACCAATTCTCCGCGCAAGTAGCCCAGCGTGTTGGACATGTTCATCGCCAGCGGATCGGAGACCATCAACCGCAGCAGTCCCGCGTCGTTCATGCGCTTGTCGAGTTGGCGCACCTGCCCCATGGGCTTGTCCATGTCAAAGGGCAGGAATTGTTGGAGTATGGATTTGTACGCCGTAAACTGCCAGTGGCTCGCGCCCGCATACGCGACCACGTCCTGAGCGGCAGTCGAAGGACGATAGGTAATTTTCCAATCTTTCGTTTCAGCATAGACCTTTTTGTTTTCCTCTTCGGTTTGTCCAAGCGAAAGGTTGAATTCCAAAAAGGTTTCCCACGGGATGAATTGCCCTTCATCAAGAGTCGCGTTGCCCCGCGCCCATTGCAAGGTGGACTCGTAAAACTCGGGCGGGGTGCGGAAGGGTCGCGCCGTGACCATGCCCACGTTGGGGAAGGTTTCCAGAATCTCCACCGAGCGCTTGAGCCAGTTCGGCGAGAACAAAACATCCGCGTCGGTGTAGGCGATGATTTCGCCGGGCGCGCCCGCCAGCATCACATTCCATGCGCCGCCCTTGCCCATGTTCTTCTCGGAGAGAATCAAATATTGGATCCGCCCCTCTTCCTTTTCGTTGACCAAATACTCGCGGACTTCGGCACAGGAACCGTTGTCAAAGACCATCAGATCGAATGGCAGTCCTGCATCCTTGCGCATCGACTCGAGCGAGACTTTCAGCACATCCAAAGTCTCGGCGTAGAATCCGCTGAGGAAGGGGATGTAATTCAGCAGGGCAACGGTGATCCGCTCAGGGCGGGCAACTTCTTTGACGAACTTGGCGGGGTTTTGACCTTTTCGCATATGGCAATTTCCGATTTACGATTTTCGTTTGAGGATTTTTTGAATTCGTTTCTTCCATCGCTTGGGTCTGGCAATATTCTCAATTACATCTTCAGGCAGGAAGAAAAATATCTTTCGCAGGAACAGCTCGACGTTTCGCGTGAATCGCTGGGATGTCATCTGCGGGCGGGCAAGTTTACCACCGACGAGACGATGGGTTGAATCCAAAATAGTGTAACGGATGTTTGCCTGTCCGCCTGCGAGACGGATATTCTCATTGGTTTCGGGGTGATCATAATGCGTCCTACCGCCAGGCAGGTGACTGTAGTCGTGGTTCTGGTGGACGATCATCAGCGACGGCGTGCCGTCAATCACCGCCCAGCCTTCGCTGCGGGCTTTGTAGATCATCCAATTATCCCAGCCCGCCCGCCCGATGGTGAAGGAGGGAATATCGGTGTAGCAGGATTTGGGGAAGAGGAAAAAGTCACTGCCTGCGGGACGGTGCAGTTGTCCCTGACGGTGGACGGTGGACCGTAGACTGTTGGCCCAATCACCTGAAAAATCGAGAGGTTGGACGATGTCCAGGTCCCAGCGCTGGCTGAGCAGGACAAATTTGTCTTTCAACGTCACAGCCTGTTTTGCAACTTCGACAAAATCGGGCAGGAGAATCATGTCGGCATTGACGATGCAGAGCAGGACGCTGTCCGAGTTTTCACGCGCCAGCCGAAACATGGACGAAATCAACGGAACTCCACCGTCATTACGCTCCACATGCGGAATGTGTTTGACGCCCAGTTCGCGCGCGGCTTCGGCAAGGCCATCCTCTTCGCCAAGCAAAATGACTTCAATATCGGGGAGCAATGTCCACGATTTGATGGCGTTGCGCTGGATGGTGGCAATATGCGGGTTGGTGAATGGCTTGGGGGCGGAGAAGAGAGTAATTAAAGTCATCAGTTTTCAGTGTTCAGAAAGGATTGATCTCCAGGCATTTAGCGTTTCAACGCCCGTTTGTCAATGTCTTTCAAAGTTTTATGTTCGACCCCCGCGTTAATTTTCATCAACTCTGGTTCGTCGTGGACCAAGTCCAAAACTTCCTTCCACGAGAAATCATCGCGCCCGTTGAAGCGGCTGTACACCTGACGCATGAATTCGAGGTCTTCGGGAGTATCCACCGTCCAGCGGTAATCGCCAAAATCGGTGATGTGGTGAAGGAGGGCAATTTCATATCCACGCGGCGAGAAACCGGTTTCAAGGGTGCGGTTGAGCGGTGTCAGCTCTACGCCCTCATAAAAATAGGGCATTGCATGTTCGCGGTGTTGGGGTTCTTTGGCCTCCTTCCATGCCTTTTTCAGTGTTTTGAAGGAGCAGGCTTCCACATCCAAGCCGATGGGATAAGTCCGATGCCAGGGAGGAGGGAGGCGGTTGCAGGTGAAATCGTATTCGCCTTCAAGCAGAGTGTTGACCACGTCGTCTATCAAGCCGGGGTCGATGACGGGGCAATCCGCCGTGATGCGGACAACCACGTCCGCTTTGGCTTGGGACGCGGCTTGATAATATCGGTCAAGCACGTCGAAGAGACTGCCGCGAGAAAAGGGAATCCCGCTGAAATCGCAGTATTCCGCTACAGGGTCGTCGGATGGGTCGGTGGTGGTGGCGAAAATCACTTCGTCAAGTGTTTTTGCCCGCGAGGTCCGCGTGAAGACACGGGTCAACATCGGTTGACCCGCAATGTCCGCGAGGATTTTTCCCGGCAGGCGGGAAGAGGACATGCGTCCTTGAATGATGGCTACAGTTTTGGGTTTCATATATTTTGACCGCGGACAATGGACGGTTGACAATGGTCTATTGTCCATCGTCTATCGTCAAGAATCTTGTGTCTCGGATGGAATCGGCAGCGGGGTGACAAAGCCCTTGGCGCGGAATTTCTCTACATAATCGCGCACCATGAAATAATCCAGCCCAACCTGTTCGGCAATGTCAAAGACGGAATGCTCACCCTCGAACCTCATCATGATCTTTTCGATGGCGCGATTGAGCGCCCAGTTCTCGCGCCAATCCACCCAGAGACCGTTGCCGCTGAGGAAGACTGGTCCACGGAAGGTGCGCTTCGGGATGTAGTTGGTGGCGTAGATGCGGATGATCTGCTCCGCGGTTTCCGCCGCGCCAACAAGCATGTCATCATGCATGATGTCGAGGTTATCGTCGGTGGTGTGATACTCGTCGTAGGGCCAGCGATTGATCGAGATGCACGGCACGTTGACTCCAGGTCCATTGATGACACGCTCATCGTTGGCGGGAGCAGCGGCGAAGTCACGCTCATCGTGAGCGGCGTTCTTCACTACATGATGTGTGATGCGATCGAGCAGGTGATTATGCTGACGAGTGTGATGCCAGGCAATCTTGTTTCTATTGCCCGTCATTTCCATGAAGATTCCGCCGCGCAGGTTTTGAATCAAATGCTCGTTGTGCGAAAGATAAACGATGGTGCCGATGGTCTCAGGTCCAAACCAGAAGCGGACGCTCATCGAACCAGCGGGCAGTGGGTTCTCCGCCAGTCGCCGCGCCAACTCGATGGTACTGACGACGCCCGCACCGTCGTCGTTGGCTTGCGCGGGGTGACAGGTGTGCGCCTGTACGATGATCTCTCCCGCCGAGGCGCTGGGTCCGCCTTCGGGATGGATGACCGCTGTCGCCATCTTGAATCCCTGCTTCGGGTCGGTGATGAACTCCGATTTGATCACCGCGCGATATTTTTTGTCACGCGGAAGTTTATCGAAGAGGTTTTTGGGCAGGCAGAATCCCCAATTGCGGTCGTAATATTTGAAAACCCACGGAATGGCGTGCGGGCGTTTCTCGGCGAAATACAAATGCGGCTGGAGTTCCTCGAAAGTAAGGGTCTTGTCCACAGGCGGAGAATACGAAACGATGTGCAGCGGATTGTTCTTAAAGTCCACCACGCGCTCGCCACCTTCCACTTCCAAATACGCTTCGTGGACTTCATATCGCTCAGGGACAAACCAAGTCCACGCCTTTTCGAGCGGAACATAGGATTCAATTGTGTAATTCGACTCGTCGGGCATGTAACTGCCGATGATTTCCAATGTCTTGTCATGGTCATTAGAGGCGAGGGTGCGATGAAGCGGGAAGAATTCCGCGAGGATGGATTTTAGAGAGGGGTAGGGTTTCATAAAACTCCAATAAGTGAAAATTTAACTGGCAAAAGGGATACTGAGTGATTATTCTTCGCGACTTCTAGGGATAATGTAATTTGAGGTTTCGTTTGAAATCTCTATATAATCTCCGCGCCATTCAAGCGAAATTTTTCGAGGGAGATTGATTTCCAAATCATCAACCAACTTGATTGCTGGCTTGATATATTTTTTGATAAACACAGACATAACAGCACCTGCTTGTTTTTCCATGTGTTTCCATGCCTGCTCGCCTTGAAACAACTTGCCGCCACATTCAAGATATTTTCGGGACAACTCCTTGAGCCTGTTTGACTGCGTCGGGTCTAAAACCAATAATACAGGTTTATATCCTGCGGCTTGACATTCTACAGGGAAAGACAATTCTTCACTAAACCTGCCCTGCCCGCTTGCGGCAATCGTTACCCGCAGTTTAAGTTCGTAGGCTGTGTTGGCATGGGGAATCAGGCAATCGACTTGCCTGCCACTATTCGTTGCTCGTCCACTTTCGTCAATGCGTTTAATAGGAGAATTTTTGGCTCCAATAGTTTCACCGCCCAAACTGCTGGCTAAAATGGGCTCAAACAAATAGCCCGTCTCTTGTGCAGAGCGATTATCAATATCGTAAATCCACTTACGCCACGTCATCCAATTGGCCAACAACTCAATATCGCAAGCACCATACTCCAAAAGAGTCCTCGGTCCAATTTGTTCCATAGATGGAATGGGCTGGCTTGACAAGATTCTTTTGAACTTTACTCGCCTTCTGTGCAAAGCGGATAAATTCTCGATGAACAACGCGAAATCCTGATTTTTCTTAATACAAATGTCCAGCAAAGAAAGAATCTTTTGCGAAGTAACGTAGTCGCCTGACAGATTTTCAAACCAATCCAAGCCAATTTCATAATAGTCCCATGCCGGCAGCTTGATTTGACTCATGCCCAGTTTTTCAAGAGACCAGTTGAGGTCATTCGCTGCCAATGCAATTAACACGTAAATTTCAGCATCTGAAATGGCAACTTGCGCTTCGCCTGTTCCATGAATCCTGCATTTTGTGTAGAGGTTCTTTATAAAAACAGAGTTGCTCATGTTTGCCTTTTAGAACATCGCCAGTTGAAGTTCTTTATGCTTCAGCGTTTCCAGCAATTCTTTTGTTTTAAGCAAAGCCGGGCTCATGGCTTCCGCTTTTGTCAGCGAATAATTGATAAGACCGCCTTCCATTGTGCCTTTGCCTGTGAAACCATAATCATTCTTGACATGCTCCGCAAAAATTCTGGCAAGCAGGGGCGGAATGGCGTTTCCGATTTGCTGAATTTTCTCTGAGTTATTGCCTTCAAAAAGAAAGGAGTCAGGGAAAGTTTGGATTCTTGCGGCTTCTCGAATGGTTAGTGGGCGATCCTGGGTAGGATGAATAAATTCCCTTGTCGCCGCGCCGGTGATGGTCAGGCTCGGTTCGTCATAAACCAGTCTTTTAATTCCAGAAGGCGCTCCGCCCCGCTTTTCGCTTGGCATGCCATCCTGCACCCTGCGACTGGATCGCCTTTGGAAGGATTCGTGTTGAAGTTCCACTGGCAAATCCTTCATGGTTTGACCTTGTTTCAAGTGACGAATACGCTCAAGTTGGATTTTTGTCAGGTAAAACGTGTGATGGTCGGTTAAAACCTTCGCGCCATTTCTTAATTGCTCTTCCCATTCATTTTCTGGAGAGGTCTGATAACCAAGAGGTTGATTCTTCCCGTGCCTTGGTTCTGGCAAAGCTGAAATGGCATGTTTTAGCGTAATATCCGAGTTTCTAAAAATTTTGCCTTTAACCTGGATTGTTGGTTCAGGCAAATCAAAATCAATTCCAAGCCTGTTCCCGATAACGAATACCCTTTTCCTTCGCTGGGGGACACCGTATTCATGGGCATAAATCTTTTCAATTCTGATTTTGTAACCCAATTCGATAAATGCCTTCGCAGCCTCGTACAGGTAGATCCCGTTGTTGGCTGTCAACAGACCTTCCACATTCTCCATTAAAAACCACTTGGGTTTAATTTTATCCAAAGCATTTACGTAACTTTTCAGGAGCGAGTTTCGAGGGTCGTCCCAAAACCGCATTCCAGCCGTTGAAAAGCCTTGGCACGGCGGCCCTCCAATCAAGAAATCTAATGCTCCTACGCCAAGATTCAAATCGTCCAGCAGTTTATCGAAATTCAGTTGATTTATATCCGCCGATAAAGTTTTTGTATTCGGAAAGTTTCTTCTGTAAGTGGCAAGCGCAGTGACGTCAATATCGGTAGCGAAAATGACATCATAATCGGCGTTTTCAAATCCTAACGAGCAGCCGCCTGCGCCACAGAATAAACTGATTGCCTTGGGATTCATAACTATGCTTACCTCGCGGCAATCATATCATTAGATTTACCATTAACTATTTACCAATTAATACTTCGGCTCTTCAATATAATGCAACTTCTCAGGATGCTCACGAACGATCACCGACATATTCTCGTAAAACTCGTTTGCCGTCAGGAAGTGAACCTTCGCCGCGCCGACTTGAATTTCCTTAATCACGCCTCGCGCCAGCAGGTCATTCATGCCAGGCACGATGTAGGTCTTGTAGCGGTCGTTCAAGCGGACAAACATCGAATATTTTTTGATCTGCGGAATGCGGTCGTAGCCCATGTAAATGCCAGCGAACTCCTTCACGCGGCGGTAATTGCAACCCACATTGTATTCTATGTAATGGTGCATGGAGAACGAACTGTTGAAGTCCAGCCCGATGCTGATGATGGTGGCGTTCAACTTGTGGAACAGCGCAAACGCGGAGTTGGGTCCGTAGGCTTCCACATCCTCGGTCTTGGAGAACTCATCCGCCAATGCACCAGAAACCGAGAAGGAATAGATCGGGTGTGGCGTCCGCTTGGCATCAGGTCTCAGGCGAGCCAACTCGGTGATCATCCCCATCTTCGAGGGCGTCTCGGTCACATCGAAATAATGCGTCTCCGTCCACGACTGAAAGTTGAACGCGGGGAATAGCACCGTCCCCTTGGGTCCGACCAGTTCGCGCAGCGCGTCGATCACTGTCTCCGCGCCACCCTCCACCCCGCCTAGAGACTTGTACGAAGTATGCACGACAATAATCCCGCCTTTGTTTACATTGGTTTTGGAAAAACCATCCAGCAAATCTTTTTTTGTTAGCATGTTATTTTCCTTTTATACAGACCCTATTCAGGGTAACAGTAGTTGGTTTACAGATTTTTGCCCAAAGCACGGCTTTTTCGGTATGAATTTTGTTAGGCAATCAGCGTTAACCTGAATAAAGGTCTTAAAGACCTTTAGGGTCTCTCTATTTCAAACTTCGATATACCTTCATCAACGCCTCGGCATTCTTTTTCCAGTCCGCTCGAAGTTCTGCCACCCGTCGGCTGGATTGACCAACTTCGGGCAGGATCTCCCTTCGAGCGATTGCCGCCAGAATCTTCTCGGCAAGGTGGTTCACATCCCCATCGCGGAACAGCCAGCCATTCTCCCCTTCTGTCACCCATTCCTTGTTGGCAGGGATATCCGAGACCAGGCAAGGCAAACCGCAAGCCAGCGCTTCCATTAACGACACAGACGAGCCATCCACATGCGAAGGCGAGATATACAAGTCAGCCCGATGATACCATTCAGGCAGGACGGTTTGCGAGATCTGCCCCGCAAACGCGACCCGATCCAGCACGTCGCCAGTTTGGAAAATCTGCCGCAGAAGATGTCCCTGTGAACCGCCGCCAAGCAGGAGCAGGTTCACGTCATCTCGTTCCTGCGCCACTTTGACGAAGGCGCGCGCCAGCACATCCACGCCGTAGCGGTATTCCCAGGCACGGTTGCAGAAGAGGGTAAATGTTGAACGTTGAACGTCAAATGTTTTCTGCGAAAAATGCTCCAAGTCCACACCCCAGGGGAAGACAATCGTTCTGTCGGGATTCATGCCGTAGGCAACGGCTTTGTCGCGCGTGACCATTGCGTCACTGGTGAAGAACGTGGAACGTTTCAGCGTGAACTTTGTAACCCTTTCCATCCATTTGCTCTTGTGGACATCGTCCATCAAATCGAATCCCCACGACATGGTGAGGATGGGGCGGAATCCACTCAAGACGGCGATGAAGGCACAGGTCTGGATGGGTCCTGCATGGATGAGGTCGGGCTTGATTTCGCGAACCAAACGTCGAAAGTCAAGGACTAGCTTCGGGAGGTTCCTCCACATGAAGGGTTCGCGTCCGCCCCTCCACAAGACCAACTCAACGTTTGGCGGCACGGGACGGTCTTCGACCTGGCGCGCATTTCCTTCCAGTTGGACAAAAAACACCTCATGTCCGCCATCCGAAATGGCCTTGAGAAAGCGATGGTCATGGGTGCAGTAGCCGAGGGAGAAGTAAATAATTTTCATAAATTCAGATCATGTCACACCTGCACTTGTGTGCGGCGCAAGTGTTGCGAGGAGGGTGTTTTCCCCGACGAAGCAATCTCCAACTAAATCGGGGATTGCTTCGTCGCAAAGAGCAAGAACGCTCCTCGCAATGACATAGAACTTTTAGGCCACCAAATCCGTCCAGCGCAATTCCTTGCCAAGCGGCATATCCGCCAGCGCTTTTGTACCGATGACATTTTCAATTTGATCGGGCTTGATCGCGCCGGGTGTGGCGGGGCGCAGCACATCGATCATCTCGCGAGTGAAGACTTCGCCAGCTTTGATGTCACGCGCGGCTCGCAGGCAACGACGCTGGACGATTTGCGTATCCTGCTCGTTTCCACAAATGAATTTATCGGGACTGCCAAGCGACCGTTCAAGCAGACGGGTCTCCTCGACCATCTTCGCCCAGTTTTCGGGATTCATCGCAAACTTGTGGTCGGGACCTTCGCGGTTGTTGCTGTCGGTAAAGTGGCGCTCAATGACGCGCGCGCCCAACGTCACCGCGCCGAGAACGGGAGCAACCGAATGGGTATGGTCGGAGAGTCCCAGAATCACGTCGGGGAACATCGTGGCGTAGGTCTTCAAAACATTCAGGTGGAGATGGTCGTAGTTATTCGGGCTGGCGGTGTAATTGGTGTTGCACTGCATCAAAACCAACTGCTTGTTTATTTTCAGGATGGCATGAACCGCCTTTTGCACCTCGCCGATGGTCGAGGCTCCCGTGGCGACAAAGAATGGCTTGCCCTTGCTTGCCATGCGCTCCAACGCTTCGATCCAGTCGATTTCGCCCGAACCTGCCTTGTAGACTTCCACATACTGGTCTAGAAAATCAATCGCCGTGAAATCGTAGGGCGAAGAGAAATAGTCAATGCCGACTTTCCTGCATTCCTCCACCAACGTCATCGACCAATCAAAGGGAATGGACGCGCCCTTGTACACCTCGAACACGGATTTCTTCCACGTCGCCTGATGGCTGACCTGTCCACCGCTCATGGCTTTGAAGCCGTAGTCCGAGACGATCTTCGGGGCGTCGAAGTTTTGGAATTTTGCTGCGTCCGCGCCCGCTTCTTTCGCCAGGCGGATGAGCAACTTCGCGCGTTCCAAATCGCCATCGTGGTTGGCGGCGATGTCCGCAATGAAATAAGTCGGGTGATTCAGACCAATCGTTCGGTTGCCAAATTTGATTTCCATTTTTTTCCTCTTTTTATTTAGCGCAGTAAGTGGTGGTGGCACATAACTCTTCGATCTGCTCAGGGGTAATCTGATAGACGAGATAGGCATATGCCACCGTGTCCACAGGCTCAAAATTATTCCGCAGCCAGGCAAATCTTTGCGGGTCCTCTGTGATTCCCACCAGGTCGTTAATCCTGAGAATATAATGACCGGGGCGGGGTTTGTTGGGATTGGACGGAGGGGAATTTCTAGGGTTGACGATGACTCCCGGATGATCGCGGATGTATTGCCTATACTCGTTTTTCGCCTGACTCCAATCGAGGTTCGAATCAGCCAGGTACTTGTAGGCGTTCAGCCTGTTTCCAATCAACTCGTTCATATAGCTCATATGATACGGATAGTAGGAAGCAACCGAGACAAAAAGATAGATCACCAGCGCATAGGCTGAGAACTTCCGAAGCAGGGAGAATCCTTCCCAACCGGTAAACAGGAAACCAGAAAAAACATACAACAAGGGGAACACTGGCAAATAGTATCGGATGCCGATTTGCGTGTTAAAGAAGAAATTGAAATAGACGGCAAAGAACAAAACAGGGACAAGAAAGAAAATAACGTTCTTCCGAAGATGATCTCCATTCCCCTTTTGGAGGAAATAGACGTAGGCGACAATTGCAGCAAGATAAATGACCTGGGTGGAGATGGGGACCTTGAACAACGCCGCGACAAAGTAGTATCCGGGAATGCCCTTCAGTTCGCTCAGATATCCCAAGAGGTATATCCTGCCAGAACGATACCCCGTTTGTTCGGTCTGCCGCATCCAGTCAAGCCCTTTCAAATAAGGATGGGGTGTCGGCACGGGAATATTTTTCAAGATGGGGAACTCCGACTGGATATTCATAAAAACGTCCGAACGAAAGCGGTAGTCGCCAAACCTGACAAAGGGTTGATTGAACAAAAAGCCAACATTAATAATGGCAACCACCACCACAAAAGCTAAGGCAACATAGCGCGCGTACCGCATGACCATGCGGAACAGTTCCTTCGGCAAACGGACAGACTTCGCCCAATCGGGGAGATCGTATAGAAAAAGCGCCAGAAAAGTCAGTGGGAAAAGAACAACTGCCGTGTACTTGGCAAGCTGGGCAATTCCAAGGGCGAAGAAAAACGCCAATCCGTTTTTGATGTTCCGCTCGTTCGCAAATTTCCACAAGGTAAAGAAGGCAAAGGAAATAGAAGCCGTCAAGTACAGGTCAGTAGTAACCAATTGCGAGTGGGCAATGATGTTCGGATCCAACACATAGAGCATGAGGGAAAACAATGCCGGGATGAATCCGAACAGGGCGCGTGACCACGAAAAAACAAGGAGCGCAAGCAGGCAGGAGAAGAAAATCGTCACCGCGCGGGCGGTGTATAGCTGGTTCAGGTGAGATTTTAGCTTTTCATTTTGAACAAAGGGCACCAGTTTTTTTGGCAGGGCGTTCAGCGCCGTTGCCGGCATCTTACTATCGTCGATGCGCGTCGAATCACCGGCGACGATGTTTTCACCGTACATAATGTGCTTGTCTTCGTCCGTGGTGAGCGAAAAAGACCGCAGAACGCTCGAAACGTTGACCAGACCGAAAATCAAAATAATAAAAAGCGCAATGGCTGTCTGCGCGTAGGTGGACGAAGTGACAAACTTCGTGAAAATGCGGGGTTTCTGCATCAATGCGCTCCTAAGGCTGTTGATAACTGCGGATTTTCTGTGGATAACCCTGCTGGAACTGTGTATAAAACTCATTCAAACCTGTGGAAAATTCTGGGGGAACTTCATCCAAATCTGTGCATAACTTGTTGATGGATAGGCATAAATTGTTGGAACGTTTGGCAATCAGGCTGGAAGTGTTGATAGATTTGGGTGAAATTTCGCTTTCCCGCAATCCAAATCTACGCGCAACCTCCACTCCGAACTGGTACTTGCTCATCGCCTGAGGACCCACCACATGATACAAGCCGCTCAGTCCTTTTTCCAACATCTTCAACAAAATCCGCGCCGTGTCGTTGACCAGCATCGGGCAGAATTTGACATCGGTGAAACCACTCATACTTTTGCCGTGTGTCAGGTTGTGATGAAAGAATTCAGCCAGGCTACGGCGTCCGCTCAAACTCCAACCGTAGAAATTGACCCGCGCCACAATCGCATCCGAATTTTCGCCAAGAACCGCCCGTTCGCCGCCCAATTTGGTGCGGGCGTACACGCTCAACGGGTTGGGCGCATCTTCCTCGGTATAGAAACCGACCTTCCTGCCATCGAACACCGCGTCAGTTGAAATATGAACGAAAGACACTCCGCGGGACTTGCAAGCCTTCGCCATTTGGGCGGGTAATTCAACATTCAAGCGGTGAGCAAGTTCAGGGTTGTTTTCGCAGGTGTCAAGGTCAGGAAGGGCAACACAATTAATCAGCCAATCGGGTTGGGTGGAGTCGAGCGCCGAATCCACAGCGCCGGGGTCGAGCATATCCAATTTCAAAATGGGAAATGGCGCATGGATCAGTTTCCCGCGATCCACGCCAATCACTTCATGTAGTCTCACGGCTTCCTCGATCAGATTCAATCCAAGCAAGCCGCTTGCTCCTGTCACAAGGATACGCGCCATAGGTTCTCCGTCTGGATGGGTCTAAAGGCTGTCATCCGACAGCCTGCCACTTTTGCTACATGCTATTTAAGTTTCTCGCGGCTGAAGACAATGGCCCTTTGAGGCTGTTTTTCCTCCAGCGTTTTTTGCAACTTCGCGCCAAACGACTCTGCGCCTCCGGCGATTAGGACTCTGTCTTTCCAATTCATGCCGGCATGTTCCTCTTCGTGCGCCTGTCGCGGTGAAGCCTGATTTTCTGAATATGTAAGGGGTTGCACAAAAATTTTAGCATCTGCAGAAATTTCGACAAGTGTATCAAAAAAATCGTGATTTCCAGTCCGCAAAGGCAAGCCGTTTCCATTTGACAGGGAATATGTTCTGTGCGAGAATTCAGAAAATGAATTCTCGCAGTGCGCAAGAAATAAAAAAACAGGAATACGACCTTCTTAATGAAATCGCCAATGACTCGATGGTAACCCAGGCTAACTTATCCAACCGCCTGGGGATGGCTGTCGGCAGTGTAAACTGGTATATCAAGCGGCTGGTGACGCGCGGTTGGGTAAAGGTTTCGCATCTTGACCGTACCCGTCTCAAATACGACCTCACCTCGGAGGGAATGTCAGTATTTACCCAGCGGGCGCTGTTATATGCCGGTGATTCTTTGAAAGTATACGGAAGGTTGCGGCAAAAGGCAAAAGCGCTGACCCAGGAGTTGAAACTCAAGGGCATCCGTCAGGTCTATTTGGAAGGGCAGGATGAAATGATGGACATTTTACGTCTGACGTGCATTGAAGCCGGTATTGGAATCAGCGAGACGCCGAATGGTGTAACACTAATAAAAATTGAGCAAGGGTATAACATGGTAGTTGAGGCGCACCAATAACCCTTACCTTATGCTGTATTCCTTCTTCATAAAAAGATATCGATTGCGCATTTCAAATGCAGTAGCCATTATGTTCCATTGCATAACATATTGTAGTCAATCACTATAAACAACAAAGATAAGAAAGGGAAAACATGTCCAAAAATTTTGCACTCATCGGCACCGGCGGTTACATCGCCCCACGCCATTTGCGCGCCATCCGTGACACAGGAAACAGACTTATTGCCGCCGTTGACCCGAAAGACTCCGTCGGCATTCTCGACCAGTACTCCTATGACGTGAAATTCTTTACCGAGATCGAACGTTTCGACCGCCATCTGGAGAAACTGCGCCGCGGCGCGGAGGAAAACCGCGTCAACTACGTATCCATTTGCTCGCCCAATTACCTGCATGATGCACACTGCCGCCTTGCCCTACGGGTTGGAGCAGACGCCATCTGTGAAAAGCCGCTGGTCATCAATCCCTGGAATTTCGACGCGCTGGAGGAACTGGAGCAGGAAACCAGCCACCGCATTCACACCATCCTGCAATTACGCGTCCACCCTGCCCTCATCAAACTGCGTGACGAATTGCAAAAGACCAGCGGGGTAAAGAATGTGGAATTGACTTACATCACCAGCCGTGGCCCCTGGTATCAAGCCTCGTGGAAGGGACAGGCAGAAAAGTCGGGAGGAGTGGCGACCAATATCGGCGTCCACTTCTTCGACCTTTTGTTGTGGCTGTTCGGTTCTGCGCAGGGCATCAAAACCTACCACGCTGATGAAAGTCGCATGTCGGGATTTATCGAACTCGAACACGCGCGCGTCAAGTGGTTCCTCTCAGTGGATAAGAACGACCTGCCTGATTCGGCAAAGGCGGGGGGAAAGACGACTTTCCGCTCCATCACGGTGGATGGGAAGGAAGTTGAATTTTCCGAAGGGTTTACTGACTTGCATACCCGTGTCTACGAAGAAACCCTGGCGGGACGGGGATTCGGCATCAAGGACGCCCGCCCCTCCATCGAATTGACTCATGCCATCCGCACCGCAAAACTGTCGCCGATGGATGAACTCGTCCATCCGTTCCTGAAACGGTAATTCTTTCACTGGAAATTGGGCGGCGGCCGCTTGTAGAGGGCTGCCGCTTTTTTTCGTTCTGTGACCGCCCTTTTTTCGTATCTTCTCAAAAATTTGGGGGAGAGTTTCTCAACCCCACGAGCAACTGAGGTTGAGTTCACGAGCACGCTTTGTCACCAGAAGGGACATGGGTGGGATCTGTTTTGT
>Ga0233425_10004268_pt1 | contig 24264 bp, 30 predicted proteins | sample Watercolumn_Towu_2_FD_181712 | JGI IMG/M metagenome (GOLD analysis project Ga0233425, IMG submission 181712) | Freshwater microbial communities from Lake Towuti, South Sulawesi, Indonesia - Watercolumn_Towuti2014_140_MG | ecosystem: Environmental > Aquatic > Freshwater > Lake | place... | reverse complement strand
GTTTTGAATTGCCCCTCGGTGACGGAGGCGCCGGTGAAGCTGGCGGCGGAAGGTAGTGCGGTCATGGTCAATATCCTTGAACAATGGCATCCACCGTCCCGTTGACGGCGGCACCAGATGAGTCGAGGCACTTCACGAGCGGCCCCGATAAGCTCTTGTTGATGACAATAGGCACTCGTGCCGCGCCCGAGTCGGCTTGAAGCGTGAGATTGACTGTTTTTATCGCGTGCCAGCCGCTGCCGACGGAGAGCGTGGTGCCGGATGGCGACACGGACACATTGTTGAGCGTGACGGATCGGTCTGGCACATCGTATTTAATCGCCAGGGCGTCGATACGCCCGCGTGTGCGGCTGAAGTTGGTGCGCACGCGAATCTGCATGTCGCCAGGGACGGCGGTAATCGCGCCCGGCCACGGCACATAGCCTGGCGCGTTACCGCGCATGGGCGCGGCATCGTCGCCGCTCCACATCGAGGTGACGGCATCGCCCCACATCTGGGAGGCATCGCCGGAGGTGGGGCGGTAGTCAATGGACGCAGCCTCGCCGGTAATATCACGGGCGATGGTGATCTGCGCGCCAGCGTAGGCGGTGGGGATAGTCAGCGTGGCGAGGTAGGTCATGGCCGCGTAGTAGTCCAGCCCCCACATCGGGTCGTTCGCGTCCGCATTCCACATCCGCGCGCGGTCATTCGGGTTCCACATCGTCCCGGCGGCATTGGCGAGCAGGTCGCCGGAGACTACCGTTCCGCCTCCAATCAGCCCCGGGAATCCGGTGCCGTGCAGGTCAACCGTCTCGATGATGTTGCCGATCAGCGGATCGGGCAGCGATCCAACGATGGCGGTGGCGCTGATGGATTCGTTGCCGCTGGTATCAACAGCCTTGATCAGGATCGACACATCGCCGGACGGAAGCGTCTCCGGCGTGAATGCGTTATAAGTCAGAAGACCGGCGTGCATCGGCTGCGCCTGTCCCCAGTCGCTTGATCCCGACGGCAGCCAGCGCAGGCGATAACCGGCAAGATCGGCGTCCGACACCGTGCCCCACGACAGGGTGCGGTCGTTGATGGCCAGCCACGGAACGGTTGCGGGGGGCTCCGTCTTGCCGATGACCGTATGGGTCGCGGTGGCCGACCAGGCCGAGCGGACACCGATGCTATTCTCAGACCTCAGCCTGACCTCATAGGTCGCCCCGTCTTTGACGGACGCGATCCATGCCGCGCCATCCGGCGGCACGCTTGGTCCTTCGCCCCATCCCCAGTAGCCCGCGACCCGATACTGAACCTCGACGCGCCGGGTAAACGCATCCGGAATCGGGTCCCATGTCACCTTGATCCGGCTGATCACCGTGCCGTCTCCACCGATCAACAGCTCGCTGGTGCCGCTTGTGAGCGTCACTCCGGTCGGCGTGTGGGCAAAGAACGGGTCTGGCAGGTTCGTATCCGGCGCAGGATCGACGATCGTTTCCTCCGCGCTCCACACATACACCGCAGCCGATTCCTCGTTCAGGATCAAATCGACAGCGCCACTGTCCGACAGCTTCCAGTTGACGACGCGGAATACCTTGTTTGCCCATCCCAGGTGCGAGATGGTCAGGTTGATGGTGCTGCCGACGGTGACGCCGAATGCCTGCGGCTTGCAGGGCATCTCGACGACGATGCCTTGCCGCCCGCGCTCCAGTGCGATCTTGGCGATGCGTTGAGCGGTCGCGGCGCTGGTTGTCCACGGCAGTGCGATGTCGCGCATGATCTCGCCGCCATCCTGGGCGGCGTAGGTGGCATTTTTGACGGGCGTGAAGTCTCCGGCCTGCCAGTAGTGCGCGGGGTCGATGTATGTGCCGCGAACGCCGTTGAACAACTCCTTGCGCGGCACGCGCGGTCGCACGCTGACAGGGCCGCGCAGGATGTCCTCATCGAAGCTGAACGAGGGCGCGACATACGCGCCCGCCAGCAGCCGATATTTGCCGCCCTGCCAGACCAGCGATCCGGCCCCCGCAGAGAGCATGGATTCCAGGATGGACAATGGCGCGGTATCCAGATTGATGATGCCGTTCGCGGTGTAGCGCGGCTCTGCGCCGCCAGCGGCGAGCGACACGGATTCGTCCGCGATGTTCGCGGCGGCAATGAAAGAGGCCTCGTCGATCTCTGAGGCCGATGCGTTCAGTCCGTGCTGGCTGGTCAGATAATCGCGCACGGCGAGCGCCCAGTTGCTCGACTGTATGGAGTATCCCGTGCGCGGGTCATAGAGCCTTTTGCCGCGAACGACGGCGCTGATGTTGGGTATGCCGCGCGGGTACACATCCTTATCCCAGGCCAGCCTGACATAGAGGTAGCACACCCCGCGCAGCCTGTGTGCTGCGGTCCAGCCGACATCGGCTGCGATCAGGTCTGCATTGGCGGTCTGATCCGCAGCGCCCATGTGGGCCACGATCCGCGCTTTACCGGCAAAGCGCCCGGCGGTGACATTGCCCGATCCATCCCGCGCGCCGACTTCCTCGTCGCCAAACCATACGGATTCGATCTCGGTGCATTCGTGCCCGGCCAGCGCAATGACGAGGTGCAGCACGCTGTTGTCGCTGCTGCTGGCGGCAAAAACGAGCGGGCCGGACACCTTCGCGCGACCGTAGATCACATGCCTTGACGCCACCGGCGATCGGACAACCTGCGCCCGTGCGGTAGCCTCGGCGGTGAATGATTGAGGCGCTGAAGGCGCCCCTCTGAGCGCGCCGCCGATCAGTCCAGAGGTCAGGCCACCGGCCACCGCGCCGACCGCGGTGCCGATCAGCAATTCTGCGCCGAGAGCAATCCCGGCACCCGCCAGCCCAAACGCGACCGATGATGAGACGGCGCCTGCGACAAAAGAGCCTGCGACGGCGGCAATAACTGCGGCAGGCATTATCCGATCCTCCAGCAATGCCGCATCCCGGCATCCGTCAGCGCGCCATGTATCAGTCCGGCTGGCCCCAGCACGGCAACGGTTGCCCCCAGCGCGATGCCCAGATGATCCTCTCTGACCCTGTCTCGGTAGAGCACCAGATCGCCCCGCTGCGCCATCAATGGCGACTGTGGAGGCTGTTCGATGACCTTCGTCACCGCCTCGCCCAGCGTCGGCGCGATGCGTGCGATAGTGACCAGCGCCTGTCGTTTTGTTTTGTAGCCATCAAACCGAGGCCAGTAATCATGCCCCGTCATGGCGTCGATGACCGCGCACGAAAAACGCAGGCAGTCCCACTCGCCCAGCACATAAGGCCGGTCGTTCGCATGCGCCACCACCTCGGCGAGGCGTTCAGGCCAGTCTGCGCGGCGGGTCAATAGCCCCATCGCAACTCCTTCTCAACCATCTGCGCAACGAACTCGAAGCCCTTGTCGCCGGGGTATTCGGTCTGTTGATCCTCGTCGGTATAGCGCCGCACGCGCGGGCGCTGCCAGTCGGCCAGGCGTGATTCGGCGGTCACGGTGATCGTGGCGGTTTCGCCAAGCTCGATGTCCATCACATCCAGGCGGCCCCAGAACACCAGCACAGGATCGGCGATGACGATATGGTCGCTGGACAACGGCGCCAGCCATACCTTGCAGGATCGCCCCTGATACTGCTGGCCCAGCGCGGTGGCGATGTTGGCCTGCGGCACGCCAGACACACGAAAACGCATGCCGCGCGATTCCAGACCCGCGCCTTCCTCGATGCTGTCGATGCTGCCCACACGGCCAACGCCCAGCCAGTCGTGGCCGTTCCAGGCGATTGATATTGCTGAATTGTTCACCCGCAGAAAGCCGGACGGGAAATCCATCTCCACGAACGACAACAGCGGGACATTGCCGCTTGCGAGCGCGGCATCAATGGCGGAAGACTGGCCCCGGCTCATGCCCAGCACTCCACGGCGTCGATGGTGATGTCTGACAGCCTGGGCGCACGGGTGAGCGTGCGCATGGCGTCCTCGGTCAGGCGGAAGGTCGCGGTCGGCTTGATCAGGGTGACTGTCGCGTTGTCAGCAGGCGATGCGCGAAGTGGCGGCTCGAAGGTGACGGCCATGACACCGCTGCCGTTCGCCGTGGCGTCGGACACCACCATCTTGAGCTCGCCATTGACGCCGATCTTGTCGCCGCGCAGCAGGGTCGCGCCTGCGGCCAGACCATCCATTGTCAGGGTCGTTCCGGTCTGCCCCGCGCCCATCACCAGCGGCGTGCCGGTAGCGGTGCCGCGCGGCGTGGGGCGCGAGAAATCATGCAGCGTGAACCGCCCTGCCTGCCCGCGCAGTTGCGCGAGGAAGGCCTGCAAGATGGCTGTGTCAGGATCGGTCAGGTTGTTCAGGGTGAACTGGACCTCCCACCGCGCGCCCGGAAACTCGACCGTCTGCGTCGCACGGGTGAGGGGCGATGAGAACACCACCGTGTTGTACCGGAGCGCCATTTCGAGCTGCGCAGGGTTGCCGCGCGTGAGTGTAGGCCAGGCCAATGTCGGCATGGTTACGCCCTCGCGAATGCGCCGCCGCGGCGCATGCTGTCCATGATCTCGACCTTGGCCTGCTCCTTGGCGGCGATTATCGCCGCGACGATGCTGGCCTTGTCGGATCGGGAGTCGATGGTGATGTGCTGCGTCACATTGACCACCGGCGCAGTGCGGCCCTCGGCGCTGACGCCAAGACGGCCCTGCGAATCACGGCGCAAGGGCATGATGGCCTCCGGCCCCGCCTCGCCCATGATCCCGCCGTTGGCGAAGGCGAACAGGGTCGGCTTGTCGACGACCTGGTTGCGCCATGCAGACACCCCGCCGGGCGCGCCGCCTTGGGCGAAGGGCCACAGACTCGCCAGGTTGATGCCGCTCATTGCTTGCGACAGAGGCTTGGTGATGCTTTGCTGAATCTGGATGCGCACAAGATCGGCAATGATGCTATTCGACAGGGATTTGAAATTGAGCTTGCCGGTCATGACGAAGTTGACCATGGCGTCTTCCATGCTCTTGAACGCCCTCTGCGTGGCGCTGCGCATGTTGTTGAATGTGTCGTTGAACTGTCCCGCGTAGTCTTTCAGGCCTTGTTGAATGCCGTCGATCCATGTTTTGTCGCGGGCCTGGTCCTTGAGGTCGATCATCACGGACTTGTATTTATTCATGGCTTCGATGGCGGGCGGGTATCCGGTCTGCGCGAGTGCTTGCAGCTTTTCATAATGCTCGGACATACCTTCGAGCGCGGCCCGGTTGATGGCCAGGCCACGGTTGCGCGCATCGGTTTCGTTCAGCACGCCCGCCGTGACTTCAGACTGCACCACGGACAGGGCCGACTGACGATCTGATGCCACCTTGTCCATTGATTCGATGGCGGCCCTCGCGTCGCCATACGCATACGCAGCCTTGGACAGCGCGTTGAAAGACAGCAGCAGCCCGTCGAATCCTTCGGTGCCCGCCATGTCATAAATCTGCTCGCGCAACGGTTTAAGGAAGGCTTCGGTGGCTTCATTGGCGCGGCTGTAGATGTCCATGCGCGGCTCGATGCCCTTCTCCTGAAGGCCTTTCGATATGTCCTCCTGAAGTTTTTTGAGGTTTTCGGCCTGCTCCGCGTTCGCCTGATTGATGAAATCCTGAGATTCGCGCACCTGCTTCGCAAAATCCTTGTCAGAGGTGATATAGCTGAAGCCTGACCGCTTCCCTGCGACCGCCATCGCGCGCATTGCCTTGTCGAATGCCTCGCCGGTAAAAACATCCGTGAATTCTGGCGCTTTCGCCCTCACCACAATGTCAGGCAGTTTGTATGTGCTGTCGCCGATCTTTTTCGCGGCGGTGTCTTTCTTTTGAGGTTCGATCTGCTCTTCGTAATAGGCGAGCTTCGCGCGCAATGTCGCCAGTTCACCCAGTTTTTTCTCGAGATAACCCGGGCTGGCTCTCTTCGCGTCGATTTTTACAATCTGCTCGGTCAGCTCGGCGATGCTGGCTTTCAAGTCGGACACATGCTCGCGCGCCGTCTTGAATGGGTTGCTCAGACCGAGATTGATCAGCGCGTTGCCCAGGCTGCCGAAATGCTTGATGCCAAGGTCGATGTCTCTCATCATGTCGTTGAGAACCGGCAGAACCTCGTTCGCGATCTTCATCTTGAGGCCGTCCAGCCGGAAGATCGTCGTGTCGAGCTGGTCGTTGAACCGTGCGGCACGCTCTGCCATCTCTGCCGTGATCGGATTGAGTTGCTGACCGATGCTGATCTGCTGGCGTAGCGCGTCGCCCCCTTTGTTGAGCAGCGGGACCAGTTCTTGCCAGCTTTTACCCAAAAGGTCGGTCATCACGCTGGCGCGCTGGTTCTGGTCTGTCAGCTTCGGAAACACATCCGCCAGTTGCACCAGCGCTTTTTCAGGGTCGCGCGCCGTGATTCCGATTGCGTTCAGCGTTTCCCTGTATTTGTCGTTCCCGCGGTTGGCGTCGCCGATATAGATCGCCAGTTTGTTGACGCCCTTGGCGATGGATTCAAGGCTCGTGTCCGACAGTTTTGCCGCGTATTGTAGGCCCGCCAGTGTGCTGACGGCGATGCCGGTGCGTTCGCTCAGGTCGTTCATGGCATCGGCGGCGTCGATGCCTGACTTTACCCATGACGCCAGTGCTGCGGCTGAAAGGCCGCTGGAAATGCCCAGCATGTTGAGCGACCTGCTTATTTTGTCAGCAGCGCCGCCAAAGTTTCCCAACGCAAGGCGCGCGCGATCCAGCGGACCCGAGAGTTGGTCAACAGCCGCCAGTACGATCTGGATTGAGTTGTTCATTTGTTCAGCACCCTGACAGCTTCTGTTTCCATGATCCTGATCTGTTCAAAAACCTCGTTCCAATCGGCACGCGGCACGCCCATCATCTCCAGCACGGCGGGCAGTGCGCCGTAGTCCAGGCCAACCACGCCACCCATCGGCGCCATGCGCCACTGGGTTCGCGCGGCGGCGAATACGGACACCGCTTGCTCGTGCTCTGGCCATATCTCAATCGACTGGGCCAATGGCCTGTCGGCCTGTAGTCCAAACGCCGCCAGCGCGGCCTCGGTGTCATCCTGTCCGCCGCCCACCAGCCAGCGGGCAGCGGCGCTCAGTTTTTTGCGGCAGCCCTGCCGATCTCGGCAAGGTACGCATCCAGCATCGCCGTGGCGGCCAGCGGGTAGTCGTCGAGGAGGCTGGCCAGCGCATCCTGGCTAAACCCGACATCGACGCCGCGCCAGTCAACGACGAACCCGGACACATTGCTCAGGTCGTCGCGATCCTTGGCCTCATCAAGGAACGCACGCAGGGCCGCGCGGCCCATGTGCTTGACGGTGATCTCGATGGCGGTGTCACCGCCACCCGGCACCGGGATGGTGACCGGGACAGTGAATGTCGGATTCGGTTTCAGCTTCAGCATCACAACCCCACGATGCGGATGTCATCGTTGCCAGAAGACGGCATGGCGCGGAGGTCGAAGCCGATCATGCGGCGACCGTCGCGGTCTTCCTTCTTCGGGTTGATGAGCTGTACCACCGGCATGTGTACGAGCATCTTGTAGCCCGCCGTGGTGCCATGCACCAGGCCGAGGCTCTGTGTCGTGTTGGCCTTGACCGATGCCATGAAGCTGGCCTCGTTGGCGGCGGTCAGGTCGAATGTCACCCGGCCACTCACCTCGCGGTTGGTGATCTCGACGCTCTGCCCGCTGGCGGAGGCCGTGCCGAGCAGGTCGATGAACTGCACGCTGTTGCCCAGGTCGATCTCGAGCCCGCCGCTGACATGCTCGATGCCGCCGCTGATAGTGCCTGCGGAATAGGTTCCGCCCAGAACGACCGCGCCCGTGTTGGCGTCGGTGACAACGAGCGGTGCCTTCCATGCCGTGAGCGTGGGTGTCGCGTTGGTCGTCGCGGTGATGCCGCCATCCAGGCCGGTGAACTTGAACTTGAGCACAGGCCGCGAGCCGACGGTGAGGTCAAGCGAGAATGTGCCGCGTGCGCCCAGCAGCTTGTGCAGCGCGCCGTCATCGTAGTAGTAGAGGGTGGCCGACTTGAGCGCGCTGTAATCGGTCGCCAGCGTATGCTCGACGCGGGCGGGCGAGGTGAGAGACGCCCCGGCAGAAAAGCCGCAGGCTTGCAGCAGACCGTCCCATGCGGCGGCAGTTCCGGCGGCGCCGGAATGCTGGAACTCGACCGAAAACTCGATCTCGACATAGGCCGACCCGACAAGCTGCTCGCTCGACCCGAAATACGGTCGAATCTGCGCGCGGTCGATGTTGTTGGCGTTGAGCGGGTTGATGGAGAGGTCGGACACCAGCACCGCGTTGGCGGCCCCGGTCGGCGAGGCGTCCACGCCATAAGTGGTCTCGACCTTTGCGGTCAAAACGGAATTACGAACAAAGCGAGCCATGGCTTAATCCTTTTTCTGTGGTTTCGAGGGCGCTGCGGGCGCAACCGGAATGTGCTGGTGGGTGGCTTCGTCGTAGGTGAAGCCTTCGCGGGTCTGTTTCATGTCGTCCTCATGTGTATCTGGATGCCCGCGGTGACGCGAGCCATGTCGAAGTCATCGAAGTCCCACCGGATGTCATACCCGGCCTGCACCTGCACGGCGCTGCCGAGTCCAAGCGTGCGATCCGCCGTGAGCGCGGATATAGCCGCCTCGAGCGTGGCATCCGCCGCGTTGTCTGGCGTGTCGCCGCTGGCCAGGATGGTGATCTCGACCGTCAGCGTGTGGTCGAGCGCCCCCAGCACGATCTCGATGACCTGCTCGGTGGCGGGCTCGATGGTGACCGCCGGGAGCGTACCGACCGCAGCCTGTCGGCTACGATAGACGCGACCCCCTGCGACACCCGCCGATGCGAGCGTGGTGGCGATTGCCGCGAGTACACTTTCGCGCAGGCTCATTGCAGCCTCACCACGCTGATGCCGGTGCCATCCGGCTCGATCTGGGCGACCTTGTACGAAACGCCGCCGACAACAACGGCCTGGGAATGTGCCAGACCTTCGATGTCGGACGATTTCATCGTGAGCGTCCGTTCGCCGGTTGCAACGCCCAGCGCGTTGACGAAGCCGTTGTCGAACAGGCCACGAACAACGACATCGCCCGGCAGCGTGACGGCGACAGAGAACTCAGCCAGAAACACATCAAGCGTCTCGAACATCCTGCCGACCCTTCTTGCGCGTTGGCTTATCCGCCACCACGGCCCGGCCAAGACTGACCAGGGTGGCGGCATCCTCTGCCGACAGGCCTTGGCCTACCTCCACCACCTCACCGCGAACGAAATCACGGTGGGCGGTAGAGCAGCTTTCGATGATGCGAATGGCGTCCATCTGATGCACCTATCAGGCGGTCAGGGCGTCTTTCATGGCCGCGAAGGACACTGCGTTACGCACGGCCACATCGAAGTCCTGGAAGGCGCGCACGATGACCGCGCCGGTATCGCCGCTGGAGTACGGGTCAACCTGCAATTCCAGGCCGCCCCACAGACCGATCAGCAGGTCGGCCCAGTTGCCGAATGCGATTGCGGAGCAGACGCCGGAGGCGGTGCCCTTGGTCAGGTTGGACGGAACCGCATTGGTCATGTGCGCGGCGTAACCGTTCATCGAGCCGTCCTTTTCCCAGACAGGCAGCTCGCCATAGGTGGCGTTCTTGAAGGTCTGCTTGAGCTTGCCGCGCACCTTGGCGTTGGACAGGTAGGACAGATTGCCGACCGCTGCGTTCGCGACCGCGACCGAGGTCTCGAGGTCGATCATGTTGGCCCAGGTCGGCGCTGCGCCGTTGGTGCCACCCACAACAGAACCGATGCCCGTGGTCGCCAGGATGCCGGTGGGCTGGTTGTTGGAGCCCGTGCCGTTGATCGCCATGTTCTCGATGCCCAGACCGATGGCGGTGGCCAGGTCGTTGCGAACCAGCGCCTCGATGTCCATGCTCGATTGCAGCAGCAGGCGGCGGCTGATCTGGGTCTTGGCCGCGCCGGTTTTCGGCGACATCGTCACCTGGGCGAATGCCTGATCGGTGCCGGTCACGCTGCCGGATTCTGCCAGCGTGTAGAAGGTCGCGCCGCCAGACTGCTTCGGGATTGCGATGTTGCCGACCAGGTCGGACAGCATGCGCACGCCCATCTTGTCGAGCACCATCGCGTTACGCAGCATGTCGATGAAGTCGCCGCTGCGCATGTCGGTGCCGACGGTGTGGCCGCCTGCCGAGGCGGTACCCACGGTCAGCTCACGCTTGAGCACATCGTTGGGCACCAGGATGCCCTTGATCTCGCGGCCCTGTTTCTCGGCGGCTGCACGGCTGGCCTCGAACTCGAACGCGGCGGCCTCGCGGGCGCGGCTGTCGGTCGGGTTGGCCAGTGCATTCAACGCACGGACGACGCTGAACTTCTTGACCTCGGCGGCGCTCATGCCGATGTCGGCGGTGGGCTTTTGCTGCTTGTCCAGCAAGTCCATGACCTTGGAGCGCACGGCATCGATGGTTTCGCCGTTGCGGATGGCTTCGGCTGCGATCTTGTCGGCGCCGAAGCGCTTGAATTGCTCGCCGATGGCCATGATGGTATCGACGCGGGTTTGTTCGGTTTTGCGGTAGTCGGCAACGGCTGCGGCGCGTGCTTCTTCGAGGGTGGTTTCGGACATGATGGATTCCTTTTGGGTGAGGGTTTCAATGGTTTCGATGATTTCGACGGTGCCGCCAGAATCGGCGGCGCGGCCTACGCCTACGGAGGCGTCGGCAGGGACAGAGACAAGTGACACCTCGAACGGTTCCCAGTCGGTGACACGGTAGGCGTCGATCCCGGTGTCCTTGTTGGTTTCGATGAGTTTTGCCTCGTGGATCATGTAACCCACGGACACATTGCGGACAATGCCATCCTGCACATGGGCGAACACTTCGTCCGCGAGGGCGCTTTTCCCAAAGCGCACGGTGGCGCGACCTACCCGGTCGGCCCCGATCTCGACAGATTCGATAACACCGATTTGTGAACGGACGGAATTGTCGTGGTCAATCAGCAACGGCGCGCCGCTGGTCAGGCGGCCCAGCCGGATGCTTGTGGGCGAGTGGTCGAGTATCTCGATGCCCCACCAGCGGTCGTAGGGTGCCTCGCTGGAGAATGCCAGCGAGACGGTGCGCGATTCGGCGTCAACAGACTCCCGCGCCACATGGATGGCGCGGTGTGCGGTGCTGCCGGGTTTGATGGATTTGCTCATGGGCGCAGTCTCCGTGTGATTTCGTCAAGTGTTAAGGCGCGTCTGTTGACGCCGGTTCTTGCTGGGTGTCGTAGTCGATCAGGCTCACGCCCTTGGTCTTGGCCATGGCCTCGAACGCAGCGATGGCGTCCAGCACATCCTCGATGTCCTGTCCGTTCTGCGCCGCGATCTGCTGCGGGCTGGCGATGCCGGATTTGACCGCCAGGCGCGCGGCCTCGATGTCTTTTTTCGGGTCCACCCAGGCCCATCTGCGGCCCTGCCATTCGTGCGCGGCAAACTTGTCGGCCTTCGTGATCGGCAGGGTTGACCCGTTGGGAAGAGTGATGGCGCCGTTGAGCAGGGCCAGCGGTAGCCATTCGGCATAGATCGGTTCCAGCACGGCATCGATGAACCAGGCCTGAAGCGTGGTCCACTGGTCGCGCTCTTCGAGCAGGCCCGCGCGGATGGATGAGTAGTTGACGCCTTCGAGGTCGTTGGCCAGCCCGTTGTATGCCACATCGAGGCCCGCCGCGATGCCGCGCAGGTGCGATTTGACGAATTCGCCGAATTGCTGATGCGGGTAGTCCGGATCGAACGATTTGAAGTCGTACCCTGCGGGCAGGACGCCGAACTCACCGGCGGACACCTCGGAGATGAACTCGCCCGCTTCCGTGTCGTTTGCGAGCTCCCGGCCCGTGCCGTCCGGTGTGACAAAAAAGCCCATCTTGGCAGCGCCGACGCGCGCGTTGACGATGGCGGCCTCTTCGTACCCCTTGAGGTTATGCAGGCGCAGCATGGCGCTGTGCGTCCAGGGAACGCCCCGCGTCTGCTCGGCGCGCTCTGGCAGGTATATGTGCAGGATGTCGCGTGCGTCGATGCGCTCGGCCTGCTGGCCCGCCAATCTCATCCAGTACGCGACCGGGCGCTGGTAAACATCCATTTCCACGCCCATGACGATCGCGTTTTCGCCGTTGACCGCCGCGCGGTTTCTGTTTGTCTCAAGCCGGTTGATGTCGAGCGGCTGAAGCGCCAGGTGGGCGGCGTTATGGTTGCCGCGCAGGATGCGGATGATGGCCTCGCCATCGCGCGCCACGCCGCTTATCGTCTGGCGGCAGAGGTCGCCAAAGGAGAGCCTGCCGCTGATCTCGGCAGAACCCCGACGGCACCAACTGGCCCATGCGGCCTCGATGGCGGCGTTTGCCAGTGCGTCAGGCCGCCCATTGTCCGATGCGCGGGCCTGCAAGATGAACCCCGCGGGCCCCACCACATTGCGCGACACGATGCGTAAAAACTTGCGGACATAATCGTTGTTGTTCGCAAGATCGCGGCTTCGTGCCCGCAGCCTGTCGAGATCGCCGCGAAGGTCATCATCGATGCGATTGGCTGCGCCCTGCCAGCCTGCGACCAGGCGATTGATCTGTGCCGCATCGAAGCGGCGTGCGTGCGCCGCAGGTTTTTTACGCCAGAAATCAAAAAACCCCATCAGCGCAACCTCACCAAAACGCGATTCCCGGACGGCAGGCCTGCGGCCAGTCGTTCGGCCTTCGCTTCGGAAGCGACCTCTCTTTCGAGCGCCTGAATATGGGCCTCGATCTCTGCCGCGCTTTTATATTTCATGCGCCGCCCTGCGATTTCGTACTCCGCCACATGGCCGTTCGTGGCGATGTACGCAGCCCGGGCCGCGCGTGCATCATCGAGCGCTTTTCTGGCGGTCGATCGTGCATCGTAACCGCCCGGCATGGCCGCGATATTTGGCTTGATAACAACAGTGCCGTCGCCGATGGTATGCCGCACCGCACCGGCCTCGACAAAAGACTGCCAGAGATAAGTTCCAGCAGCCCATGTCGCCGTTGTTTCGGCTGAAACGCTGACGGCATGGGCCGCCCCGTCAGCGTCGGCGGTGATGTCGATAGGGCCGGAGAGATTGATCAGCCTGTATTTCAGCGTCCATTCGCCTGCCGGATAATCCGGCAGCTCGCGCCGCCATGTGACGGTGTCGCCTGCGGCAATGGTGGTCGGTTCGGTGGTGGGTGTAGCCATGCCGCCGTTTTAATGGCGTGCGCGTCACCTGTTAAGGCAGGGCTGTTGACGCTTTATCGTATAAAAACATTTTATACGATATCGCTTGACAAACACGAACAATGCGCGTATTATGCGAACCGTGGATAGACCACAACCGCGCCTCGGGAACAGTGGGCTGGAGCAGAAAATGAAATTCAAGAAATGGGTGAACCCCAAAAACAACGAAACCCGTATCTATGTGAACGGCGCAGCCGATTATGGCGTGTCGGTGTTCGTGGTTGATGGCGGAGATTCTGGCCGCTACGAGGCTGGCCATCCCGAGATCGTCGTTCGCGCAAAGGACTGGGAGATTTCCCAGTCCGAGATCGACGCGATTGTCGACCGCGTTGACCGTTTCGTGGATGAAAACCGCCCCACGCAACCCGTCCCGTGGACTTGTCCGAGGTTTTCGGATTACATGGCCTTGGCGAATTAACAGGAGATAGAAAATGAACACCAACGCCAACACCACCGCGCCGGCCTTTGAAATGTCAAAAGAGATCAAGGAATTCCTTGATCGAGAAAATGTCCCCGGGTATTCCTGGGATCACGAGTCAGGATTCATCAGGATCTGGGGGAACTGGCCCGAAATTTGGGTCAATGTGCCGTACACGCCGGAAGAACGCGCCCGCGCTGAGGCCGCGAGCCGGGAAAAAACGCTGGCTCTGAACGAGCTGGTCGCAACCAGCGGCATCCGTGAAACGGAGGCGCAATTCTGCGCCAGGGCGCAGGCGGCTGGGTTCTGATGCCCAACCACCCAAACCGCTCGCGGGGCGGCTCGCCGTCCCGCAACCCGTCGCCCGAAGAGATTCGGGCGGCTCGCGAGGCTGCGGGTCTAACGCAAACGGCAGCCGCAGAGATCATCCATGCGACCTGCCGCGCGTGGCAGCAGTGGGAATCCGGCGACCGCCGGATGCACCCGGCATTCTGGGAGCTTTTTTGCACGAAAGCCGTCAGCCGATATTAGTGGCTTTCTTCGCCGCCTTTCGCGCCCTCGTCTCCAGCAGGCGGATCAGCGTCAACCTTGGCTTCGGCCACAGCGCGCGTTCGAGATCGGCGGCATGGTGAAGAAGGTCGAAGGTCAGCCGATCCTTAAAGCGGTGCAGTATATATCTCGCATCTTCAATGCTGCCTGCATGAGCGATGCGCTCGGCGATTTCTTCGTCTGTCCAGGTCATCGTCACCCTCCGCACGCGGTTTCGAGTTCCTCGATCAGCGCGTCCAGGGCTTCGTCGCTGCCTTCGATGGTGTCTCGTTTTTCGTAGAGGTATTCCAGCGCATCCTGCATCGCCTCGTGGCTTTTGTTGGTGTACTGATAGACCTGAGGCCAGTAGAAGTGAGCGATGGCGAGAAACTCTGCGTTTGCTCTGGCGTAATCGTCCATCCCGAGTTCCTTGCCCTCGGGCGATCCTGTGGGTGCTGCATACCAGCACGGCGATAGAATGAGGCCTTCGCCGTTTTCCCAATCCGGGATTTCGATGCGGGTGTTGTCCGTGCATTCGTCGTTGTCCATGTCGCATGCCTCGCAGCCATCTTCGCCGCAGCCACACTCGGCATCGGTGCGGTAGGCCTCAAGCTCGACCGGGCTGGTTTTTTTCCATGCGTCGGTGATCTCGGTGACAACGGCTGCGCCGTATGCGTTCGTCAGGAATGCGTGCGCGCTGAATCGGTGGAACATCGTTGCGCCCGAAAGCGCCTCATCCACATTCCACCGCCTTGCCAGTCTTTTGAGTCCGATCATTTTGTTTCTCCTTTGAAAAAATAAACCCTCCGGCCCGGTCACCGTGTGCCTGTTCTGACGATCCGGCTGACGCGCTGTTTGCTGATGCCGTATTTGCGTGCGAGGCAGGAGACCCGTTCTCCGGCCTGCCAGTCGCGGATGATGGCGAGGTTGCGGGCGGTCATTTCCTGTCGGGCGTCCTCGCCGTGGCGTGCGATGTATATGCGGTCGCCGCCCCAGTATCGGCGGGCGTCATGCTCTATCTGCCTGAGCAGCTCGCGCGAGGTGTCCGGCAGGACGAGGCGGTCGGCGACCCGCCAAAGGATGTCGCCGATGATGTCGTTGTCCATTTCTGCTCCTCTCCTACCATCTCGTTGCGAAATACCGCCGCTGCCGGGGGGTCTTATCGGCGGGCTTATCGGCGGGTGTCTCGGTCGGCTTCCCCTCGCCTTGTTCGCCCGGCGCGTCCAGCGGGCGACCGGACAGGCGCAGGGCCGCCAGTGCGTACAGCAGGCAGTCCAGCGCCTCGTTTCTCGGTCGCGTCTGCACCCATTCCTGGAAGGGCCGGGTGCCGCGCACCTTGGTGACCAGCTTCTCGGCGGCGAGCTGCGCGAAATACTCATCGTCAAAGGCCGGGTCGCGCGGAAAGTGGATATAGCCCGTGCCCGTGCGGGTGAGTTTTAGTCGCGAATACACCAGCGCCTTGCCTTGATCTACGCCGATCGGCTCGACGAAAGCGCCTTTTTTGCGCCGGGCGCGCAGGCGCTGGCGGCGTTTTTTCTCATCCTCGACCAGCGGGCGGCCCATGCCGGTGACGCCCTTGATGGCCATGCACCAGCGGCGCTTATCGACAAAGTCGTAAACCATCGAGGCGTTGAAGCCGCTGTCGATGGCCGCGACCTGCACCCGCGCATCCTTCAGCGCATCGTCCAGGTCGGTCCACACCTCGGGCCGTGCCGTGTCGCCGGGTAGGATGATGTGATCCAGCAGCCATGCCTCCTCGCCCGCGCCCCAGCCGACGATGCTGGCCTCGATGCGGTCTTTCTGCACATCCACCCCGGCGGTGGTGACGGCGATGGGCAGTCGCTCGGGGTAATCCTCGAGCCGTGCGATCAGCGCCATGTCCTGGATGCTCTCGCCCTGTTCCTCCCAGCTCTCGCCCAGGGTGGTGTTGATGAATCGCTTGAGGTTGGCGGTGTCGCCGTGGCTGTCCTGCCATTTAGACCACAATTCCGCCCAGGTGAAGCCCAGCCCGATCGGTGAGTACAGGCCGGACAGCCAGTAGCCGCGCACCGCGCGATCCGGGTTGCGCGGAATCCAGCGCCCGCGCGCCAGCATCTGGGTTTTGTGGTGCCCCTCGATGCGCTCGCCGCACTCCGAACAGGCGTAGTACACCGCGCCGGTGGCCTCGTTGTGGATCAGCCCGTAGCGCCCGTCGGGGTGACGCCAGCGCAGCACCTGATACTCGCCGCAGTGCGGGCAGGGCACATGGTATTCGCGCCGGTCTGATTTCTCGTACTCGGCCTCGATCCGGCTCGACCCCTTCACCGTCGGCGTGGATACCAGCAGCACCTTCCGGCGCGGGAAGGTCTTGGTGCGTTCGTCGATCAGGCCCAGCGGGTCGCCCTCTTGCCCAACCTCCCAGGGGAAGCGATCCACCTCATCGCAAAGCACATACCGGATCGGCATCGAGGCCAGCGAAGCCGGGGAGTTGGCCCCACCGATGACCAGCATGCCGCCGGGAAAATCCTTGATCTGCTTGGAGTTCGCCGCATCCCGGCTGCGCCTGGCGTCGAAGATGGCGCGCAGGGCCGGTGTTTCGCCCAGCATCGGGTTGAGCCGCTGCATCACCCAGCGCTCGGCCACCTCCAGCGTGGGCAGCACGGTCAGCATGGGGCCTGGCGCGTGGTCCATGACATAGCCAAGCCAGTTCAGTCCCGCTTCAGTCTTTCCCAGCTGGGCAGAGAACATCATCACGATGCGCTGGGTGGCCGATGTGACGGAGAGGTGATCCATGATCTCGCGCAGGTAGGGCGTGCGATCGGTGCGCCACTGCCCCGGCTCGCCGGAGCCTTTGGAGGTCAGCACGCGGTGTTTGTCGGCCCATGCCGAAACGGTGGTGACAGGTCGCGGTCGGCAGGCCCGCGCCAGCACCTCGTACAGGCGCTGGCGGGCGTGCGGGATGGTGACGGCGGAGCGGCGGTTCATCGTCGCCACACCCTGGCGATGCGTGGATGCAGCCACATGGCAGAGACGATGCCGACCGGCCCGCCCGCCAGCGTCGCCACGATCTCTGATGCGCTGGCCTCGGGCACAAGCCGCCAGAGAAATATCTGCGCCGTGCCGATTCCAACGCTTGTCACCACCGCCGCAAGGTAATGGCGACCATGCACATTCTGTTGCTGGATGCCCAGCAGGAACACGGTGGCGAAGGCGGACAGGAACAGGGTGGCGTGGGTCATGCGTCACCCGGGAACGACGCTCCGGTCGCTTCAAGCGTGGCTGTTTTGCCGGTAAATCGCTGCCAGCGGCGGACGGCGACATCGACATACTGCGGCGACAGCTCCATCGCGTAGCAGCGGCGGCCTGTTTGCTCGGCGGCGATGATGGTGGTGCCGGAGCCTGAAAATATATCAACAACAGAATCGCAATCCTTGAAATACCCTAAACACCACACCATCAAATCAACCGGCTTTTGTGTCGGGTGCTGTTTTTTCCCGTCAGACTGATGAACACGCGGGCCGTCAAAACGCTTTGCATTCATGTCCATATTTGTCCACGCAAGCTCGCAATCAGACATTGTTGGGAAATACGGTTTATTCCATATCAGCCACCCGCGAGACGGTGGGCATAAAGAGTAATTCCCCCCCCAAACAATCGACGGAATTTCTAAAGCACTTACAGCATCAAAAAACCGCTGATCAGCCACCCTGTCCCATTCGTGCATTTCTGCATAATTTGAGTCATTCGTGGCCCATGTTCCGCCAGACATTTTTTTACCGAGTCCATACGGTGGGTCAGTTAAACACGCAGACGCCTTCTCCCCATTCATCAGCCTCGCCACCTGCTCCGCGTTCGTGCTGTCCCCGCACATGATCCGATGCTTGCCGAGTAGCCAGACATCCCCGGGCTTCGTCACCGCCTCGGCCTGCACCTCTGGCACTTCGTCCGGGTCGGTCTCGCCGTCAGGGGTGGCGTCTGCCATGGCGATGTATTGCTCGATCTCGCTGGCGTCGAAGCCCAGCAGGTCGATGTCGAAGTCCATGCCTTGCAGGTCTTTGATTTCAAGCGCCAGCAGGTCTTCGTCCCACCCGGCATTCAGCGCCAGTTTGTTGTCGGCGATGATGTAGGCGCGTTTTTGTGTCTCTGTCAGTCCCTCCAGACGCAGGCAGGGCACGCGATCCAGTCCGGCCTGGCGGGCGGCCATGACGCGCCCGTGACCCGCGATGATGCCGCCGGTCTCGTCGATCAGGACCGGGTTCGTGAATCCAAACTCGCGCAGGCTCGCTGCGATCTGCGCCACCTGCTCTGGCGAGTGCGTGCGGCTGTTGCGTGCGTAGGGTATCAGCGCGTCGATGGACAGCGTCTCAAAACGGTCGTGCAGGCGGATGGGTGTCATGCTGCCTCCTTGTTTGAGGTTAAAGGGGTCTGACCCCGGTTTTGACCCGGTTTTGGGATGTTTTCGGTGTGTGTCATTCCATCCTCGGCACCGGCTTGTTGACGATGGGGCCGAGTACTGCGATCTCGGCCAGTGCCGCCTCTGCCGCGGCGTGCGCGGCGCGGGCCTCGTTCAGCAGCCGGTCGGCTGCGTCGAACCGGCACTTGCGCGCCAGGTTGTAACGGCTGACCGGCGGCCTGGCTGCCTCGCCCAGCACTGCCGCAACGCGCGACAGGGCGTCGTTGCGGCGGGCCAGTGTGTCGGAAAGTTCGTCGAGCAGCTGGTGGTAGCGCCCGAGGTCTTCCAGTTCACTCATCGTTTTCTCCCGTAAGGCGTGAGAATTCTTCATGCAACGCGGCCCTCTGGTTTTCTGCCGCAATGGCCAGCAGTTCTGAGGAGGTCATGATCTGCTCAAGCATGTTGTAGTGGCGTGGCGCGAGTGCCATATCGAGGGTGCATTCGCGGATCGCTGCCATCGCCAGATTAAAGTCGATCCGACGCGGCACGCCGAGCGCTGCCTTGTATGCCACCCGGCGTTCGATGAAGGCGCGCGCCAATTCGTAGGCCTCGTGCGCCATGCCCCAGGCGCGGCGGTTGACCGCCTTCTGGACGGCCTGCGTCAACGGTACGGTGGGCGTAGTGTTGCCTTCCATCATGACCGCGCGCAGGTTGAATTCGTGCGTTTCAGAGCGGGCAGGCGGCATGATCCTGCCTTCCAGCACATCCAGCACCCAGACGCGGAAGTCCTTGGCAACCTTGGTGCGGGCGAACATGCCCAGGGCGTAGCAGCCGCGCGGCGAGAAGATGCGCACTTCCTGCTCGCCGCCCTCGGTGGGCAGACGCACCACGGCGGTCATGTCGCCGGTGAATTCGTCGGCGTGCTGGCGGTAGAGCTTCTGAATGATGTCGGTTCTGGCGTATCCAAGGGCTACACCAATTTGGTGCCCCCTTAGCCAGGTCTGACCGTTGCGGTCAACGATGTCGAAGGTGGTGGATTGGAATACGACGGGGGTGGTTTGCTTTGCCATGGTGTTTCTCCGTAAGGTCTGTGACCCGCACACCACGCTTCCAAACGGGGTGGGCGGAACCGAACGGGTTGGAAGGCCGGCTACGGCAACCGGCGAGCCTTGCGGCTCCCCGCCCGGCCCGCCCATAAACTGGACGCACCAAGGCATGAAAAAAGCCGCTCGGCTTGCGCGCAGCGGCTTTCGCCGCCGTAGTGTCGGGCTTCCAAACCCGGTCGCGGAATTTGCCGCGACGGGGGAAGCATAGCCCGAATATTTGCGGCGCGTCAACGGCATACAGCCTCCATTTTTCGTTTTATTTGTTCGGAGAGCGTGTAAAGGATGTCTTGCGCCGCGGCATCAAGGCTTTCGTGGATGGCGGGCACATCGCCTTTGTGCGCCGCCAGCGTGGGCGAGAGGCGATCAGCCAGGCCTTCCATGAGGGTGCGGAGCGTGGCGCCGTAGTCGGCCAGGACGATTTCGACCTCGGCACGCTCGACCAGCAGCCCGGCTTCTTTGTCCAGCGCGAGGTTTTCGCGCTCGGCCTTGGCTTTCTGGAGCTTGTAGGTCTCCAGCTTGAGCGCGGCCCCTAGTTTTTCCATCGCGGGGACGGTGTCGCCCTGCGTATTGGAGGTCGCCGTGGATGCGCTGTGTTGCGTTTTCTCGGTCTGGGTGGGGTCTAGGTATTCACCCGCGCTCTTCGCGGCTTTGGCGGCCTCTATCTGGGCTTTGCGGGCCTGATGGTGGGGCAGGGGGCTTTCGGTAGCCTCACGCATCCGGGTGGCGGCTACGGGGTCGATCAGCCCGTCAGCCTCGGTCTGGATGCGCCCCGTGGCGATCCAGCGGTTGACCGTGGTCCGGGTGACATTGGACATCCGCGCAAATTCTGCCTGTGTGACTTTGTTCATTGCGTCACCTCTGTAAACCACGGCAGGATTTTTGAAACCACGGCAAAAACCACGGCAAAAAATGGTGTAAGTATTTGAAACCACTTAACACCACGGCAACCACGGAAGAAATGCGCACCCGGGCGTGCGGGTGCGTGTGTGTACATGACGCGCACACGCCCGCACATATGTGCATACGAGGCCCCTCTGCCGTGGTTGCCGTGGTTTTGGCCTGCACGCTGGGTTTGTGCCGTGGTTTGTGCCGTGGTGGCTTGCCGTGGTTGCCGTGGTTTTTTCATTCGGACACCATCGCCTGTGAGAATGCGAAAAAACAGGAGGTCAGCCATTCGGCCTTACTTTTTGTGCCTCGCGCATGTCGGCCTCCGCTGGGGCCGCCTTCGACGGCGCTCTCGGCGGGAACCACCATCTTTCGGTTTTTGTTTGTGCGGTCGACAAGCGAGGTCCATGTCGGGCAGGATTTCCCCGCTGTCCATCCGGGCTGTTTGCCAGCCAGACTCAATAAATCCTTCGCGCCCCGGCGTCGTTCGCCGTGCTGCTCGCACCACAGGCTATAGGCCTGGTACAGGTGAGAGCCCAGACACGGGATGAATGGCAGCGTCTCGCCGTCTTTGTCTTCGATTTCCCCGGCCATCCATTCCCTGAGGAAGCGGTCTTCGCTGCTCGCGCCCAGCTCGATCAGCTCGGACTTCGCCGCCGTCATGGGCGGTCGGGTCCAGGGTTTGAAGTCGCCAAGATCGAGGTTTAACAGGTAGTGGTGCAGGGCTTCGATGCCGCCATTGTCGATTTCGACATTGACCGCGTTGAAGTAATCGTCCCCCAGCTTGGGCGGTACCCATATCACCAGGTGTCGGCGGTCGTCGTTTTCGAGTACCAACGGCTGGCGCTCGTTGGACAGGAAAACGATGTTCATCTGGTTTTTTTCGTTGTGCGCCGCGACATTTTTGGGGTTGACGCGGATGGTGTCGCCGGTGATGAAGCCTTTGAGCCGGTTTTTGATGTGGTACATGTCCTGCCGCGCGAGCACTTCGTCGGCCAGGATGAACAGCTTTTTCTCGGCCCAGTCTGCGTTGAACTTGTCTTCCAGCGCCTCTTGCCCCAGCACCCGTCCGTAAGGCCCGAAAATTTTTCCATAGGCCTCGAAAAACCGGCTTTTGCCAGTGCCCTGTCCGCCATGCACGACGATGGCGCTGTGCATCTTGGCTCCGCGATGCTGTAGCGGGTAGGCGAGCCATTTCAGAACCCACTCGTAAACCTCGCGCTCGTTGGTTTCGTTGGCGCAAAGGTACTCCAGCAGCCCCAGCAGCTTGTCGCAGGTGCCCGCCTTGGGCGTGGTGGGCCAGCCTCCGAACAGGTTGCACCTGATCTGCGCGTCCTTATCGGTCGGGTCGAAGCCGATCTCGCTGTCGCGGGCTACGCGCCAGTGCGGGTGGCGCTTGAGGTCGTTCCAGCTGCGCTCGGGCAGCAGGTTCATGACATCGTCCTTCGCAACCAGCCGACGCTCGACTTCATCGAACAGCACTTTGCCACCTAACCCATAGGTGCCCCAGTAGCGCAGCGCGGCATCGTCAACGGACATGATGGAGGGCATCGCGCCGTCATCCGCCGTCTCCCCGCCCCCCGTGGGTATCGCGCCCCGCACCATGACGGTGGGCACGCCCCGCACGGGCGGCAGCTTGGCGACGGCGGCCTGGATGATGCGCTGCACCGCCTGAGCCCCTTCGCGGCAGGCGAGGTCATTAAAATCGGTTATATAGTCGCGGCTGTCTTTGGTTTTGGCGCGCTCAACGGTAAACGAGGGCTTGCACCAGTGTCCATCGACCGTCAGCGCGGCCTCATTGGCGTGGCGCACGCCCGGGTTGCCGTCGGTCAGGTAGTCATCATCGGCACAGATCAGGATGCGCGCCTTTTTGTGCACCCGGCGGATGGCCTCGGCGACCGGCTTGAGGTTTCCGGCGTCGAACGCGACCACCACAGGCAGGCCAGTCGCCTCGTGCAGGGATGATCCGGTGGCGTAGCCCTCGGCGATCAGCACCACATCGACGATCGCGCCGATGAGATGGTAGTGGCCCTTTTTGACCAGTCCTGCCGGGAAGTATTCTTTCTCGAGCTGCCCAGGGCGGCGGTTTCCGCCACGGATGATCTGCAAGCCCCATATTTTGTAGTCGTTGTCCCGGATCGGGATGGCGAAGGTGTCCCGATCATCGGGCGCCCAGCGCACGCCGTGCGCACCCACCGACTTCCGCGCCAGATAACCAGACTGCCCGCCACCCGGCCTGTATTCGCGCCAAACCCGGGTGGCCTTGGCGGAGGCGTCAAGCGCGAGCAGGCGGCGGCGCTCTTCCTCCGCCTTCGTGGCGGCTTTGTGACGGGCCTCGATCTCGGCCCGCTGCTCGGCAGACAGGCGCACATCGCGGCCCGGCCTGATCTTGTCAGAGAACTTCTCGGCCCCGGCCCAATATCCGTAAGACCCGATCAGATGCCGCGCCCCGTCGTCCAGCGTGATCTCGTTCAGGACATACCAGCCCTTTTGCTTGTGCCCCTGCCGCTTGACCCGAACCATCCGGCCAATCTCGAGCCCATCCAGCACAAAACCGGATGCGCGCAGGGTGCTGATGACGGCGTCGTGGTTGCTCATTTCATCCTTCTGGCAATGACCATCTCGACGGCGCGGTGGATTTCGATGCCGAACTCGTTCTCGATCCGCCGCATCACACGGTCCCGGATGGCGCGACTGTTGAACATCTGGCTGACGCCGATCATCTGAACCGGCTCAATGGGAAGCCGCCCCTTCCCTGTGCGGCGGAATACGGTGCGGCCTTTGTTGCCCAAAAACGCACCGGCAACCCCTTTAAGACCGCCGCCCTTGCGCATCCTGAAGAACAACTTCATGAGGTCTCCGCGCTTGGCACGGCGGCGGCCTTCGGCCAGCGTCACCTTCTTCTCCATGAACCGGACAAGATTGAGCGACCGTCCGCGCCGCTTCGGGCTTCCGTAGATGTTGATGGCGCCGTCAAGGCGCAGCCCTTTGGCGCTGGCGCGGCGCAGGCCGATCGACGCGGAGACATCGGACGCGCCAATGTTCCACTCCTCGCGCACAGCACGGCTGACCTCCGTTCGCCCCTTCTCGGACACCTTGTTGATGGCGGCGGCAATGGCCCTGTCGCGCTCGGCGCGATCCGCCAGCCGCCGAAGCTCGCGCTTCGCGTCCTCAAGGCCTTTAATGCGCATTTTGATCTGCATAGGCGTGACCTATACCCAGACACCAAACCCTAGCGCGATTCCGCGCCGCTTCGTACCCGCGCCAGGGATGCTCAGGAAGGACCCACGCACCTGGTATTGACTTTGAGCGCGGGCGCGTCCGAATCCGCATCCTGCTGGGGACGGGTTTTTCATTGCTGCTGCTCTCGATGGTGATTGACGCAGGCGTGGCGGGCGTCGGCGGCGTTATCGGCTGCCCCGATGCGGTGGTGGTGGTTGTCGGCCAGAAACCACGATTCGTAGAACACGCGGTCCCAGATGGTGATCTGGGTCACCGTGTATGGCAGCTGCTCACCGTCAACCCACGGCGTGATGGCGTACTTGTCGCCCGGCTTGACCGGGTGCCATGTCCACCGCGTGGTCATCAGACACCGTCCTCATCGGTGCTCATGATGCGATCTTCGAGCGCATCCAGCACCAGGCGCGCCTCGCTGATCTCCTTGCGGATCGCCAGCCGCTCACGGGTGTTCAGTCGTCCATCGCTGATGGCGTCCCTGATGGTGCGGGCGATGTCGCCGTACTCGGCGTCAGCGGCCAGGATGGC